>MTKY01051948.1_pt1 | contig 51313 bp, 48 predicted proteins | sample 1042731 | NCBI WGS metagenome assembly MTKY01 (sample SAMN06212206, study PRJNA360538) | anaerobic digester metagenome | biome: Wastewater treatment plant; material: sludge; isolation source: anaerobic digester fed with sludge from wastewater treatment plant | place: Denmark: WWTP Soeholt ...
CGATGAGCTTTGCCGGTGACTTGCTCGCCCATCCCTTCCAGGGACGGTGGGCGGGTCGCCCATCAAACGTCCGGAAAGGCGACTGGGCCACCGCCCATTAGGTGAATTGGGAGTTTGCAGGCTTGGCTGCTTGCGACCGCGGATGGTGCCCGGGCGGGGGGTAGGCTCGTGGCACAACGACAGGGGAGCACCACGCAGAGGTGCTGAGAGTGCGGATCCGCCGCAGACCCTTGAACCTGCACCGGTTAGTACCGGCGAAGGGAGTCAATGATGAGTCCTGCAACCACATCCAGGAAGGGGTTCGACGTGCGCTATCGCACGATCGACCTCGTCACCATCGCTACTGTGGGTGTCGCCTTCGGTGTCATCTTCTGGGGGTGGGGCAAGCTGTACGAACCGCTGCACAACATCGCGGTGTTCGCGTTCCCACCAAGCTCTGCACTGCTCGCCGGTGTCTGGCTGACCGCCGGAGTGATTGGCGGGCTGATCGTCCGCAAGCCCGGTGCGGCCTTCGCCACTGAGCTCATCGCTGCGGCCGTCTCAACTTTCATCGTCGGGGGCACGCAGTGGGGATTCAGCGTGTTCGCTTCGGGTTTCTGGCAGGGACTCGGTGCCGAGCTGATCTTCCTGCTCTTCTTCTACAAGAAGTTCGGCGTGATCGTCGCGGCACTCGCCGGGGTGCTGGCAGCCTCGTTCGAGGCTGTCTATGAATGGTCCGCGTACTACCCAGACTGGGACTTCGGCTACAAGCTGGCGCATCTTGGCTTCTTCGTGGTCTCGGGCATCGTCGTCGCGGGTGTCGGCGGGTTCTACCTCGTACAGGCCCTGGCCAAAGCGGGTGTCCTCGATGCCTTCCCGGTCGGCCGCGAACAGGTCGACGCTGCGCTGGTGGATTGAGGGCTGATGCAGCGCGGGGGGGCCGAGTTCCACGGCTTCACGTGGCGCCCAATCGGACGACGCAACCCTGTCGTTGCCGGGCTGGATCTCACGATTCAGCCGGGCGAACGGGTGCTGTTGGTCGGTCCGAGTGGGGCCGGCAAATCGACCCTTCTGTACGGGCTCGCTGGCGCGCTCGGCAGCACGATCGCCGGAGATCTCTCCGGCACCGCCGAGGTCGGCGGACGGCTCGGCTTGCTCCTCCAGAATCCTGCCGACGCCGTGGTTGCCGAGCGCATCGGTCGCGATGTCGCATTCGGTCCGGAGAACGCTGGGATGGATCGTCGTGAGATCTGGGCGCGCGTCGATGAGTCGCTCGACGCGGTCGGCCTGACGTACGGAGGAGATCACTTCACCTCCGCGCTGTCCGGCGGCGAGCAGCAGCGCCTTGCACTGGCCGGTGTCCTCGCGATGCAACCCGACGTGGTGCTGCTCGACGAGCCCACATCGATGCTCGACGAAGCGACTGCCGCGTCGGTGCGCGACGCGATCGTCAGCGCAGCGGGTGACCGCACGCTGGTCGTCGTCGAGCACCAGATTGAGCCGTGGATCGAGCACGTCGATCGGGTCATCGTTCTGGGGTCCGCAGGAGTGATCGTCAGCGACAGCTCGGTTGCGGCGTTCCTTGGTGGTGCGCAACCGGACGGCGTGTGGATGCCGGGAATGCCGCATCCCGTGCCTCTCGACATACCGGTCGGCCTGGTGACGCCGGCTGTCGAGGCACTCAGCATCTCCGCCACCGACGTCTCGGTGGAACTGGTGCTTCGTACCCTCCGCGGCACGCAACGTACCAAGGCTCTCCACGACCTGACGACGACCCTGGAACCTGGCGTGATCACCGCATTCACCGGTCCCAGCGGTGCCGGTAAGTCGACGGCACTCGCGGTGCTCGGCGGTCTGCTCAAGCCGACGTCAGGCGCGGTGTTGCCTGATGTACGTCGCTGGCGATCGTCGCGTCTGGCCGAGTCGATCGGGTGGATGCCGCAGAACCCCGAGCACGGATTCCTCGCCTCGACTGTTGCCGAGGAGGTTGCGAAGACTGGTTTCAAGGTCGGTCGCGGCGTCGACGTCCTCGCCGTGCTCGAGGTCTTCGGGCTCGGCCACGTTGGCGGAGCCAACCCGTACCGACTCTCCGGTGGCGAGCAACGCCGCCTGGCTCTTGCGGCCGCACTCGCTCATCGCCCCGGCGTGATGCTTCTCGACGAGCCGACGGTCGGCCAGGATCCGGGCACCTGGGCTGCGGTCGTCGGATGGATCACTACAGCGGCCCGCACCGGCGCGACGGTCGCCCTGTCGACTCACGACGCCGTGTTACCGGTCGACGTCGAGCAACGCATGGAGCGGGGCGGGCTCACATGAGGCAATGGGTGCTCCGTCTCAATCCGCTCGCCCAACTCTCCGTCGGACTGTTCTCGCTGCTCGGCTCGTTCTGGATCCGCAGTCTGCCGGTTGCGCTGGTCGCGCTGGGTGCTTACGCGCTCGTCGCCGTGCTGCTGCTTCCCGGCTTGCGCTATCCACTCGTGTGCCTGGCCTTCACCGCGATCGCGGCCGTGACGATCGTCTACTCCACCTGGCGACTCGGTGGTCACGACATCGATGAAGCCTTCACAGCCGGCGTGCGAATCGTGGTGCTCGCCTGGCCGGGCTCGGTGATGGCGGGATATGTCGACCCGTCGAGGCTTGCTGACTACCTCGCACAGACGCTGCGGCTCCCGGCTCGGCTGATGGCGTCGTTCGCCGCGGCACTTCAGCGGTTCACCGGGTTCAGCCTCGCGTGGCAGCAGCTCGAACGGGTGCGCTGGGTACGAGGCTTTGGACCCAGGCGCAATCCATTCGCCAACGGACGCTATGCGGCCAACATCTCGTTCGCCCTTCTCGTGCAGGCCATGCGCGGGGCATCCGCGTCGTCGATCGCGATGGATGCACGCGGGTTTGCGACAGCGCAGCACCGTACGTGGGCCGAGCCAGCGCCCTGGAACCGACTCGACATCGGCGGGCTCATCGTCGCTGCGATGCTCGGTGCTGTCGCGATCGCGGCACGCTTCGCGTTCTGACGCTCTGGCGTGGTGCACCGTCTGCGTACTAGGGTGCGAACTAAGCAAGCGCTTAGTTCAATCGGAGTGAGGTTAGCATGGCCCGCGTATTCAAGAGTCTCGATGAGTTCAAGTCTTCTGTCGGTGAAGAGATCGGTACGAGTGACTGGCACACGATCGACCAGGCGCAGATCAATGCCTTCGCTGATGCGACCGGAGACCAGCAGTGGATCCACACTGATCCCGAGATGGCCGCGAAGGGTCCATTCGGTACGACGATCGCGCACGGCTATCTGACTTTGGCGTTGCTGCCGGTCCTCGCCGAGCAGATCTATGACGTCCAGGGTCTGGCGTTTGGCATGAACTACGGCGCCAACAAGCTCCGCTTCCCGAGCCCCGTGCCGGTCGATTCGCGTGTACGTGCCACCGGCACGCTCAAGGAGACCAACGACATCGCGATCGGCACCCAGGCGATCATGAACTTCGTCATCGAGATCGAGGGGGCCGAGAAGCCTGCTCTCGTCGCCGAGGTCGTCTATGTGATGGCGGCGGCCAGCTGATGGACTTCGAATACGACGCCAAGACCACCTCGATGATCGGCAAGCTCGAAGCCTTCATGAACGAGGTTGTCTATCCCGCCGAGCCGCTCGCTCACGAGCAGATGCAGGCCGCCATCAAGGAGGACTCCTGGTCGCCGCCGGCCGTGCTCGAAGACCTCAAGGCCGAGGCTAGGAAGCGCGGACTGTGGAATTTTTTCCTCCCCGGCGACGATGGCGCTGGCCTCACGAACCTGCAGTACGCGCCACTCGCCGAAATCACTGGTCGCAGCATCCAGCTCGCTCCTGCGGCGGTCAACTGCGCCGCACCAGACACCGGAAACATGGAAGTGCTCCACATGTTCGGCTCGCCCGACCAGAAGGAGAAGTGGCTCAAGCCGCTCCTCGCCGGCGAGATCCGCTCGGCGTTCGCGATGACCGAGCCCAACGTCGCCTCGTCGGATGCCACGAACATCGAGACCTCGATCACCAAGGATGGCGACGACTACGTCATCAACGGTCACAAGTGGTGGATCACCGGTGCGATGAATCCCAACGCGAAGATCTTCGTCGTCATGGGCAAGACCGACACGTCGGCCGAGCGTCACCGTCAGCAGTCGATGATCCTGGTCGAGCGAGACACCCCGGGCCTTGACATCGTGCGCGGCATGCACGTGTTCGGCTACAACGACCGCGACCACGGTGGTCACGCCGAGATCGAGTTCCACGACGTACGCGTACCCGCCAGCAACCTCATCGGAGCCGAGGGTGAAGGCTTCGCGATCGCCCAGGCCCGGCTGGGCCCTGGCCGCATCCACCACTGCATGCGCTCTCTGGGCATCGCCGAGCGCGCCGTCGAGCTGATGTGCCAGCGTGCTTCGGAGCGTGTTGCCTTCGGCAAGCCGATTGCCGACCAGGGCGTCGTGCGCGACTGGATCGCCGAGTCACGCGTACGCATCGAACAGTTGCGCCTGCTGGTGCTCAAGACAGCCTGGCTGATGGACAAGGCCGGCAACCGTGGCGCTCATACCGAGATCCAGGCCATCAAGATCGCGACACCCGAGACCGTTGGATGGATCCTCGACAAGGCGATCCAGGTGCATGGCGCTGGTGGTCTGAGCCAGGACTTCCCGCTCGCCGAGTGGTTCGCTGGCATGCGTACGTTGCGATTCGCCGACGGACCCGACGAGGTGCACAAGAACTCGCTGGCGCGCGCCGAGCTCAAGAAGTACCGCTGATCATGGACGTCGCCAACACGCAGGCGGTCGTCACCGGCGCGGCGAGCGGTATCGGCGAGGCGATCGCCCAGCGTCTCCTCGAGGCAGGTGCCTGCGTGGTGATCGGTGATCTCGACGCTGTCCGCCTCGAGGAGACATCATCGCGCCTTGATGCCGACCATCCTGGCCGAATCGCGCATGTCGACGGCGACGCATCAGATCCCGATCATGTTGCGGAGCTGATCGCTTCCGCTGGCGACGTCGACATCTTCTTCGCCAACGCCGGCGTCTTCAAGGGCTTCGGGCTGCAGGCGACCGACGACGAGTGGGATCTGTCGTGGGACGTCAACGTCAAGGCGCACGTCGTGGCCGCTCGCGCGCTCGTGCCGACCTGGCTCGAGCGCGGTGCCGGCTGCTTCGTCAGCACTGCGTCAGCTGCTGGTCTGCTCACTCAGCTGGGGTCGCCGACCTACTCCGTCACCAAGCATGCCGCGGTTGGCTTTGCCGAATGGCTTGCAGCAACATATGGCGACCTCGGCGTCCAGGTGTGCTGCCTGTGCCCGATGGGCGTGCGTACCGACATGCTTCTCGGCGGCGAGACGGCCGCCGACGGTGATGCGCGGCTCGGCATGAAGTCGGTTCTCGGCGCGGGAGATACCCTCGAGCCGCTCGCCGTTGCTGACGCGGTCCTCGAGGCGGTCGTCGCTGGCCGATTCTTCGCACTGCCGCATCCCGATGTCGGCACCATGTATGCCCGCAAGGCCGCCGATACAGATCACTGGATCACCGCCATGCAACGCTTCCGCACCTCGCTTGGGAACTAGCGCCGAGCGATCGCCTCTGCCATGATCTCGGCCATCCCGGTGTAGCCGCGGTCGTTGGGGTGGAAGTGGTCGGGTGAGAGCTTGCCCTTCCAGCTGCGCGTACGGGGATCGCGATACTCCGCCAGTCTCACCGAGCCTACGGCTGCCGCCTCGTCGATCTGTCGGTTGAAGTCGCTTGCGGCTGCGCGACCCCCAGGCTGGTTGCCGATCACGGTGCCAGATGGCAGGCGCTGCAGCATCGCCGCCAGCGCGCCCGGAAGCGCAGGTCGGAGCTTCGGGCTGATCAGGTCGTTGCTTCCGATGATCACGGTGACAAGATCAGGCGCGACGCCGAGTGACTCCATGGCCGGCAGCTGGGTGCCGAGCACGTCGCTGACCCGGCCGCCATAGACCGAGAGATTGACCAGCCGGTACTCGGGCATCGCCTCTGCAAGCTGGCCGACCCAGCCGCGATCGAATGCGCTCGCACCGATGCCCTGCGCCATCGAGTCGCCGAGCACGACCCACAGCGGCCCGGGCGCCGCCACGGCTGACCTGTTGTGACTCTCCCACTCGCGCGCATACGGCTCGATCTGCGCCTGGACGGTCCGCACTCCCTTGAGCAGGATGCTGGCGACCGTCACGACGCGCCCGTTGCTGCGACCACTCAGGTTGGAGTAGTCGAACGCCGCCTCGGTCACGCGACCAGTCAATCAGGACACTCCACACCCCGCGTACGCTTCAATCCGTGAAGAGCAGATGGCAGGCAGTGGCTTTCGTGGCCGAGATCGTGATCGTCGGGGTGTTCGCGGTCGACCTCGCGGAGAAGTGGTCAGAAGATGCGCTGCCCGGGATTCGGGTGCTTGCAGTGGTCGCTGCGGCCGTGTTCGCCGGCGCCGTCTACATCCACTGGGAAACCGCCAGGGTGCGTGTGGCCGCAACCCACGGCGCCGCGGCACTGGGACTGCTTGGCGGTGGCCTGATCGCGGCCTCGGTGTTCAGTGCCGGTCTCGACGTGGTCTTCAAGAACGTCCCGTTCGCAAGCATTGGAGTCACCGCTGTCGTCGTGTCGTACGTACTCGGCCAACTCAGCATCTTCGCCCAGGACAAGAAGTCATGATCGAGCTCCTCACACCAGTGCAGCTCGATGAGATGCGGCCCGCAGGGAAGTTCGTCGGCGAGGTCCTGACGGCGCTGTCGGATGCTGCGGATGTCGGCGTCAACCTGCTCGACCTCGATGCGCTCGCCCACGAGATGATCCGCAAGCGCGGCGCCGAGTCCTGCTACATCGACTACCACCCGTCCTTTGGCGCGATGCCTTTCGGCAAGGTGCTGTGCACGTCGGTCAACGACGCGGTGCTTCATGGACTGCCCTACGACTACAAGCTGCAGGACAGCGACCTGGTCAGCTTTGACTTCGCGGTCTCGGTCGACGGCTGGGTGTGTGACTCGGCACTGAGCGTGGTTGTCGGCCCGCCCCGAGAGGAGGACGTTCAGCTCATCGCACAGGCACAGGAAGCGCTCGATGCGGCCATCGCCGTCGCTCGCGCGGGCAACAAGGTTGGTGACATCTCCGCAGCGATCGGTGCGGTCGGCCGGGCGCACGGATTGCGGATCAACACTCAGTTCGGCGGGCACGGGGTCGGCCGTACGATGCACGGCGATCCCCACATACCCAACGACGGTCGCGCCGGCCGTGGCTTCCCGCTCAAACCCGGACTCGTCATCGCGATTGAGCCGTGGTTCCTCCAGTCGACGGACGAGATCGTGATGGATCCTGACGGGTGGACCATCCGTAGCGCCGATGGGTCGCGCGGTGCCCACGTCGAGCACACCATCGCGATCACCGAGGATGACCCGATCGTGATGACGGCGCGCAGCTAGGTCATTTCGTGCAGGCAGAGCACGTTGCCGTCGGGGTCCTCGAACCATGCCGCCTTCTCGGACCCGAGCACACACACATGCTCAACGGTCTTGAGTCCCGGCAGGTCATAGTCAGCGAACACGACGCCGTTCTCTTCGAGCTCGGCGATCTCGGCGACGATGTCGGCGACCTCGAACGAGATCTCCGTCCGCCCCGTGGGCGTCGCATCCGGACCGGGCATCAGCGCCAGGGATGCCCCACCCGCCAAGGCAAACATCTCCTGTCCCTCGCTGTTCTGACCTGTGTAGCTGAGCCCTAGACGGTCTCGGTAGAACTCCACGGCGTGGGTTCCGTCCTTGACTTGCAGGATCGTGGTGATCACCGGTTGTGAAAGCATGGAGTGCCTCCGGTCTGAAGGAATTGTTGACCAAAAGCGTCCTCCCAGATCTTGCTCGCTGCAAGGGGTGAAGGTGGCCAGTTGCCCGTTTCCGCGACAGAACGTGTCACATGGCAGGTCGGCGATCCACCCATGGTGCGGCCGCCTCGATCTGGGCGCACAGGCTGAACAGCGGACCATCCTGGCCAGGCAGACCTGCCACCATCACCCCGATCGGCAGTCCGTCATCGCTCCAGTGCAACGGCAGGCTCGCAGCTGGCTGACCACTCATGTTGTGGAGCGCCGTGTAAGGCGTGAAGAGCAGCTCGCGGTGGTGGTCCTCTACCGGATCGCCTGACTCGTTGAACCACTCGACGGTCTGCGGCGGGAGGGCCAGAGTCGGAGTGAGGAACGCGTCATATGCCTGGAGGTCGGCGATGACCTGACGCGTCGTGGCTTCTAGGAACTGCATCGCCTGACTGAGCTCGACCGCGGTCGTAGAAGCACCGCGTTTCCGCCAGTAGCGCGTGTTGGGGCGGAGCAGCGCCTCGCCGTCGGGTGGGATCGGAGCACTCGCGATTCCGCTCGACCAGATGACGTTGAACTGTGGCTCAAGGGCCCGCGGGAACGGATTGGGCATGTCGACGACCTGGTGGCCCAGCGACTCAAGCAGAGCGACCGCAGCGTCGGTGGCAGCCACGGCATCAGGTCCGGGCGCGATCCCCTCGAGGTGGGTGCCGGTCCATCGGGCGATACGCAGGCGTACGGGCTCTCGACGAACCCATTCAGCAAATGGGACCGTCGGGTCCGGAAGTGGACGGATGTCGCCCGGCATGGGATGCGCCATCACATCCAGCAGTGCTGCGGCGTCGCGCACCGTGCGGCTCAGCGGTCCGTCGACCGCCAGGCCGCTCCAGTCACTGCCGAGCGGTCCGGCGCTGACCCGGCCGCGGCTCGGCTTGAAGCCGAAGATTCCGCAGGCACTTGCAGGAATGCGGATCGACCCACCTCCGTCACTGCCCTGTGCCAGCGGCACCAGCGCAGCAGAGACCGCTGCAGCAGCTCCGCCGCTCGAGCCCCCGGCATTGCGCGAGGTGTCCCACGGCGTACGAGCGGGACCGATGATGTCGTTGTCGGTGTAGGACGACAACCCGAACTCCGGCGTGTTCGTCTTGCCGAGGCTGACGAATCCTGCCTTCTCGATCAGATCCACCACGTAGGCGTTGACCGGTGGCACGAAGTCGCGCATCACGGCCGAACCCATCGAGGTCGGCACGTCACGGGTGAAGGTGAGGTCCTTGATGGCGATCGGCACTCCGGCGAACGGAGGGGCATCGCCGGCTGCGAGCGCGACGTCGGCATCGGTGGCCCGCCCGAGAGCTTGATCGGCGGTCACCGTGATGAACGCGCCGAGTGCTTCGCTGTGTGCGTCGATGCGATCAAGGTGATGCTGCACGAGCTCGAGGGATGAGACCTCCCGCGCGCGAAGGGCCGCGGCCTGGTCGGTGGCGTCGAGGTCGTGCAGCTGGGTCATGCCTTGAGCCTAGACACAGCGGCGATGGCCGTTGCCAATCGCGGCGCGAGGGGCCACGCTCGTACTGAACGAAAGGGGTTTCCCGTGCACAGGCTCATCGACAAGCTTGGATCGCTGCAGGTGATCGTGACCCAAGGTGGCAGTTCGTTGGACGAGGGCTAGGTCATCTCCGAGAGCGGAAGGCAGCGGTACGGGATCGACGCCCCGATGGTTCCGCTCGCCTTTGCCGCCGCCGCCGTCGTGGCTCTCGCGCTGGCGCAATTCGTGGGTGTCGCTTGGCCGTGGTTGATCATCGCGGCCGGCGCTCTGGTGCAGCTGGCGGTCTATCTGTACGCCTCGCTCCATGGGAAGTTCGTGATCTGGGAGTCGCTTCTCGATGATGCCCAACTTCGCGGGGACGAACGGATCCTCGATCTCGGCTGTGGGCGGGGTGCGGTGACAATTGCCGCGGCCCGGCGCGTACCACACGGCATGGTCGACGGCGTGGACCTGTGGCACTCGGTCGATCAGAGCGGCAATGTCGAGAAGGCGACCCGCGCGAACACGGTCGCCGCCGGGGTGTCGGACCGGGTGCAGCTTCACACCGGCGACGTTGGTTCGCTTTCCTTCGAGGACGACACCTTCGATCTGGTGGTCAGCTCGCTGGTGATTCACAACATTCACGACGTGGCGCACCGGGAGTCCGCCATCGCGGAGGCGCTCAGGGTTCTCAAGCCCGGCGGCGGGGTCGTGATTGCCGACATCGACCACCTTCGCGAGTACGCCGACGCGCTCCGCGCAGGTGGGGCACATGACGTTCGCGTCGAAGGTCACGGCCTTGGCGGCTGGTTCGGCAACCCGTGGTTCCGGATGAGGTCGGTCAGCGGGCGGTCGGCGACCTCCTAGAATTGCGGGGTGGCCACACCCAAGGTTTTGCTCTTCTACGCCTTCACGCCGTTGGCGGACCCAGAGGCGATCCGATTGTGGCAGCACACGTTGGCAGACTCGCTCGGGCTGCGGGGCCGCATCCTGATCTCTCCGCACGGCATCAACGCCACTCTCGGCGGTGATGTCGTCGAGATGAAGAAGTACGTGCGGGGCACTCGTGCCTATGCGCCGTTCAAGGAGATCGACTTCAAGTGGAGTGAGGGTCGCGCGCTCAAGGACGGCACCACGGCGGACTTCCCACGGTTGAGCGTCAAGGTTCGCGATGAGCTGGTGACGTTCGGTGCGCCAGACGAGATCGAGGTCGGCGAGGAGGGCATCGTCGGAGGTGGCACCAAGCTGACTCCTGCAGAGCTGCACACGCTTGTCGCCCAGAAGAAGGTCGTTTTCTTCGACGGCCGCAACCAGATCGAGTCAGACGTCGGTCATTTTGCCGGCGCCGTTCGCCCTGGGGTCGAAACCACTCGAGAGTTCATCGCAGCGCTCGACAGTGGCGCGTACGACGACCTCAAGGACAAGCCGGTGGTGACCTACTGCACCGGTGGCATCCGCTGTGAAGTGCTCACACCGCTGATGAAGAACCGTGGATTCGGGGAGCTCTATCAGCTCGACGGTGGGATCGCGGCGTACGGCGAGGTCTTCGGCGACAACGGTCTGTGGGAGGGATCCCTGTATGTGTTCGACGATCGAATCACCATGGACTTCTCCGACCACACCGCCCTCGTCGGTGAGTGTGATGCGTGTGGCGCACCAACGAACCACGTCGCTGACTGCGGCAATGTCTCCTGCGTCCGACAAATGAATCGCTGCATCTCGTGCTTCGGGATCGACGAGATGTGCGGCCTTCACGCTTCGGTGTCGGCATGACGGACAAGCGCTTTCCTCGCGATGTCTACGGCGAAGGCAACGATCCCAACACGCAACTCTCATTGGCGAACGAGCGGACGTTCCTTGCCTGGATCCGAACGGCGCTCGCACTGCTCGCCGGCGCCGTCGCGGTTCACGTGCCAGCCGTCAGCCTCGATGAATGGGTTGCCACCTTCGCCTCCCTGCTGTTGCTGCTCGCAGCGAGTGTTGCTGTGATCGAGTCCTGGCGGCGGTGGCGCGCGACTGAGCGAGCCATCCGTACGGGACAGCCGTTACCGGGATTTGGCGGCGCGGCCGTGGTCGCTGCGCTGCTCGGCACCCTGATCGGCGGTGTCGCGGTCGGCGTGATCTTCGTCGCCCTTCGCTGATCCCGACCTGCGGCGTCAGGCCTTGAGGCGTACACATGAGGTATGGCCCGTTTCCTCCTCCTGTTGCTGTTCAGCGTCTTGGTGGTGCTCGTTGGTCTCGCCGCCGTTCTCGGTTCGTGGGCTTGGTTGGTCTTGGCCGTCCTCGTAGTCGGCCTGATCGTCCTCGGCCTTTGGGACACCGTGCAGCGGCGCCACTCCGTGCTCAGGAACTATCCAGTCATCGGACACATGCGCTACCTGCTGGAGAAGATTCGCCCGGAGATCCAGCAGTACTTCATCGAGCGCAACTTCGATGGCCGACCCTATGACCGAGACACCCGATCAGTCATCTACGAGCGCGCCAAGGGGATCCACGGGGAGAAGGCGTACGGAACCGAGCTCGACGTGAATGAGCCGGGCTATGAATATCTCGTCCACTCGACCGCACCGCTCTCTCCGCCTGACGCTCCGCATCGAGTCAGAGTGGGCGGGCCGGACTGCACCCAGCCGTACGACATGTCGTTGCTCAACGTCTCTGCAATGAGCTTCGGCGCACTGTCTGCCAACGCGATCCGCGCGCTCAACATCGGCGCGAGGGAAGGTGGCTTCGCGCACGACACGGGCGAGGGCGGCATCTCCCCCTACCACCTCGAGGGCGGCGGAGATCTGGTCTGGGAGATCGGCAGCGGCTATTTCGGGGCGCGAACCGACGATGGTGGGTTCGATCCGTTGGAGTTCTCCGACAAGTCCGACCACGAGGCGGTCAAGTGTGTCTCGCTCAAACTGAGCCAGGGAGCGAAGCCAGGTATCGGCGGAGTGCTTCCGGGATCCAAGGTCTCCGCCGAAATTGCCAACACGCGCGGCGTCCCCCAGGGCGAGAAGTGCGTCAGCCCACCCGCCCACCAGGTTTTCTCCACCCCACGCGAGCTCGTGCTCTTCGTGGCGCGGATGCGCGAGCTGGCACATGGGAAACCCACGGGATTCAAGCTGTGCGTGTCGTCCTCTCGCGAGTTCCTGGCGATCTGCAAAGCCATGGTGAGTGAGCAGATCACGCCGGACTTCATCATCGTCGATGGCGGGGAGGGCGGCACCGGTGCGGCGCCGCCCGAGTATGAGAGCTGGGTGGGGACCCCCCTGACCGAGGGTCTGCTGATGGTCCACAATGCGCTGGTCGGGACTGGCTTGCGCGATCACATCAAGATCGGAGCCTCGGGCAAGGTGGCCACCGGCGCGGACATCGTCAAGCGGCTTGCACAGGGTGCGGACTACACCAATGCGGCCCGGGCCATGATGATGGCAACGGGTTGCATCCAGTCGCAGCGGTGCCACACCAACACGTGTCCCGTCGGGGTGGCGACCCAGGATCCCCGTCGCGCACGGGCCTTGGTCGTGGCAGACAAGAGTCAACGCGTGACTCGCTATCACGAGGCGACTGTCGCCGAGACGGGCCAGATCCTCGCCTCGATGGGCCTCAGCAGCCCGACCGAAGTCCGGCCACACATGTTGCGACGAGTTGTGGGCCACCTCCAGACCCGTTCGTACGCCGAGATGTATGACTGGCTTCAGCCCGGAGAACTTCTCGCCGATCCACCGAAGGCTTGGGCCGCTGACTGGTTACACGCCGATCCCGACACCTTCCGCCTCGATGCCCAGGAGTCCACATGACCACAGTTGCCCGCATGCTCGTCTCGGCTCTCGCCGACGAAGGTGTCACCTCGGTGTGGGGGGTCGTCGGAGACGCCCTCAACCCGATCACCGACGCGATCCGTACCGACGATCGGATCGAGTGGATCGGCGTGCGCCACGAGGAGGTTGCGGCGTTCGCGGCGTCGGCACAGTCCCAGCTCAGCGGCCGGATCGGCGTGTGCATGGGCACAGTCGGCCCGGGCTCGGTGCACCTGCTGAACGGTTTGTACGACGCAAAGAAGTCGCACGCCCCAGTGTTGGCGATCTGCGGTCAGGTCCCTCTCGCAGAGCTCGGCAGCGACTTCTTCCAGGAGGTCAACAACGATCGACTGTTTGCCGACGTGGCCGTGTATGCCCGCACGATCACGTCTGCCGACCAGGTCTCGTACATGCTCGAACAGGCTGTCAACGCGGCGCTCCAGCAAAAGGGTGTGGCCGTGCTGACGATCCCGGGAGATGTTGGAGGTCTTGACCTCCCCAAGGACGCCGTCCCTCCACACTTCGTCAAAACTCGCGCGACGTCGACACCGGACTCCGGCGATGTCGCCGAGGCGGCCGCGATGCTCAACGCGGCCGCCTCAGTGACGATGCTGGTTGGTCAGGGAGCGCGCGAAGCCAGGTCGCAGGTACTGGCCGTTGCCGAGACGCTGGCATCGCCGATGGTGCTCACCCTGAAGGCCAAGGAGGGGCTGGAGCATGACAACCCGTTTCAGGTCGGTCAGTCCGGATTGATTGGCAACCCGGCAGCACAAAAGGCTTTCGAGACCTGTGACGCGCTGCTGATGGTGGGCACTGACTTCCCTTATCGGGAGTGGTATCCAGACGGGAAAAAGGTCATCCAGATCGACACCGCCGGCGCCCACATCGGGCGGCGAACTCACGTGGATCTCGGCCTCGTGGGTGACGCTGGAGCGACGCTCGGCGCGCTTGCTCCTGCGCTGATGGCCAAGGAGTCAACATCGCACCTCGACTCGGCACGGTCGGCGTACGAGGACTGGCGCGAGCGGCAGTCCAAACTTGCCGAGCCCGACTACGACCACGAGCGGCTGGGTGCGATCCGCAAGGTGTTCGACAACCCCGAACATGCGATTCGACCGGAAGCGCTGGCCGCCGCAATAGAAAGATACGCAGCCGATGACGCAATCTTCACGACGGACACCGGCATGTCCACGGTCTGGTTGTCCCGCTTCATCACCTGTCGTCCTGACCAGCGTTTGGTCGGATCGTTCAACCTGGGCTCGATGGCCAATGCCATGCCGCAGGCACTCGGCGCATCGGCACTGGATCGCACCAGGCAGGTCATCGCCTTCTGCGGCGATGGCGGTCTCACGATGCTAATGGGCGACCTGATCACTGCAGTCTCATATGGCCTACCGGTCAAGCTCATGGTGTTCAACAACGGACGGCTCGGAATGGTCAAGCTCGAGCAGGAGCAGGGCGGGCTGCCAGAATTTGGAACAGTTCTGGCCAACCCCGACCTGGCCGCAGTTGCCCGGGCATGCGGGCTCCACGGTGTTCGCGTGGAGGATCCAGCTCATCTCGACGAAGCAGTCGCAGAAGCGCTGGCGCATCCCGGCCCGGTGTTGCTTGATGCCGTCACCAACCCGGATGAGGTCTCTCTTCCCGGCAAGGTCACCGCCTCCGATGTGTGGGGATTCGCGATTGCCAAGCTGACCGAGACGGTGGAGTCGGCGCGCTCATGAGCGGGCTTCCCTGTTGAAGCTCAAAAAAAACTTTGGCAAGCGTGTCGAATTGGGTCGACTCCAGTCGACGTGGTGGTGAAGGCTGACCCGCAGCGGGCCTGCCACTGACAAAGGAGACACCATGCGATTCCTCGCCTATATCGAGTCCGATCCGAAGATGCCTTTCGGTCCGCCACCGCCGGAGCTGTTCGAGGCCATCGGCGCGTTCGGCGAGGAGATGGTCAAGGCCGGTGTCTCTGTCGACTCCGGCGGACTTGCCGCGATTGAGGCCAGCCCGCACATCCGGGTCTCTGGCGGCAAGCTCACGGTCACCGACGGTCCGTTCGCCGAGGCCAAGGAAGTCATCGGCGGCTACGGCATGTACGAGGTCCGCTCCGTGGAGGAGGCCGTCGAGTACTCGCGGCGCTTCATGCAGATCCACCTCGACACGTGGCCGGGCTTTGAGGGCACAAGTGTGGTCCGCCAGGTCTTCGGACCGGAAGCCTGACATGAAGTACCTGGTGCTGATCCATCTCGACGAGTACGTCACAGAGGAACCGCCTGCGGCCCTGCTCGACGCCATGATCGCGCACGTCGCCGACGAGACGCATGCTCGAGTCGTCACCGACGCCGGTCTGGCACCAACGACAGCGTCGATCCGTGTCACTCCCCGCGGCGGCAAGGTCACGACAACCGACGGGCCGTTCGCCGAGGCGAAGGAGGTCGTCGGCGGCTTCATCATGATCGACGCGGCGACACCCGAGGACGCCGCAGCTTGGACGCGTGGCTTCGTCGAGCTGCACGTCGCGAACTGGCCGGAGATGCCCGACTCGTTCTTCACCGAGCTGCGTCAGGTCTCCGGAAGCCTCACCGACCCGGAATGACTCCGACGTGAGGCCGTGGTTTGATCGGTTGTCATGACCGAGCGCAGCTGGGGGTCCCCCGCGAGCCCTGCGAGCAGGGGGCGGGAAACATTCATGACCGTCTCAGACCTCCACCGCTCGGTCGAAGCCGTCTGGCGACTCGAGTCCGCCAAGCTCGTTGCAGGGCTTGTACGAATCACCCGCGATCTCGGTCTCGCTGAGGATCTCGCGCAGGATGCACTCGAAGCCGCGCTCTCGCAATGGCCTGAGTCCGGCGTACCCGACAACCCCGCTGCCTGGCTGATGGCAGTGGCGAAGCGGCGGGCGATCGACGGATTCCGGCGCCGTGAACGCCAGGACCGCGCATACGGCACGATCGCGGAGAATCAGGAGGACGTCGTGGCCGGCATCCAAACCGCAGTTGACCACGTCGAGGATGACGTGCTTCGGCTGATGTTCATCTGCTGCCACCCAGCCTTGGGTGCAGACGCTCAGCGCACGTTGACGCTGCGCCTGGTCGCGGGACTGACCACCAGGGAGATCGCCCGATCCTTCCTCACCAGCGAACCCACGATCGGAGCGCGCATCACCCGCGCCAAGAGGACACTGGCCGAGGTCGATGCTCCGACCGAAGAGCCCGCAGACAACGAGCGTGCAGAGCGGCTCAGTGCGGTGCTTGGCGTGGTCTATCTGCTGTTCAACGAGGGCTACTCCGCCACCGCGGGTGATGACTGGATGCGCCCGGCGCTCAGCGAGGAGGCCGTCCGTCTGGGTCGGGTCCTCTCCGGATTGGTGGTCGACGATCCTGAGGTTCTCGGCTTGACGGCGCTGATGGAGATCCAGATGTCGCGCACGGCGGCACGGACTGGCCCGGACGGGGCACCCATTCTGTTGCTCGACCAGGATCGCGCGCGCTGGGACCAGCTGTTGATACGGCGCGGGCTCGCAGCACTCGAACGCGCCGTGGCGCTGGGCGAAGCACCGGGCCCGTACGTCCTGCAGGCCGAGATAGCCGCTTGTCACGCGCGAGCCCTGACTGCGGCCGACACCGATTGGGCGCACATCTCGTCGCTGTATGAGTCGCTTGCGGAGATCACCGGGTCCGCAGTCGTCGAGCTCAATCGCGCTGTCGCCTTGTCGATGGCACATGGCCCAGAGGTGGGGCTGGCGCTGGTCGACCAGCTCGTGGCGTTTCCAGAGCTGAGGTCCTATCACCTGCTGCCGAGCGTCCGTGGTGACCTGCTCGCCAAGCTGGGACGAAATGGTGAGGCCCGTACCGAGTTCGAGCGCGCCGCCTCACTCACTGACAACGAGCAGGAACGCACACTTTTGCTTGCGCGCGCTGCCGAGTGCTGATGGTTGAGACCTGGACCACTGGGTAAGCGACCTGCATGGCCGACACCAAAACCTCCTCATCCGGCGCTGAGCTGGGGCGCATCACGACCGACATTCCCGCACGCCTCGACCGACTGCCGTGGGCGCGATGGCACTGGATGATCGTGATCGGCCTTGGCACCGTCTGGATCCTCGACGGGCTCGAGGTGACGATCGTAGGAAACCTGTCGGCAGTCCTCAAGGACGGTGACACCGGCCTCGGCCTGACCAGCTCCGACGTCGGCCTTGCTGGTGCTGTGTATGTCGCAGGAGCGTGTCTCGGGGCGCTCTTCTTCGGCCAGCTCACCGACCGGTTCGGGCGCAAGAAGTTGTTCATGATCACCCTGCTCGTCTACCTCGTCGGTACCGTTATGACAGCTTTCTCAATGAATCCGACGTGGTACTTCGTCTGCCGATTCATCACCGGTACGGGTATCGGCGGTGAGTACGCCGCCATCAACTCGGCGATCGACGAGCTCATACCGGCGAAGTATCGCGGCAGGATCGACATCGCGATCAACGGCTCGTTCTGGATCGGCGCAGCGGCCGGCTCGCTGCTGACCATTCCGCTGACCAACCCGGACACGGTGAACCCTGAGTTCGGGTGGCGCTTCGCATTCGGGCTGGGCGCCATTCTTGGGCTCGGCGTCCTGTGGGTCCGCAAGAACGTCCCAGAGAGCCCGCGGTGGAGCTTCATCCACGGCAAGGAGCAAGAGGGCGAACAGATCGTCAAGGAGATCGAAGGGACGATCGAGGAGGAGACCGGCAAGAGCCTGCCCGGGGTCGATGAGACGCTGACGATCCGTCAGCGCAAGACCATCGGCATGGGCACGATCGCTCACACCGTGTTCGCGCTCTATCCCAAGCGCACGATTCTCTGCTTGTCGTTGTTCGCTGGCCAGGCGTTCCTCTACAACGCGTTCTTCTTCACCTTCGGTGACAGCCTCACGACGTTCCTCGACGTTAAGCAGACGGGTTGGTACATCGCCGCCTTCGCGGTCAGCAACTTCGCCGGCGCACTCATCCTTGGCCCACTGTTCGACAAGGTGGGGCGGGTGCCGTTGATTGCGGGCACCTACATCCTGTCGGGAGTTCTGCTCGCGATCGCCGGAATGATGCTGGACAACTTGACTGCGGTGACCCTCACCGGTTTCGGCATGCTCGTGTTCTTCTTCGCCTCGGCGGGAGCGAGCGCCGCATACCTCACGGCTTCGGAAGTCTTCCCCATGGAGACGCGTGCAATGTGCATCGCGTTCTTCTACGCCGTCGGCACGGCGATTGGCGGCATTGCCGGCCCGTTGTACTTCGGCAGCTTGATCGACAACGCGACCGAGTCCAAGAAGATTGCGGAGATCGCCCCTGGCTATTTCCTCGGTGCTGCGCTGATGGTCGGCGCCGGCATCGTGGCGATCTTCCTTGGCGTGAAGGCCGAGGGCGAGACTCTCGAGAACATCGCGAAGCCGCTGACTGCAGAGGACGCCTGACCTCCCGCTAGATTCAGTCCGTGAGGCAGATCTCCAAGCGTAACGCCCAGTTCCAGCAGTGGGAGTCGCTGATCTCCAACCGCAACAAGCGTCAGCGCGCAGGGGAGTTCCTCGTCCAGGGTGTTCGTCCGATCTCCCAGGCAATCCAGCACGGCTGGGTCGTACGAGCCCTGATCCATGATGCAGACCGTGAGCTTTCGGACTGGGCGAACGGCGTCGTCAGCAACACCGCGACAGAACACGTCGCCATGTCGGCGGAGCTCCTTGCCGAACTGAGTGGCAAGGAAGATGGTTCTGCCGAGCTGGTCGCCGTCGTCGAGATGCCTCCCGACGATCTGTCACGCATCCCCGTAGGTCCTGGCTTCCTGGGGCTCGTCTTCGACCGACCTAGCAGCCCGGGCAACATCGGCACCGTCATCCGTGCCTCGGATGCGTTCGGTGCTGGTGCGGTGATCGTCACCGGGCACGCCGCCGATCCCTACGATCCACGCGCCGTGCGCGCATCGACGGGTTCACTGTTTGCACTGCCGGTCACACGCGAACGCAGCCACGTCGAAGTGGTCTCGTGGGCGCGTGGTTCGGGGCTCAACATCGTCGGAACGGACGAGTCCGGTGACGTCGAGGTCTCAGCACACGACCTCACCGGTCCAACGCTGTTCGTGATCGGCAACGAGACCGCGGGCATGAGCACCGGCTGGCGCGAGGCGTGCGATACGACCGTTCGCATACCGATCTCAGGATCGGCCAGCTCACTCAATGCTGCGAGTGCGGCGACGGTGTTCTTGTACGAAGCTGCACGTCAGCGGTGCTGACCCTCATCACTCGCGGATGTGGGTGCGCTGCATGGCGACATTCAGGCTCGACACCATGTGCGCGATGGTCATGGCAACGAAATCGCTGATCTGTCCGTGCAGGTGCGGCGTTGGGTCGGGGAGTAGATCGTTTAGGTCGATCTTGAGCACTCGCTCACTGTCGGCCCGGGTGATCAGCAATGCGGGGACTTTGGACCGTGGACCGGTGACCCAGACCGAGACCCGCGTCTCGACGCTTGCCTCCGGGATGTCCCATGAGCGTGCGATCACGTGGGTCGTCACCGCACCGCCGGACGGGGTGCGATATCCCTGCGGCGGGGTGAGATGTGAGTCGACCGGATCGACCGTGATCTCCGCGAGGTGGGCAATCTCACGTGACACCTGGTGCGCTGCTGCCTCGATGACAAGTTGGTGGACGGTTCGAGAGAGCTCGTCCAGCTGAGCGGCGGTGGTGGTGGAGGTCATTTCGAGAATCTATCGGAAAGTCGGCCTCGACCCGGAATATCGGATGCTTGAGCAAGGTTGATAACATCAGACTCAAGTCAGTTGACTCAAGTCTTGCAATCCCAAGAACCACCCCACAGGAGGAAACACCATGGCCAGAGCGGTCGGAATTGACCTCGGCACGACGAACTCGGTCGTCGCCGTACTCGAAGGTGGCGAGCCCACCGTCATCGCCAACGCCGAGGGCGCGCGCACGACGCCGTCAGTCGTGGCATTCGCCAAAGACGGCGAGGTCCTCGCCGGTGAAGTCGCGAAGCGCCAGGGCGTGACCAACGTCGACCGTACGGTCCGCTCGGTCAAACGCCATATGGGCACCGACTGGTCCGTCGACATCGACGGCAAGACGTTCAACCCTCAGCAGATCTCCGCGTTCATTCTGCAGAAGCTGAAGCGGGACGCCGAGGCATACCTCGGTGAGCCGGTCACCGACGCGGTCATCACCGTGCCGGCCTATTTCAACGACCACCAGCGCCAGGCGACCAAGGAAGCCGGCGAAATCGCCGGACTCAACGTCAGCCGGATCATCAACGAGCCCACCGCAGCAGCCCTTGCGTACGGACTCGACAAGGCCGACGACCAGACGATCCTCGTGTTCGACCTCGGTGGAGGCACGTTCGACGTCTCGCTGCTCGAGATCGGCGACGGCGTCATCGAGGTCAAGGCCACCAGCGGCGACAATCACCTCGGTGGTGACGACTGGGACGAGAAGGTCATCGACTGGATCGTGGCGAAGTTCAAGAGCGACACCGGTCTTGACCTGACCAAGGACAAGATGGCGATGCCGCGCATCCGCGAGGCCGCTGAGCGCGCCAAGATCGAGCTGTCGTCGAGCCAGTCGACGTCGATCAACCTGCCGTACATCACCGTCGATGCAGAGAAGAACCCCGTTTTCCTCGACGTGACGCTGACCCGTTCGGAGTTTGAGAAGATCACCCACGATCTGCTCGAGCGCACCAAGGCGCCGTTCAACAGCGTGATCAAGGACGCGGGCGTCGCCCTCAGCGCAATCGACCATGTCGTGCTCGTCGGTGGTTCGACACGTATGCCTGCCGTCGCAAAGGTCGTCAAGGAGCTGACCGGTGGCAAGGAGCCCAACAAGGGCGTCAACCCGGACGAGGTCGTTGCCATCGGAGCCAGCCTGCAGGCGGGTGTGCTGAAGGGCGAGGTCAAGGATGTCCTGCTTCTCGACGTCACCCCGCTGAGCCTTGGCATCGAGACCAAGGGCGGCGTGATGACCAAGCTCATCGAGCGCAACACGACGATCCCCACCAAGCGGTCCGAGGTCTTCACGACCGCCGATGACAACCAGCCGTCCGTGGCGATCCAGGTCTACCAGGGCGAGCGCGAGATGGCCGCCGGCAACCAGCTGCTGGCCACCTTCGAGCTCACCGGGCTGCCGCCAGCGCCTCGCGGCGTGCCACAGATCGAGGTCACGTTCGACATCGACGCCAACGGCATCGTCAACGTGTCCGCCAAGGACCGCGGCACCGGCAAGGAACAGTCGATGACGATCACCGGCGGCTCCGCGCTCAGCAAGGATGACATCGACAAGATGGTCAAGGATGCTGAGCAGTACGCCGACGAGGACAAGGCACGCCGTGAGGCCGTCGAGACTCGAAACCAAGCCGAGTCGCTGTCGCACTCCACCGAGAAGTTCCTCGCGGAGAACGGTGACAAGGTCGGCGATGAGCTGAAGGCCGAGGTGCAATCTGACCTCGACGCGCTCAACGAGACTCTCAAGGGTGAAGACGCTGACGCCGTTGCGGCAGCCGTCGCCAAGCTCGGCGAGTCCAGCTCCAAGATGGGAGAAGCGATGTATGCAGCCGCTGCCGCGGAGGCGCAGGACAGCGCTCCCACCGGTGACGACTCCGGCAGCGACGACGATGACGTCGTCGAGGCCGAGATCGTCGACGAGGACACCGAGCAGAAGTGACCGAGCCGTCGGGTCCCGAAAAGGGGCAAGGCTCAGTCCCCGAGCAGGGTGAGTCGACAGGCTCGACCGGCGAGACGCCGGTTGAGCCTGTCGATACCCCGGCCGAGTCCGAACCACCCAGCCTTGAGCAGCAGCTCGCCGAACGCACGTCCGATCTGCAGCGACTCCAGGCCGAGTACGTCAACTACAAGCGACGCGTCGACCGGGATCGTGAACTCGTACGCGCCCAGGGCGAGGCCGGCGTGCTGCAGTCGCTCCTGATGGTGCTCGACGACATCGGTCGTGCTGACGAGCACGGTGAGCTTGAGGGTGGTTTCAAGGCAGTAGCCGATGCCATCCACCAGCTAGCCAAGAAGCATGGACTCGAGCCGTTCGGCTCCGAGGGTGAGCCCTTCGATCCGGCGGTGCACGAGGCGGTGTTCCACGCCGGCGAGTCCGCCGAAGTCGACACCACGACGATCGACAGCGTGATGCGCATCGGCTACCGGCACGGTGACCGGGTGCTACGCCCGGCAACTGTCGGCGTGGTCGAGCCGGCCAAGCAAGAACCTGCAGCAGAATCGCCAGCACCGCTGACAGACGAAGCGCCAGACGAGTAGATGAAGGGAGGTTGGCATGGCAGCCAGTGACTGGTCGACCAAGGACTTCTACAAGGTCCTCGGCGTCAAGAAGGACGCGTCGCAAGACGACATCAAGAAGGCCTATCGCAAGCTCGCACGTGACAACCATCCCGATTCCAACCCGGGCAACAAGGCCGCCGAGGACCGCTTCAAGGGCATCTCGGAGGCGTACGCCGTGCTTTCGTCAAAGGACAAGCGCAAGGAGTATGACGAGCAGCGCAGCATGTTCGGACAATTCCGCAACGGCGCGGCTGGTGGCGGCTTCGGGGGTCAGCCAAGTCCGGGCGGCCAGCCCGACTTCAGCGACCTGTTCGGGGGGTTGTTCGGAGGCGGCGGCCGAAGCCGGGGACGCACTCGCCAGTCAGCTGCGCGCAAGGGCGACGATCTTGAGACCGAGGCCTCGATCACGTTCCAGCAAGCAGTCGAGGGCGCAACGCTGCCATTGCGCCTGACCAGCGACGAACCGTGCCCGACGTGTCACGGGACCGGTGCCAAACCCGGCACGACCCCCAAGGTCTGCTCCAAGTGTCAGGGCAGCGGCTCGCAGACCGGCACGGCCGGTGGACTCTTCGCGATGACCGAGCCGTGCGATCAGTGCCGGGGTCGCGGGCTCGTCGTCGAGCACGCGTGCGACACCTGCCGTGGATCCGGGCGCGCGCCTTCCAGTCGCACCTTGCAGGTCAAGGTGCCGGCTGGTGTCAAGGACGGTCAGCGCATCAGGATCAAGGGCAAGGGCGGCAAGGGAGAGGCCGGCGGACCCAACGGTGACCTGTTTCTGCTGGTGCACGTCCAGCCCCACAAGCTGTTCGGCCGCAAGGGTGACAACCTCACGATCACCGTGCCGGTGGAGTTCGACGAAGCGGCGCTGGGCGCTGAGATCCAGGTTCCGACCCTCGACGGACCAGCCGTACGCATCAAGATCCCGGCCGGCACCCCGAATGGTCGAACATTTCGAGCGACTGGCAAGGGTGGCGTCAAGAAGGCCGGAGGCAAGGGCGATCTCCTCGTCACGGTCGAGGTGCAGGTGCCTGCCACCCTGACCGACGAGGTGCGCGAAGCACTCGAAAAGCTTCGCGACAGCCGTGGCTCGATCTCTCCACGTGATGGACTCTTCGAGGCGGCGAAGTGATGGCTGACATCACTGGGTTGGGCTCCGCCCAGGGATCGTTCGTCCCTCCCGGACCTGAAGCCAAGGTGTTCGTCATCAGCGTCGCTGCTGAGTTGTCGGGTTTGCACCCGCAGACGCTGCGTACATATGACCGCCTCGGTCTCGTCGCTGCCGGCCGTACGGGAGGCGGCGGTCGCCGCTACTCGCTGCGTGACATCGAGGTGCTGAGGCAGGTCGCCCGGCTCACCGCCGAGGGACTCGGACTCGAAGGTGTGCGCCGTGTCATCGAGCTGGAGGACCAGGTCGATGCGTTGCGCCAGCGAGTAGCCGAGCTGCAGATCGCGCTTGCCGCGGCCGATGAGGTGCAAAACCTGCCGGCGTTGACCGCCGACAACCAGGTCATGGTCTGGCGCAAACGTCGCTGACCAGAGCGACGGTGGGTTCGCGGGCAAGACATGAGGTCAACCTCGCAATCCCCCTGTGACATGTGAGCGATAGGTTTGGAGCCCCGATCGCTCTGAGGTTTGGATGGTCTCGTGTTCCAGAAGATCCTCGTGGCCAATCGCGGTGAGATCGCGATTCGTGCGTTCCGTGCAGCCAACGAGCTTGGCGCGCGCACGGTCGCCGTCTTCCCGGTCGAGGACCGGGGCTCCGAGCACCGGGTACGCGCCGACGAGGCATACGAGATCGGCGAGGCCGGCCACCCGGTACGCGCCTATCTGGACCCGCAGGCGATTGTCGACACCGCCGTCAGGGCTGGCGCCGACGCCATTTATCCCGGCTACGGATTCTTGTCGGAGAACCCAGATCTCGCGGAGGCGTGCGAGAACGCCGGCATCACCTTCGTCGGCCCGCTGAGGGAGGTGCTGGAGCTCACCGGCAACAAGGCCCGCGCGATTGCTGCGGCGAAGGCAGCCGGTGTGCCGACCCTCAAGTCGGTCGATCCGTCCGCCGATGTCGACGAGCTGGTCGATGCGTCCGAGTCGCTCAACTACCCGCTGTTCGTCAAGGCGGTTGCCGGCGGCGGCGGCCGCGGCATGCGACGCGTCGACGATCCGGCAACGCTGCGGGAGGCGATTGAGGCCGCGATGCGTGAGGCTGATGGCGCATTCGGCGACCCCACCTGCTTCATTGAGGAGGCGGTCGTCGACGCGCGGCACATCGAGGTGCAGATCCTCGGTGACCAGCACGGCAACGTCGTGCACCTGCGCGAGCGTGACTGCTCAGTGCAGCGTCGCCACCAGAAGGTCATCGAGATTGCCCCGGCCCCCAACCTCGATCGTGATGTCCGCAAGGCGATGTGCGCCGATGCGGTGAAGTTCGCCGAGTCGATCAACTATTCCTGTGCTGGCACGGTCGAGTTCCTCCTCGACGCCGCCGGCCGCTATGTCTTCATCGAGATGAACCCCCGCATCCAGGTCGAGCACACCGTGACCGAGGAGGTCACCAACGTCGACCTCGTACAGGCACAGATGCGAATAGCGGCCGGTGCGACACTGGCTGAGCTCGGGCTCGACGTGCAGGTGAACATCAAGGCCCGTGGCTTCGCCCTGCAGTGCCGCATCACCACCGAGGATCCGGCCAACGGCTTCCGTCCCGACACCGGCACGATCACGGCCTACCGATCTCCGGGTGGCCCAGGCGTTCGTCTCGATGGTGGAACGGTCTACACCGGGGCGACGATCAGCGCGCACTTCGACTCGATGCTGTCCAAGCTGACTTGTCGCGGACGCGACTTCGCGGCCGCAGTCGGCAGAGCCGAGCGCGCATTGGGTGAGTTCCACGTCGGCGGCGTCTCGACCAACATCCCGTTCCTGCGGGGGGTGCTCGCCAATCCCGACTTCACCGGTGGTGTCGTGACGACGACCTTCATCGACGAGCACCCCGAGCTCCTCGAGGCGCAGGTGACCACCGATCCGGCCGACAAGATCATGACCTGGCTCGCAGACGTCACAGTCAACAAACCCCACGGTTCGGCGCCGACCAAGATCGACCCCGCATCCAAGCTCCCGTCGATCGACCTCGGGGCATCGCCCCCTGACGGCTCACGTCAACTGCTCGCAGAGCTCGGACCGGTCGGTTTCGCCGAGTCGTTGCGCCAGCGTGACTCCGTCGGGGTCACCGACACGACCTTCCGCGATGCACATCAGTCGCTCCTGGCAACCCGCGTACGCACCCGTGACCTCGTACGAGTGGCGCCCTACGTCGCACGCATGACCCCTCAGCTTCTCTCGATCGAGGCCTGGGGTGGTGCCACGTATGACGTGGCGCTGCGATTCCTCAAGGAGGATCCCTGGGAACGGCTCGCCGCGATGCGCGAAGCGGCTCCCAACATCTGCCTGCAGATGCTGCTGCGCGGGCGCAACACGGTCGGCTACACGCCCTACCCCACCGAGGTCACCGCCGCCTTCGTCGGCGAGGCCGCCGAGACCGGCATCGACATCTTCCGCATCTTCGACGCTCTCAACGATGTCGATCAGATGCGGCCGGCCATCGAGGCTGTCCGCGAGACCGGGACGACCATCGCGGAGGTTGCGCTCTGCTATACCGGCGACCTGTCCAACCCCGCGGAAAATCTGTACACCCTCGACTACTACCTACATCTAGCTGACAGCATCGCCAGTGCTGGCGCGCACGTCCTGGCCATCAAGGACATGGCAGGGCTCCTACGTGCACCCGCTGCTCGTACGCTCGTCACCGCGCTGCGCGAGCGGTTCGACCTGCCCGTTCACCTGCACACGCACGACACCGCCGGTGGCCAGCTCGCCACGCTGATGGCGGCCATCGAGTCGGGGGTCGACGCCGTCGACGTCGCTTCGGCCGCCCTTGCTGGCACCACGAGTCAACCCCCGATGTCGGCACTGGTGGCTGCAACCGACTACTCGCCGCGCGAGACTGGCCTCGACATTGACGCCATCAATGCCCTCGAACCCTACTGGGAGGCCGTACGCCGGGTGTACGCACCGTTCGAGTCCGGGTTGCCGGCACCGACCGGCCGCGTCTATCGACACGAGATCCCGGGCGGACAACTCTCCAACCTCCGTCAGCAGGCCATTGCGCTTGGCCTCGGTGAGAAGTTTGAGCAGATCGAGGACATGTATGCCGCTGCCAACGACATCCTCGGCAACATCGTGAAGGTGACACCGTCGTCCAAGGTCGTCGGCGACCTCGCGCTGCACCTGGTTGCCGTAGGCGCCGATCCCGCGGAGTTCGCCGACGATCCCGCATCGTTCGACATCCCTGAGTCCGTCATCGGCTTCCTGTCCGGTGAGCTCGGCGATCCGCCGGCCGGATGGCCTGAGCCGTTCCGCACCAAGGCCCTGGAGGGCCGCAACACCAAGGTGCGCATCACCGAGCTTGATGACGACGATCGTGAAGGCCTCAAGACGGACCGGCGGCATACGATCAACCGGTTGCTGTTCCCAGGCCCGACCGAGGACTTTGACTCAGCCCGGCAGCAGTATGGCGATCTGGCGGTCGTGCCGACGAGCGCCTTCTTCTATGGACTTCGTCCCGACAGGGAAACCGAGGTCGAGATCTCGGAGGGCAACCTGCTGCTGTTCGGTGTCGAGGCGATCGGTGACGCCGATGAGCGAGGTATGCGCAACGTACTCGGCACCATCAACGGTCAGATGCGACCGATCGAGGTGCGGGATCGCTCCGTCGACTCCAAGGTTGCCTCGTCGGAGAAGGCCGACATCGGCAATCCACAGCACGTCTCCGTGCCCTTCGCCGGAGTCGTCAATCCGTTGGTTGCCGAGGGCGACACAGTTGAAGCCGGTCAGACGGTCGCCACGATCGAGGCCATGAAGATGGAGGCGGCCATCACCAGCGCCAACGCTGGCACGGTCGAGCGCCTGGTCATCACCGACACCCGCCAGGCCGAGGGCGGAGACCTGCTTCTGGTCCTGGGCTGATCGAGTCTGGGCTCAGCAGGCTGACCTGGGGTGTGCCATGCTGGAATGAATGTCGCCGCCTGGACCCCGCGGCTCCCATGAGAGCACCGGAGGAACCATGCGCCAGGTCGAATCGGCTCCGAACCAGCAGTACGTCAGCCACTTCACCGAGCTCGTGCAGGACGTGAAGGAAGCTGGCCTCCTTGAGCGCCGTCACGCCTACTACTGGTTGCAGATCGGCGCCCACGTCGCTGCATTCTTTGCGATTTGGGTGGGCTTCTTCCTGCTCGGCAACTCGTGGTTCCAGTTGATCCTCGCCGCCGCACTCGGCGTCATCGTCACGCAATTTGGATTCCTCGGCCACGATGCCGCCCATCGCCAGATGTTCACGTCGGGCTCGTGGAACTCATGGACTGCTCGCATCCTCGCCGGCGCATTTGCCGGGCTGAGCTTCGCCTGGTGGCGGGCGAAGCACAACATGCACCACAAGGCTCCGAACCTGGAGGGGTATGACCCCGACATAGGTCCGGGAGCGATCGCGTTCACCCCGGGCATCGTCGCCCACCGTACGACCGGATTCGCCGGCTGGTTCGCCAAGCGACAGGGCTGGCTGTTCTTCCCGCTGCTGACGCTCGAAGGCCTCAACCTGCACGCTGAGAGCATCCGCGCGGCGCGTGACACGACGTCCAAGCAGCCGTGGCGACGGGTCGAGCTGTTTCTCGTCGTCACCCGCCTCACCGCGTACGTCGTGATCCTGGTGACGTTCCTGCCACTCGGCAAGGCGCTGGCATTCTTCGCGATCCAGATGGCGGTGTTCGGGTTCTGCCTGGGTGCGTCGTTCGCGCCAGCACACAAGGGCATGCCGATCATTCCCCCGGAGATGAAGCTTGACTTCCTGCGTCGTCAGGTCATGGTGTCGCGCAACGTGAAGGGCAACCCCGTCGTCGACTGGGCGATGGGCGGGCTCAACTACCAGATCGAGCACCACCTGTTCCCGAACATGCCACGATGCAACCTCAAGAAGGCTCAACCGTTCGTACGCGCACACTGCGAGCGCGAGGGGATCAGCTACATGGAGGTCGGGCTCCTCCACTCGTACGCGATTGTCGTCGACTACCTTAACAACGTCGGGCTTCGCGCCCGCGACCCGTTCGACTGTCCCCTCTCCGCGCAACTGCGAGGCGGCGTCTGACTCCGCTGCCTGGCAAGCGCGTCCCAACCCCGCGCTGACGGGAGAGTTCCGTCGGCTGACGGAAGAGTCATGGTCGCGACAACTCTCCCGCCGGGCGCTGCAACTCTCCCCTCAGCGTTCAGTTGACCTGGCGGTCGTGGCCTTCCCAGAACGGTTGACGCAGCTTGAACTTCTGCAGCTTGCCGGTCGCCGTGCGCGCGAGCTCGTCGCGGAACTCAATGCGCTTGGGGCACTTGTAACCCGCCAGGTGTTCGCGACAGTGCGTGATCAGCCGGGCTTCGTCAACAGCGTCCTCATCGGCGTCGAGGACTATCAGTGCGGTGATGAGCTCACCCCACTTCTCGTCGGGGATGCCGATCACGGCGACCTCCCTGACCGCCGGGTGCGACATGAGAGCGTCCTCGACCTCAATTGACGAGACATTCTCGCCACCAGTGATGATGACATCTTTCTTGCGGTCGGCGATCACGATGTAACCGTCCTCGAACGTCCCGCCGTCGCCGGTGTGGAACCAGTTGCCGGCCAGCGCGTCAGTAGTTGCCTCAGGATTGTCCCAGTACGCCTCGAGGTTGTGGTTGGACTGCGCCAGCACCTCGCCTTGGTCGTCGATCTTCATGCGCACACCGATCGCGGGAGCCCCGGCACGCCCGAGGTTGAGGGCTTGTTCGTGGGCGTCGAGGTCATCCCACTCGGCGCGCATCCTGCTCATGGTCAGGAGGGGTGCAGTCTCCGTCAGGCCGTAGATCTGGATGAACTCCCAGCCGAGCTCCTCGCGTACGCGCTCGATCGTGCGGGTCGGGGGCGGAGCACCGGCGACGATGATGCGTACGCGGTCTCGTCCGGGGATCTCACCTTCCCATGACTTGGCGCCGTCGAGCGCAGCAGCAACCACTGCAGGAGCAGCGCACATGTAGGTGACGCCATACTTCTCGATGCGCTTGAGGATCTCGGCCCCATCGATCTGGCGCAGAACGATGTGCGTCGCACCCATGCCGGTCGCCGTGAACGGGTGGCCCCAGCCGTTGGCGTGGAACATCGGCAACGTGTGGAGATAGACGTCGCGGTCAGACACCGACGCCTGCCAGCCAAACACCGTGGCGTTGAGCCAGTTGTTGCGATGGGTCAGCTGTACGCCCTTGGGCCGGGCGGTCGTCCCTGACGTGTAGTTGATCGTCGCGGTCGCTTCCTCGTCGCCTTCCCACGGCTCCGGCTCTGCCTTCGAGCCCCAGAGCAAGTCGTGGTCCTCACCGAGCACGAAGGTCCGCTTGCATTCGACCTCGTCGACCAGATGACGCAGGTCGGGGTCGACCATCAGCACTTCGGCACCGGAGTGCTCGACGATGTAGCGGATCTCAGCGACGGCGAGTCGGAAGTTGACCGGCACGAGCACGCGACCCCAACCGGAGACCCCGAAGAACGATGTGAGCATTCGAGCGGAGTTCTGCGAGACGATCGCGACCCGCCCGCCCACCGGCACCCCCATCTCGTCGAGCGATGCGGCTTGGGCACGGGCGCGGCGACCGAGCTCGGCGTACGTGATCTCACCCCACGAATCGGCTGGCTGGTCTGGCTCGTCGATCACGGCGATGCGGTCGGGGTAGACCGTCACGGCACGGTCGAGGAAGTCGTTCACGGTGAGCGGGAAGAACACGATTGCCTCCGGATGCCAAACTTCGTTCTGTTGCTCCCATTCTTACCTGTCAGAACGAAACGACCCCATGGTGATCAGCTCTCGTAGCCGTAAAAGCCCTGCCCGCTCTTCTTGCCGAGCAAGCCGGCATCGACCATGCGGTCAAGCAGCGGCGGTGGCGAGTAGAGCGGCTCCTTGAACTCGTCGTACATCGACTTGCCGATGGCCTTGACGGTGTCGAGCCCGATCAGGTCACTGAGAGCGAGCGGCCCCATGGGGTGACCGCAGCCGAGCACCATGCCTCGATCGATGTCGTCGGCGGAGGCATAGCCAGCCTCGTACATACGGATCGCTGACAGCAGGTAGGGGACCAACAGGCTGTTGACGACGAAGCCGGCGCGGTCCGTCGCATCGATGGGCTTCTTGCCCAGCACGTCGGTCACCCAAGCGCGCATCCGATCAAGCGTCTCCGGCGAGGTCGTCAGCGACGGGATGAGCTCGACGAGCTGCATGACGGGAGCCGGGTTGAAGAAGTGCACACCCATGACGTGGTGCGGACGTCCTGAGACGGCGCCGAGCTTCACGATCGGGATCGATGAGGTGTTGGACGCCAGGATCGCGTCGTCCTTGATCAGGATCTGACCCACGCGTCGGAACAGTTCCAGCTTGGTCTGCTCGTCCTCAGACGCGGCCTCGACGACTAGATCGCAGTCGGCGAGCGTCTCAAGATCATCGCCGAATGCGATGTGGGCCATGACGGCTTCGATCTGGGCGGCGTCGATCTTGCCGCGCTTCTCCGCACGCCGCAGCGAGCTGCCGACTCGTTCGGACGCCGCCTTGGCTGTGTCGGCGTTGACCTCGACGACCACGACGTCGAGCCCCGCCCGCGCAGCCACCTCGGTGATGCCAGACCCCATCAGGCCTCCGCCGATGACGCCAATGCGATCGATGCTGCCCATCTTTGCTCCCTGTGGATAGTAGGACGTCATAATATCTCGTTGGCCTGGGCTCTGGTTCGCGCCTCCGCCGGTGCGCCGCCGACACGTGATGGGATGTCGTCATGCGTACGCTCGCGGTCGCCCTGACTCTGGTGCTCACCGGATGTGGCGGAGCTTCAGACCCCGGGTCCTCCACGCCGAAACCGAAGCCGACGAAGACCAAGGCGACGCCGGTTCCGAAGCCGACTGTCGCGGCGCCGAAGGGAACCCCTGCGCCCGAGGCACTCTCGCAATTCGTCTGCGCCAAGGATGGCAAGGGTGTGTGGAACGCCTCAGGTGCGATCGCCAACTCGGGCAAGACGAGGGCGACCTTCCAGGTCACAGTCCACGTGGGCGAAGCCGCCGGCACGGCCGAGCAGGCCGTGACGAAGCAGTTGGCGAACATAGAAGCCGGTGGCTCGGCGAAGTTCGCCCTCACCAAAGTCCCTGCCCCCAAGGCCGGGGGCACCTGCCGCGTTCAAGTGCTCCGCCGGTGACCGATCGCTTCTGACGGCTCACTAAAGTGGCGGCATGAACACTGCACCCGTCACGTGGACCATGACCGGCGACTACGAGGACATCTCGTATGAGACCTCACCGGAAGGGATCGCCAAGATCTCGATCTGTCGCCCCGAGGTCCACAACGCCTTCCGTCCACAAACGATCATCGAGATCGGGCACGCGTTGAACGTCGCCCGAGAGGACGAAAGGGTTGGCGTCATCATCCTCACGGGCCAGGGCGACAAGGCATTCTGCTCAGGCGGTGACCAGCGCGTACGCGGTGACAGTGGCTACAAGACCGACGAAAATGCGGTGGGCCGGTTCCACGTGACTGATCTGCACGTGCAGATGCGCCGCACGCCAAAGCCCATCGTCGCGATGGTCGCCGGCTGGGCCATCGGCGGCGGACACGTCCTCCACCTCGTGTGCGATCTGACGATCGCTGCCGACAATGCCGTCTTCGGTCAGGTCGGACCCAAGGTTGGTTCATTCGACGGCGGCTTTGGTGCGAGCATCCTCTCCGATCTCGTCGGCCCCAAGAAAGCCAAGGAGATCTGGATGCTGTGTCGCCAGTACAACGCCCAGCAGGCCCTCGACATGGGACTCGTCAACACCGTCGTGCCGCTCGCCGAGCTCGAAGACGAGACGATCACGTGGTGTCGCGAGATGCTTGAGCTGTCCCCATACGCGTTGCGGTTGACCAAGGCGAGCTTCCATGCGCACGAGGACGGCTACGCCGGTATCCAACAGCTGGCTCACGACACCAACCTGCTGTTTTATGGCAACGCCGAGGCGCAGGAGGGTCGCGAAGCCTACAAGGCCAAGCGCAAGCCCGACTTCACCCAGTTCCCCAAGCGCGCCTAGCGCGCCCCTTCGCTGGTTGAGTAGGAGGCCGCCCGCGGCCGACGTATCGAAACCTCGTGAGTTCGAGGGCTCGAGCGAGCATCCCGTCGTTCGTGGTTTCGATACGGTCCTCGTCCCTCGGACCTACTCAACCACCAAGTCGGGACCGCTAGCTGCGGGCAATCTTCACCATGTCGTCGCGCGGGACGACCTTGATGCGGGTACGCGCGACGGCTTCGCCGAGGGCAATCTCATGGTCCTCGATCTTTTCGAAGCCGTTCCACGTCGTGTACTCGAGTTCGCGGCTGTCGAGGTAGCGATCGACCGCCTCGCGCTCGGGATGCTCAGGAGCGGCAAGCGATTCGATGTCAGCCAGCAGCAGCTGAATCGTCTGGGCGGCATCCGACTTGGTGTGACCGATGAGTCCGACTGGCCCGCGCTTGATCCAACCGGTCACGTACGCGCCAGGGAGCGGCTGGCCATCGATGTCGATGACGCGTCCACCGTCGTTCGGGATTGTCGCGGTGCCATTGTCGAACGGGAGACCCGCAAGATTGTCGGAGCGGTAGCCGACGGCACGATAGACCGCCTGGACCGCCCAATCCTTGTACTCGCCCGTGCCGCGCACGTTTCCGGTGCCGTCGAGCTCGGTGACCTCGGTACGCAAGCCGACGACTGAGCCGTCCTCGCCGAGGATCTCGACAGGGTTCTGGCAGAAGTGGATGTGGATTCGGTGCGCCGCGCCGCTCGGTTCTTTGGCGAGATAGTTCTGCAACACGTCGACGACGAGCTTGACCGACTTTGAGGCCCGGATCGCGTCCATCGATCCTTCGTCGAGCTCGAATCCCTCAGGGTGGACAATGACGTCGATGTTGGGGGAGTGCGACAGCTCGCGCAGCTCCATCGGAGTGAACTTCACCTGTGCCGGACCGCGGCGCGCGAAGATGTGCACGTCCTTGGTGGCGTTGGTCCTGAGGCCGTCGTAGACATTGTCCGGGATGTCGGTGACGAGCTGCTCATCTGCGGTCTTGGCGAGCATGCGTGCGACGTCGAGGCCGACATTGCCGACTCCGAGCACGGCAACGGTCTGGGCGGCCGGGTCGAACTGCCAGTCGCGGGGCGCGTCGGGATGCCCGTCGTACCAGGAGACAAAGTCGGCCGCACCGAACGAGCCGCGCAGATCGATACCGGGGATGTCGAGGTCGCGGTCGGCGCGCGCGCCGGTCGCGAAGATGACGGCGTCGTAGAACTGCTGGAGATGGTCAAGCTTGAGGTCAGCGCCGTAGTTGACGTTGCCGAAGAAGCGGATGCCGTCATTGGCGAGCACCCGCTTGAGTGCGTTGATGATCTCCTTGATGCGCGGGTGATCGGGCGCAACGCCGTAGCGAATCAGACCGAACGGAGTCGGGTCGCGGTCGATGATGTCGATCGTGACGTCGACCTCGGACTTGGTGAGGATGTCGGCGGCATAGATGCCCGCCGGTCCTGCACCGATCACAGCGACGCGCAGCTGCCTGGTCATGCACACTCCTGGGAAGTAAGGACGCTCTTAGGCGAGCCTAAGTGCTACTTCCAACTGTCCTCCGAACTGTCTTGCCATGCGAGCACGGAGCGTATGGGATGAGTCACAGGTTCATGAGGGCCTAGTGTTCGCAGCGGGGCAGCATCACCGAAGGAGCACCATGGGCCTGATCTCGCCGACCTTGCCGGACCTTGACGTCGATGCCTGGCGCGCCAAGCCGCGGGCTGAGCGCACCAAGGCACTACAGCAGCACTGGGCCATCAACGGCTTCGGGACGCCGTACGCGATCTACATCCTCTACGCCGTCAAGATCGGGCTCTACATCCTTGGCGGACTGTTGTTCGCTGCGTCCACTCCGGGCATCGGCTCACTCGGGAACCTGAACGACTGGTGGTTCGAGCCGGTCGTGTTCCAGAAGGTGATCGTCTGGACACTGCTGTTTGAAGTGCTGGGCCTCGGGTGCGGCTTCGGGCCGCTGACGATGCGCTTCCTACCTCCGATGGGCACGATCCTGTACTGGCTCCGTCCGGGCACGATCCGCCAGCCACCGTGGCCGGATGTCGTACGCGGCACCAGCGGTTCACGCCGCACGATCATCGACATCGTCCTCTACCTCGGTGTGATCGCCGCCGCCTTGTATGTCCTGCTCTCGCCTGCAGAACGTGCGGTGACAGGACTGGGCAGCGATGCGTTCAACCTGATCGAGCCAGTCCGTTTCCTGCCCTTGCTCATCGTTCTTCCGGTCCTGGGCCTGCGCGACAAGACCATCTTCCTGGCCGCTCGCTCAGAGCACTACTGGGTCACCGCGATCGTCTTCCTGTTCCCGTTCGTCGACATGATCGTGGCCGCGAAGCTGCTCATGGTGGCGATCTGGTGGGGTGCGGCGACGTCGAAGCTCAACCACCATTTTCCCTACGTCGTGTCGACCATGATGAGCAACGCCCCACTTGTCCCGAAGGCAGTCAAGCGCCAGCTGTGGCGTGACGCGGAGTTCGACGTGCGGCCCGGCATCCTCTCCAAGTCGCTCGCACACGGCGGGACGGTTATCGAGTTCAGCGTGCCGCTCATCCTGCTTGTCTCGCGTGGGGGGTGGATGACGACGATTGCCCTCGTCATCATGTTCCTGTTCCACCTGCAGATCCTCACCGCGATCCCCATGGGCGTGCCGCTGGAGTGGAACGTCGTGATGATGTTCGGCGCGGTGTTCCTGTTCGGTCGCTACTCCGAGTACGGACTGACCGATGTCACCGAGCCGTTCCTCGCCTACGGACTGCTGGCGCTGGTCATCGCGACGATCGTGGGCGGCAACCTGCGGCCGGATCTGTTCTCGTTCCTGCCATCGATGCGATATTACGCCGGCACCTGGGCGACGTCGGTGTGGCTGTTCGGTGACGGTGCCGAGCAAAAGTATGCAGACAAGGTCACCAAGTCTGCCCAGCTCCCGCACCGGCAGCTCGCCAAGCTCTACGACGATGACACGGTCGACCTGATGATCGGCAAGCTCGGCGCATGGCGCGGACTCCATACGCACGGTCGAGCCATGGCCGGGCTCTATCCCCACGCTGCCGAGGACCACGAGACTCGATTCATCGTCGACGGCGAGATGGTCGCGGGCTCGGCGATCGGCTGGAACTTCGGCGACGGGCACTTGCATCACGAGGCCCTGCTTGCCGCGATCCAGGAGCAGTGTGAGTACGAGCCCGGCGAGCTGCGCGTGATCATGATGGAGTCACCGCCGCTCTTCCGCCCGGTGCAGCGTTATCGCATCGTCGACGCCGCCAGTGGGGTGGTCGAGACGGGCGAGGTGAGGGTCGTCGAGATGTTGACCCGACAGCCGTGGGACGGCTCGCTGCCGTTCAACAACGTGCACCGACCGTAGAGTCGGGTCCATGACCTCTGCCGTCGTCGTGGGTTCTGGACCCAACGGGCTCGCCGCTGGCGTCGTGCTCGCCCGTGCGGGAATCGACGTCACGGTGCTTGAGGCCGAGGATGAGATCGGCGGAGGGACTCGTTCGGCGGAGCTCACCGTCCCGGGCCTGATACATGACATCTGCTCGGCGACGCATCCCACAGGCGTGGCATCGCCGTTCTTCAGGTCACTCGATCTGGAGCGACACGGACTCCAATGGCTGTGGCCCGAGGTCGACGCCGTGCACCCCATCGACGGGGGACGGGCAGGCGTCATGTTTCGGGACCTGGACCGTACGGCCGAGCTGCTCGGTGAAGACGGTGCCGCGTGGCGCAAGCTCTACGCGCCGCTGGTCGAGCACAGTGATGCGCTGATCGATGAGCTGTTCCAACCGATCGTCCATCTGCCGAAGCACCCGTTCATGCTTGCCCGGTTCGGCGCGAGGGCCCTGCAGCCGGCGGCGTGGATCGCCCGCCGTTGGGAGACCGATGAGGCGCGGGGCCTCTTTGCCGGACTTGCTGCCCACGCGATCTACCCGCTCAGCAAGCCGACGACAGGGGGCTTGGGCTTGATGTTCGGGATGACGAGTCATGCGTACGGTTGGCCTGTCGCCAAAGGTGGATCATCGGCGATCGCGCACGCACTGGCTGCCGAGATCATGGAGCACGGCGGCATCATCGAGACCAGCCACCGAGTGGCCGAATTGCCGGGCGCCGACATAGTCATGTTCGACACCACTCCCGACAGCGTCCTCCGGATCGTCGGCGACCGACTGCCCGGTCGCGTGCGGCGACCACTCAAGAAGTGGCGCCGAGGACCCGGCGTCTTCAAGGTCGACTTCGCGATCGACGGCGACATCCCGTGGGCCAATGAATGGGCCAGCAAGGCGGGGACCGTGCATCTCGGCGGAACGATCGAGCAGATCAACGCTGCTGAGAAACAGGTGCACGCCGGGCGTATGCCCGATCGCCCCTTTGTGCTGCTGTGCCAGCAATATCTCGCCGATCCGGACCGTTCGGTGGGCAACGTCAACCCGATCTGGGCCTATGCGCACGTACCGCAGGGCTATAGCGGTGACGCGACCGAAACTGTTGTCGCGCAGATCGAGCGCTTCGCACCAGGATTCACCGACATCATCGTCGCCACGTCGGCCAGCGGCCCGGCACAGCTCGAGGCTCACAACTCCAACTATCTCGGCGGCGACATCGCGGGCGGCGCCAACGATGCGTGGCAGGTCGTGATGCGACCGAGGCTCTCTCCGAATCCATATTCGCTGGGGGTCAAGGGTCTCTATCTGTGCTCGGCGTCGACACCGCCCGGCGCGGGGGTGCACGGGATGGGCGGATTTCGCGCCGCTACCCATGCCGTGGCCGAGCTGTGAGGATGGCCGGGCAGGAACTCGATCCAGAGTATCTTCGTTCTACTGTTGAATGTTCACCGATCAGCCCCGTCAATGACCAGACCGCTCAGGAGTCCGACCGATGAAGCTCAGCACCTCTCAGAAGTTCTTCTCCACTGCAGCCGCGACGTCCGTGCTGTTGCTCACCGCGGCGTGCGGCGGTGGCGGTGACGAACCCGCCGATGCATCGCCGCCCACCTCGGGGACGTCGTCAGCCGATGGTGGCAGCTCATCGAACGCGACGTTCAAGGACGGTGACTACGAAGGCAGCGGCGAGTACTCCAATCCCGCGGGTCAGTCCAAGGTGAAGGTTGATCTGACGCTCACCGACGGCAAGATCTCTGACATCTTGGTTACCCCGGAGGCCACGAACGGCACGTCACGGGGATATCAGCAGAAGTTTGCGGGTGGTATCGCCGATGAGGTTGTGGGCAAGAGCCTCAACGAGCTCAACGTCAGCAAGGTCTCGGGATCGTCGCTGACAGTCCAGGGCTTCAACCAGGCGATCGACGCGATCAAGGCTGATGCCACCGCCTGACGCCTGGCAGTTCGAGGCAATCGGCACGGCTTGGCAGATTGACACCGCAACGCCGCTCGACGATGACATTCGAACCGAGGTGCTCGAACGCATCGATGAGTTCGACCGCGTGTGGTCGCGCTTCCGTGCCGACTCCTTGGTCAGCGAGATGGCCACCCGCAGCGGTTCGTGGGAGGTGCCCGATGCCGAGGATCTGCTTGGCTTCTACGACGAGCTGTACGAAGCAACGAACGGCGCGATCAACCCGCTCGTCGGACGAGCTCTCGCTGACCTCGGCTACGACCCCGAATACTCACTCGCTCCCACTGATCGCATCGCCGAGGTTCCGTCCTGGGAGTCCGTGACTCGCTCCGGCTCCACCGTCAAGACGAGCGAACCCGTGCTTATCGACGTGGGGGCCGCCGGCAAAGGCCTGCTCGTCGACCTGTTGCAGAGCCTCCTGCAGAACGCGGGGCGCAACGCGTACACGATCGATGCGAGCGGCGACATCTATCATCACGGCCCGACGCCGATGAGTGTGGCGCTGGAGCATCCGGGCGATCCGACTCGTGCCATCGGGGTGGTCGAGCTCGAGCCGAAGCACGCGCTGTGCGGATCTGCGACCAATCGCCGCGCGTGGGGCGACGGTCTGCATCACGTGCTTGACGGCCGTACAGGGCGACCAACGACAGAGGTGGTCGCAACCTGGGTCATCGTTCCGCGGTCCTGCATGAGAGCCGACGGCCTCGCGACGGCGCTCTTCCTTGCTGAACCTGCCCAGCTCATGCCACGTTTCACCTACGAGTTCGTGCGGATGCACGCCAATGGCCGCGTGGAGTGGTCGCCGCAGTTTCCTGGAGAGGTTTTCGCATGAGAGATCTGCTGGATCGCCAGCTCGGTCGAGTCACGATGTACCGGCTGGTCACGCTGGTGCTGTCGGTACTGGCCGCCATTTACATCATCTTCTCCGCGACGGGCGTGATCGAGGGGATCTCAGTTGGCCACGAGTTCTTGTCTCTGCTCGTGCTCCTCATGGCGTCGTACGTCTCCAACCGCATTTTCGGGTTCATCTGGCGCATCACACCGCACAGCGAGTCTTCGATCATCACGGGCCTGCTCCTGTTCTTCCTTTTCGTCCCGATGTTCACCACGGATCCGGACAGCTATCTGTGGCTCGCGGCAGCGGCAATCTTGGGCAATGCCTCGAAGTATGTGCTGGCGTGGCGTGGCCGTCATGTCTTCAATCCGGCGGCCGCGGGTGCGTTCCTCGTACTGATCGCCCAGCAGGCCTTCGGCCGCGAGAATTTCACTGTCGCCATCTGGCAGGCCGCTGCGACGGACGTGATGCTGCCCTTCGTGGCTGTCGGTGCGTTCTTGGTGCTGTGGCGAACGCGCCGACTTGACGTCGGTCTGCTGTTCATTGTGCTGGCATCGGTCTTGATCATCCTGGGACTCAACGACCGCGGCACCGCGTACGGCGACGCCGTGCGTACGACGGCATACTCATTCCCCGTAGTGTTCCTGGCAGGTTTCATGCTGAGTGAACCGCTGACGCTGCCGCCTCGCCGCAAGCAGCAGCTGATCGTCGCGGCGGTGACGGCGCTGGTGTTTGCCTACCCGACGTTCATCTCACTGCTGACTGACAGCCCACCAGACCTTGGTTGGTTCGGTCCGACACCCGAGCTGGCGCTGCTCGTCGGCAACCTCATGGCGCTCGTTCTCACCCGACGTCCCGGGGTGTCGCTCGACCTCGTCTCGCGTCGGCAGCTGACTCCTGAGACCCACGAGTTCACGTTCAAGTCAAAGCGACGTATTACGTTCACGCCGGGGCAGTTCGCCGAGCTGACCGTCCCCCACCAGAGCGCCGACAGCCGTGGCGTACGGCGTTCGTTCAGCATCAGCTCTCCGCCAGGTGCCGACGGCCATGTGACGTTCGCGCTGCGGGTTCCGGAGAAGTCGTCGACCTTCAAGAAGGCCATGGTCAGCCTCGAGCCCGGCGCACGGGTCCACGCCACCGGTGTCGGCGGCGACTTCGTGCTTCCCGAGGACCCCACCGTGCCGGTGGTGCTGGTCGCGGGCGGCATCGGCATCACTCCGTTCATCAGCCAGCTGCTCCACGAGCCCGATCGCGATGCGGTCATCATCTATGGCGTCACCGGTCCAGAGGAGATCGCGTACGCCGACGTGCTCGCCGGACTCCCGGTCGTCATTGTGTCGCCGACTGCTCCAGATCACCTGCCATCGCAGTGGCGCCATCTCACGGCGCCCTTCCTTTCGGCCGACCTCGTCGCGTCGGCCGTGCCCGATCTCGGGCGGCGAAGGGCGTACATCTCTGGGCCTCCCGCCATGGTCAACGCGGTCCGCACGGGCCTTGCCAAGCGCTGCAAGGGCGTAAAGACGGACTACTTCACGGGCTACTGAGCCGGCTCGACCAACGTTCCTCGATCCTTCCGAAGTGCCAGATGGCGACTGAGACAGTCCAGGTGACAGCGAACAGCACAACGATGGCGTAACCAACCTGGCTCAGATCGATCGTGCTCACCCAGGCGACCGGTCCGGTTGTGACGCCGAGCTTTTCACCGAGCAGGCCCACGATCTCGATGCTGCCGATCACCAGCGCCACGACGACGGACAAACCCGTCACGGTCAGGTTGTAGTAGACCTTGCGCACAGGTCGAAGGAACGCCCAGTCGTACGCAAGCCCCATGAACGCACCATCGATACTGTCGAACAAGCTCATACCTGCCGTGAACAGGATGGGTAGGACGAGCAATGCGTACCACGGCAGATTGAATGCGGCGGCACCCGCAGCGAGGACCAGCAGCGACACCTCACTCGCGGTGTCGAACCCCAGTCCGAACAGCAGGCCCACGGGGTACATGTGGCGAGGTTTCCTGACAGATCTGGTGAATCTTCCCAGCAGCCGATTGAGCAATCCGCGATTCTGCAGCTGGCGCTCAAGCTCAGATTCGTCATAGAGGCCGGCACGCATGTTGCGGGCAACCTGCAAGATGCCGATCAGGACGGCAGCATTGATCAGTCCGATCGCGAGGAGGAACACGCCGGAGACACCTGTTCCGATCACTCCCGTGGTCTGTTGCAGCGGCGAAGACTCGTCGGTGACTTGGCCCCCCAACGCGCGGACACCGAGAGACAGCAGGAGACAAAGGCCAAAGACGACGCTTGAGTGCCCCAACGAAAACCAGAACCCCACCGAGAGCAGACGTCCTTGATCGGGGTTGTCGGCCAGGAGCTTGCGGCTGACGTTGTCCACGGCGGCGATGTGGTCGACGTCGAAGGCATGTCGCATGCCAAGCGTGTACGCCGTGACGCCCAGACCAATGCCGAAGACCCCGGAGGCGCCGAGCTCGAGCTGCTGCGACGCCACGACGAAGAGCAGGCCCCAACCCACCACGTGCAGGGCGATGATCGCAGTGGCCATACCGCCGATGGAGCGTCGTTCAGTGCGGACAAGGCCTCGCACCGCTGATGTGGACATTGAAGTCTCCGGTAGTTGGGGTACGCGCCACCGTACTGGGTTTCACCGACACCTGATTCAGAGCGCTTCAGCGGTGTGATGGGATGAAGTGGTGACTGCCGCTCGCCGACCACCTTCCGTGACGATGGCGTGCGTGTTCATTGGCCTGACCAGCCTGATCGTCTTCTTCAGCCTGACCTCGGCGTTGTCCAGCTGGGGTTCGATCGCGCTTCAAGACGCCGTCCGCGATGTGCTCAAGGACCCGGCCTTCAGCAGCACGAGCGTCACCGTCGCCGAGGTTCTCAGGTGGCTTCGGTGGGCGGCCTACGGTGTGGTCGTCGTGTCGATCGCCGGGATTGTCTTCGCTGTCTTCACGGCTCGTGGCCATCGAGCCTCGCGGATCTGGCTGACCGTCATGTGCGGGTTGAGCTTCGTCGGCTTCGTCGCAGTGGGCGGACTGGCGGGGCTGCTGCCGGCCGCGCTGTCGGTCGTGTGTGCCACGCAGCTGTGGTCACCCGACTCACGGGCGTGGTTCGACACCAAGAACGGCATCACTCGCGCCGAACCGACCCCAGATCCAGACGCCCCGAAGTCGGCCGCGTCGGCGGCTCCCGTGGGTACCGCGGTGATGACTCAGACCGAGCAGCCCAAACCCGTACGAGTCGCGGGTCTCGTCACGCTCGTGGCGTCTTGGCTGGTCGTGATGTTCTCGGCCTACTACGCGCTGATCTACACGACGTCTCGCCAGTCCTACATCGAGTCGCTGTCCAAGGAACCGACCAAGAGCATGCTGGCAGACTATGACCTCGCGGCGGCGGACGTGGCGCGATGGATGTTCATCGGGCTCAGCATCCTCGGGATCCTCGCGATCGCGGCCTGCGTGGCGGCGGCGCTGATGCTGATCGGCAAGCCTCATGCACGGATCGCGACGATCGTGCTTGCAGCGGTGACAGTACCCATTTCCTTCGTTGTGGTCGGTGTGGGTTGGCCGTGGACGGCCGCGGCGATCTTCGTGCTCGTCCAGCTGCGCCGACCAGCCGCTCGTACGCCCTAGATCACACCTTTTCGATTTCGGTGCACCGTGTGTGCACCGATAAACTGGAGCCATGGCCAACAGCTCCCGATCACCGCGTCCGCACGTCGTCGTCGTCGGAGGAGGGTTCGGTGGAGTTGCGGCGGTCCGCAAGCTCAAGCGCGCCGATGTCGATGTGACACTGATCGACCGCCACACATACAACACCTTCCAACCGCTGCTCTACCAAGTTGCGACCGCCAGCCTCAACCCCGGCGACGTGACCTGGTTTCTTCGTGCGATCCGCGCCAAGCAGGACAATGTGCGCTACATGAAGGGCACAGTTCTCACGATGGACCATGTCAACAAGACGCTGGGCCTCGAGGGCGGGTTGTCTGTTTCGTACGACCACCTGATCATCGCCACTGGCGTCACGACCAACTTCTTCGGTGTCCCCGGGGCCGAGCACTTCGCGATGCCGCTCTACAAGCGTTCGCAGGCACTGGCCGTACGCGACCGGATGTTCGCCGCGCTCGAGAACGCCGTGATCAATCGCACCGATGAGGACCTGCGCATTGTCGTGGTCGGCGGCGGCGCAACGGGCGTCGAGACCGCTGGCGCCTTCGCCGAGCTGCGGAACAACGACATGCCAACGACCTACCCCGAGCTTGACCCCAAGCGGATCCACATCACGCTCGTGGAGATGGGCCCCTTCGTGTTGGCGCCGTTCCACCCCAACCTTCGTGAGTACGCGCGCAAGGCGCTGCAAAAGCGCGGGGTCGACCTGCGTCTGGACACCACGGTGAAGGAAGTCCGCGCGGACGGGGTCGTGATCGTCAAGGGTGACAAAGAGGAGTTCCTTGAAGCCGGCATCGTCGTATGGGCCAGTGGAGTCACCGCTCACAGCTCTCTTCAGGACTGGAGTGTCCCGCAGGGCCGTGGAGGTCGCATCGTGACCGGCCAGGACTGGGCCGTTGACGGGCTCAAGGATGTGTACGCCGTCGGTGACGTCGCCGTTAGTCCCGAGCCGCTTCCTCAGCTGGCGCAGCCAGCAATCCAGGCAGGCAAGCATGTCGCCAAGCTGATTGACCGGGCTCAGGACGGCAAGTCGATGAAGGCGTTCAAGTATCGCGACAAGGGCACCATGGCAACGATCGGCCGGGCGTCGGCCATCGCCCAGATCAAGGGTCTGCCGCGCCTCAAGGGCTTCCCGGCGTGGGTAATCTGGGTCGCACTCCACATCGCCACACTGCTGGGCAACCGCAACCGGTTCGCCACCATGATCAACCTGTCGGCCAAGTACCTCGCGTGGGGCAGCCACAATGCGATCGTCGGTGAGACGCCCCTCGTCATCGCCGACAACCCGACGACGGTTCGCGCGTTGGAGCAGCGCTATGGCGAGGGCAAGTCGCGTTCGCTCAGCAAGGAGTCCGGCTCGAAGAAGGCGACTGCAGGAGCGAAGAACTCAGCCACGAAGAGGACCGCTGCCAAGAAGGCGCCGGCCAAGAAGACCGCTGCTGCGAAGAAGAAGGCTGCTACTCCGAAGACGTGAGCGGTGAGTTCTCAACCGTATGGAACTGCGAAGGCCTGATCGGTGAGTTCTCAACCGTACGACGACGCATTGGGTTGAGGAGACACCGCTACGGTTGGCGCGCAGTCACTCGTTCACCCTATGTGCGTCGCCGCGTCTTCGGGGCGTCCTTTCGCAGAGCATCGTCGTTGCCATGATCGTCGGGGCGATCCGTCTCGGTGAAATCTCGGTTCTCGTCCACGTCGGGGTCGATGCGATCGGCCTTCACAAGACGTTCGCGCGCGTCATCACTGAGCTGCGTCGCTTCCTGCTGCTGTTCGTCAGCGCGCTGCGAGAGCTCATCCGCGCGCACTTTGGCCTCTTCTACTTTTGTTCGCGTCGTGGCTGCCTCGGTCTCCCTGACTTGCGCCTCTTCCTTTGCAGCCATCGCCTGCTCCCGCAGCTCGGCCGCCTCCGAGCGACGTCGCTCAGCGCTCTTGCCGCGTCCGAACGATGCGAACAGCACTCCGATGACGAGTACCGCGACGACCGCGATGATCAGCCACATCCACCACTGGATGTCGTCCATTTTGCTCTCCCTCTCCCGTGCCGCGCGTCGGTTTGACGTGCGGGCTCGTGAGAGGGGTACCCACTAACGCTGCGGCCACTCAGCTGGTGCGTCGTCGCAGGCCCATCGCTCCGCACTCGGGGGCATCCCAGCCGAGCGCATCGCCCTCGCTGATCAGCGCATCAAGTTGATCGGCAATGTCGTCGGGAATGTCGACGGACGAGCGGGATTCCATGCTGACGTGTACGAGTGTCGCCTCCTGCGTACAGGCGAGCGTCTGCTTGTCCTGGTCGACCACGAACGCCATGCCGTGGACGACGCGCGCTGATCGTTCGAGCAGGCGGGCATGCACGGTGAAGCGTTGACCCAAGCGAAGCTCACCGTAGTAGCGCATGTGTTGCTCGACCGTGAACAGGCTCTGCTGGTGCTCGTCGAGGTAGTCATCGCCCAGACCGGCGGCGATCGTTGTCTTCCACATCGCGTGCGAGCACAGCCGGAAGTAGTCGCCGATGTTCATGTGGCCGTTCTCGTCGATGAACTCGTCGGGTACGACCTGGTCAAACAGGGCAGGGAGTTCGACGATCTGCTCGTACGCGGGAAGTGTGGTCACAAGCAGCGACGATACTTGCCGCGTCAGCCACCCAGAGAACCGACCGCACGGGCGATGACCAGCAGGGAGATGAGCAACGCCGAGGTCGCCTGCACACCCATCAGTGCCTTGGCGCGGATCGACAGCGGCATGGTGTCTGTAGGGCTGAAAGCGCTGGAGTTGGTGAGCGACACGTACAGGTAGTCCGGGAAAGTCGGGATCCAGCCGGAGTTTCGGCTCGCGGTGACGGCGACTTCGGCCACGGTGTCATGATTCTCATCTTGGGAGAACCTCCAGTCGGCCGGCTGCATGTTGTCGTGCGTCGTGACCCGCCGAGCGACTGGTCCGCCGCGATCGATCTCCCAGAACAGGAGGCCGAAGCCGATCACGCCGGTGATCCACACCTGCCCGGCGGCGACGAGCAGTGGCCCGGCAGGAGTGCCCTTGTGCGTCATTGCGTCGACCAGCATCCCGAGCGCCACGAGGTTGGTGACGATGACCAGCGAGGACAGGACGATCGACGCGGCCCGGGACCACTGAGTCTCGCGCGTGATCCTCGTCGGGTTCGTCGCGATGAGTGCAACTAGCAGCACCAGCTCGATCACCGGGATGACGTAGCGATGCCCGATCAGCAGTGACTCCGGCAGTGCGGCGTAGGCGGCGATCGCGAGTATGACGGCGATCGCGGGTGGCAGCCTGTGCTCTCCCATGGCGTTGCGTCGACCCGCCAGCTCGTCCTTCTTGCTCATGAGTCAAACGCTAGACCTGGTCGAGGGCACTCGCCTGTCAGACGTTCCGGCGGTATTGGCCGCCGACCTCGAAGAACGCCTCGGTCACCTGTTGAAGTGAGCAGACCCGGGCGGCGTCCATCAGCGCGGCGAAAACGTTCTCGTGGTTGATCGAGGCGTGCTTCAGCTTGTCAATCGCCTCGGCTGCCTCCACGCTGTGGGCAGCATGGAACTCCTGGACGCGGCGCAGCTGCGATGACTTCTCGTCCTCGGTCGCCCTGGCGAGCTCGACTGGATGCGCCTCACGCTCGGGGTGCGGGTTGAGGAAGGTGTTGACGCCGACGATGGGCAGTGACCCATCATGCTTGCGCTGCTCGTAGAGCATGGACTCGTCTTGGATGCGGCCGCGCTGGTAGCCCGTCTCCATGGCACCGAGCACGCCACCGCGCTCGTTGATGCGGTCGAACTCCGCCAGCACGGCCTCTTCGAGCAGGTCGGTCAGCTCGTCGATGATGTATGCGCCCTGCGTCGGGTTCTCGTTCATCGCCAGGCCCCACTCGCGGTTGATGACGAGCTGGATCGCGAGCGCCCGACGTACCGACTCTTCCGACGGGGTCGTGACGGCCTCGTCGTAGGCGTTGGTGTGCAGGCTGTTGGCGTTGTCATAGATCGCGATCAGTGCCTGCAGAGTCGTACGTATGTCGTTGAAGCTCATCTCCTGCGCGTGCAGGGACCGACCGGACGTCTGTACGTGGTACTTCAGCTTTTGCGAGCGCTCGTTGGCGCCGTACTTGTCGCGCATCGTGATAGCCCAGATGCGGCGGGCGACGCGGCCGAGCACGGAGTACTCGACATCCATGCCGTTGGAGAAGAAGAACGACAAATTTGGTGCGAAGTCGTTGATGTCCATCCCGCGCGCGAGGTAGGCCTCGACGTACGTGAACCCATTGGCGAGGGTGAACGCGAGCTGGCTGATGGGGTTGGCCCCGGCCTCGGCGATGTGATAGCCCGAGATGCTGACGGAGTAGAAGTTGCGCACCTGATGGTCGATGAACCACTCCTGGATGTCGGCCATCATCCGCAGGCTGAACTCGGTGGAGAACAGGCAGGTGTTCTGACCTTGGTCCTCCTTGAGGATGTCGGCCTGCACGGTGCCTCGTACGTTCTGCATCGCGAACGCCTTGAGGACGTCGTGCTCCTCGGCATTGGGCTCGCGTCCGTGCTCGGTGCGGAACACGTCGACCTGCTGGTCGATCGCGGTGTTGAGGAAGAACGCGAGCACGGTCGGCGCGGGACCGTTGATCGTCATGGACACCGAGGTCGTCGGCGAGATCAGGTCGAAGCCGTCATACAGCGCCTTCATGTCGTCGAGCGTTGCGACGGAGACGCCGGACGTGCCGACCTTGCCGTAGATGTCGGGGCGTAGATCGGGGTCGCGGCCATACAGGGTGACGGAGTCGAATGCCGTCGACAGGCGGGTTGCTGTGCCGTCCTCCGACAGCAGCTTGAAGCGGCGGTTGGTACGGAACGGGTCGCCCTCGCCGGCGAACATGCGCGCAGGGTCCTCGCCCTCACGCTTGAACGGGAACACGCCGGCGGTGAACGGGAAGTGGCCCGGCAGGTTCTCGCCGCGCCAGTAGGTGACCAGGTCGCCGTGGTCGGTGTGCTTCGGCAGGCTGACCCGGCGCACCTTGGTGCCGGACAGTGATTCGCGGGTGAGCGCCGTACGGTTCTCGGTGCTGCGGATGTTGACGACCATCTCGTCGCCCTCATACGAACGGACGATGGCGGGCCATCCCTCGATCTGAGCGGCGACCTCCGCGGGCAGGCCCTCTTTGGCGTCTTTGAGCAAGGCGTCGAGCTCGGCCGACTCCAGCTCGGCCGACACCGCGTCCAGTCGCTGAACGCGTCGAGCCTGCTCGCCGAGCTTCGCCGTCTCGGCGTGATAGTCCCGGATCGCCTCGGTAATCTCGGAGAGATAGCGGGTGCGCTCGGGCGGTACGACCTGGTCGATACCGCTGGAGTGGCGTACTTCGGTGATCGGCAGGATGCCTGGCTCGACGGCCAGCCCTGCTGGCGCCAGGAGCGAGATCAGATGCTGGTAGAGCGCCGTGACACCATCGTCGTTGAATGTCGCCGCCGAGGTGCCGAACACCGGCATGTCCTCGGGCTTCTTGCCGAAGGCCTCGCGGTTGCGTACGAGCTGGCGGCCGACGTCGCGGAGTGCATCCTTGGCGCCGCGGCGCTCGAACTTGTTGATCGCGACGACATCGGCGAAGTCGAGCATGTCGATCTTCTCCAGCTGTGAAGCGGCGCCGAACTCGGGCGTCATGACGTACATCGACGTGTCGACGTACGGGACGATCGCCGCGTCGCCCTGGCCGATGCCGGGGGTCTCGATGATGACGAGGTCGTAGCCGGAGGCCTTGAACAGGTCGATGGCGTCGGGCAGGCACTCGGGCAACTCATGGCTGCCGCGGGTGGCGAGCGATCGGAAGTAGATGCGGTCGCCGTCGAGTGAGTTCATCCTGATCCGGTCGCCGAGCAGCGCGCCACCGCCGCGACGACGCGTCGGATCGACCGCGATGACTCCGATGCGGAGCTTGTCCTGCTGATCGAGGCGGAATCGTCGCACGAGTTCATCGGTCAGCGACGACTTCCCCGAGCCGCCGGTGCCGGTGATGCCGAGCACGGGTGCGCCGGAGGCCTTGGACGCTTCGCGAATCTGCTTGAGGAAGGTGTCGTCGAGCCGACCCAGCTCGGCGCCGGTCACAGCCCGCGAGAGTGCTCCGCGATCACCTGTTCTTACGGCTTCAGCCGTGGGCTGGCCCTCGGCCCACAGATCGGTGTCGCAGGCCTCGATCATCGTGTTGATCATGCCGACCAGGCCGAGGCGCTGGCCGTCCTCGGGGGAGAAGATCGTGACCCCCGCCTTGCGGAGCCCTTCGATCTCCTCGGGGACGATCACCCCGCCACCGCCGCCGTACACCTTGATGTGGCCGGCGCCGCGCTCACGTAGGGACTCGGTGAGGTATTCGAAGTACTCGACGTGCCCGCCCTGATAGGAGCTGACCGCGACGCCCTGCACGTCTTCGTCGACCGCTGCGTCGACGACCTCGGCGACCGAGCGGTTGTGACCCAGATGGATGACCTCGGCGCCCTGCGACTGCAGGATGCGGCGCATGATGTTGATCGACGCGTCGTGGCCGTCAAACAGGGCCGAGGCGGTGACGAACCGCACGGGATGCTTGGGCCGGTGCAGGTCACTGGTCATAGTAGGTTCTAAAATAGTCGGTCGTCCTACTAAATGCGAACTGACCTAGTATGTGAGCGTGCCCACGGACCCGAAGCTGCCGTTCGACCCGATCGAGCGGGCTGGTGAGATCTGGTCGAGCCGGATCGGCGAGTCCGGTCCCATGAAGGTTGCGACGTCCATCATGCGGGTGCAGCAGCTGATCCTCGCCGAGCTCGATGGTGCGCTGAAGCCGTACGGCATCACCTTCGCCCGCTACGAGGTGCTCGTGCTGATTTCGTTCAGCGCCGAGGGATCGCTGCCGCTCAGCAAGATCGGCGAACGCCTCATGGTGCATCCGACATCGGTGACGAATGCGATCGACCGGCTGGAGGCGCAGGGTCTGGTCAAGCGCCGGCCCGATGCGGCTGATCGCCGCCGTACGTTCGCCGAGCTCACCGCCAAAGGCAAGGACGTGCTCACCGCGTCGACCGAGACGCTGATGGCGATCGACTTCGCAATCGACGGGCTCAGTGACACAGAGCAGAAGAAGACGTACGAGCTCCTGCGCACCCTACGCGCCTCAGCCGGAGATTTCTGACCGGTCAGCCGTTTCGGTAGACGTCGGAGCGATGGTCGATGTGGAGGATCGTGACGGCATCGACCTCATCGTTGATCGCGTAGAGGACTCGGTAGGGGCCGCGGCGAGCGCTGAATCGCCCACTCAGCTCGCGTTCCAGCGGCTTGCCCACTCGTCGTGGATGGGCCGCGAGGTCACCGTAGATGAACTCGACAATCGCCGGGACGATGCGCGGCGGGATGAACTCGAGGTCGCGCTTGGCGGTCGCGGTGAAGGTGATCGTGTGGGTCAACGCGATCGCTTCGGTACGTTGAACTCCTGACGAATCTGTTCCTCGGTGAAGGTGCGACCTGCGGCTACGTCTGCCTCCGCCTCGGCAAGTGACTCGCGGATGCCAGGTTGAGACAACCAGAAGAGCGTCTCCTGGAGTGACTCCCACTCGTCGGCGCCGACGAGAACGGCCGCAGGAGAACCGTTGCGTGTGATCGTGACTTGCTCGTGCGTGACAGAAGCCGCCTCGACAAGTTCGTTCAGGCGGTCCTTGACCTTCGAAATTGGCAGCGTCTCCATACCGCCATGATAGGCCTGAATAAGGGCCCGCACAAGGTCGACTCCAAGGCCTACGTTCCTAGCTCTCCAACATCACGGTGTTGAGGGACTCTTCGGGGACGCCGAATCCTTCGATCAGGGTGAGTGTGTGCGGGCGGAGCTTGATCAGCAGCTCGTTGACCAGTGAGGTGACCATCTTGGCGCGCGTGTCGGCCAGGCGGTTGTGCCCCATGAACCACGCGAGATCCTCCTCGATCGTCGTCAGCGCATACAGCGAGCAGACGTCACGGAGCAGCTCTTGGGCTTCCTCGTTCTCACAGCGCGCGATGCCGGCGGTGAACGCCTCGAGCACGATGCGGTCGATGTGCACCCGTCCGGCGCGGATGACGTGATCCTGAGCGGAGTTGAACACCTCGAACGCGGCTGCCGGATCGTCCTTGTCGGCACGACGCAGGCGGCGAGCAGCAGTCTCGAGCACGTGCTGCTCGCGGTCCTCGAACAGGTCGAGCTGCGCGCCGCGGTCGAGCAGATCGTGGTGATCGTCGCTCTTGCCCGGTCGGGCGTCGATGAGTCGCTGGATCAGCTGTGACGCTGCGGTGCGTTCCTTGACGACGTCAGCGACGGTGCTCGCGGCAAAGCGTACGAGCCCGACCGGGTCGAGGCCGCCGACTTCCTGCGCGTATGCGGTGAGCAGTTCCTTGGCGACGAGCTGGAACAGCACGTGGTTGTCGCCCTCGAACGTGGTGAAAACGTCGGTGTCGCCCTTGAGCGTGGTCAGCCTGTTCTCGGCCATGTAGCCCGCACCGCCACACGCTTCGCGGGCCTCCTGGATTGCCTGGGTCGCATGCCAGGTCTGTGCAGCCTTGAGGCCTGCGGCGCGACCTTCGAGCTCACGCGATTCCTGCGGATCAGGCTCGTCGGTGGTCTGCAGCCGGTGCATGCGCGCAGTCAGCTGGTTCTGGGCGAAGCGGTATGCGTACGACTTGGCGATCAGGGGGAGCAGCCTGCGCTGGTGCATCCGGTAGTCCATCAGCAGCACCTCGTCGTCGGGCGACGGGCCGAACTGGCGGCGCTGCAATGCGTATCGTCCGGCGATGCTGAGGGCCACCTCGCACGCCGCACTCGCGGAGCCACCGACGCTGACGCGACCGCGTACGAGGGTGCCCAGCATCGTGAAG
>MTKY01051421.1_pt1 | contig 51151 bp, 34 predicted proteins | sample 1042731 | NCBI WGS metagenome assembly MTKY01 (sample SAMN06212206, study PRJNA360538) | anaerobic digester metagenome | biome: Wastewater treatment plant; material: sludge; isolation source: anaerobic digester fed with sludge from wastewater treatment plant | place: Denmark: WWTP Soeholt ...
GGGGCGAGGGAGGAAGGAACGGCCGGGGTCAGGTCTTCACAATTCACTTTTGCGCGAAGGCTGCTGGAATGCGCTCCGAACTGGGCAAAACTGAATTCTGAAAGACCTGACCCCTCGGGCACGACCCCGGCATCCCAGACAAGCACACACGCCGCCGGGGTCACACCCCGCAGAGGAACGCCGGCCCAGCCGATCACGGCCCGGAACAAACCGCCGGGGTCACACCCCGAATCTTGAATTGTCCATCCCACTGGTCGTGTGCCATCTGGGCTGCAGACAATTCAAGATTCACGGTATGACCCCGTGCGCGCATGCGGGGAGGTGGTGACAGGCGAGGTGGCGAAACTGGCTGTTGAATTCTGGAGCGCGCCTTGAGGTATGGCGGCATCCGCAGGGAAAGCTCTTGAGCGAGGAGAGCCGCAGTGTGGCAGGGCGAGACCGCGTTTGAAAGGGGATTGCAAGAGGTTTCCACGGCATGCCACACAATGCGTCGAATAGTTACCATATCTTAATACAGAAACCATGCACATTTATTGACATGCAGACGATAATACTGTTAAGCTGCCGTTGACGTGTCTCAAGATACATTGCCAGAACCTTGATAGGGCCATGCTGGGGGTTGGATGGGCCTGCAAGCCTCGCATCGCAGGCATAGGGGTTGCGCGTGGCCGGAGTACAGACCGGACTGCCGAATGCACTATGCCACACCGTTGTACTGTCGTTGCTCCAAAATGAATGCCGTGACAGCTCGAAGTGGAAGTCAACCTGGGCGTGCTGTCTGAGCCGGAGGTCGTGTTACGACCGATGGGTCGAGGGTAGGGAGAAGCCCGGACGTATCCTGTCAGCGGCGTGTGGGGTCGGTGGTGGTCGTTGAGACCGCTTCCGCCTCACCATGGTCTCCTTCCCCGTCTCATGCGGGTCGACACTCGACCCAACACCATTTCTCACGGGATCTACTGCATCCTTCTCATCGGACGTCCGTGCATGGGCGACTTTTCCGGCCGCTGATCTGGGGAGCGGCGACGCGCACTTTCTCTACTAGGGTGTATCGGCACCCGGCTCAGGAACTTGAGGGGCTATATCCGGATTTCGGAAGAGGCATCGGGGAACAGGGCCGGCGCATGGGCGGCGCCCCGGTGCAGGCGAGTGGACTGAGCGGATATGAGGCAACGGGGCTTCACTCTGGTTGAGGTGCTGACGGTGATCGCGATCATCGCGCTGCTCGCGGCGATCCTGTTCCCCGTCTTCTCGCAGGCACGATCGCGGGGGGCCATTGCGCGCGACACGAGCAACCTGCGCCAGATCATGAAGGCCCTCGAAGCCTACGCCATGGACCACGGGCAGAAGTATCCGCCGGGCGACCCCATCGGCCTGGACAACGTCGACCCGTTCATTGCCCAGACCCTCTCATACGTCAAGGACCGACGCGTCTACTCCGACAGCCAGAAGAGCGCCGTCGTCTACATCCACAGCATGCGCTACGACGTGGGTGTTCCCATCGACCACAACGGTTCGCACCTGAACCGCAACAGCTACCAGGCCTTCTTCAGGGGGCCGGACGGCAAATACGACCTCGAGGCGACGCATGCCGACAACTCGGATAACCTCTGGGTCGATTACGATAATCAGCGGGTCGTGCAGTTTCGCAAGGTCCAGGCGGGCCTGCGGTAGAGGGTGGCTCACTGGATGGATGAGGCAATGGGCATTGCGGGGGGACACGGAGGTCTGCTCAAAACACTGAGGGCAAGGGGGGTATGAACAGACCAGAACTGGCGCGATGAGGATAGCTTCACAGCAGCGGAGTTGTTGCGAGTGAATTGGTCTTGGCGTTCAATCAGACAGAGAGTTTTCGTGTACCCACACACACCTGGAGGTAGGAAAATGCTTAAGTCTTCGAAGCTCTTGGTAGTAATCGCCGCTCTGGCGCTCTGTGGCGCGGCGATGGCACAGCCGGCAGCCAGCGACCCCGTGCCGCTGGACATCGTCGGCCCGCCGGTTGGTGGCGAGCAGGGCACGACGGAAGTCGGCGACCCGGCTGTTGGCTACTATGACATCCTGGTCAATGGTTACATCGGGGCGTATGCTCGCGTCAGCGTGTATGACAACTGGATCGACTTCGGCGTGATGGACCCGATGATGGGAACCTTCGCTGCGCCAGTCGCGCGGTTGGCATGGGTCGACGGCGCCGCTGGTCTTGAAGCAGTGGAAATCGGCGGACGCGCACCGCTGTACGCCGTCAACAACAGCACCCTCGACTTTGACTTGGCGGGTATCCAGATCCAGACGAACGCCCGCCTCGACCTGCAGATGGACATGGGTGGCTACATGACCAAAGTAGACGACACGGGCGCCGCTTGGAGCGGCACCGACAATCGGCGCGCCGATTTCGGCCCCTACCAGTTGCGCAACCAGGTCAAGATGGTTCTCCATGGCCGCTTCCTCAATTACCTTGACTTCGATGATCCCGCCGCTGACGCCGATGGCGTGCAGTTCGCCTCGCCCACTTCCGGTCAGGACACGGACTTCAACACATGGACCGACTGGAGTCTCGCCGGCAATGCCATCAACAATGAGGATGGCTGGTTTGAGCCAACCGAGATCGGGGTCTGGTCAAACGATCCATGGGGTGGCGAGGCCAAGCTCCTGACCGACGGTGGCCGGCAGCAATTCCAGTTCATTGACCTAGTGGTTGAGCGTGGACAGGCTCAGGACAGCGGGCTTGCTGCTGCTGCCGAGGTCTGGTTCACCCAGCGCGTGCTGCGCCGTGGCCTACAGGACGTTCAGGGCAACTACCGCAGCGACATGATGGTAGAACTCACGTACCGCGAGGGCGATGTTGACGACCGGTGGCTGCCCGGCGAGAAGCCGTAGTTGGGCGCTCCGACGCAGTGCGGGACCGGCGGCGAGCTTCGCCGCCGGTCCCCTGACCGGTATGGCGCGGGTTGGTTGATGACGACTGTTGAGCGCCGCCGGTCGGACCGCCTCACGGCGGTCGGACCGCTTGAGAGCGGTCTTGGGGCAATCGGGGAGGGTTTCTGACACAGCGCGGCCGGGCAACCGGCCCACCATATCCTCGAGTGCCGATACCAGCCGAAGGCAGTGGAACCTTGAGCGAACACAGACAGCGCAAACAACGTGGCAGAGATCGAGCGTCTTTTGTCGGCATTCTGATCTGCGCATGTGCCGTGTGGGCGTGCGTCGGGCTGATGCCCGCGCAGGCCCAGTGGGCGCATGTGTCGGTCTATGACAACCACATCGGATACACGCCCCTGGACACCGGTGAGGGGACGTACGCCGCCCCGGTTGCGGTGCTCGGCGACCAGACGGGTGCGGATACGTGGGCTTTCACGAGCAGTGTCCCGGGCTCGAACGGGTATGACATTGCCGGAATCCAGATGGATGTGGGCAGCAAGCGGTTGAATCTGAGCATCAACTACAGCGGCCACCTCAGGCGGGTGCAGGCGGACGGCACGGCGTGGGGGGGCCTGGACGACCGCAAGATGGTCGCGGGGCCGTATGAGCTGGCGACGCAGTGGAAGGTGAAGTTCCACGGCCGGTTTCTGGACCCCGCGGACAACCAGTTTCCCAGTCCGACCAGCGGCGAGCTGACCGACTACAACTTCTGGACCTCCTGGGACGGCGGGGGCAGCAACGACCCGGCCGATGACTCGGGCTGGCTGTGGCCCTCGGTAACCGATGCCTGGACGGGCGGGGGGGCAGGCGGGGGCTATGCGGTGGTCACGGGGCTGGATGTCCGGGTGGAGCGGAACCAGACGGTGCTGCCGCCGGTCATCGACGGCCTGCCGGCGGAGATGTGGATTGCCTCGCGGGTGCTGCGGCGTGGCCTGCAGGACGTGCAGGGCAACTATCGTCAGGACATTACTATCCATCTCTCGTACGCGGAATGATGATCATACACAAGCGCGAGGGGTATACAGTCGCACTCATTGGATGCCTGTTGCTGGGGGCGGCGCTGCACTGGGCGCTGCCGGCGGGAGCGCAGGGCGCGAGGGCCGAGCCGCCGGTGCAGCCGTTTGACATCGGCATTGAGCCGCAGATCATCAACATGCACGGCCGGCCGGGGTCACAGCAAACATTCACGTTATCGATTCGGAACTTCAGCGCCAACCGCGCGAGCCGCATCTGGTTGTGGCCGGCAGATACAGTTCAACAGCCAAACGGCTTCCTCGCATTCGAGGAGGTGGGCTCGTACGAGTACAGCTCAGCGAGATGGCTCAAGCTGGACCGGAAAGAAGTGTTGTTGCGGCCGAATGAGATCGGCAAGGTGAACGTCACCATCACCGTACCGGGCGCCGGGATTTCGGGGTCGTACCACTCGGCGATCATGGTGTCGGGGACGCCTCCACCTTCAGTCGATATAGCCCCACCACGCGAATTGAAGCCGGACGAGGGAGCCGGAGCCTATGCTATCACGCGTGTGGCGTTTGGTGTTGTCGTGCATTTCGATATCGATGGCACACTGAGATATGACGCGGAGATTGAGGGCATCTCCATAACACCGGACCCACCGCCGCGGTCGGGGCTGACTCGGGCAACCTCCCCATACAAATACTGGATGGTCATGCGGGTGCGCAATACGGGCAACGCGATGATCTACGGGTATGGGTGGGCAAACCTGCGGGAGAAGGGTCGCGGCCTTATTGGGCAATGGCGCCTTGGGACGAAGGAGACGGGGGAGAGGCGGGTCATCTATCCGGCGCGCTACCGTGACATCTACTTGCCGATCGATGCGAAACTCAGTGCTGGGACCTATGTGGCCCAGGCGCGCTTCTATTACACCGACCGCCGGGCGGTCATGACGCAACTCGAACTGACCGTCGCCCAGGAGGACATCCAGGAGGACGTGGTCGTCCAGACGGGCCCAATGATGAACCTGACGCTGGGGCTTTCGGTAGGTGTCGACCGCGAACTCGAGGAGATCAAGGTTGCGCCGGGGGGGTATCGGACAGGCATCCTGAAGGTGACCAACTACGAGGACACGGACCTGCTGTTGACCACGGAGATCGCGGATGTGCGGATGGACCCGGATGGGCTGCTTGTGCCCTCGAACCCGGAGCCGGGCGTGGCGCCGCAGGTGTCGAGTTGGCTGCGTGCGGGGCCGGAGGTATTCACCCTGCCGCCGGGCGGGTCGCGGCGGGTGGCGTACGCGGTTGGCGTGCCGAGGGACCCGGAGCTGAAGCAGGACATCTACGGGCTGGTGAAGATCAACGCGCGACGGCTGAACGTGATTGCACGGGAGGCGGAGCGGGAGGTTGTCGGCGAGACGGGGATGCTGTTGATCGCGAGCCTGGCCGGGCGCGGGAAGCTTGCGGGGGATCTGGGCGTGCTGAAGGTCGATGTGCGGCCGGAGGATGGGGGTAAGGTCCGCATCGGCATTCCGGTGCAGAATTCGGGTGATATCCACTTCTGGCCGACGGTGAGACTCGAGATCGCGCCCAAAGACAGCCCCGCGCCGCCGCTGGAGCAGGTGCTGGGGCTGGGTACGGATCGGATTCTGGTGATGCCTGGTATCGAGCGGGTTGTCTGGGCCAGTCTGGATCGGACGAGGATCGGGGCCGGGGAATACGAGGCGCGTGCAACACTTGATTACGGTGGCCCACAGAAAGTCACAAAACGGTACGCTCTGACTTTGCAGGAGATGCCGGGCGAGGGTGAGGGTGGCGGCGGAGCAGGGAATGACGGAGGCAATGCCGGCGGGGCTCAATAGGCGCGCCGGAGGCAGTACAGTGCTCGGGTGGAGGCGGGGCTCTGGAGGAAGCTTGGATCAGCACCCGTAACTCCAGTCGTCGAATTCGGAGGGGGAAGCAAGTCTCATGAAAATCGCAATCTCAGTACGGATGCTCGAGGTTGCCTTGGCCTGTTGTGTGGTTGCGGCTGTTGTAGCCGGCCTGACCGGCCTCCCGGCAACCGCACAGGCGGACGAGGGTACACAGACCGGGGGGGTACAGCTCGCGCAGGACACTCGGCCGGCGGGGGAGACGGGAGCCGCAGGCGGGTCACTGCTTCAGCAGGCGACGCAATCGGCGGGATTAGCCAATCCCGGACAGGCGGGCCTGGTGACAAATGTGTTTGCCGACGAGGACATTCGGCAGGCACTGCGCGACATCGCTGCGCAGACGGGAGCCGTTATCATCCCGGATGAGACGGTGCAGGGCATCGTGTCGTGCGAACTGCGCGACGTGACGGTCGATCAGGCGCTGGAACTGGTGCTGTTCTCGGGCGGATACGTCTACAAGAAGATCAACGGCTGGTACCTGGTCGGCTCTTCGTCGCCCTCGAGCCCCAACTTCACCCGCATGGCCGATGTCGCGCGGCTGTCGCTGCGGCATACGCAGGCGCAGGATGTGTACAGCCTGCTGAGCCCTGCATACCAGCAGTACATCACGGCGGATCCTATCAATAATGTCATGGTGGTGACGGCGCCGGAGGTGCTGCTGAACCAGATCATCTCCAACATCGCGATCATCGACCAACCGTCCTCGCAGATCATGATTGAGGTCATGGTTGTGGAGATGAGCGTCGGCAAGGCGAAGGAGCTGGGGATGCGGTGGCGCTGGAACAGCTTCGGGTTTGATGTGGGCGACCCGCTGTTGAGTACGACCGGCACGAGTTCCGGCGAGCGGAACACGATGAGCTGGACCGAGGCGACGACACTGGACCTCGCCAACGTGCGGCTGTTGGTCGCCAACAACGACGCGGAGGTGCGTGCGAACCCGCGGGTCAGCACGCTGAACGGTCGGGATGCGGAGATCTTCGTGGGGCGGGAGCAGTACTTCTCGGTCTACACCGGCAATGCATTCTACCCAACGACGCAGTTGAAGGAAGTGCAGGCCGGTATCACGCTCAAGATCCGGCCGATCCTGGGCGAAGACGGCAAGATGATCATCCATCTCGACCCGGAGGTCTCCGATATCGTGGGCATCAGCGAGAACGGTGCTCCGGAGATCGCGACGCGGCGGGTGCACACCGTGGTGCGGTGCATGGAGGGTCGGACGATCGTCATTGGTGGATTGACGCAGTTCTCGAAGCGGATCAACAAGAACAAGGTTCCGTTGCTGGGTGATATCCCAGTTCTCGGGAATCTCTTCCGCAATTCGACTGAGGAGAAGATCGAGACGGAGGTCGTGATCTTCCTGCGGCCGACGGTGATGTACGAGGGCAACGAGGACCGCTGGGAGCCGATCGACCAGTGGCCGGAGGTGCGGACGCTGGGCCAGCGGCAGGATGCCCGCGACGCGATGACGGCGGCACAGACCGCAGCGGGGCAGGAGGAGCCGCCGGCACAGTAACAGTGCATCGAGGCGGACCCCCGGCGAGCGGCGAGCGTCCGGGGGTCCGCCGTGACCATCCAATCGAGCCGGCGCTTCGTGCTGTGGGAGCGAGACGTGCAGCAGTGGATCACCCGGGTGTTCTGAGCAGTCTGACACAAAGGCGTCTTACTACACCTTGTGCTCGGAAGGAACAGAGGGGCTGATAGAGCAGGACGGGGCACAGCCAACTTGCCGATGTTGACACCCTCGGGTGTCGAATCGCTCGATCTTTTGTGGCCTGGGTCATGGTCGAGCGAGTAGAAGGTGGGGGAAGCGTTGTGCGTTCGACAGGGTAGCCATGGTCGGGTTGGGCTATCCACCATCGGCAAGCCGGAGTCACCGGACCAGCCGCGCGTCATCGCTCAATGACGCGACGGTCGCGCCCACGCGGAGTTGTTGCCCGGCAGGATACTGCCGGGGGGCGCCGGTTTCTCTCGGCTTGTCAAACACCCACACAGCGCAGATTGTGCACATGCGGAGGCGTATCGGTGTCATGTGCATGTCACCGGTTCCGAATGACGGACCTTCCGGAGCCGGTATTCCCCATACTTGATTGTTATTGTTGGCGAGCAAGGGAGCACGGCATACCTGACCGTGTAGTGCGGACGAGGTGTGTGAAGCCGGTCGGTAGGAGCATCTTCGACAGTATAGTAATAGAGTACAGATCTGAAGGAGACTGCGAGATGAGGAACGCGATGCGGTTTGTGCCGTTTGCCGTGCTGTGTCTGATCGTGGTCGCGGCAGCAGGTCACGCCGCGGCTCTGGGGAGCGGTTCGCTGACTGTGTCCGGGACAGGCTGGGTCGCAAGCAGCTCTACTCTGGCGACTGGACTGGACCTGTCGACGGGGCAGTCTGCGCTCGAGGGCTGGGTTGACGTGTCAGCGGCAGCAGTCGTTAACCCCAGTGACTGGAGTAAGTACTACCACAAGGTCCAGCTTCGCGATAACGCCGGCAAGCGGGTTGATGTGGTCTTCGGTGAAGACTGGCTGGGGCCATGGCATGAGATGGCGCCCCAGGGGTGGAACCGCATCCGGCTGGAGAACAACCTTGGACAGCCCCAACCCGAGACCTACTACTGCACGGTCGGCGGACAGGCCCGTCAGCCATACCCCAATTACACCACTATCTATCCGACCGACAAGATGTTCTTCATGCAGTTGCTGATTGATGCCGGGACCCGTGCGTGCACGCTGAATGTGTACGGGAATGGGCACGCCGGCGGGGGTACTCCTCCGAACAGCGCCAACTCAACTCCCGGCAACAAGTGGTGGACGATCGGGTCAATCACACTTCCGGTCGACTTCAACCTGGCGAACGTCACGGCCCGCTGCGAACTGTGGGCGAGCACTCAAGCCGCTCCTGGCGAAACGACGACGGTCTCATGGCATAACATGCAGATCAACGGCGCCTCCGCCGGCGCCATTCCGCCCCCGGTCGTGTGGGTGGATGACGACTACACGGCCGCCACTCCCGGCTGGCAGGTGACACGTTTTGACGTCATCCAGGACGGCATCAACGCGGTTGCCGCGGGCGGCACGGTGAATGTGGCGGCGGGCGCGTATGCGCGCGTGACTGTGAATAAGTCCGTGGACATCATCGGAGCAGGTAACGGGGCCGGCGACACAGTCATCAGTGGCGGCGGGTCCACCGTCGTAAATGTGACGGCCAGCGATGTCGCTCTGCAGGATCTTCGCATAACGGGCGGGGGCCATGGGGTTTACACCGACAGTGTGATCTCCAACCTCGGCCTTGACGGCGTCGTCAGCACCGGGAACTCAACGTACGGCGTGGAGATACACAACTCCGCCCAGGTTGACGGCTGCACGATCGACAACTGCGCGTTCACGGGGAATGTCACCGGCATGCGGGTGCGCGGCAAGTTGACGGGTCTGGTTGTCTCCGACAGCAGCTTCGACGGTAACAGCCAGGGCCTGAACTCAACCGCTCAAGCCGGCCAGAACGCCCCCTTTGATGATGTGACCATCAGCGATACGACATTCAACAACAATGGGCTGAAGGGCATCTATGTCGAGAAGCTGAGCAACGCGACCCTGACCAACATCACGGTCGACGGCAGCGGTAACGGCGCCAGCCCCGGCGCGGGCATAGACATCAATCTCAAGTATGCCGCCTATAGCGACATCTCCATCAGCAACTCCGTCGTCAGCAACTGCGGCAACAACTCAGGCATGGGCATTGGCATCAAGGCCCGCGACGACGGCGCCTATGCCGGCTCTCCCGCCACGCTGGACAATGTCACACTGAGTGGGGTGACAGTTACGGGCGGCCTGTATGGCGTGCTCGTGGGCGAGCCCGGCAGGCTCAACGTCGGACCTACCAACGTCACAATCTCCGGCTGCACATTCGGCACGAACGCGACGGCCGACGTGGGCAATGTGGCCCGGGCCGGCAATGTCGTCCAGGCTCCGGGGAACACCTGGGGCAACGGCGCGACGACCGACGCGCAGATTGAGGAACAGGTATACCACGATGTTGACGTCGTTGGCATTGGCCATGTCGACTGGGGCCAGGGCGCGGCCACGGCCACCAACCTGAGCGTGCAGAACGTCTCCGGCGCCAAGGGTGCGACGGTGCAGCTTGCGGCACGTCTGACTGCAGGTGGTGCAGCACTGGCAGGGCAGGCAGTCGCCATCTCCGTTGACGGCGCGGCAGTCGGCGCACCGGTGACGGATGCCAACGGCTGGGCACGTATCGATTACACCATCACGCAGGGTGCAGGCGCATTCGATATTGACGCTGCGTTCGGTGGTGTATCCAACTACAAGGCGGCAACAGGCCGCGGGACACTCACGGTGACCACGCCCGCACCGACCTCCATCACCGTGACCATGGCGCCGAACCCGGTTGACGCCGGAGCTACATCTACGGCAACTGTCATGGGCGACAATGGCGTCGACTACTCGGCTGCAGCCACCTGCTACATCCAGTACGGCGCAGGCGGCTCTTGGGCCGGCAATGTCTACACTTCCGCCAAGGCCGGCACATGGACCGTGACGGCTGTGTATGGATCGCTGGCCGCCACCGACACGCTGACGGTCAACCATGGGGCAGCCTCGACCGTGACACTCGCCCCGGCGACGGCCTCCATCACCACCGCCCAGACACAGACCTACACGGTGCAGGCCACCGATGCCCAGGGCAACTCCTGGACGCCGGCGGTCGGCGACATCACCTGGGCTGAGAACGGCGCCGGCGGCTTCACTGGAATGGTCTACACGCCGGCGGCCGGCGACGGCGGGAATGTGGTTGACATCACCGCCACCGTCGGCGGGGTTGTCAGCAATACCGCGGCGCTTACGGTCATCAGCAGCGGTAGCGGTGGGACGCCTCTCATCCTGGCGTGGGATAGGGACACCGCGACGTTCTACATGTGCACCGATGCGGCGAATCCGCAAACCGGCACCGCGCTGGCGCTGGGCGACAACACCGTCGGCGGCATCACGGTCAACGTGAGCAAGTTCGGCAGCAGCAGCACCGACCTTGTCGCGACGGTGACAAATGCCGGTGCACCCGGGAACTCCCTGCGCGTGCGCTGGTATCTGCGCAGCGGCGCCGTGAATAAGTGCTACTCGTATAGCACCATTGACGGCACCACGCATACGGCGGTGTACTCGCTGGGTCGGACGTCAGTCGACGGCGGTCGGAGCCAGGTCGGCTTCTTCGGGTTGGCTCACAACCTGAATGCCGATCCGCCGACTGCTATCACCTACAGCGTCGTAGAGCAGCCATAGGCCGAGCCCTGCTCAAAGACGTCGCATCGAGACCGTGATTCCCGTGACAGGCGACCACCGGGGGCGTGAAACTCTCGTCCCCGGTGGTAGATGGCTCACAATACATGGTGTGTTAGGGTCGTGCAGAATACGGTTTTTCGATACTGGTGTAGGGCTAAAGGGCTCGCATGAGGCACTTGCGGGGTGGACTGAGGGGATGGCCCTGAGGCACGGCAAAGGGGAACTGGAAGATGTCATCGGCATGCCGTACGTTTCTGGTTGTGATTGGTCTGTTGGCCCTGGCTTCCTGTACGCACGCAGCAACGCTCCATCTTGGCGGTGGCAGCATCACCACCAACTCAACGGGCGCCTGGGCAACAACGTTCGGGCCCGCGTCCGCTCCTCGATTTGACGTTTCATCGGGCAGCACAACAGTCACAGTCCTGGGCCTGAATATGCGCGCCATCGCCTATGATGGCACATGGGGCTGGCCGCCTGCAGCGACGGACTACGGCGCGCAGGCGCAGTTGTTCACGGATTTCTCCGGCGGAAAGTGGAATCGTATCTCGCTCCACAGCGGCGGGACCGGAGGCTCCTGGGACAGCCAGGGCACGCCCTACACGAACGTCGAGGGTTTCCGAAAGTGGCTCATCCAGACCATGCACACTGACAGCAACTGGTCTTCGCCGAGTTCGCATCAGTACAACTGCGAGCCATGGCGCGGGCCTCGCAATGGCCCGGGACCCAATACCGGCGCGAACATGGGGCCCGAGAACAGCGAGGCCGACGTTTTCGACCTCGCGATGATCTACACCCCCACCGGGGCAGGCAACTACACGGTCAAGGGCCGGGTACGGATGCACTACGCCGCATCGTGGGACGAGATGCAGGCCCCGAAGCCCCCATGGCCCCCGTACCAGTGGCAATGGAACAAGGCAATCAACAACGTTGCCGCCCCCGACGACGCGTGGTTTGACCTCTATGACGGGACATACCAGGTGACGGGATTCGCCGGAGATGTCACGGTCCGGATGGCTCTGCAGAACTGGGCGGTGCCACAGCCACAGAACTGGAGCATCTCGTGGGATGACATCGTTGTCGACGGCACTGTCAGCTCGACCCCGGATGTGGTGTGGGTCGATGACGACTGGACCGGCCCGGCCAACTGCGGCGGCCACATCTGGGGCTATGATGCGTTCGCGACCATCGCCAACGGTGTCAACGCAGTAGCATCGGGCGGAACGGTCATCGTGGCGGCGGGTAACTACACCGGCGGCATTGCGCTCAATAAGCCAGTCACGCTGGAGGGTCCGAATGCCGGCGTGCACGGAGCAGACGCAGGCCGCGCGGCGGAGGCCATTCTCCCCGCCAGTTACTATGCCTTCAGCCCCGCGGCAGACAACATCACCATCGACGGGTTCAGGTTCCAGGGCACATCCAACCGCGTGATTGACACCTATGCGAACGCCAACAACCTGACCATCGCCAACTGCGTGTTCGCCACGACAGGCGGCGCGACCACCGGCACGATCCAGATGGGCGGTGGCAGCCATGACAACATGGTCATAGAGCGCAACCTCTTCACCGGCGTCGCCAACGGTCACTGCCTGTATCTCGCAGGCACATACGCGAACGGGCCGACCATTGACGATAACGCGTTTGTGGACTGCGACGAAGGGCTCTTCGGGGCTGCGCAGTACAACAATCCGCAGATCACCAATAATGAGCTGACACGGGTCGTCACGGGCTTCAATAGTGGCGCGATGGTCAACCCCACCATCACCGGCAACACCTTCACAGACATGATCTACTGTGGCATGCAGATCGGTACCGAGGGTGGAACGGTGAGCGGCAACACGTTTGACGGCGCGTCGGGATATGACTTCGGCGGCGGCGTTACAGCCGCATACGCCATCATGCTGTGGGGCGGCGCATGGGGTACATGGGCGTGCGAGGATCTCGACATTTTCAACAATGAGATCAACAACTACACCAACCCGGGCCCCGAAGACTACCACGTCGGCATATACGTTACGGCTGATGCCGGCCCAAATGCCAACATCCACGACAACACCATGACCAACTGCGGCATTGGCATCCGCGTCAGATCATCCCTGGACAATACCATCCAGGACAATACCGTTGCTGGCACGGGGACCTACGGCATCCTCGTCACCAACTCCACTGCGCCGACCACGCTGGACATCGGCAGCACGTCGCTGGCCGTCGGGCTGGTTGACTTTATCAGGATCACGAGCGGCGCCACACTGAACATCGACGCCAGCTCAGCAACCTTCTCGGGCGCAGCGGATGACGCGGCCAGGGAGGCGAAGGTCTGGCACGATGTCGATGAGGCCGGAGTGGGTCATGTCGACTGGGGCCAGGGCGCGGCTACTGCCACCAACCTGAGCGTCCAGAACGTCTCCGGCGCTAAGGGCGCGACCGTGCAGCTTGCGGCACGCCTGACCGCGGGCGGCGCAGCACTGGCCGGGCAGGCGGTCAACATCTCCGTTGACGGCGCGGCAGTCGGGGTTCCGGTGACGGATGCCAACGGCTGGGCACGCATCGACTACACCATCACCCAGGATGCAGGCGCATTCAACATCGACGCCGCGTTCGGTGGAGTATTCAACTACAAGGCGGCAACCGGGACCGGCACGCTCACCGTGACCGCACCCGCACCGACCTCCATCACCGTGATCATGGCACCGAACCGGGTTGACGCCGGAGCTACGTCCACGGCGACTGTCACCGGCAGCAACGGTGTCGACTACTCGGCTGCAGCCACCTGCTACATCCAGTACGGTGCAGGCGGATCGTGGGCGGGCAATGTCTACACCGCCGCGACGGCCGGCACATGGACCGTGACGGCAGTGTATGGCTCGCTGGCCGCCACCACCACGTTGACTGTTGAGCATGGGGCGGCGGCAACCGTGACCCTCTCGCCGGCGAACGCGTCTATCACCACCGACCAGACGCAGACCTACACCGTGCAGGCGACCGACGCCTACGGCAATAGTTGGGTGCCGACTATCTCGGGCATTGGTCGGAACGGCTATGGCACTGTCAACTGCTCGTTCCCGTTCCAGCAGTTCATCTATGAGCCTGCCGCAGCCGATGGCGGTAGCACCGTCTGGTTCGAGGTCATAGCCGACAATACCCTGAGCAATCGCGCGTACCTGGATGTGATCAGCAGCGGCAGCGGCGGCACGCCGCTCATCCTGGCATGGGATAAGGACACCGCGACGTTCTACCTGTGCACCGACGCAGCCAATCCGCAGACCGGTACAGCGCTGGTCATCGGCAACAACACCGTTGGCACAGTGACGGTCACCGTTGCCAAGACCGGCAGCAGCAGCACCGACCTCGTCGCCACGGTGACCAACGGCGGCGCGCCGACGAACTCACTGCGCGTGCGCTGGTATCTGCGCAGCGGCGCCGTGGATAAGTGCTACTCCTACAGCACCATCAACGGCACCACGCACACGGCGGTGTACTCGCTGGGTCGGACGTCAGTTGACGGCGGCCGGAGTCAGGTCGGCTTCTTCGGGTTGGCTCACAACCTGAATGCCGACCCGCCGACGGCGATCACCTACAGCGTCGTACAGCAGTAGCCAGAGGCACCAAGCGGGGGCGGCGGCGAGTGGTTGCCGCCCCCGATCTCGGACCCGGCGTGTTGGCGCGGCTCACTCGACGCCGACAGCCGGCGGTTGCCGGAGCTTTCAGTTCCGCTGTGTCAGGTCTCAGCTCCGGATGAAGATGAGGAGGTGAGGGGCGCGCGATCCAGGCGCAATTGGAGCACACTGCAGCATGCAATCTGAATCAGGATGTAACGACATCAGCGCCGTCTGGTAGTCAGACACTATTCGGCGAAGGGAGAGGCTCAATTTGAGTATGAAGACAGTAACATTGCTCATGGTATCAGTTCTCTGTTGTGGGATGGTGCTGGCAGGTGCCGCACCGGCCGTAGCAGCGACGATCAATGTGCCGGCGGACTACGGCACGATCCAGGCAGCGGTAACGGCCGCAGTCGCCAACGACACCATCAGTGTCACGGGTGGACCGTATACGGAGAACGTCTCGATCAACAACACGGGGCATGTCCGCGACGGGGTGACAGTCCAGGGCGCCGGGGTGACGATCAACGGCGGTTTCCTGATTCTCAATGCGGCAAACGTGACCGTCAGCGGCTTCCGCATTAATGGCGGCTACCCCTACGGCAGCCACATGGCCGGCGTTGCAGTGCAGGCGGTCGGGGCCAGTATACTCGGCTGCATCATCGAGAACGTGATAGGCAATCAGTCTCGAGCCATCGAGACGGCATACAACGCGGATGATCTGTTAGTTGAGGGCTGCCAGATACTCTCATCGAACCTCAACGGCCCATACATCAACCCATCAAGCGGCGTGACTCTGCGGGGCAACTACTTCGAGAAGGGTCCCGGTGGGGATGGGTGGACCAACTTCCTCGCTGAGCACAATGTCTTCAACGGGGTCAATGTGGGCGTAAGCACAGTTGGGCCGAATGTGGCCCTGCACGACAACGACTTCGTCAACAACAACGGCAGCCGTGCCGTGACGTGGTACGGCGGCGAAGTCATCGATGCCACCAACAACTGGTGGGGGAGTGTCAACGGGCCAACCGACACCATCGGCACACTCGAGGTGCCGGAGAACCCGGGCGCGTCGCTGGCGGATATGCTCAACGCTGCTCCCGCCGGGGCTCTCGGCGCGGGTGCGGATGACAATGGCGGCGGCGCCCCATACGGCGGCTCCAACGTGGCTTACTACCCCTGGCGCGGTGCGCCTGCGAATCTAAACCTGGCAGTTGCCGATGTGAGTGGTGGCATCGGGCAGTCCGTGGATCTCGAGGCTACGCTCACCGATGGCGGCACGCCAGTGGCCGTCAAGTCGATCGAATTCTGGCTGGATGGGACCCCCATCGCCGGATCGCCCGTGAACACGGAGAGCAACGGCGTTGCGACTCTTCCATACACTGTGGCAGTGGCGTTGGGTGATCATCTGATCACGGCCAGGTTCGCGGGTGACGCCCTCTTCATGCCCGCAGTTGGTTACGGCAAGCTTACCGTTCCGCAGCCAAGCGTGGTGTGGGTTGACGACGACTACACAGCGGGCGGCGCAAACGACGGCCACACGTGGGGCTATGATGCCTTTGCCGTGATCCAGCAGGGCGTCAACGCCGTGGCGGCAGGTGGAACGGTCAATGTGGCGGCGGGCAACTACGGCCTTGCCGGCATGGGCGGCCCGGTTTGGGAACCCGTCGCGATCGACAAGAGCCTATCGCTGATCGGTGCGGGTAGCACACAGACGATTCTCGATGCCACGGGCTATACGGGGCATTGCGACGTCGTGGCGCTGCGCGGCTCCGATGTACAGCTTGAGGGGCTCGGCATCCGTAGCGGAACATTCGGCATCCGCGTGAACGGCCCGGCCGGTCAGCATGACCTGGCGCTCGATGACGTCGCCGTCTCAGGCGTTACGAGTTCCGGTGTTGTGTTCGACGGGACGAATGGTGTCACCACCGTGAGTCTCACCGACTGCTCCGCAAGCGGCAACGGCGTCGGCGGAGACGGACGCGGCATCTACGTCGCGCCCAACAAGCCGGTGACCGACCTTTCCCTGACCGATACGGATTGCTGCAACAACTCGCGCGACGGCCTGCACGTGCAGGGCATTCTGACGAACCTGACCATTGCCGGTGGGAGCTTCAACGACAACACCGGCACGGCCAGTTTCTACGGCAGCGGCATCACGCTCGAGCACACAACCACCGGCACCATTTCTGGTGTCGAGGCAAAGCGCAACGGCAGCGTGTACCCGAGCCATGGCATCTACGTGAAGAGCGCCAGCTCGAACGTGGCCGTCTCTGACTGCGACCTCGCCAACGAGCGCTATGGCGTGCTGTTCATCGCCGTTACTGACTGCAGCACCGAAGACAACAGGATCGTCGATTGCGACTACGGCATCGCCGACTTCTCCAGCGTTCGTAGTGAGCATGCTGACAACAGCATCACCGGCACCGGCCTGATGGGCATGCAGTTGCGATTGGCCGGCGATGGGGTTCCGGGGCAGTGGGGCGTGGGTGACCTTGATATCGGCTCCTCGACATTCGGCTCCGATCTCACTGAGTTCATTCGACTGGTCACCAATGGCAAAGTCGATGTTGACGCCACTTCCGCCACGTTCCAGGATGCAGCGGATGACGCGGCCAAGGAAGCGAAGGTCTGGCATGATGTGGACGAGCTTGGTATCGGCCATGTCGACTGGGGCCAGGGCGCGGCAACAGCCACCAACCTGAGCGTGCAGAACGTCTCCGGCGCCAAGGGCGCGACCGTGCAGCTTGCGGCACGCCTGACCGCGGGCGGCGCAGCACTGGCCGGACAGGCGGTCGCCATCTCCGTTGACGACGTGGCAGTCGGCGCACCGGTGACGGATGCCAACGGCTGGGCACGCATCGACTACACCATCACGCAGGATGCAGGCGGGTTCAACATCGATGCCGCGTTCCGCAGTGTCTTCAACTACCAGGCCGCGGCCGGCACGGGCACGTTGACCGTGACCACACCCGCACCGACCTCCATTACCGTGACCATGGCGCCGAACCCGGTTGACGCCGGAGCAACATCCACGGCGACGGTCACCGGCAGCAATGGTGTCGACTACTCGGCTGCAGCCACCTGCTACATCCAGTACGGTGCAGGCGGCTCATGGGCGGGCAATGTCTACACCTCCGCCAAGGCCGGCACATGGACCGTGACGGCTGTGTACGGATCGCTGGCCGCCACCACCACGCTGACGGTCAACCACGGCGCAGCGTCCTCCGTGACGCTCGCTCCGATCACGGCCTCCATCACCACCGACCAGACCCAGACCTACACCGTTCAGGCAGCCGACGCCCAGGGCAACTCCTGGACGCCGGCGGCAGGGGAAATCACCTGGGCTGAGAACGGCGCGGGCGGCTTCACGGGAATGGTCTACACTCCGACTCTCGCGGACGGCGGGAATGTGGTTGACATCACCGCCACCGTCGGCGGGGCCGTCAGCAATGCCGCGGCGCTTACGGTGATCAGCAGCGGCAGCGGCGGTACGCCGCTCATCCTGGCGTGGGATAGGGACACCGCGACGTTCTACATGTGCACCGACGCCGCCAATCCGCAGACCGGCACCGCGCTGGCTCTGGGCAACAACACCGTTGGCACAGTGACGGTCACCGTTACCAAGACCGGCAGCAGCAGCACCGACCTCGTCGCCACGGTGACCAATGCCGGCATGCCGAGCAACACCCTGCGCGTACGCTGGTATCTGCGCAGCGGCGCCGTGGACAAGTGCTACTACTACAGCACCATCTCCGGCGTAACGCACACGGCGGTCTACTCGCTGGGTCGGACGTCAGTCGACGGCGGTCGGAGCCAGGTCGGCTTCTTCGGGTTGGCTCACAACCTGAATGCCGACCCGCCGACGGCGATCAGCTACAGCGCGGTTCTGCAGCCGTAACGTGGCGCTGAGTTGGCCATGACTCGCAACAGCGGGCACCCTAAGTTGGGTGCCCGCTGTGTTTTTCTGCCCCCCTCGGTCGCGGCTTCAATCGGGCAGGACGGAAACTGTCGCAACCAGAGGCGCCCATCTGGTGGCCGGAGCACCCGCTGAGACTGCCTGTGTGACTCCCGAGTTGGGAGTCGCGACAAACTGGGAGGACACGGCGACCGCAGCCACGCGCCCAGTAGCTGTACGCGTTGCCTGCCACAGGCGAGATGCGTCCCCGCCCTGTGGCTGCAGTGAAAACTGAACCGTCGCGCCTGCGGCACTCGCCGACACCGGCTCGCAGTCAAAGCTGACGGGATTGTCGCCGGCGAAGTGGAAGCAGTGGCAGGGCACCTGCACGGAGCTACCGGCTTGCAGCGTCGTCCACGACTCGTTGGACCCAGCCTGTCTGATGCGGGCGGTAGCACCGGGAACCGCGTTGAGCGTCGCGATCAGAGTCCACGGCGTGTTGGCCCGAACGAGAAGGGCGATGTCGCTGCTCCCGGGCGCCTGCTCAACGAGCTCGAGGTACCCGGGGATCGTCCCACCTACCCCGATGGTGGTTCGGTGTGCGCTTGTGCGCGAGACGACGCCCCCGTCGTCCGCGAATGATGCGCCAATCGCGAGGGCCAGGAGCAGGAGCACACTCAAGGCCGTAAGACCGAGCATCCGTGTTCGGTAGATCATGGCTGTCGCCTCTCCCATGACGCGTTCTGTTGGCGTGCCGCTCCGCATGGTGCCGAACAGGCACTGGCATGCCGGCGGTCACATCAACTATTGGCATGGGCGAAGGCCTCGCTGAGGCGCGGGTGAAACGGGCGTGATAGCCCTGGTGCACGGATGCGTAACAATGCGCGCCGGGGGACCTATTGGGGCTCCACTGGCCCCGGTGGGGCGGAGCAGGGGCTCGCACGCGAGAGAGTCCGGCAGATGAAAGCAACGCGCCCCTCCACCGCGGGTAGACGGCGAAGGGGCGCTCTGACGGCGTTGGCGTGCCGACGTGCGACTGTCGGCCTACTCGGTTTCCAGAGGGAGCAGATGCCTCTGTGCGCGCCACAGAACTCTCTGACATCGCTGCCGCTGCGCGAGCAGACTCAGGTAGTCTGCGGTGTACCACTCCGGTGAGATGATGGCCGTAGGGTACAGGCGCGAGGCCATGCGCGCCTCAGCCGTCAGGCGCCAATGGTGTCCCGCCTTGGTCCGCAGCTTCTCTCTGATGAGCGTCTCCTGGACGTGGTGGAAGTAATCGCAATCGCGGTGGCCGATGGCGATCATCCTGCAGCACATCTCAAACACCGGCAATGATATGCTCGACGCGCCTACGTCGTTGTCTCCGACCTCTGGCGCGATGCCCCAGACAATGCCGTCGGCGCCCAGATGACGCGCAAGCCACGGCTGGACCCGCGCTTCACCGAGCCCTCGTGCGAACCCGCCGTCCGGCAGCTGGTAGTAGAGCCAGCACTCGTCATCGCGATTGGCGAGCTTTCGCAGTGCCGCCAACTGATTTGACGGAGCAGCCCAGATGCCCACCCACCGGTCCACCGGGCGCATCACATCCGCCGTCGGCTCCATGACGATCTGCATGATCCGCATATCGCGAACGGCCCGATGGAGGGCCCTATAGAGCCGCGACAGGGCCTCGGGCTCTACGGTTGCAGAATCGACAAGCCCAAGCACATACCTGCGCATCTCCGGCCGTGCCGCCGCCGCTCTCTCCCACTGTTGTCGCAACTCGGATGTGATCTGCTTCACTTCCTCGGCCGTGTATCGGCGCCCGTCGGCGGGTGCCGGCACGCTGCCGACGGCGGCGCTGCCGTCGATGACTCCGAAGCCGGCCAGTTCGCTCGAGATGTCGCGCGCGGCAAAGGCCGGTTGCAGGGCGCTCAGGCCCAGTGCCCCAGAGCGTGGGACGCCTATGTCGAGGACCTTCACGGAGAAGCGCTGTACCAGCGAGGGGTGTCCCTCCGCCGTAACCGTAACGGTGCCGGGGTACACCCCGGCGGGGGTGCTCTCCTCTGAGTTCACCGGGGCCCAGAGCAGCGCGCGCGATCCGGCGGGGAGGACCAGGCCGGCGCGCGGCCATTGCTCGCTCTGATGTGCTGTCAGATCCGGAGCGGATACCACGGCTGCACTCTCCTCGCACAGCCCCGGGACATCCACACTCACACGGGCGCCATGGATGTCGGAGTAGGCGTCGAGACTCATACCGAACCCGCTTACATCCCCTCTTCCCATCGTCACACACAGGCCGTCATCCAGCCGCCAGACCGCCGGTGGTCCATCCTCGAGGACGGGCTCGGGGCTGAGACTGAGTCCGATCGCAACCGGCTGCCCCAAACGCTTCTCCCACGCATGTCGCGCCAGCGCCGGCTGCACCAGTTCACCCAGCACGACAACACCGCCGCCCAGCCCGTCCAGTTTCTGCCCCACCTGCAGCCAGTCGTCATACTCACTCGCCGCCGCCGCGGCGTCCTCGACGGCATCAAGCTCTGCGGACAGCCCCTGCAGCAGCCGGAGGGGACCGGCGTCCTCGCGCTCGCGATCTATCGAGCCATCGTCTGGCAATGCCTCCGGCGAACGCAGGGCTAGCGCCCACCCTGCAAGAGCCACGCGCAGTTGGCGGATACGATGCTCGGCTTCGGCCGAATAGGCCTTCGGCCGCAGCGGCTCAAAGCTCAGAAGATGCCCGTAGGCGGGGGCGTTGTGGAAGTCGTTCCCGGTGTTGGGCCACGAGCTGCTTTCGTGAGAGATATAGTCATTGCGGCTGAGGTTGATGCCCCACACATCCGGACGGGGCAGCATCATCCGCCCCGTCGATCTTCCTCTGCTGTCCCGGTACTCGAAGCTGGCCAGGTCGATAGCCATCTCGCACGTCCAGGCTCCGGGCTCCCGCGCGACCGCATGCTCCCAGATGCACTCCCAGTTCTTGTCCAGAGCCCAGGCGTCGTATTCGACGTTGTTCGCGTTGACCTCCAACTCACAGTAGGTGGCATGGTCGTGGTTCGGGTCGATGAACACCTCCGCCGAGTCGTCGCGCCACACGTAGAAGTCGTCGCGTGTTTCGTCCACCTTGAGCCGCTTGGCATCGCGCGTGAAGAGCCTGAAGGCGACATACAGGTAGTCATCATCGTAGCAGGCGAATACTGCAGTCTGCTGCTTTGCCACGGCGCCCCTGGTCGTGATCCAGGGCTCATCACCGACCGATGCGCCTGCCCAGCAGGCATCATCGAGGTGGCCGTCGATAGATGGGGGAGAGGAGGTCTTCCGAAGCCGCGCCTGGTAGACCTCATAGCACGCGAGATCGTCGACAGACACACTCGTCTCACCGTCATTGTATGCACTCAGCACCAGGCACCCGGCACCGACGGGCACCTCGACGCGCTGCTCTGACCACTGCCACCCGCCGACGGAACTATCGAAGAGGATGGGGCTGCGTCCGACAAGGCGACCATCCGGGGCAAAGAAGTCGGCGCGTACCCCGCAGCCTGCGTTCCCCTCAGATCTCATCCACCCGGATATGTCGTACTTGAGTGTTGCGACACTCGCAACGCCAAGGGCCGAAACGCTCGCTCCGGGCCCGAGCACAAGGCCATACTGCCCCTCCTGCGCGGCCTCCGCCGAGACGTGCGCCCCTCTTCCGAACCAACCCTCCGGCGCACCCTCATTCACGCGCTCGAAGTCGCCGTTGTAGACGAGGTTCGGCTTGCCTCCTGCGAACTCGTCAGCGGTTGTGCACGCCCATGCGGCCAGCGCGCAAGCTATGGCGAGAAGACGACTGGCGGTTCTCATCGGCGCACCTCCTGTTCAGTAGCCCCACACATCGTACACGAGGCGGGGCTTCGCCTCAAGGCAACTCGGCGCACGCGCGCGATCGAGCGCGCATCCCGGTGTTGTCCCATCCCCGTGTTGGGTGCTATATTGGGCAGTGTAACAACGCCTAATCGCACACTCTGTCAGCAACTCCTCTGGAGGGAGGGAGCCCGATGCAGTTGAATCTCGGTTCGGCGCGCAACATCGGACCGGCCAGGGCGACGGGTGGTGGCTGCTCAATCGGCGGTATCTTCTTCGGCCTGCTGCTTGTCCCGCTCGGCTTCTATCTGGTCTACCATGGTGAGGTCAAGCTCATCAACCATGGGAAGGTCTTCGAGCGGGTCCAGATGATGACGACGGCAGATGCCAAGGTCGCGGATCAGGCCCAGGTCAAATTCCGGGGCACTCCGAAGGGTACCTGGCTCAAGGTGGACTACTACGACAAACCCGTGGTCTACTTCGATCGGCGCGTCGAGCAGTACGAGCAGGATGAAGACTCCGACGGCAATGTCACATACGACTGGGAGTCAACTAGCGAGTCCACATCCAAGTGGGCCGACTTCTCGATTGATGACATCAAGGTCTCACCCGCGAACGCGAAGGCCGTGGGCTCCAAAGAAGTCTTCGTCGGCATCAAGCCCAAGAACTCCTGGCGTGACAAATACGACGCATCCATCGTGGCCGGCCATCAACCTCAAGTAGGGGACATGCGACTTACATTGAGTGTCATTGAACCGGGGCGAGATCTCATCGTCTTCGGCGACATGAAGAGTGGCTCAGTCAGCTCAGGGACCACTTTCGTCGTCAGCGCGCTCGATGACGGAGCCACCACGCAGCAGCTCAAGACCGAGTACAAGATATTCTACTGGCTGATCAAGCTTGGCGCCGTCTTGGCCATTGGGATGGGGATTCTGTCCATCTTCGGGCCGCTCTTGACGCTGGTCGGCTACATCCCGTTCATCGGGACCCGCATGACTGGCGCCTTCGGCGTGTTGGCCTTTGGCTTCGCGATTGCCGCCGTGATCGTCGTCACCCTGCTCATCAAGCTCTTCTGGGTGATTGTCGTACTGGCCGTCGTCGGGATTGCCGTAGGCGTACTGGTCGCCATCAAGAGCCCAAGAACGCCGCCGTCGGCAGCCCCGGCCCTGCAGGCTGCAACGCCGTCGCAACCACCACAGCCCGCGAGCATCCCGCAGCCGGCCCAGACGCCGACACCCACCGGCGTACCGCAGCCCGTCGCCCCGGCCGCGCCGGCCCCTGCAGACGCGCAGCCGGCGTTCTGCTCCAATTGCGGCGCCGAGGTTGGGCCCGACGACAAACACTGCGCCAAGTGCGGACACAAGTTGCGCGACTGAATCCATGCCTCAACGGGGGCGCCGCGTTGTCCGCGCGCGCCCCCGCCCTGCCTCTCCCGTACCCAGAACCTACTGCGGCTTCGGGGGCTCCGCCCAACAATATCCCGAGCTGCCGCGTCTGAGACTACTATGAACCGCACTACACGCAAGCACGCCATAGCCGGAATCGTCGCCCTTCTTGTCGGGGCCTTGTGCGCGCTCAACGCCGTCACGCAGCGCACGTGGGAGCGCGAGAAAGCCGACCGTAAGGCCCTGCTCGAGACACGTCGCAGACAGGAACTAGGCCTTCCCGCAACGACCGAGTCCGAAACCCCCGAGAGAGCTTTCGAGCCACCATCCGACAGCGGCCCGCCCAATGCTCCCGTCCGCATCGCGGTCTACTTCAATTCCACCAACGGTTGCCTCAAGAGCGTGGTAGACGCCGTCGCTGAAGCCGCCACCGTATACGGAGACCTCGTACACGTCAACTATCGCGATACTCTCGAGCCGGCTGTGCAAACCGACGCCGACGCCAGGCAGATTGGCTGCGAATCGGCCATCTTCTTCAACGACGAAATGGTCCGACGAGCACAACCCGGCGAGTTCGCCGGTCTCAAGAAGTTCCTGGGTCCGCCGAACGAGGGCAATTATGCGACCTCTGACATCTACGGCGCAATCAACTACCTCCTCCAGGATGCCGGCATCGAGCCCCCGGCCGAAGCACGTGTGAAAGCCAACGCAATCCACCCCTGAACGTGATGTGATGCGTGATACCTCGATCCGCAACGGTGGGGATAGGGCCAATGCCTTCCGCCCTGATCGCCTTGCCACCAGCGGCTACGGGGTCCCTGTGCGTGTTCCCTGACGCCACCCACTCACTCCATAACCTCAACCGCACCCAGCACCCCTGCCGGACCCCTCCCATGCCGATTTCCAGCCCCACGACGGCATCCAGAGCCAGCCCCGATTCGCGCTCCGTCACTTCCACCGCTTGTCAGCCTGCCTCACTCTCCACGGCCATCTGATCGCCACTATGCTGACCGACGCCGCGCATCATCCGCTTCACGCGCCGCACCGCGCCTGCTGCGACAAGGGGCCCCACTCACCGCTATAGTATCACTTCGCCACGGCTATTCCCCGTGGGGGTATATACCCCTGCTGGGTATCAGTCCCCCGTCGCCAAAAGTCACTTTTTCTTTGCAGGATTCCCTCTCCCTGGAGGGGAAATAGCATCGGGTCTTCAATATACCGTCAAGAATGCCTGCTCGTTGCCCGCGCTCGCCCTACCCAGTGCCTACCGCGCTCACACCAGGCCGGCCGACAGCCGCATAGATGCCGCATCCGATGCCACACTACACACACGCCCGGCGGACCTTCAATGCCTCCCGAAGACAGCTTCTACTATGAGGGGTTCAGCGGACCCAACGGCACGATCGTCCCCGACGACGTGTTCGACGTACTCGCGCCCCGCCTCAAGGAATCCGAACTCCGCGTCCTGCTGTACATCGTTCGCCGCACATTCGGCTTCGGCAAGAGCGCCGATGCGATCTCACTCCGCCAGCTCACACATGGCATCCAGACCCGCGACGGGCGGACCCTCGACTACGGCACCGGAATGAGCAGAAAGGCCGTCGTTGCCGGCGTGCGGGGGCTGGCCGACAAGGGAATCATCACCGTTCATCGTCACACATCCGACCGCGGTGACCAGAGCGTCAACGTCTATCGTCTGCGTTTCCGCGATTCCGAGGCAGTTACCAACGGTAACCACGGGAGTTGCCCAGCGCCACCACCGCCCGTTACCGAGGGAAACCACCGTGATGTACCAAAGACCCTGGCCCCGGTTACCGAGGGGAACACACAAGACTCAGTACAAGATTCAGTCATACACAACAACACAGTCATGCCTGTTGTCGGGCATACTCTCGACGCTCAACGACACATTTCTGAGCGCCTGAAGAACCTGGGCGTCCATCACAACACGCTCAGGCGGCTACTGCGTGAGTACGGTCTGGACCAGATTGAGGCGATCACGAGGGAAGTCGAGGGTCGACTTGCCCGGGGATGGCAGCCAGGCGAATCGGCAGCCGCATGGGTTGTCGCGGCTCTCCGCGATGGGTACGAGATATCGGGGCAGCAGGAGTATCGTCCGGTGGATGTCGAGGACGAAGCGGCTCGGGAGAGAAGACGGGACTGCTCTGACGCACTCGTCCGCGCCTGGGAACAACTGCGGGATGGCACTCTGCGAGAGCGTGGTATCGAACAAAGTATGGATGAACTATGGCGCGCCGTACAGGCGAGACTGCGCACAGCCGGCGCCTGGTCACCCGTTATCGCGACAGCCATGCTGCGCCAGGTGGATCACAACTCGATGGAACTGCTCGTCCCTGCTGCGGTGCGGTGCCGGATGGAGGGCGCTATGCGCGCGGTCAGAGAGGCGCTGGTGGATGAGCTTGGGGAATCCTGGACAGTCACATTGACATGCATCGAATAGCGTGACTTCGCTGGGCGCGTGAAGGTGGGCCCGTAGAAGTTTACCATAGTATATCAGTTAAACTTATACAGGAGGCCGGCCGAGCTGCCTATCTCATATGCGAATTGCCGAACCCGGTCGAGGAGCCCTTACTCCGCAAGGCGTTGAGCTTCGCTGAGTATCCGCAGGAAGTTGCCGCCCCAGAACTTCATGATTGTGGATTCGGGGAAACCGCGGTCCAGCATCGCTTGCGTGAGCGAGGGCAAATCCGCATGTGACGGAGGAATCGCCACTTGGCCGCCGATACCATCGTAATCCGCGCCGAAAGCGATGTAGTCATCCCCGATGTAGTCGCAGACATAGTCGATGTGATCCACCAGGCGTGACAGCGTCTGCCGCTCGGGATCCTGATCAATGAAGCGCGGATAGAAGGCAACGCCGATCGCGCCGCCATGGTCGCGGAGCGCGAGAAGCTGGTCATCGGTCAGATTCCGCCAGTGGGGGCAGCATGCGAAGATGTTTCCGTGCGAGAACACGACGGGGGCCCTGGAGAGCTCGATAGCCTCGAAGTAGCTGGCATCCTGAGTGTGGGCGAGGTCAACAACGATCCCGAGACGGTTCATCTCCGGGATCGCCTGGCGGCCGAAGTCCGTCAACCCGGTGAAGGCTGTGCGGGCCGCATCGCGGTCGGCCTGGGTGCAGTAGTCAAAGGGACTGCGAGTGCCGTGAAGGCTGTCGGGATCGGCCTCTCCATGTGTGAGACCGGCGACTCTCACACCCAGCTTGTGGAACACGCGAAGTACGCGCAAACTCTTGCCGAGCGCCGTGCAGCTTTCCAGTTGGCCGATGAGTCCAATCCTGCCCTCCGCCTTGCAGGCTTCGATGTCTGCCGGTGTGTTGATGATCGTGAAATGGTCCGGATAGGTCTCGACGTTAGCGTGCATTCCATCCCAGAGCTCGACACACTGAAACAGGTCGCCGCCTCCGACCATTGAGAAGATGGCAGTGACGCCTCCCGCGCGCATGCGCGTCAGGTCGACCTGGTATTCAGGCAGGTCGGGGTCGAAGAGCATGCTCTCCCCGCGCGCCCAGTGTTCAATGATGGAGTCGTTATGCCCGTCGATGATGATGGCCTTCTGATGGAGAGTTAGTGCCTGATCGGATATCTGCATTCGAGTCACCTTCGCTGTGTGCGGAAAGGGCCTTATTCCGCGCTGGATACAGGGGGCATTTCGCCTGAACAGGGGGTGCTCCCTTCGCGCAGGGGCATTCCGAGGACAGGAAAGGGGCCCCCTCGCGCTGAGGGGACCCCGGTAGGCGCATGTCACGCCGGTGGTCCGGTGGCCGGACGTGGGCGACTATTGGAGAATGCCGAAGCGCTTGTAGTCGTTGCAGAGCAGATGAATGGGTGGCTCGTCCTCAATCGTCTCCGGAAAGCGCGTCATATCGGGGATGAACACGTTGTCCCCAACGTCATCGTTGACAGCCGAGACCTCACCCATCAGGACGGGTCCGCCTTCGGCCCAGAAGCGATGATGCAGATATGGTACCAGGCAGATGCTCTGGCCGGGCTGGAGGGATACGGTCTCGTTGGCGGAGAACTCGCAAAGCTCGCCATCTATGCTGACGGAGACGGGATCATCGAGCAGCCGCCCATCGGGCGTGGCCTGCTGCAGCTTCAGGCAAAGTGTCGCGCCCGATCTGTTGATGATGTCCTCTGTCTTCAGACGATGATGGTGGTCCGGCGTGAGCTGGTTCTCGAGGGAGATCAGCGCCTTCTCACAGTAGGGCTTCGGATAGCGCTTGTCGTTCCAGACACCATTGCGGATGGTAAAGAGCACCAGGCCAATCTCATCGAACTTGCCGAGGCCGAAGTCTATCACATCCCAGCCCAGACCGGCGTCGACGATCTCCCGACACTCCTCACCCTTGGCGCGCCAGTCCTCGAGCGACCAGAAAGCAAAGGGCGGCAGACTGAAGTTGTGCGCCTTGACGAAGTCCTTGATCTCGACAATGATCTGGTTGATCTCAGATCGTTTCATGGATGCCTCCTGAAGCAGCATGCGTCCACACGCAATGATACCGACGAAATGGTCGGGGACGCGGTTCTCCTATGCCAGAGACGCGGCGAAGTCGGCGAGCTGGATCTTCTCGCCCGAGCGCCCCGACTCGACTATGGCCAGAGTAATGAGCAGCGCGTTATACCCGTCTTCATAGCTTGCGGCCGGGGCAAGGCAGTGCTCTGGATACAGCGCCGCAGCTGCCCAGTGATCGTAGAGGTCGATCGTCGAGTCCCGAACCTGCCCCTCGAAGCTCAGTGCCCAGCGGTCTCGGGGGTCAAGGGGACCCGGCGGGTTGTCCTCCGTCGTGAAATGCACGGTGTTGCCCTCCGCGAACACGAAGCCCTTCCGGCCGACGATATCGAGCCGCTGCGGTATCCCCTGACCACCCATCGATGATGATATGTGCCCAAAGCACGGGCCACCTTCGCCGGCAAACTCAATTTGAGCCGATACCACGTCTATCGCGCCCGCATCAGACCACGTGTCGCGCCGCAGGACGGCGGATACCGCGGTGGGCGTGCGCCCCGCCAGGAACGGGATCATGTCGATGTCGTGGCTGATGAAATCCATGATACCGTCGAAGGGGGCGGGGGAGAGGTACTTCGCCGTCAGCATGCCGCGTTGCCGCGCGAAGATGATCTGCAAAGGCTCGATGACCGCGCACAGCTCCCGGGCCTTGGCGAACAGCGGAGCAAAGCGCAGTTGGTACGACAGCGCCGCACGCAGCCCGCTCTCACGGACGGCGTCGAGCATCTCCCTCGCCTGCGTGAACGATGCCGCCATCGGCTTCTCGGTCAGCAGGTGCCGCCCGGCTGAGATGGCCTCCATCGCCAGCTTGTGATGGGCCGGCGTCTGTACGCAGATGCCGACGCCGGCAATATCATCGCGCGCATACAGCTCTGTGGTACTGGGTACATACTCGGCGCCATACTGCTCGGCTGTTTCACGGCCGACGGTCTCATCCATATCACAGACGGCGACGAAGTCAACATGTGGCGCATTGGCCAGAGCATTCGCGTGCGACTTGCCGCGCCCGCCGGCGCCGATCAGAGCGGCCCGCAGTTTCTCCATTTTCAATCCACCCTTGCAGCAAGATCGATTTGTGATTGTGTCGTGCCGTGGAGTCATTCGCCGTCCACAGTACCGATTCCTCACAATCAGCTTGAGGCAGTCGCCGGCCGGTCCCTGCAGTTCGCCGCATACTCAGTCTCCCCCAGCGCGTGGTGTGCCGGCCTGGCTACATCCGGTTCGCCCAGTCGCACACGAACTCGTTGATCTTCAGCGGCTCGCCGCACTCGTGGCAAGCGATCCGCGCGCCGAGCATGGCTTCGGTCACATCGAAGCGGCCCAGGTGCCACGGACAGAATGCCGTCAGCCTATCATCCCATCGGCCCGCAGCGGGGGAGTGCGCTTCCCGATCATAGGCGCCCGGCAGCCACAGGCGTGTGGCGGTGACTGCCCGTAACGCCCGAGTCTCGGGATGGCCTTCCAGCCTGATGAGGGTGAGGTCGTCGGAAGCGAACTCCGCGCCGGCCCAGACCCGACCCGAGGGATGCGTCGCGATGCGGAACCCGAGGTACACGGGGGCCCACGCGATCACACGGCCGATCATCATGTTCTCAATGCCCGTCGCTGTGCCGTGTCTAGGCGTCCGGAATGGGAACTTGCTTGCGCCACCCGCGATGGCCACCACGTCACTCCCACCCTCAAGGCTCTCCAGGCACGCGCCGGTCACCGAGTCCCATACGCGCACGCTGTCGTCAGTACTGGACCGGCCCGACCCCGACACGATCCGTCGCCCGTCCGGCGAGAAGGTCACGCTCCTCACGGGTCCCTCCTGCCCGCTCAGGCAGGCCAGCTCCTCGCCGCTGTCGGCGTCCCACACGCGCACCGTCCTGTCCCACGACCCCGAGACGATCCGTCGCCCGTCCGGCGAGAAGGCCACGCAGCTCACCCAGCTCTCATGCCCGCGCAGGCAGGCGATGTGCGCGCCGCTGTCGGCGTCCCACACGCGCACGTTCGCTTCCAGCGACCCCGACACGATCCGTCGCCCGTCCGGCGAGATGGACACGCTCTCCACGGGGCTTTCCTGCCCGCGCGTGCAGGCGATCTGCACGCCGCTCGCCGCGTCCCATACACGCACACTGTTGTCAGCGTCAAGTATGCCGTCCGACCCCGACCCGGAGATGATCCGGCACCCGTCTGGCGACACGGCAACGCAAAGCACGTCCCTCTTGTGCCCGCGCAGGCAGGCCAGCTCCCGGCCGCTCTGAACGTCCCACACCCGGACGGTCCTGTCTCCCGACCCCGAGACGATACGGCGTCCGTCTGGAGAGACGGCCACGCTGTTGACGACGTCCTCGTGCCCTCGCAGACGGGGCAGTTCAGCGGCGCTCTCCACGTCCCACACCAGCACGCTGTTGTCATCCCCGAGTCCCAATCCCGGCCTACCCGACCCTGAGACCATGCGGCGCCCGTCCGGTGAGACGGCCACGCTGTTGACCCCGTCCCTATGCCCGCGCAGGCAGGCCAGTTCCTCGTCGCTGTCGGCGTCCCACACGCGCACGGTTTTGTCATGAGACCCGGACGCGATGCGGCGCCCGTCCGGCGAGACGGTCACGCTGCTCACCCAGTCCTCGTGTCCGCGCAGGCAGCGCAACCTGCGACCGCTCCTCGCGTCCCACACGCGCACGGTCCTGTCATGAGACCCCGACACGATGTGGCGCCCATCCGGCGAGACGGCCACGCTGCTCACCTCGTCCTCGTGTCCGCGCAGGCAGCGCAGCCTACGACCGCTCCTCGCGTCCCACACGCGCACGGTCCTGTCATGAGACCCCGACACGATGCGGCGCCCGTCCGCCGAGACGGCCACGCTGCTCACCCAGTTCTCATGCCCGCGCAGGCAGGCCAACTCCTCGCCGCTGTCGGCGTCCCACACGCGCACGGTATCGTCGCCCGACCCCGAGACGATCCGTCGCCCGTCCGGCGAGAAGGCCACGCTGCTCACCCAGTTCTCATGCCCGCGCAGACAGGCCAGCTCCTCGCCGCTGTCGGCGTCCCACACGCGCACGGTATCGTCCCACGAGCCCGACACGATCCACCGTCCGTCCGGCGAGACGGCCACGCTCCACACCCAGTTCTCATGTCCCCTCAGGCAGGCCAACTGCTCCCCCGTGGCGGCGTCCCACACCCTGACCGTATTGTCCTCCGAGCCCGCGACGCTCTTCCGATCTGCCGGGTCCCACGCCACGCTGGTGACCGCGCCCTCGTGCCCCCGCAGGCAGGCCAATTGTGGGCCGCCGAGGGCGTGAGCAGGCGGCCGCAGCGAGCGCAACCACGGGAAGCCCGGCTGGCGCGTCTCCTTCTCCCCCCCGCCAGCGTTCGAGCAGTGTGCACAGCCGCGGCTCGGGGCGCTCCCAGGGCCGCCCCTGCGGCCCCCACCCGCCCTCGGGTGGGTCGTAGTGGTTCGCCGCCTGTGGGGAGTCGTACCACCAGCAGAGGTTCCACAGACACTGGAACAGCGTCGTCGGATGGCGGGCGATGAAATGGAGGTCGCTCCGCAGGGTCTGGTCAAGCAACCGCATGTTCCGCGACCACGGCCGGCCCGAGGGCAATGCCCTATGCGCCGCCGTCAGATCCGCCGCCAGGTCAAAGACCATCCCGCCCTCGGCCTTCGCCTCCAGCGTCTGCAGGTCGGTAAACGTCACCTCGAGCCCATCCCAGTCCCGCGCCCGTGCCTGCTGCCATGCGAGCTCGGAAGCCCGCCGCAGGTTGGCCGCCCGCGCCTCCGCGTCCGCCCACGGCTCTTGCGCCGCGAAGTAGTCTGCCAGGCCCCGGTGCGCGCGGCGTCGGTTTGTCTCATCGCCGAGGTAGCGTGCCTGAACCACCTCGCCTACCTGGCGGTGGTAGAAGCCCAACAGCGAGGTTCCATCAGCGCCGCGCTCAGCCAGGTAGGGGAGCAAGTCGAAGTGGAGCCGCGACCAGATGATCGGCGGCAGGCGCCGCTCGATCAGGTCATGACGCGCCCCCGCCATCACCCAGGCCCAGACATCATCATTGGCCGTAAGCACATCCAGCATCTCATCGTCGGCCAGGCCGTTGCGGGCCGCGGCCAGGGAGGCCAGCGCCGCCTTCGTCAGCGCCGTCCCGTGCCTGGCCGGTTTCTCGAGCCGCGCCAGCATGTCGGCGATGATCCCCTCGACTGTGGGGCTGAGGCCCGGCGCATCATCCGCCCCTTTGGGCAGGGGGTCGAAGGACCGCCATAGCCGCGCCTCCTCGAAGGCGAGCCGGACGTACAGCGCCCGGCCCTCCTCGCAGGCGCGCAGGTTCTCGCCCAAGTGGCTGCGCTGCTCCTGTGTGAGTCGCCGGGGCCGGATTGCCCCGGCCCCACCGCCGGGCGCCCCCTGCTCGATGAGCCACCTGTCGAGCGCCTGCTCGCACACCTCGAGGCTGAGCTCCGGAAGCGGCACGAACGCCTCCTGCGGCAGGCGGTGCTGCGCCGAGCGCAGGCACTGCCCGGCGGCGTCCTCGCGCTCGAGCACCGAGGCCACTAGGCGCACGTTCGGCGGCAACTCCCGCGGCAGCCAGTTCAGCGCGTGAGCCCCATCGGCGGGGCTGAGCTGATCCAGCGCATCGAGCACGATCACCAGTCGGCGATCCTCCGGTACGAAACCCAGGAAGCGCTCAAAGGCTTTGCGCAACAGCTCCGGATCGCCGGGGACCTGGTAGGGGTTCTGTGGTTGCGCCCCGCCTTCGGATTCGTCTCCGGCCTCGCCCTCGGAGCGTGTCGGCTGCCATTGCTGCGCCAGCGCGGCGAGGTCGAAGTCGCGATGCATCTGCTCGCACAGACTGAACAGGAGTGAGTAAAGCTGCGTCGATGCGGGGGAGGCGCCGATGAAGCGCGCGATGATTGTGGCGTTGCCGGGCAGCTCATCCAGCACCCGGGCCAGCAGCGCCGACTTGCCCGACCCCGAGCGTCCGTGCACCAGCAGCGGATGCCCGCCTCCGCTTTCGGCGTAGTCGACGATCCGCGCGATCATGTCCTCCCGCCCGACGAAGTGCTGTCTGCGGTCTTCGGCGAACTCGTTGTGCTGAGCGATCTCCTGGTCGAGCGGCTTGACGATGTCGCGCTGCTTGATCTGCTCGAGGATGACACGCTCGAGGTCGCTGTAGACCATGTCACACAGCCGCTTCAGGTGCTCATCAGAGAGGGCGCCATCAAGCCAGCGCGTCTTGACCTCGTGCCGCTGCTCCGGCGGCAGGTGAGCCCATAGCCGCGCTTCAAGCTGCTCCAGCAGCCTTTTCGCCTCGGCGTCGCGGGTGCCCCCTTCGAGGTCAATGAACTCCGCGGCCCGCTCATTCTCCGGCAGGCCCTCGATCCTGCGCAGGTACGCGAATGCGTTGCGCGGGTCGGCTTGCAGGGCGCCGGCGACGATCTCCTGCTCGGTGGCCGAGCGCTCGAACTTCAGCATCGCGTCTTCATCGAACTGCGCCGCCCGCGCGCCCTTGAGCAGAGCGGCGTGCAGGCGCTTTTCGATGGCGGTCCAGTCATCATAAGAGAGACCCCGGCGCGGCAGCAGGCAGTACTCGGGGGGGATCGCGTTCTCATCGCGGGCGTACCATTTCGCCAGCAGGTCACGCGCCTCGGGGGAGAGGTGTTCCGTGAGGGCGTCGAACTCGTCGCCGGGGACTATCTCGGGCACCGGTCGCCAGCCGTAGCGATCACCCATTAGCACGATGAAGTTCGGGCGCGGAGTCATATCCTGGCAGCGCTGAATCTCCCCGAGACAGATCTGCATGATCTGCTGCTCGCGCGAGGCCTCCTCGGAGACGCCCCACCGCAGGTCAACGGCCTGGAAGCGTGCTCCATGCCGCATGCACAGCGCCTGCAGTTTTGGCCAGACGCGGGCCTGCAACGCATTCCGCTCCGCCGCGAAATCCTGGAACGTGGAGGAGACGAATACACGGAACGTATTCGCGCCTGCGGTCTGGCCTGCCATGCAGAATCACCCCTGCGATGCCTGATGCCGCGAAGGCAACTGGTTCAGGTGGAGTCATTCCTTCACGGGCGAGAGTGTCCCTGCGTTGCATGCCCGACTGCGCAGCCCATCCATCACCGTAGGCACGACACAATGGGCGGCGGGGATGAGGAATCCAGCGAGCGGCCGGTCCACGGAATGCACCAGAATGCGGACTGCATGGGACAGTGCCAGGTCGCCATGGTGCCTGTGGAATGGCTGCTGCACGTGCGCTGTTAACATAAGGATTGTTATAAATTGAGTGGCCGACGGCCTGTATCGTTGCTTCGAGTGCAGAAATGGCCGACGGTGACCGATATAGCTCTTGAGACGGGAGATGGCTCGGCAGGCGGCTACCAGCGAACGACCGTCGGCAGTCGCGCCCGACGTCACGAGGTGGCAGGGATATTGCAGTATGGACAGGGCCACCAATCGCACACGGCCCTCATCATAGCATCGCCGCACCACGGCATCCGCCGCACAGGTGGAGCATGCGATAGAGTGAGCGTGCCACTACCTCTCCTGCCTGTCTGGGCGTGATACGCACATCTCTATTGTGGGGAGGCGCCCTTCCCCCCAGGGGCGCCTCCCGCTTGACATGTCGCGAGGCCGATGGGGGCCGCCCGACACAGGGCGGGCGTACTTGCGGCGCGACGCGATAGACTGTACCGACCCGTGACCCGGCGCGTTGTTACACCTCTCTTGAGTGATGTTAACACGCCGGGGGCGTGCAGAAGCCGATCAACGGCTATAGTAGGATCAGCCCAGAGCGGCTCACGGATACGAGGTCGGTTTGACAAAGCTATAGTCTTGGGGGGCTAGCCGTGGGCGATGCGCCCACACGGAGATCGCCCGCTCAGACCGACCTCCAAATCCTGGGCCGACATGAAAACCGACAGTCAGGGCTCCATCAGCAGGTGGTGTATCTCACGCGCCGGATGGTCCCCGATTGCAGCCCGATACAGACGCACGAACACAACGACGGACAGGACGTACATAGGCAAGTTGCGCTAGGCTACCGTGAGCTACTCAAGAACGCGCGGCTTCAAACAAAAGGAGAGGTTAAACATAATGAAGACATTGATGGGTTACTGGAAGGACGAAGAGGGTCTGACAACCGTGGAGTACGCTCTGCTGCTCGCTCTGATCGTCGTCGTGGCCATCACGGCGTGGACGGCGCTCGGCACCGGCGTGAACTCGACGGTCGATGACGTGCAGAACACCCTTCCCTGATCGGTCCACTGGAAGGTTGACTGACACGATGCCGTAGAGGGACCGCGCCCAGCGCGAGACCCCTCCACAGGACGCACAACTGCAACGGGCAACAGGGCCTCCACGGAACCTGTTGCCCGCTTTCTTTTCCCCCGGTCTCCCCCGCTCGATAGCCATGCCGGCCCGCTCGCCAGATTTGCGCGCGACACCGCACTACGCGCCGCCGGAGCTCCCGGTCATAGCGCCGGGTGCGCCATTGACACATGACGCCGCGTGTCGCATAGTACGAGAGTATGAGTTTCGAGCCACACGGTAGCGCCGGCATCGTCTGGGATGTGACCGTCAATGACACTCGTGAGGGTTGGGAGCAAGGCTCAGATCACCCTGCCCGTGAACGTGCGGCAGGCGCTCGGGATCGCGGAGGGAGATTACCTCCGAATTGTCGTAGAGGATCACAGAATCGTCCTCGTGCCGCAGGCTCTGGTGACGAAGTTGCCGCCGGCCGTCCTGTCCGAGCAGGGCGAACAGATGCTTGAGGAGGCTCTGCAGGACGTCCGCGAGGGCCGCGTCGAGGAGCATGACGGTGTCGACTCACTGATTGCCGAGCTGCACCATGAAGCTGATGCGGACACGGCGGTTCCCTGACGACGACCGGAAGTCCCCGCTCTGGACCTCTCCGCCGCGACGGCTCACACGCTGCTCCCGGCACGCGCAAGACCTCGTGTGAGCCCCCGGCCCATCGCTTGGGCGGCCACAACGCATTTGCCGACACGGGACGCTGTTGGTATAATCAGCGACGATTGCCTATGAGCGTCCTGGAAGCAGTTCGAATCGGCGCAACAGTTGTGTTGATGATCGCGGCAGTGTACACCGATATCCGCTGGAACAAGATCCACAATGCGTTGACTGCTCCGTTCGCGCTTCTGGGTCTGTGCCTGATGGCAATCGGTGGCGCGCTCGGCGATGAGACGGTGTTCGGGCAGTTGCCGGACCGTCCGCTTCTGGGGGCCCTGGCGGGGCTTGCCACAAGCATCCTCGGCATTGCCTTCGGTGTCGGGGTATGGTTCCTGTGCAATCTGCTCGGGCGCATCCTCGGCGCCGGCGACAGCAAGCTGCTCGCCGGGATCGGGGCCCTGCAGGGGCCCCGACTGCTGGGCTACACAATGCTCGCTACCGCGATCGTCGGTGGAGTACTGGCGATCGTCGTGGCTCTCTGGCGGGGCTATCTGAAGAAGAGCCTGGCTACGCTGGTGTCATCGCTCTATACACGCGTCTTCCACAAGACCCCCATCGATATCAAGACGGCCGCACCCCAGGCCCGTCTCCCCTACGCAATCCCGATCTGTCTCGGGGCTCTGTGCAGTATCTACTACGTGTACTTCTACCTGCGATGATATGCCGGTGGCACGAGCATGCGGCCCGCCTCACCACCGCCCGCATGCACCCCTTCCACCGCTCTCCAAGAAGGCTCCATGAGCACACGTGGCAATAGGCACACAGGGCACGATATATGGACGTTGCGCGGCCCTCTGTGGCGGCGAGTGGGACGTTGGCCGGCAATCAGCCTGACACTTGCGCTGGGTGTGTTGTGGTGTCTGCGGCAATGGCCCGGCGAGGGTTGGTGGGTTGGGGTCGTCCTGGTCTACGCGCCACAGACCATCTGGGCCATACCCGGGGGCATCGTCGTGCTTGGGGCTCTACTGGCGCGGGATATGACAACTACTCTCTGTGCCTTGGGCAGCGTACTGCTCGTGCTGTTCGGGTTCATGGGGCTGCAGTTGAGCTTGCCCGCCCAGGTCTCCAACGGACCCGTGCTGACGGTGGCGACGTGGAACCTCCACAATGACTGGCGACACGCGGCACAGGCGCGCGAGGCCCTCGACATGCTCGGCGTGGACCTCGCACTCACCCAGGAGGCCGTTGATCTCCGCTTTCTCCCCCACTTCACGGGCTTTGACTGCGTGCGCAGCCACGGGCAGCGTATCTTCGTCCGACAGAGTTCACTCTCTGCGCAGGATGGGCCCGGTACCGCCGACGACAGCAGTGCTGGGCTGAGAGTCCTCGCCGACAGACCCGTCCACCTGTGTGAGGAGTGGCGCCTTGCGCACGAGGCCACGGTGGAGTTTGAGGGGCGACGCATCGATGTGCTGGATGTCCATTTCGTTGTCGGCGGCAACCTCGGCGAGCGCAACCGCATTGCGGTGCGCAGCCCCGAGTACTTCCGAACAACCGAGCGCTACCGGCGCCTGCAGATGCAGCAGGTCGCACGCTGGATACAGAGCCGAAGCGGCCCGTGGATTGTGGCCGGCGACTTCAACACTCCGCCCGGCGCGCGCGCGTGGCGCCAACTGCCTGCGGGTGCACGCGATGTATTCGTACAGCGGGGCAACGGCTTCGGCTACACCTACCGTGATGATCTTCCACTCTGGCGTATCGACTGCATCTGGGTTTCCCCGGACTTCCGCGTTCTCGATGCGAGAGTGTTCCGCGGAGGCGTCTCGGACCATCTGGGAGTATGGGCCAGGCTGGAACTCGACTGAAGGCTGAAGCGGCGATGTCTGCGCAATCGCCACGCGCGACACCGGTCAGTTCGGCATCAGCTTGTACCCCACCGCCCGCACCGTGATGACCCGCTGCGGCTTGCGCGGGTTGTCCTCGATCTTACCGCGCAGGTTCGCGATGTGGACCTCGACCAGGTGAGTGTCGTACTGGTCGTAATCCCACACCTTGCGGAGCAATTCCTGGTGACTGAAGACTCGGCCCGGGCTCTCCGCGAGCGCGCGCAGCAGGCCGAACTCCGTCGGAGTGAGGTCGACTTCCCTCCCGGCGATAGTCACCAGGTGCCCGTCGGTATCGATGACAAGCTCGCCGACCTCAATCAGTGGACTGACGGGCGCAATGCCGCGGCTGGGGTCGATGCGGCGCAGGACGGCCTTGACGCGGGCGACAAGCTCATCAAGGCTGAAGGGCTTGGTGACATAGTCGTCGGCGCCGACCTCGAGACCGACGATGCGGTTGACCTCCTCGGCGCGCGCGGTCAACATGATGATTGGGACCGCCGACTTGTGCCGAATGCGCTGGCAGATCGTCACCCCATCGATGTCGGGGAGACCGAGGTCGAGGATGATGAGGTCGGGGCCTTTCTGCTCGATCACCTCGAAGGCCTGTTGGCCGCCTGCAGCCTGAGCAGTCTGGAAGCCCTCGAGCTGCAGCTTGGAGGTGACTGCGCTGCGGATGGCTTCCTCATCGTCGATTACGAGTATCAAGCGTGGCTCCATCTGCATGGATGTCCCTTCCTCTGAGCCCCGTCCCGGGGGTGTGTGCCGCCGGTAGCGTGGGGGAGCCCCGGCACTCGGCCGAGCACCGCCGAGCGTGCATCCCGTCTATTGTACCTACCCTCCGCCGAAACCTCCACCCATCGTTTTCATGATCTGGATTGCTCCGGGCCCCAGGATGACCACGAAGAGCGCCGGGAAGATGCAAAACACAAGCGGAAAGAGCATCTTTGTCGCAAGAATAGCGCCCTGCTCCTTGATGCGGATGCTTCGCTGGCTGCGCAACGCATCCGAGTGGGCCCGCAGCGCTCGCGCGATACTGACGCCGAGCGTTTGAGCCTGATAGAGGGCAGCCACGAGCATCGAAAGCTCCTGGACGTTTACACGCGATGCCAGATCGTCCCAGGCCTCGTTGCGCCGCTTGCCGAGGCGTACCTCGACCAGCGTCCGGTTGAACTCGTCGACCAGCGGGCCTTCCTTGCGTGCGACGACCTCCGCCAGTGCGCCATCGAGACCCATGCCCGCCTCGGTGCACACCACCAGCAGGTCAAGCAGGTCTGGCAGGGAGCGCCGGATGGCGGTCTGGCGCGTCTTCACCATGTTTGAGACCATGTAGTCCGGCCCGAGAGCGACCACCAGCAGACCCAGCGACGTGACTGCGATCCGGACCTGCGGTTGGGCCGAGTCAAGCTGCGTGTACAGAAGCCACGCCACCAGCGCCGCAACCAGACACGCCAGGCCGCGCAGCAGCAGGAACACGGGCTCGGTCAGGCCCATCGGGTGCCCCGCCGCGGCCAGCTTCTCCCCCGCCGCCCGGATCATCCCCTCCGGAGCAGCAGCGGCCAGCTTGCCCGTGAACGTGTCAAGCCCCGGCTTGATTACGCGCTCGAAGAACGATGCCGACAGCTCCTCCGAGATCGCCGATCGCGCCTGGACGGCGCTCATCGTCTGCTGCTGAAGCAGGTACTGCTCCCGGCGGCGCTGCACCCGGTCACCCGTTGTCGGCTGGGTGAGCCCCAGGTAAAGCAGGACGCCTGCGACAACAAAGACGCCGGCCGCTATGTATATGATGTACGACTGCAGTTCCATGTCGCCCACACACCTCAAGCAGGTCTGTGTCGGTCCGTGCTCACAGGTCCATGTTCAGCATGCTGCGGATGATCAGGATCCCGACTATCAGCAGACCGACGGCCCCTGCCAGCATCATCCGCCCCATCATGTCGGTGAACAATGGCGAGAGATACCCGGGACTGATCGAGTTGACGATGAAGGCCAGCAGAAACGGCATACCCACCAGGATCATCGCGGAGAAGCGACCCTCTGCAGTCGCGGCATCGATCTCGCCCTTCAGGCGTACCCGATCCCGGATCATTGATCCGATCTTGTCCAGTATCTCCGCCAGATTCCCGCCAACCGCAAGCTGCGTCTGAACCGCCTGAATGATCAGCTCCATGTCGTAGTTCTCGGTGCGATGGATGAGGTCTTCCAGCGCCTTGTTCAGCGCGGCGCCGAACTTCACTTCCTGCACAACGCGCGCGAACTCCTCCGAAATCGGCGGCCGCATCTGACTGACCACGATCTGGATGCCGCTCAAGAACGAGTGCCCGGCTCTCAGTGATGCAGACAGGATATCCAGCATGTCCGGTATCTGTGCGCTGAGCCGCGATTGGCGCTTCGACTGCTGATACATCAGGTAGGCATACGGCACCGCCGAGCCCGCGATGCCGACCATCACGGCCATCACGATGCTGCGACCCCCGAAGAAGAAGCCGAACATGTAGCCCACAAGCGCACAGGCGAACATCAGCGAGATGAACTCCGACGGGCGCCAGACCAGCCCCGCCTGCAGAATCGCCAACTGAAGACGCTTGCCCATCGCCGACTGCTGAAGCAGTCCCGACAGCAACGGAGCCGGATCGACGTCGGCCTTCTCTTGTTTCGTGGACTTGGTGACGGTCGGCTGGATGGGCCGGCCGGCACGCAGCTCCTGGAGGCGCCGCTTGCGTGTCTCAAAAGCCGATATCGCGGCGGACAACAGAGTCAGAGTCCCACCGGTAACCGCCAGAAGGACCAGCAGCAGTAAGAGCCACAGCGGCACGGAACTCCCTCCTCTCAGGTGGCCGAGTGGGCGACGACCCGAGCCATGGGCCCGACGACCCTCGTCGGCAATCGGTCGAGCCCTCCCCAACGGCATGCCGCCCGAAGTCCGGGCAGCGCAACTCGCTCACGCCGGCGCGTCAGGTCTGCTCGAATATCTCCCAGCCGAGACTGACGCCTTCGGATTCCAGCCTCTCCATGAACAATGGGCGAACTCCACACGCCACATGACGGCCGATGATCTTGCCGTCGGGTGATATCCCCTCGCGCTTGTAGACGAACAGGTCCTGCAGAACGATGGCGTCGCCCTCCATGCGCTGAACCTCGGTCACATACTCAAGCCGCCGCGAGCCATCCCGAAGGCGTTCCTGGTGAATGACCAGGTCCACCGCGGAGCTGATCTGCTCGCGAATCGCCCTCGAAGGCAGGTTGGCATTCGCCATCATCACCAGGGTCTCGATACGAGCCATGGTGTCGCGCGGGCTGTTGGAGTGAACCGTCGTGAGTGAGCCGTCGTGGCCGGTGTTCATCGCCTGAAGCATGTCGAGCGCCTCGCCGCCTCGGCACTCACCCACAACAATCCGATCCGGGCGCATGCGCAGGCAGTTGCGGACCAGGTCGCGGATTGTCACTTCACCCTTCCCCTCGAGGTTGGGCGGTCGACTCTCAAGCGTGATCACATGCTCCTGACGCAGCTGCAACTCCGCGGCGTCCTCGACCGTAACAATGCGTTCGTCCGAAGGGATCATCGAGGAGAGCACGTTCAGCGTAGTCGTCTTCCCGCTGCCCGTGCCCCCCGACACGATGATGTTCATACGCGCCTTCACACACCCCTCCAGGAACACCCGCATGGTTTCGGAGAATGTCCCAAACGAGACCAGGTCATCAGCGGTCAGCGGGTCCGCGGCGAACTTGCGGATCGTCAGGCACGGCCCGATGATCGAGATGGGAGGAATGATCGCGTTGACGCGGGAGCCGTCGGGGAGACGGGCATCGACCATGGGCGTCGACTCGTCCAGGCGGCGACCGAGGGGTGCGATGATCTTCTCGATGATTCGCATGACGTGCCCGTCATCGACAAAACGCCGGTTCGTCAGGTGCAACGTGCCGGAGCGCTCGACGAAGATCTGGTCGGGGCCATTGACCATAATCTCGGAGATTACCGGGTCGTCGAGGAAGTTCTGGATCGGGCCGTAGCCGATAACCTCGTTGAGAACCTCCGCGAGCATCTGCTCCTTGGCACGAGCCGAAAGCGACATCGAGCGGTCGGAACTGACAACATCGACGAGATTGCGGATGCGCTCGACCAGCTCGAGTTCCGTCATGATCTGCAGAGTGCGGTAGTCGGTATCTGAAAGCAGACGCTGGTGAACGGCGGCGCCGATCGTATCGAAGGCCTCCGCCTCCTCGATCGAGATACCCAGGTCCGCCGCCAACTCTCTTGCTGCTGATCCATCTTGCTGTCTCATGCATCGCACCTGCTACTCATGTGATCAAGCCCCCCCGGGGACGGTTCTGGGCGTGCTCTCAGCGATGATCTTGCGCGCGATCTCCTCGACCGCGACACTGACGCTCTCTCGCGGACGGCTCAAAGCAAAGGGAACCCCCTCGTTGCGAGCGGTACTCACAACGGCAAACTGATCGGGGATCTCCGCCCAGACCTTCAGGCCTGTCGTCTCCTCGATGTCGGATGTCCCGAACTCAGTGCTCTTCGATGCCCGGTTGACAACAAGCTTGATGCGTTCACTCGGGACGTTGCCCTTGATGATGATCTCGATCAGCGAAGCCGTGTCTCGCATGAGGGCAATATCATCAAGAGTGACAAGAACAAGGATGTGCTGGCAGCGTGAGAGCACGTACGGGCTGGCCGGCCAGAGCAACGGAGGCAGGTCGAAGATTGTGAAGCGGTTGCGCCGCCGCAACATCCCCAGCAGTGTGGCAAGCTGTGGTATCTCGATCTGCGACATCTCCTCCTGATCCCCGCGCGAGATGCCGGGCAGTACCCTCAGCCCGCATTCGTGCGCAACCAGATGCCCCTCCACAAGCTCGATGTCGAGTTCCTGGTAGCCCAGCAGATCCTGGATCGAGGCATGATAGGCGAGGTCCAGACTCAGCGCGACATTGCCAAACTGGCCGAAAAAGTCGACCACGACCACACTCTTCGGGAAGCGCCTCGCCAGCACCGCCCCCAGATTGGTCGCCAGCATCGTCTTGCCGAGACCGTCCTTGGCACCGGTCACCGCGATTGACACGGGCAGCTTCTCGGGATCCGTCGCGATGGCGAACTCCGGCTTCTGCCTCGCCTTGCGCAACTCGATCAGTTGCTCGATCAGCTCGCGCAACTCATTCTCCGATTGGTGCGGGTCGAAGACCGCACGAGCCCCGGCACGCATCGCCGCCGAGATCGTCTTCGTGTCCGCCTGCCGGACCACCATGACGCACAGCGTATCAGGATTCGCCGCCACCGCAAGCTTGCATGCCTCGAAGCCGTCAATGCCCGGCATGTCCACATCGACGAAGATGATGTCGGGCCTGGTGTGGGCCGCCATCTGAGCGACCTCCAGGCCGTCGCGCGCGTATCCCGCGATCGTGAGCTGCTGCCCACCCGAGATCAGACGGGCAAGCATCGCGCGCAACTCCGAAGCCGACCCGGGGTTGGCCTCGGAGAGCACAACCGTCGTTTTCGCTCCATCCCCACTCTGCGCCATACAGAGCCTCTCTACCCATCAGTTCGATCAAGCACGCAGCCTCGGTCTCGCTCCGGCACTTCCACGCACCCACGCGCGGCCCGGCATCACCACGCACACCAGACTGATGCAGGCCTCGTCTCGCAGAGCGCCGCCGGGTCGCCGCGCCTCTGTGTCCGACTCAAGTGTGGCAATATCAGTGCCGAGCCACCGGCGTCGACGTGCCGTGAATGGTAGTCAATCGTCAAGGCGGCTCATGTCGCGAAGCTCCTGCTCCGCCGGATGGACGAAACCGGGACCATGTGCCGTGCCGGTCACTATCTTCGGTGTCAAGAGGATGACCAGTTCGGTATCCCCCTGGGTGAATGACTTGTGCTTGAACAGGTCCCCGATGATCGGAATCTTTGACAGAAGCGGAATGCTGCGCTCGACTGTGGCCTCCTCACGCTGCAGCAGCCCTCCAAGAAGCAACGTCCCGCCGTCCGGGATGCTCACAACGGCCTTTGCCCGCCGCGTCCGCATGGCAGGAACACGGAAGCCGCTGATAGTGACGCCGTTGGTCCAATCTAGCGAGCTGACCTCCGGGAGGATGCTCAGGTCAATCGTCTTCCCATCAGTCTTGATCGTCGGCCTGAAGTCAAGACGGACGCCGTAGGGCTTGTACTCGATCGTCACCGTCGTCACACCCGCCGTCCCCGGCTGCACGATCGGGATCGGCACCTCGCCGCCGACGAGTATCTCCCCCTCCTCGCCATCGTTCACAATAACACGCGGACGTGAGAGCACCCGTGAACGGCTGTCCTGGAGAATTGCGGAAAGCGTCGCCCCAACATCGCCATAGAAGTCGACACCGCCCGGCACATTCACATCCATCAGGATCGGCTGGCCGATCAGGCCAACGCCCTCATCGCTGACACCGATCGAGCCCCACTCGACTCCCAGGCTATCGAGATCATCCTGGCTCAACTCGCATATCAGCGCCGCGACCTCGACCTGATCCTTGTAGGGGTCCACGATGCGGAGGCAGTCCAGAACACGGTACGGCGGCTCCATCGCCTCGAGCACCGCGTGATAGTGGTCCAGCATCTGTTGGCTCGTGACCGTACCCTCCAGCGACAATGTCTCGAGGCCCATCTGCTTGACCTCGATGTCGGACCCGAAGGCCTCCACGAGTTCCCGGGCATACTCATCTATGGACGGGCGCGGCTTGACGACACGGACAAGATTGATGACGTTAGCATCCGGTGCAAACTGCTGGAGTATCGTGCCGATGCGCTCGTACTCATCATCGGAGACCACGGTGCCGTCCACGGCAACTGTTCGTCCCTTGACCTGCCAGACTCGCAGTTCATCGCCGATGGCCGCGCGGATCCTGTCCAGCGGCGGAGATGCAAGTTCGTCGTTGTACTTGACCAGGTTGATGATCTTCAGGTCGCCACGGGAGGTTGCGGCGATAACTGTGCTGATGCGTTCGACCTCCGCCGGATCGCGCACATCACCCTGCACGACAAGCGTCTTCTCATCGAGAATGCGGTACTGAACCGTATCGCCGAAGATGTCCTCGAGCGCCGCGGCAGCACCCTCCGCCGGCAGTTGTGGAGCGCCGGCAACGCGAATCAGGTCGACGGTCTTGACGGGCGCCTGCCCGCGGGCGGCGATGATCTGCCGCGCCCGGTGCACCATGTCGGCGGTACCCAACTCACCCTCGACAAGCACGGTGTCCTCGCCGACTACAACATAGGACAGGTTGCCGCCCAGCGCACCGCGCAACTCAGCGGCCACCTTCTCCGCCGGGCTCTGTCCGGTCACCGACACCTCGTACTCATGCAGCCCGGTCTTGTCCCAGACATACAGCGTGGTCACCCCCCGCTGTTTGCCGTAGACGGCCAACTGCATGATGCTCGAGACAACGACGTCGGCGATCTCGGGGTTCGTTACCTGCACCCTGCGCATGTGGTTGAAATGGAGCATGATGCTCCTGTTCTCCGGCACCACAATGCTGCCGGGCGCCTTCGACAGCGCTGCCCCCGCAAGCGCTGCCACCGGCAGCGCCGCAAATGCCATCACCGCCAGGAGCAGTGCAAATCTGGGCTGTGTCGCTAGCTTCATCTCAGTGCTCCTTATCGGTTTACTGCGCCGGCTCCACGTTCTCGCGCTCAAAGCCGCGAATGACCTCGACGGTCGGCTTCCTCGATGACGGAGGTGTCGACGGCGCCTGTGGGCCCGCGACCGGCGTGCCCGCCGGCGGGCCGGCGCCCGCCTCAACCGGCGGCATGCCCCACGTCCGTGCCCAACTCGGCAACTCACCTGGCGCCATGCCGGGTTCGGCGAGCATTCCCTCGGGCGTATGCCCATTCGGCGCCTTGGCTGCAACGTCAGGATACCCGCCCACAAGCGACCACGATTGCGACCGGGCCAGAATCTCGAGCGCATGATCGCCGGTACGACGCAACGCCATGCGCAGTTCACCGCGGAAATCACTCAGTGCCAGCAACTGGGCCTCATGAGGAGTGACCGCGAGCGTTACCATGCGGCCCTTGTCGCCACGCCGGGACTTCGAGGCCTCACTCGACTCGCTCTCCTTCTTCGCATCCGGCGCCTCGGTAGCGGAGTTCACGGCGAGGACAAGCGTGTCCTGGAGGACGGTGATAGCCACACTCAGCTCGCCACTGGGGTCGGTGAAGAGGCCGACCAGGTCGATGTAATCGCCCGGGCGGATGAAGTTCGCAACCCCCGAGACGTCATCAACCGCAACTGTCAACGCGCGGTAGTTCTCGGGAATCCCGTAGGCGAGGGCCTTCGAGATACTGCGTTTCACAACAGCCGACACGGCAACAGGTTCCCCCTCTGGGAGCTCCTGGAGGGTGATGTGATCGGTCAGCTGCTGCGAATCGGTGATGACGTCCTTGGGGACCTTATCCGACGCAACGGTCTTCTGCTCGAACATCTGAGGAGTCAGATCGGTGTTGGCCGGAATCGTCTCGAGGGGGACTGGAATCTGAACACTCTCGGCAGGTTTGGACGTGGGCTGCCGACCGCGGAGCGCAAACCAGACAAGCGCCACCGCGAGGAGACCGAGAAACAAAGCCAACGCTAAGGCAGATTGCCTGCTTAGTCGCATGGCTCAGACACCTCAACTTTTGCTGTGATGTTTCGCAGCTCCGGCGTGTCGCACGCCGACCAGCGAGTAGTGTGTGTATGGCCGTATCTGCTGCCGCGTTGGAACTTCAGTTGTAAGCAACTGCTATCCTACACCAGTCCCCCAATACTTTGCAAGACATTTAACATCGTATCAGGAACGTAGACATCCGTGACACTCAGTCTTCAGGCGTGGCAATTCGCACCCCTGACGTGCTCAACCCATCTCGGCGATGCTCGACGTGCGCCTGCATCGTCACCCGCGCACCCCCCCGGCCGCCCGTCACTCCTCGCGACACATGACCATACCGGTCGTCAACTGGATTGTGTTGTCACCGGCATCCGCGAAGAAGCGCGCGAAGAGCGGCCCGCACGCCAGAGGATGGTTGTACATGATCTGAACCCGCACCTGTGCGTTGGCCGGCGCGTCGTTCTCGCCACCGTAGTTCCCAAGTGTTGCCCACGATGACCACCCACCGGAATAGGTGCGGTACTGGAGGGCAACGGACAGGTTCTCGGTACTCAGCGTCGGAGAGCTCTGCATGACGCGATCTCCGATCTCGTACGTTGTCGCCCCTACGGCAGCCACCCGCGCCCCCTCACGTGCGGCCTGGTGGATCAGCAGCAGGTCCTTGAAGATCAGACCAAACTCGATGATCCCGAACAGCAGAGTTATCAGCAACGGGGTCAGCAATGCAGCCTCGACCGTCACGCTCCCCCTCTTCTGCCTCTTCCGACCCATTGCAGGACTGATCATTTTTCACCCACCTTCCCGAAAGCAGTATAGCCAGACCGGTTCAACTCGCAGTCAACCGGCATTCAAGTTTGGCTCAAACTGCCGGGCCACACTCACCTATCATCTTGGCCCATACGCGCGGCACGGCCGTAAACACTGGGTAAATCCGCGTCAATTCGCCGCGGAGCATAGAGACCACTCGCAGCCGGCAAGCACTGGCAACGCGAGGCAGGGGGCTGTCGGAAAGCGGGTTGCGCACAACGTACACGAACCAGACCGCGAACGATGCGGACGCTGCTGCGGGCAATGAGCGGGGTTCCATGCCCTGCGGCTATCCGAAGAACGCGGCGACTTCGTCGACGATGCACACAACGCAATCGCCAACGCGCCCACCCGCGCATGCCGCAACCACCGCGATGGCAAGGAAGATGAGAGAGTACTCCATGGTCACGACGCCACTGTCGTCGCGCCAGTATGCGGAGAGCGACCTGAGCATAGTCTGCAACCCCCAGAGCGATCATCGAACGTGGGCCCCCCCACGGTTGTCGCCCTGAGTATAACCCAAGAAACATTGCGATAGCAAGCTATTTGTTACGAATTGTTAGCGAGGCGCTCCTCAAGCATTGAGAAACTCCCGCCGCCATCCCCCTGCGCACGGCCACCTCAACCGCTCGTCACCTCGGCCAGCAGCACCCGTTCGCCACGCTCCTGGGCCAGGCGGCCGGCCGTGGCAATAGCGATGCATTCAAGCATTTCCGCATAAGGAGCCTGTGGCTGCCCCGTTGCGACCATCGTCTGAACCTTGCGTAGTACCGCCGCCGAGCCCCACGGGAACTCATAGTCCCCGATCTGAGGCGAGTGGATCGGACCCAGGGCACTGAACGCGCTCGCATAGAACGAGCAGTGATATGTCGGCCCCGAATCGCAGTTGAGCATCACGCCGGCCTCCGGCTGCAACTCGTCATGCCCATCGCCGTAGACCAGGTGGACGAACGAGAGTTCGGCCGGCCCCATGGCCTCGACGGCCTCCACGCCCGCGCCGAAGATCGACTGCGCGAGGCTGATCGCGTGGATGTGCCCCGCCATCGTTGTGCCGCCGCCCTTGATACATGCGAAGCCGACCGGCGCGATCTCGGCCAGGCGCGAGCGGAAGTGCCCGCCCTGTGGAACCTCCCGCAGAATCGACAACGACATCAATGCAGTCCCCGTCTGCTCCGCAAGGCCCACCAGCGCCCGGGCATCCGCATACTCATACGCGAACGGCTTGTCGCAGAATGTCGGCACCCGCTTCTCCAGGCCCGCGCTCGCCAACTCCAGATGATTCGAGCCGTCACCATTGCAGTCCGGGATGAAGACCAGGTCGACCTCATCGGAGCACTGCTCAAACGAATCGCAGACCTCGCCGCCGAAGACCGAGGCCATCACCTCCGCCTCCTCCCGCTCAGCCGCCCACACCTTCGCAAGCTCAAAGCCGCCGACGAACGGAACCGTCATCGTGCCTGGGTCATTATAATGGGTGTAGTGATAGAAGGCCGCCGCGTAGCCCCGTCCCAGAGAGCGCAGGTACAGCGGGTCGTAATCGAACATCTGCGCTCCATAGTACAGAGCGTGCAGGTCCCCGCCGATCACCCCAACTCGAATCCCCGCCATCGGCTTTCCCCTCCTGGATTTGACATGCATCTGATCCCGCCGCAGCCGTCCCGCTCTACCCCACCTTCACCTTGCCCGACAGCACATCGGCTATGCTCACCTGCGAGCCCGTCCGTTGTGCGAGCTGACCTGCCTCGATCACCGCAATGTGCAGGATGATGTCGTCATAGTCACGCGGCGGCACTCCGGTCAGGATCATCTTCTTGAAGTTTTGCAGTATCTTCTGACCGCCGTAGATGAACTCGAAGTCGCCGATCGGCCGCGAGGTCACCGCCCCACCGGCGCTGTAGCCCGCCGCATAGAAGTTGCACCGCTCCGGGAAGTGCTCAACCGAGGTGTTGAGAATGGTGACCTCCCGGCCGGACGTCATGTGCAGGTGGAAGTACTCAAGCGGCAATCTGCCCATCGCCTCGACATACTCGACATCGCTGCCGAACAGGTTCAGCGCCAGCGCCACTCCGTGGATGATATAGGCCATGCGGTCCTCGAGCCCGCCCAGTTGGTCCCGCTGCCCGAGGTTCTCCTGAGAGAAGGCGCCCCCAACGCCCTTGATGACCCCGACCGTCACGTCACCGATCTCGGCGAAACGCTGCCGGAACAGGTCCGCCGCCGGGACGACTGTGAGAATCGAGCTGTTATATATAGGTGTATCGTGCTTGCGTGCCAGTCTCACAATCTCCCGCGCATCCGCCAGCGTCAGCGCAAACGGCTTGTCGACAAAAGTCGGCACCCCGGCCTTGATGAACGGGGTCGCCAGCTTCAGATGGTCTCCCCCACCACCGTCGCAATCTGAGATGAAGACGGCGTCGACGTGGGGGATCATCGCCTCCGGCTTCGAGCACACAACCGGCCGTCCCGAGAAGGTCTCCGAGAACGCCTCCGCGCGGTCGCGCTCATAGTCGTGGCAGGCAACGATCTCGAAACCCGGCACCTTGGGCAGTTTCTGGAGGTCGAACGGGTTGTAGATGTTCTGGTAATAGTGCTCGACGATGTAGTCGTATTCCATCAGCTTGTCGGGCAGTATGTCCTTGTAGCCGACTTGTGCGCCGAAGTAGTAGCCGTGCGTATCACAGCGGATGATGCCCAGACGGATCGGCTTCCGCGCCATCTCCACCACATCCATTCCTTACAAAGCTCGTACGAGTGCTCAGCTTTCCAGTACGATGCAGCGCGTAATACTCTACTTGTGACAGATCGACATGTGCGATATGGTGGAACTCTGAGATTCTGAGATTGTGGGACTATGGAACAACCCAACGGGCTCAGAGGCTCGTCGATCCGGCCTTCGGTCATGCTAAGACGTGTTCGCGATTTCACCATGAAATCACCACGCAATAGAAAACGATGTGCCGCCACCCATAGCATTCCTCAATCACGCACATCGCTCCTTCGTCGGGGTAGGACCAAAGAAAAGGCGCCCCGTCGGGGCGCCGTGGAGTAGGCGACTGCGGCAGTGCCTATTCGTTATAGGCCCATTTCACAGCGGTTCCCGCCATCGTTGAGGAGGCAAGCCACTTGGCGTGCCCATCCGCGAAGTTGAAGTTGTTGCCCTGGTTGTGGCGGCCGAATGAGAACGGCGGGGCAAAGGACTCCTTGTAGATGTACTGCCGATAGAATCGCGTCGTTCCGTCATTGTACTCATAGCCATCACCCATCACGACAAGCTCGGAGGGGTGCTCAATCTTGGCTATAGGCAGGCCGTCATACATGTAGTTGCCCGTGCCTGACCGGGTCGGGTGCCCGATGTGGTACCCAACACCACGCCAGTTGAACCCATAGCCCGGGTTCAGCCCGGGATCAGAGGGGCAGAACTGAAGCTGGTCATTCTTCACATACGGTTGGAGCGCCGTGTAGTAGTAGCCAACGCTCTGGTGATAGGCCCCCCCCATCCTTTCATCATAGTCCTGCGCATACTGCATGCACGCCAGCCCCCACTGCTTAAGATTGCTCAGGCAGCTTGTCTGGCGGGCCTTCTCGCGCGCCCTTGCGAACACCGGAAACAGGATCGCTGCCAATATGGCAATGATGTGACCCCTGAAAAAGTCTCGATTCATCCTC
>MTKY01049048.1_pt1 | contig 51062 bp, 41 predicted proteins | sample 1042731 | NCBI WGS metagenome assembly MTKY01 (sample SAMN06212206, study PRJNA360538) | anaerobic digester metagenome | biome: Wastewater treatment plant; material: sludge; isolation source: anaerobic digester fed with sludge from wastewater treatment plant | place: Denmark: WWTP Soeholt ...
GATCGCGCTGGAAACCGCTCGCCCCGATCCGGTGACGATCACCGCTCATTATCTCAGCCCTGGCCGGGCGGGTCCGGTTACGGTCGAGGTGCAGGTACGCAAGCAAGGCCGGCGTTTCGCGGTCGCCACCGCCACGCTCTACGCGGGTTCCATCCCGCTGTTGCAGGTGTTGGGTACCTTTGGTGATTTGGGGCAAACAGTGGCGGGAATCGAGCGCATAGACGCTGCGCCGCCCGAGTTGCCGCGGCCGGAGGAATGCGCACCGCACGTTTCGGCCAACGGCGCGCCGCCGCTGTTCGACCAGCTGGATCTGCGTCTGCATCCGGAGGATGGTGGCTTCATGCGCGGTGCGCCGAGCGGCCTGTTGCGTGTGCGTGGCTGGTTCCGGTTTCCGGAAACCGACACCGTGGATACGCTGGGCCTGTTGCTTGCGGTCGATGCGTTTCCACCCACGGCATTCAACGCGCACCCGGTCGCATGGATCCCGACGGTCGAGCTGACCACGCATGTGCGCGCGCGTCCCGCCCCGGGGTGGTTGCGCGCCAGTTTCAGCTCGCGATTCCTGAGCGGCGGCTTTCTCGAGGAAGATGGCGAGATCTGGGACAGCAACGATCGGCTGGTCGCGCAGTCGCGGCAATTGGCCCTGCTACCACGCAGGGAATGAACTCCAGGCACGGTCCTCGGGCGCGCCGAACCCTGCCGGATCGGGTTAGAATCGCCTCATTGTCGTTCATGCATGGAGCTTCACCGGGATGAAAACACGTGCCGCGGTCGCATTCGCTGCCGGAAAGCCGCTGGAAATCGTCGAGGTGGATCTCGACGGACCCAGGGCGGGCGAAGTGCTGGTCGAGATAAAGGCGACCGGGGTCTGTCACACGGATGCGTTCACACTCTCGGGCGATGATCCGGAAGGTGCGTTTCCCGCCATTCTGGGACACGAGGGTGCGGGCATCGTGATGGAAGTCGGGCCCGGTGTGAAATCCGTGAAGCCGGGCGATCACGTGATACCCCTGTACACGCCGGAATGCCGCGAGTGCGATTATTGCCTGCACCCGAAAACCAATCTGTGCCAGGCGATTCGTGCCACCCAGGGACAGGGCCTGATGCCCGATGGCAGCAGTCGTTTCTCGCTCGATGGCAAGAAATTGCTGCATTACATGGGCTGTTCCACGTTCTCGAACTACACCGTGCTGCCCGAGATCGCGGTGGCGAAAATCCGCCCCGACGCGCCGTTCGACAAGGTGTGTTACATCGGTTGTGGCGTTACCACGGGTATCGGCGCGGTGGCGTTCACGATGAAGGTCGAGCCCGGTTCGACGGTGGCGGTGTTCGGGCTCGGTGGTATCGGACTCAACGTGATCCAGGGCGCGCGGATGGTCGGGGCGAGCCGCATCATCGGCGTCGATCTGAACGAGAGCAAGGTGGAACTGGCGCGCAAATTCGGGATGACCGACTTCGTCAATCCCAGGGATGTGGCGGATGTGACCCAGGCCATCGTGGACATGAGCAATGGCGGCGTCGACTACAGCTTCGAGTGCATCGGCAATGTGAAGACCATGCGCCAGGCGCTGGAGTGCTGTCACAAGGGCTGGGGGCAGAGCTGCATCGTCGGGGTCGCGGGTGCCGGACAGGAAATCTCGACCCGCCCATTCCAGCTGGTTACCGGTCGCGTCTGGCGGGGTACCGCATTTGGCGGTGCGCGCGGGCGCACCGATGTGCCGAAAATCGTCGACTGGTACATGGACGGCAGAATCCGCATCGATGAACTGATCACCCACACCATGCCGCTGGACGATATCAACAAGGCATTCGACCTGATGCACGCGGGCGAGAGCATCCGTTCGGTGGTGCTGTATTAGATCAGCCCGAAGGCTGGCACAAAGGGAGAGGGCGCATGGAACAGATCGCATCGCACCGGTGTTTCGGGGGCCAGCAGCTGCGTTTGCGCCACCGCTCGGAAGTCCTCGATTGCGACATGGTGTTTTCGCTGTTCCTGCCGCCGCAGGCGCAGGAGCGAGCGGTGCCGTTGCTGCACTGGCTGTCCGGCCTGACCTGCACGGACGAGAACTTCGTGTTCAAGGCCGGTGCGCAGCGTTACGCCGCCGAGTACGGCATCGCGATCCTGGCACCGGATACCAGCCCGCGCGGTGAGACGGTGCCGGATGATCCCGATGGGGCCTGGGACTTTGGCCTCGGGGCGGGCTTCTATGTCAATGCGACCGAGCTGCCCTGGAGCGCTCACTACCGCATGTATGATTACGTTTGCCGCGAACTGCCGGCGCTGGTGCTGGCCCGCTTTGCGCTCGATGCCGGTCGCCAGTCGATCAGCGGACACTCGATGGGCGGTCACGGCGCGCTCACCATCGCATTGAAAAATCCGGGCTGCTACCGCTCGGTCAGTGCCTTCGCCCCGATCTGTGCGCCGATGGAGTGCCCGTGGGGCGAAAAGGCGCTCGGCAATTATCTCGGTGCCGAACGCGCGGCGTGGGCAGCGCACGACGCTTCGCAGTTGATCGGGCGTGCAACCGAGCAATTGCCGATGCTGATCGACCAGGGAGAGGCCGACAACTTTCTGCTCGAGCAACTCAAGCCCGAGCGTCTGCAACAGGCGGCCGCCGCCGCCCGCTACCCGCTCACGCTGCGGATGCAGGCGGGCTACGATCACAGCTACTATTTCATTTCCAGCTTTATCGGCGAGCACGTGGCCTTTCATGCAGGACATCTCCATGCCTGATGCGCGCCCGCCGCCGGATGCCGCCATACGCGAGTGCGTGGACGCCGCGCTGCGCGAGTTCAGGGGTGTTCCCGGCGCACTGTTGCCGGTTCTGCAGGCGGTGCAGGAAGCGCTCGGTCATGTGCCGCCGCAGGCCGTGGCGCCGATCGCCGAAGCGCTGAATCTCTCGCGCGCCGAAATCCACGGTGTGCTGAGTTTCTACCATGATCTGCGCACCGTGCCGGGCGCCCGGCGACGGCTTCAGCTGTGCCGCGCCGAAGCCTGTCAGGCGAGCGGTGCCCGGGCCCTGGAAGCGGCCGCAAGGCAGCAACTCGGTATCGCGCCGGGTGAGATAACGGCCGATGCGGCCTGGAGCCTGGAGGCGGTGTATTGCCTCGGCAACTGCGCCTGCGGCCCCTGTGTTCGCATCGACGATGCGATATATGGTCGGGTCGATGCGCAGCGCCTCGCGCTGCTGCTGGGTGCAACCACCGCCCGGCCAGGCGCATGACGATGCGGCTGTTCGTACCCAACGACACCAGTGCCTGTTCGCTGGGCGCTGATGAGGTTGCAGCGGCGCTCGCTGCCGAGGCGACAGCCCGTGGCATCGATATCGAGCTGGTGCGCAATGGCTCGCGTGGCGCGTACTGGCTCGAACCGCTGGTCGAGGTGCACACCGCCGCCGGGCGACTCGGATTTGGCCCGGTGGGGGTTGCGGATGTTGCGTCGCTGTTCGACAGCGGCTTTGATGCAAACAGCCATCCCCTCGCGCTCGGCAACCTGGCCGAGTTGCCCTGGCTTGCGCGCCAGCAACGGGTGAGCTTTCGCCGCGTGGGTGAAATCGATCCGTTGTCGATCGCGGATTACCGTGCCCATGACGGCCTGCTCGCGCTGCACAGAGCGCTGGCACTTTCGCCGCAGCAGATAGTCGATGCGCTGAAGGAATCCGGGCTGCGCGGGCGTGGCGGCGCGGCGTTTCCGGCCGGCATCAAGTGGCAAACCGTGCTCGATGCGCCGTCCAGCCAGAAATACGTCGTGTGCAATGCCGAGGAGGGCGATTCGGGTACCTTCGCCGATCGTCTGCTGATGGAAGCCGATCCGTTCCAGCTGATCGAAGGCATGATCATCGCGGGCCTCGCGGTGGGTGCCACCCGGGGCTATATCGGGCTGCGCGTGGAGTACCCGCGCGCGGCCCGGGTATTGCGCCAGGCGCTGGAACTGGCGCGGGCCGATGGCTGGCTGGGCGCGGATATCGCGGGCAGCGGGCGCGCTTTCGAGATCGAGTTGCGCATCGGTGCCGGTGCCTATATCTGTGGCGAGGAAACCGCGCTGCTCGAGAGCATCGAGGGGCGTCGTGGCATGGTACGTGCCAAGCCACCGCTTCCCGCCATCAAGGGCTTGTTCGGCGAGCCGACGCTGGTGCACAACGTGTTGAGCCTGGCTGCGGTCACGACGGTGCTGGAGCAGGGCGCGGATTTCTACCGCCGCCACGGCGTCGAACGTTCGCGCGGCACGCTGGCGGTGCAACTCGCCGGGAACGTGCGCCGCGGCGGTGTGATCGAGCTCGCATTCGGGTTGTCGTTGCGCGAGGTGCTCGATGATTTTGGCGGCGGGACGCTGAGCGGGCGAGCGCCGCGCGCGATCCAGGTCGGTGGTCCCCTGGGTGCCTATCTGCCGCAAGCGCAATGGGATACGCCGCTCGATTACGAGGCCTTCGGCGCGATCGGTGCGCTGCTCGGGCACGGTGGCGTGGTGGTTTTCGACGATACCGTGGATATGCACGAACAGGCGCGATTCGCGATGGAGTTCTGTGCTCTCGAATCCTGCGGCAAGTGCACGCCGTGCCGCATCGGCTCGGTGCGCGGCGTGGAAGTGATAGAGCGCATCGGGCGCGGCGAGAAGCGGGCACAGAACCTGCGGTTATTGCAGGATCTGTGCGACACGATGAGCGCCGGTTCGCTGTGTGCGCTGGGCAGCCTGACGCCGTTGCCGGTGCTGAGCGCGCTGAAGCATTTCCCGGCGGATTTTGCCCGCGATCCCGTGGCCGGTAGCAGCAACATCGCGCTGCTGGACACGCTGTAGATTCGTCGCTTCGGAGCCGACGGTCGCGCGCGCCATCCCGGCCGGCGCAGTGGCGGGCTTTGGCGATGCCTGGTTTTGTGATCGATGACACTGGGAGGATGCTGCCATGCTGCAGTATTACGAACCCCGCAAGGATTTTGGCACGCCGGCGCCGGCCAGCGGGCGCCAGGTTGCGCTGAACATCGACGGCTTCGAGACGCTGGTGCCCGAGGGCACATCGGTGATGCGGGCCGCGGCAATCGCGGGCATCAAGGTGCCGAAGCTGTGCGCCACCGATTCGCTGGAGGCGTTTGGCTCGTGTCGCGTATGCCTGGTGCAGATCGGGGGCCGCAAGGGCTATCCGGCATCATGCACCACGCCGGTCGAGCCTGGCATGGTGGTGCGTACCCAGACGCCGGAGCTCGCGCGGCTGCGCCGCAATGTGCTCGAGCTGTACATTTCGGATCATCCGCTCGATTGCCTGACCTGTGCCGCCAACGGTGATTGCGAATTGCAGGATGTAGCGGGCGCGGTCGGCTTGCGCGAGGTGCGTTACGGCTTCGACGGCGCGAATCACCTGCACGCGGAAAAAGACCAGTCCAATCCCTATTTCAGTTTCGATCCGGCCAGATGCATCGTGTGCTCGCGCTGTGTGCGTGCCTGCGAGGAAGTGCAGGGCACCTATGCGCTGACCGTCGATGGACGCGGATTCGCGTCGCGGATCGCCGCCGGCATGGACGAATCGTTCCTGGAATCGGATTGCGTTTCCTGCGGCGCCTGCGTGCAGGCCTGTCCGACCGCCACGCTGCAGGAAAAATCCGTCATCGAACTCGGTCAGCCGGAACACAGCGTGGTGACCACCTGCGCCTATTGCGGCGTCGGCTGCGCCTTCCGCGCCGAGATGCGTGGCGACACGGTGGTGCGGATGATGCCGCACCGGGATGGCAAGGCCAACGAGGGACACTCCTGCGTCAAGGGGCGCTTCGCGTTCGGCTATGCGACTCACAAGGATCGCATCACCACGCCGATGATCCGCGACAGTATCGATCAGCCGTGGCGCGAGGTCTCGTGGGAGAAAGCGATCGCGTTCGCCGCCGCGCGCCTCAGGAGCATTCAGCAGCAATACGGTCGCAACAGCATCGGTGCGATCACCTCGTCGCGTTGCACCAACGAGGAAACGTTCCTGGTACAGAAGCTGGTGCGGACCGCATTCGGCAACAACAACGTCGATACCTGCGCCAGGGTCTGCCACTCTCCGACCGGCTATGGGTTGAAAACCACGCTTGGCGAGTCAGCCGGTACGCAGTCCTTCAGCTCGGTCGCCGAGGCCGATGTGATCATGGTGATGGGTGCCAATCCCACCGATGCGCACCCGGTGTTCGCTTCGCGGCTGAAACGGCGGCTGCGCGCGGGCGCGCAGCTGATCGTGGTCGATCCGCGGCGCATCGAGCTGGTGAAGAGCGCGCATGTCCAGGCCGCGCATCACCTGCAGCTTCTTCCCGGCAGCAATGTCGCGTTCATCAATGCGATGGCGCACGTGGTGGTCACCGAAGGGCTGGAGGACCGGGAGTTTGTCGAGGCGCGCTGCGACATCGATGCCTGGCAGCGCTGGCGCACCTTCATCGGTGATGTGCGGCATTCACCCGAAGCCACCGAAAATGTCACCGGGATACCGGCAGCGGAACTGCGCGCGGCGGCACGTCTGTTTGCCGGTGCCGGCAATGGCGCGATCTATTACGGACTCGGCGTGACCGAGCACAGCCAGGGTTCCACCGCGGTAATGGGTATTGCCAACCTGGCGATGGCAACCGGAAATCTCGGGCGCGAGGGGGTTGGCGTCAACCCGTTGCGGGGTCAGAACAATGTGCAGGGTTCCTGCGACATGGGTTCGTTCCCGCACGAATTTCCCGGCTACCGGCATGTGTCGGACGCCGCGGTGCGCGGACGTTTCGAGGCCGAGTGGAATGTCGAACTCGATGGCGAGCCCGGTTTGCGTATTCCGAACATGCTGGATGCCGCGCTCGATGGTCATTTCAAGGCTTTGTATTGCCAGGGCGAGGATATCGCGCAATCGGATCCGGATACCCAGCACGTCGAGGCCGCGCTGCGCTCCTTCGAATGCCTGATCGTGCAGGACCTGTTCCTGAACGAGACCGCGATGTTTGCCCATGTGTTTTTTCCGGGCGCGACCTTCCTCGAGAAGAACGGGACCTTCACCAATGCCGAGCGACGCATCTCGCCGGTGCGACGCGCGATGGCGCCGGTGGCGGGCATGGAAGACTGGGAAATCACCCAGGCGTTGGCGAATGCGCTCGGTTACCCCATGCGTTATACCCATGCCTCCGAGATCATGGACGAAATCGCACGCCTCACGCCCACCTTCAGCGGTGTGAGCTTTGCATTGCTCGACCGTCTGGGCAGCATTCAGTGGCCGTGCAACGAGGCCAGTCCGGAGGGCACCGCCACGATGCACGTTGACACCTTCGTGCGCGGCAAGGGGTTTTTCGCGATGACGCCGTTCGTGCCGACCGAGGAGCGTGCCAGCCGGCGTTTTCCGTTGCTGCTGACCACCGGACGTATCCTGTCGCAGTACAACGTCGGGGCGCAGACGCGCCGGACCGCGAATATCGTGTTCCATGGCGAGGATCTGCTGGAAATCCATCCCGCGGATGCCGAGGAGCGTGGTATCGGGGAAGCCGACTGGGTGGGGCTGCGGAGCCGCACCGGCGAAACCGTGTTGCGTGCGCATATCACCGAGCGGGTCCAGCCGGGCGTGGTCTACACCACGTTTCATCATCCGTGGAGCGGTGCCAACGTGGTCACCACCGGGAATTCCGACTGGGCCACCAACTGCCCGGAGTACAAGGTCACCGCGGTGCAGGCCACGCGTGTCACTTCGCCCTCCGGGTGGCAGCGGCGCCAGCGCGAGTTCGCGCTGCGCCAGCGCGAACTGCTGGCGATGGCAAGCGAATCCAGCGGCGATCGCGATTGAGCAGCGAGCCGATGGCGGCGGACTGCCGGCGCGATTTGCCCGTAACGCGCTGGCCGGAGCGGCGCACCCCGGTTTGTGATGCGGTTGCCGAGGAGGTAGCGGTAGCGCTGAGCTACAACGGGATCTCCCACGTGGTGATGATGATGACACCGGCGGACCTCGAGGATTTTGCATTCGGCTTCAGTCTTTCGGAGGGCGTGGTGGAGCGCGTCTCGGAGATTCATGGCGCCGAGGTGCTGCGGCACGAGGCGGGTTTTGAACTCGCGGTAACGATCAGCGGCGAGCGCTTTGCAAAGCTCCGCCAGGCGCGGCGGAACCTTGTCGGTCGCACCGGTTGCGGGCTGTGCGGCGCGGAATCGCTCGAGCAGGCGATACGCCCGGTGCCGCAGGTAGCGGATGGTGTGCGCGTCGCAGCTGCGGCAATCGATCGCGCGCTGGCGGCGCTGGACACGCGTCAACCGCTGCAGGGCGCTACCGGGGCGGCGCATGGTGCGGCATGGTGCGACGTGTCCGGCGACATAGTCTGCATGCGGGAGGATGTGGGGCGTCACAATGCCCTCGACAAGCTGATCGGTGCGGTGGCACGCAGCGACTTGCCGCTCGATGGCTTTGCGCTGGTGTCGAGCCGCGCCAGCTATGAAATGGTCAGCAAGTCCGCGCGTGCCGGCATGCAGGTGCTGGTGGCGGTGTCGGCCCCGACCACGCTGGCCGTGCAGCTTGCCGATCAGGTCGGGCTGACGCTGGTCGGTTTTGCCCGGCCCGGCCGTTTTTCGGTCTACAGTGCAGCATTGCGCATCGCGTTATGAACAGGGGGCGGGAATGGGACAACACGAGTTGGTGCATCTGAGCCGGATGCTGGAACAGATTGCCGCGAATTTTTGCTGGGAATCCGATCAGGAACGCGCTGCGGCCGCGGTGGCGGCGCATATCAAGCGTTTCTGGTCGCCGGATTTGCGGGCTCAGGTGGTGGCCGCGGCCACATCGGGAAGCATCAGCCCGGGGCCGGTGGCGCGGGCTGCGATCCGCCAGCTGGATTGATCGCGCTCGGTATGCGCGTCCGAATCCCGGACGCACGGTCTTTTCTTCCATCCATCGCAAGAGGCATGAATGTTCATCGATGGTACCGGGCTCTCTGGAGAGCGGACCCGGGCGCGAAGGTGCGCGCGTGGGACTCGAGGAATACCTGGAGACCAAGCTGGGGGGATTCAGCATCTGAGGGCCGCGAAAACGCGCGCCAGACGCAGTCCGCGCAGGCGCCCGGGCCGTTCGACAAAGCGATGGCCAAAAGCGGCGGTCTGGCGCGGTTGGCTGAAGCGGTTCCGTCGCGCGCCGGTATCCGTGCAGATGATCTGCACCATTGTGGCCACGCTGTCGTGCTGGTTCTTGCTCAACGGGATCTACCACGTGGTGCGCAAGCCATCGGAACTGTTCTTTCCGGTGAGCGGCGCGCTGTACAAGACGCCGACGCAGACCTGGCGCGATTACGCCCCGATCTTTCGTGCCCACTCCACTGCGGTGATGACGCCTGGGCTGCTCGCCGCGCTGGCCCAGGTCGAAGCCTCGGGCAACCCTTTGGTGCGCACCTATTGGCGCTGGTCGCTCACGCCCGATCCCCTCGATATCTACCGGCCGGCATCGAGCGCGGTTGGCATGTTCCAGATCATCGACGGCACTTTTGCGGAAGCGCGCCGCTATTGCATCCACGATCATGTGGTGGTCGAGGACGGGCCGTGGCACGATTTCGATTCATGCTGGTTCAACAGCCTTTATATGCGCGTGCTGCCGAGTCATGCGGTGGAGCTCACCTCGGCGTACCTCGATCGGCGAGTCGCCGATACGCTGGCGCGCCAGCGTGCCGCCGGGGCATCGCTGTTGCGACGCCAGGAGCTTGCGACGCTGATCCACCTGTGCGGCGCCGGGGCGGGAAATGCCTTTGTGCGCCGCGGATTTGTCCTGAGCGCGCACCAGCGCTGCGGAGATCACGACGTGCGCGCCTACCTGAACAAGGTTGCGCGCATGCAGGCGGAGTTTGCGCGCCTTGCGGTCCGCACTCCCGCGTGAGCGCCGCGGAGGCCTCATTTTGTCCCGAGCATTGCCGCCGCTGCCGTTTCATCGTTATTCTGCACATCCGCAAGAACACATGGGTCTGAAAATGCCACGTATAGCCTGGATGGCAATTTTGTTCCTGAGCGCGCTGTCGCTCGGGGCCAGGGCCTACGATTACCCGATCCAGGACCGCTTCGCCGCGACCATTGTCGGGACACCGGAGAAATATGCCGCGGTCTTGCCCGCGCATGTTCCGGTCAAGGTCTACGAGTTGCCAGGAATCAAGGAGATTCCCAGGCAGTTCTGGTACCAGAAAGGGCTCAAGTTCTCGGTGGCGAAGCAGAAGGGTCGGGCACCGCTGGTGTTTCTCATCGCCGGTACCGGTGCAGCCTACGATTCATCGAAAATGGTCTTCCTGCAGAAAGCGCTGTACGGTGCCGGTTTTCATGTCGTCAATATTTCCTCGCCCACGCATTTCAATTTCATCGTCAACGCGTCGACCAGTTCGCTGCCCGGATACCTGCCCGATGACACCCTTGACCTGTATCGGGTCATGGAACAGGCGTGGGCGCTGATTCGCGGAGATGTCGAAGCGAGTGAGTTCAGTGTCGGCGGCTACAGCCTTGGCGGCATCAACGCGGCATTTCTTGCCGCCCACGATGAGCAGGCCGGCAGTTTCGGCTTTCGCCACGCGCTGATGATCAACCCGCCGGTCGATCTCTACAGTTCGGTGACGCTGCTGGACGGGTACCTGCGTGACAACGTCCCGGCCGAGGAGGCGGGAACCTTTCTCGATCAAGTCATCGACCGCCTGGCTACAGCCTACAATCCCGATAATGGCATGCGCCTCGATGGTGACTTTCTGTTTCGCGCCTACGAGAGGCGCGGGAGTTTTGCTGAAGATCCGCTCATCGAAGGCGGCAACGCGGCCGCGGCGTTGATCGGCATGTCGTTTCGGCTGTCATCGAGCGCCATGCTGTTCGCGGGCGACGTGATGGCCCGCACCGGTTACATCGCGCCCGCGGACAAGAATTTCGGTCGCGCCGAAAACCTCGATTATTACGCGTGGGCGAGTTCGCACGTGCCGTTCGCCCGCTATGTCGATGAGTTGCTGGTGCCTGAGCTGATGAAGCGTCATCCGGGCAAAACGCGCGAACAGTTGCTGCACGAGGCGAGCCTGCGCGGTATCGAACCCTACATCCACTCCAGCAGCAAGATCTATGCGCTGACCAATGCCGACGAGATCATCCTCGCGCCGGGAGAACTCGAATACCTGCGTGCCGAACTCGGTGAGCGCATACACATCTATCCCTACGGAGGACACTGCGGCAATATCAGCTATCGCGATAACGTACGCGACATCATCGCGGTGTTTCGCGGTGAAGCGCTGGCGAGCGGAGCCTGACCCATGAAAGCCAAAACGCTTGCCCGCCTGTTGTTGCTGATCGCCTGTACCGGAATGATTGCCCCCGTGATCGCCGCGGAGCCGAAGCCGGTATTTTCCGATGTTCCGGATCCGGCCAGCGTGAAGCTTTTCTTCGAACCGCCGACGTCGCTGGACGGTACCATGCTGGAAGTAAACGACCCGCTCGAGGCGTTCAATCGCAGGATGTACACCTTCAACGCGGGTTTCGATCACGTGGTTTTCCTGCCGGTGGTGAATGGCTACCGTTGGGTGATGCCGGACTTCGCCGAGCGCGGGGTCAGGAATTTTTTCGGCAATCTGCTGGAAATCCGCAATTTCATCAATAATGCGCTGCAGTTCAACGGCAAGGACAGCGCGGTCACCCTGGGGCGTTTTGCGATCAACACCACGGTTGGCCTGGGCGGCTTGTTCGACCCCGCGACCAGGATGGGAATGCTGGTGCGCAAGGAGGATTTTGGTCAGACGCTGGGGCGCTGGGGTGTGGGTGCGGGGCCTTACCTGGTGTTGCCGTTGCTGGGCCCCTCGGGTTTGCGCGATGCCGGTGGACTCGCGGTGGATTTCGCGGTCCAGTATGCAATCGACCCGCTGAACATCAATGGCGATTCCGACAGGGACGACGAGCGCATCGCCCTGAACCTGCTCAATGCGGTGAATACCCGGGCCAACACCGCGTTCCGCTATTATCAAACCGGTTCGCCGTTCGAGTACGTGCTGGTGCGCTATGCCTACACCCGCATGCGCGAGGTCGAGGTCGAACGCTGAAGCCGTGCAATCGCCGGTGAATTGACGGGACAGAGGTGATTTGTGCATGATTCGGAGATGTTGTCTGCAACGGCAAATGTTCGGGAATCAACGCGTGCGCCGAGGAGAGTGACCATGAGTATCAACGGTTTTCGCGGCCTGCCGCTCATGCTGGTGCTGGCTGCCGGCATGCAGTTGACGGGTTGCAGCGACGACAAGGAGGCATCCGCGACGACGCAGATGCAGTCGAGCACCGCGGGCGCAGCGGTGGCGGGGTCGACAATGCCGGATGCAGCCAACGCCTGGTCAGCCGAGTCGCTGGAGGAACTGCTGGCACCGATCGCGCTGTACCCGGACCCGGTATTGGCACAGGTACTTGCCACCTCGGCCAATCCGCAGGAAGTGCTTGACGCCGGCAACTGGCTGCTGCAGAACGAGGGGTTGGCGGGAAAGGCACTGGAGACAGCGGCAACTGCTGCGGGATTCACGCCACCGATGGTGGCGATGGTCCAGTTCCCCACGGTGGTCGACATGATGTGCATGGAGATGGACTGGACCACCGAGCTTGGCTCGGCGTTTCAGGCCGATGAACCGGGCGTGCTGTCCGCGGTGCAGCGTCTGCGTGTTCAGGCCCGTGACATCGGCAATCTGCAGAGTTCGGAGCAGATGAAGGTAGTGACCGAGGAACGCAACAACCAGCAGGTCGTGGTGGTGGAGCCCGCCGACCCGCAGATCGTCTACGTGCCCCAATATAATCCCACAACGGTCTACACCACGCCGCCACCGGCGGCAGCGGCCGTGGCACCCGCGGCGGCGGTCGAAACCGGTCACAGCACCGGTACGCTGATAACGACGGGTTTGCTGGCGTTTGGCGCCGGCATCCTGGTCAATGAAATGTTCGATGATGATGACCACCATGATAATTATTACCCAGCCTGGGGTTACGGTGGCGGGGGCTATTACCCTCCACCGTACCGGCCGGTCTATGGCGGCGGATTCCACCCGGCCTACGGTTACAACCGGCCCCCCAACTACCAGCACGGTTTCAACAACAACAACGTGATCATCAATACCGGTGGCAACGACTACTGGAACCGCTTCGACAACAGCAAGAAAAACAATTATCGCAACAAGGCCCAGAGTCCGATCTCCGCGGCGCGCCCGAACCGCCCTGAATTGCAGCAGCGCGCTAACGCGCAGCCGGCAGCGAGGCAACAAGCTGGTGCATGGAAGGGACAGGGCAGTTATGCAGGTGCGCAGCAGGGCAACCGGCCGAAGGGCACCGAGGCGCGTTCCCCGACGGCACGTCCCGCGACGACACCTGGCGCGAAAAAGCCGCCTTCCGGCAGTTACGCCGGTGCAAAGCCGGCGACTCGCCAGCAGCCCGCAGGTGCACGCGATCGCGGTCGCAGCACCAGCGCCGCGGCACGGCCGGCCACGAAGCCGGCCACGGCGCCGGCCGCCAATCGCAGCCAGCAGCGTCAGCTGCCTTCCGCAAGCAACAAGGCGCAGCCCAGTCGCGCCAGTGGATTCCAGCAGTCGCAGGGCAGCGGCAAGGCTGACAGGGCCGCCAGCCAGCGGGGGCGTTCCAGCATGTCGCAAGGGGCCAAGCCGCAGCAAAAAGCCAGATCCGCGCCGAAACGAGGGAAGTGATCATGAACCGGTTTTTCAAATGCAGTTCCTTGCTGGTGGTCCCAGTTCTATTGCTGACGCTGCTGGGCGCGCCAGAGGCAAGCGCGCAGGAGCACCGGGGATTCGCCAGCGCCGACGAAGCGGTCGGCGCATTGATCACCGCGCTCGAAAGCGACGATCTTGCGCAACTCGGCCTGTTGTTCGGGCCGGGAAGCGAGGCCGTGGTGTCCTCGGGCGATGCGGTGGCGGACAACACCGCGCGCGAGAATTTCGTGGCCTCATACAAGACGCGCCACTCCCTGGTCGACGCGGGTGATGGCACCCTGGTGCTGCAGGTAGGCGATGACGAATGGCCGCTGCCCATTCCGCTGGTGGAGCGCGACGGTCAGTGGTACCTCGATGGCGCTGCCGGCGTCGAGGAACTCACCTTTCGCCGGATCGGCGGCAACGAGCTTGGTGCAATCGCGGTTTGTCGTGGCTTCGTGGATGCGCAACTGGAGTACGCGGCGCAGGGACACGACGGCAACGAGCCTGGCATCTTCGCGGCGAAGCTGCTGAGCGATCCTGGCCAGCACAACGGTCTTTACTGGGAGTCGGCAGAAGGCGAGTCGCCGAGTCCTGCGGGCCCCGCGCTTGCGGCGGCGGCCGAGGAGGGTTATCGGGCCGCGCTCGGTGGCAAGCGAACCGCCTATCATGGCTATTACTACCGGATGCTGTTCGCACAGGGCGCCAATGCCGAAGGCGGTGCCACGGAGTATTTCGTCGATGGCTACCTGACGCAGGGCATTGCCCTGCTGGCGTGGCCCGCGAGCTATCGCAGCAGCGGGGTGAAGAGCTTCATGATCAACCATGACGGCGTGGTCTACGAGAAGGACCTCGGCGAGAACAGCGGCGAAATTGCCGAGTCAATCCGGCTTTTCGATCCGGATGACTCGTGGTCGATCGTCGAAGAAGCTCCCGAATCCTGAGCCGCACGGAGGCGCGAGTCCGCGATGCCAGGGTTCAACAAGATCGTGCTGTTCACCGATGGCGATGGCCGTGCCCGCTTTCGCGAGGAGCGGCTGGCGTTTTCCGAGGGGACCCCGCAGTCGATGCTGTCCGCGCTGTTGCCGGGCGCTGGTCTGCAGCTTCGCGAGAGTCCGAGTGGCTTTCGCAGCAGTTTTCACTGCACCACGACACCACAATGGGTATTCATTCTGAGCGGTCGCATGGAAATCGGGTTGCAGGATGGCAGCTCGCGTGTCTTCGGGCCGGGAGACCACTTCTATTCGGATGATGTCCTGCCTGCTGGCACGGCATTCGATCCTGCAGTGCACGGCCACTGGAGTCGGGCACTCGGCGAGGAGCCGCTGGTTACGGCGTTCGTGCGCAGCGCCTGAACCGGCGCCCGCCACCTGCGCTTCAATGCGATCTGCGATCGCTCAGCCAGTAGAAACGAAAGCCGGGTATCACCAGGTCCTCACCATCCATCAGCGGCGATTCTCCGCTGTGGAGATCCTGCAACTGCACCTGCGAGAACAGGCCGCGGTTGCCGAGTTCGCCCAGCCGCATTGACTGCGCGTTGCTGTCGAAATTGCAGGCGACGAGCACGTTGTCGCCTTGCAGTCGCGGATTGTTGCGCATGAACATGAACAGGTGCGGATTGTCCGTCTGCAGCAGTTCGCGATTGTTGTAGTCGGCGAATGCGGGCGTGCTCTTGCGCACTGCGATCATTTTCTTCAGGCCATCGAAAATGCGCTGCTCCACGCTGCCGCGCTGCTTGCGCAGCTCTGCCCGCTGCCAATCGATGGTCGGGCGATGCATCCAGCGGTTGTCGTGCATCTTGCTCTGGTCATCGACAAAGCCGCGATCGTTCATGGTACCGGTCTCGTCGCCATAGTAGAGCAGCGGGATGCCGCCGAAGGACATGATCGCGCCGTGCAGCAGCAGGATCAGGTCGATGCTTTGCTGGATTGCGCTGTCGTCGCCGCGTTCCAGTGCAACTTCGAGACCCGCCAGCGAGGCGAGCGCCCCGGAAATCCGCGCATCGCCGGTTTTCGAGTTCTGGCCGAAGGGCTGGCCGCGGGCCGGCGAGCCGGGAAAGGCGCCGGTGAAATAATCGAGCAGAAAGCGCCGGTGGGCCTGCGGCTGGTAACCGGCACTGACGATATCGCGGTCATCGAAGCCGAGTCCGATATCGTCGTGGCAGCGCACATAATTGAGCCAGGTGGCGCGATCGAGCTTGACCGGCAGATTGCGAATCCCGTGGTTCAGCAGTGCGGCATTGCGGGTCGCCACCGCGTCCCACAGCAACGCCATGTAGGTGGCGTTGTAGGCGATCTCGCACTCCTTGGCGATCACCGCGTCCTCGCCGAAATACTTGATGATCTCCACCGGGGCGACGATGGCTTCCGCGATGAACAGCACGCCGGGTGCGGTGACCTGGCTGCAATCCTTCATCAGCTGCAGTATCAGGTGTGCCTCGTGCTCGTTCTGGCAACTGGTGCCGAGCTTTTTCCACAGAAATGCCACCGCATCGAGGCGCACGATATCGGCGCCCTGGTTGGCCCAGAACAGAATGATGTCCAGCATCTGCACGAACACCGCCGGATTGGCGTAGTTCAGGTCCCACTGGTAACTGTGGAACACCGTCATCACCCATTTTTCCATCGCCTCGTCGAAGGTGAAATTGCCCGGCGAACTCTCCGGGAATATCTCGGGCATGCTTTCCTCGAACAGGTCGGGCAAGCCACGGTCCTCGAACACGTGGTAGTAGTCCTGGTAGACCGTATCACCCTCGCGCGCGCGCCGCGCCCATTCGTGCTCGTCCGAGGTGTGGTTCACAACGACGTCCAGCGTGAGCAGGATATTGCGCCGGCGCATGTCCTTCGCCAGCGCCAGCAAATCCTCGCGGGTCCCTATGCGCTCATCGACATCGCGAAAATTGCTGACTGCATAACCTCCGTCGCTCGCGCCCTGCGGGCACTCGAGAATCGGCATCACGTGCATCATGTTGATGCCAAGTTCCTGGAGATAGCCGAGACGCGAGCGCAACCCGCGCAGGTCACCGGCGAAACCGCCGGTGTAGAGCGCCATTCCCACCCACTCCTGGCTGAGGAACCAGTTGTGGTTCTGCTCGCGCCGGATGTCGATTTGTTTCAATTCGCCGGAACGCTCGATGTAGCGCGTGGCCATGACCTCGACCAGGTGCAGCAGCTGGGCATCGAAATCGCCGCGCTGTCCGTAGAGGTGATGGAACAGCGAGTAGATCGCATAGAAATTCGCTCCGAGCCGCGTATAGAAATGACGCAGGTCGCGTTTGCGGATATCCGGCTTCAGTTCGTCGAGAATCCGGTTGAGCAGCGAGTGTGATACCTGTTCGTACATGGTTCTCGCGGGGCCTCAGTTTGCGCAGTTCCAGGCGGTGACAAACGGGCGATAGAACGCCCGCTCGCGCACGGTCGCGCCGCGAACGCCGACCACCGCGCTTGCGAAGCCCTGTGCCCGCTGCAATGCGAGCCCGTGCGGCCATTGTTCGAGCAGGCCGAGAATCATCACCGCGGCGAAGGCATCACCGGCGCCGACGGTGTCGGCCACCGGAGCCGCGGGCGGGCGCACCTCGAGACGTTCACCGTTGGCCCGGAACAGTTCGGCGCCGCGTGCCCCGTGGGTCACGATCAAACCCTGCAGCGCGTGTTGGCGCAGGAAGCCTGGCGCGTCGAGCGCGGGTCCGGCGAGCTTGGCGAGTTCCTCCGCGCTGAGCTTCACCCAGTGCGCGCCGTGCAGAGTTTCCAGCACCGCTTCACGCCGCCACCAGGGAGCGCGCAGGTTCACATCGATGAATACCAGCGGCGGATTGCCCTGCCTGATGTGTTCCAGTGCGCTGCGCGATCGCGTTTCGCGCAACGCGAGGCTCCCGTGATAGAGCAGGCCGATGTCGCCGCGCCTTGCGGGAGGATCGATGGCATCCCAGGCGCAGGGCCAGAGGATATCGTAGGCGGGTTCGCCGCCGCTGATCGTCACCTCGACGCGGCCGGTCGCAAGCGCCGGATCGAGCTGCAGTTCGCAGGTGTCCATGTCCCATTCGCGCATCGCGGCGGTGATACTCGCGCCATCGGGATCGTTGCCGATGCGGCTGCACAGGAGCGGCCCCTTGCCAAAGGCCTGCAGATGCCACGCGACGTTGAAGGGGGCGCCGCCGAGCACCCGCGTTCCATTCGGGAAATGGTCGAACAGCACTTCCCCGAAAATGCATGTGCGCTTGCGAATCATGTGCGTGACCCGACCCTTGCGAAGCCCATCCAGCCCTCGGTATGGGGGAGAAAATGCGCGATGCCTTCCAGCGCGCCGGCACTGTAGTTTCCGTTCATGCCGTGGAAGCCGCCACGCGCGATATACAGTTGCTCGCGCAATCCCCGATCCGCCGCGAGACTCAGTGCAAGTTCGCGCACGGAAGGTTCGCAGTTGGCCACCAGCACCGCCGGGATCGGGCTGGCGAGGACCTCGATATCGTTGCCGCTGTCGCCGCAGAACACGCACTCGCCGGCGCTGAACCCCTGCCGGCGCATCAGGTACTCGATGGCGTGGAACTTCGAGGCACTCGCCGGCAACACATCCAGCAGCCCCACTCCGGCCGGCTCGTCTACGCTCCAGATCAGGTTGGCCAGGATCCGCGGTGCGGCGAATCGTGCATGAATCCTTGTCGCCAGGATTTCGCGATCACCGTACGGAGCCGTGTAATAACTGAGCTTGTGTTCGTTCTGGCGTTCTGGTTCCTGCGGGCGCAGCGCCTCGACATCGGCCAGCAGTGCCGCGAGCTGCTCATGGGACCGGCCGCCCCAGTCAGCGGCCAGGGTTTGCGCCCAGTCATCCTGGCGGAGCCAGTCATTCTCGTGGCCCACGTGATAGATTGTGGTACCCACATCGGCGATCACGAAATCGGGGCAGGGCAGGCAATAGTCTTCGATGGCCTGCTCGACCAGCGCGCGATGCCGGCCGCTCACATACGCAAGCGTGACCCCGGAATGCGCCGCGAGGGTGGCAAAATGCTCGCGGGCGGCGGGTGATTCGGGCAGGAGGCCGTTGGGGATCAGGGTACGATCCAGGTCGGTGCAGATCAGCAGGTGCGTGTTCATGCGGGTGCCGGGGAGATGCGGGCGTTGAAAAAATCGTAGTGCTCGATCGCTTCCAGAATACCGAGCGCATAGGGCTGGCTGGCAAAGAAGATCTTGTCCTGGTCGACCAGCTGCGACAACTCCTCGTGATGACGGTTGGCGACCACCACGGCCAGGGTATTGCCGCGCATCATGTCTTCATCACTGCCCGAGCCGCCGACCGCCAGGATCTGTTCGAGGGGAATGTCCAGACACTGGGCAACGTAACGCAGCGCCTGTCCCTTCGAGGCGCGCGAGGGCAGGATATCCAGAAACTGGCCAAACGAGCCGATCACGTTGGCCGTGAACTCGTTGGTGCGCAACAGCAGCACGATCTCCTCGAGCGATGGCGCGAGGCGTGGATCGAAATAGTACGACAACTTGAACGGCGTCTGTTCCTGCCTGGGCTGCCGCTTGATTCCGGGCAGGTCCGCGAGCAGGCGCGCGATCTTGCGCGGATTCCAGTTGTGGTCGATGTGATTGGCCCAGTATTCGTCCTCGGTCAGCGCCGTGCCGTAATGGATGCGCGTGCCCATGCTGCTGATCAGCACGTCGGGGACCGGGATGCCATGCTTCCTGATCAGCGCCAGTGCGCTGTCGACACGCCGGCCGGTGGCAATGCCGAAGCTGATCCGCTGATGACTCGCGCGCACCAGTTCCACGAAGCGTTGCAGCCCGAGCTGGTCGCCGATGAGGTTCTGGTCGAGATCGGTGAATATCGCGCGATCGCGGTAACGTTGCGGGCGTGCCGCTGGCCGCTTGCCGGTATTGGGGCGAAATCCGCGCCGCAATTCATCGATCTTGCGCAGGTAGGTCGCGGCGTGCGCTTGCCAGGAATAGTGGCGCCGGACCCCGTCTATTCCGTTGCGCGCAGCCTCGAGCCATGCATCGTGATCGCACAGCAACGCGAGCAGCGCGGCGCTGATCGCGTCCTTGTCCAGGGGATCGACCAGCAATCCGTTGCGGCAGTTGGCAACGATGTCCACCGGTCCCCCGTTCTCCGTGGCCACTACCGGCAGCCCGCTGGCGGCGGCTTCGAGGAGGGTCAGGCCGAAGGGTTCGGTCAGCGCGGGGTTGATGAACACGCCGCCGCCCCGTGCCACGTAGCGGTAGATCTCCGGTACTTCGTCGGCGCGATGGGTCTTGGGAATCGCGACCTTGCCATAGAGGTCATGGCTGTCGATCTGCAGCAGGATGTTGGTGAGTACCGCCTGTGCACCGGTGTCGAGGTCGTGGATATGCTCGCGTACGCCGGCGATGATCAGCAGGTTGGCGGCGCGCTGCAATTGCGCGGATTCGCCATAGGCATCGATCAGGCTCAGGATGTTCTTGCGCTCGTCCGGCCGCGACAGCGCGAGTATCAGCGGTTTCCGCGGATCGCGGAAAAATCGCGCCAGCTGCTTCGCGAAGCGGGGATGCTCCGCCTGTTGCACCGGGTGGAACAGCTCCAGGTCGGTGCCCGGAGGAATTACCGCCATGCGCTCCTTGTCGTAGTAGTTGTAAAGGCTGTATTGCTCCTCGATTTCGTTGTGGGTGCTGGTCACGACCAGGTCGGCATTGGCAAGCGTTTCCTCCTCGGCGTCGATGCGTCGGTCAATGTGGTAGGAGCGCTCGATTGTCTCCGGCGAAAGACCGCTGGCCAGCAGGCGCTTGCGCTTGTCACGACCGAGCGAATGGCCGGTGTACACCAGCGGGACGGCGAGCAGGTTGCTGAGCCGCACCCCCACATACCCGGCATCGGCATAGTGACTGTGGACCACGTCGGGCTTGCGTGGCTGATCCTGCAACCAGCTCACCAGATTGTCGAGCAAGCCGTCCAGATGGTCCCACAGCAGTTCCTTGGGGATGTACTCCGCCGGTCCCGCATCGATGCGGATGATGCGTGCCTTGCCCGACAGCATCTCGACGGGTGCGGCGTAGTCCGTGCTGAGCGAGCGGTCGCGTACCATGCGGGTTACCAGGTCGACACGCTCCACACCCTCCTGCGTCGCAAGCGCACGGGCGAGATCGACGACATATTTTGTCTGCCCGCCGGTATCCGCATCACGACCGAGTTCGAGCTCATGCCCCCGGATCAAACCGTGGATGCTCAACAGGAGCAGGTATTTGCGCGTGTTGCTGATTCTCATCCTCCCACGATAGTTTCGGCGCCGGGTACGAACTTGCGTCGTGACGCGGCGCATGCTGTTGTCGGGTGAGGCCGCAGTATAACAACGCAGCATCCGTATCGGGGCATCGCTTCGCTTGCGCGCAGTGGGAGAGATCACCGAAGTCCCCGCATCCCGTGCGATTGACTCGGTGACGGTGCGGCCGCTATTCTAATATTAACGAACGTTAAGTAAGGGTTGTTGATAGTGATTTCCGCGGCATCGTGCGAGCCGAATACCCGCGAGGATATACTGCGTCAGGCGATCGCGCTGTTTGCCAGCGCAGGTTACAGCGGCGTGTCGATGCGCGACGTGGCGGCGCTGGTCGGCATCAGCGCCGCGGCGCTCTACCATCATTTCCCCGACAAGCAGGCGCTGTATCTGGCGGCCATGACCCGGGCATTCGAGAGCGCCAGCGCCAGCATGCGCGCGGTGCTCGAGAGCGATTCGCCCGCGATCGGGCGCCTGCAGGATTTTATCGAGCGGTTCACCGGGCTGGTAGCGGGTGACGAGCACCTGCGCCTGCTGGTTCAGCGCGAACTTCTCGATGGTGACGATACGCGTCTCGCATTGCTGGCCGAGCAGGTCTTTCGCGAGCTGCATGATGCGGTGGTCGCGCTGGCGCGCGAGCTGGATACGGATCTCGATCCCTACATGCTGGCGAACTCGATCATCGGACTGGTGCTGTTCAGCTTCCAGAGCGCGCCGCTCAGGCGTCATCTGGCGGCGGGTCGCGCCAGGCACGAGCAGCCCAGAACCATTGCCCGCCATATCGTCACGCTGCTCACGCGTGCCTGCGGTTCCAGGAGCGCCGATTGAAGATGAACAGCCGTTATCCGGTTCTGCTCCTGTGTGCCGTTGTCGCGTTGCTGGACGCTTGTTCGCGAGATGCCGCTACCGGCGCCGTCAGTGCCCCGGGCACACTGGTCACGGTAGTGGCGGCGGGCAGCCGCGATGTCCCGGTGGCGGTGAGCACCATGGGGCGGGTGGAAGGCAGGGCATCGCCGCTGGTTGCGGCCGAGGTGGACGCGCGGGTGCTGAGGCTGACGGTGGACGAAGGTGATGCGCTGGCGGTGGGCGATGTGATGGCCGAACTGGATGCCACTACCTTCGCGCTGGAACTGCGCGCGGCATCGGCCGAGACCGCGCGTGCCCAGGCCATGCTCGACAACGAGGAACGCCGCGTCGCCAGGCTGCACGATCTGCTGCAGAAGGGTTCCATTGCGCGTGAGCAATACGACGATGCGGCGGCGCAGCTCGCCGTCGTGCGCGCGCAACGCCAGGCGGTCGAGGCGCGCCTGCGTCTCGCCGACGACCAGCTTGGCAAGGCGATAGTCCGCGCGCCGATCGCGGGCCGGGTGCAGGCGCGGCTGGTCTCGGTGGGGGATTTCGTGAAGCGCGGCAATCCCTTGTTCGAAATCGCGACCAGTGGCGCGCTGCGCGCGCTGCTGCCCTTTCCCGAGCCTCTTGCCGCACAGCTTCGTCCTGGCCTGGCGGTAAGCCTGAGCACGCCTGTCGCGCCCGGTAGCGTGGCCCGCGGGGTGATTGCCGAGCTGCGGCCCGCGGTTGGCGCGCAGAGCCGGGCGGTGTGGGCGATAGTCGATATCGACAACCCCGGTGACTGGCGACCGGATTCCACGGTGCGCGCGCAGATCGTGGTGGCGACCCATGCCGATGCGGTCGTGGTGCCGGAGCGTTGCCTGGTACGCCGCCCCGCCGGCGAGGTTGTTTACGTGATTGTCGAAGGGCGCGCAGCGCAGCGCGTTGTAATGGTCGGAGAGCGCTTCGACGGTGTGGCCGAGATCAGTGCCGGGCTGGCTGCCGGCGAACTGATTGCACTCGAGGGAGCCGGGTATCTCAGTGATGGCGCGCTGGTGCGTACTGACGGGAACCTGCCGTGAACCTGGCCGAACTCTCGGTACGCCGCCATGTGCTGGCGTACATGCTCTCCGCGGTGCTGGTGATGTTCGGGGTGCTGAGCTTCGATCGCATCGGGGTCGACCGCTATCCGGAAGCCGAGTTTCCGATGATCACGGTGCTGACACGCCTGCCCGGAGCGAACCCCGGGATCATCGATTCCAGCATTACCCGCACGATCGAGAAAGCCGTGAACGGTGTCGCCGGGATCGAACACGTGGAGTCGGTATCGGCGCCCGACGTCTCGGTGGTACGGGTGAGATTCGCGCTCGAGAAAGACCTCGACATCGCATTCAATGAAATCCAGGCCAAGATCAACCAGGTTTTGCCGCGCCTGCCCGATGAGACCGATCCGCCGGTAGTGGCCAAGGTCGAGGTCGGCGGGTCGCCGCTGATGTGGCTCACGCTGAGCGGAGACCGCACGCTCCAGCAATTGAATCTCTACGCGGAAAACCAGATCAAGCGGCGCCTCGAGACGATCGGTGGCATCGGCGAAGTGCGCATAGGCGGCGAACGCCGGCGCACGATTCGCGTCGAGCTCGAACTCGAGCGCATGGCGGCCTTTGCCGTCACGGTGCAGGATGTGCAGGGTGCGTTTCAGCGCGAACACGTGCGCCTTTCGGGTGGTTTCATGGTCGCAGAGCACGGCGAGGATCTGTTGAAGGTCGACCTCGAATTCCATGACCTGGCGTCGCTGGAGAACATGATCGTGGCGCATCGCGACGGCGCGCCGATCCGCCTCGCGGATGTGGCGCAGGTCCGCGACGGACTGACGGATTTCCGCCTGCTCGCGCGCTTCAACGGTGAACCGACCGTCGGTATCGGCATCGTGAAAGTGCAGGGTGCCAATTCCGTGGCGATTGTCGAGGAGGTCAAGCGGCGTCTCGCAACCGAGATCGTGCCGCTGTTGCCGCCCGGTCTCGCCATTGGCATTGCGCACAACGAGGGTGATCTGATCGAGCAGATTGCCGCGGCATTGAACGAACATATCGTGCTCGGTACGCTGCTCACCGCACTCGTGGTTCTCGTCTTCCTGCGCAATCTGCGCTCGACGCTGATTGTCGCGGCTGCTATCCCGGTGTCGCTGTTCGGCGCGGTCGCGGCGATATATTTTCTTGGTTACACCTTCAACAACATGACGCTGCTCGGGCTGCTGCTGCTGATCGGAGTGGTGGTCGACGATGCGATCGTGGTGCTCGAAAGCATCTTCCGTCATGCCGAGGTGAACGGTTCCGACCCGCTCGTCGCGACGCGCGAGGGGGCGCGCGAGGTACTGCTGGCGGTCATGGCCGCGAGTCTGACCCTGGTATCGATCTTCGCGCCGGTAATCTTCATGCAGGGCATGGTGGCGCGACTGTTCGAAGCCTTCGCGGTGGTCGTGACGGTCGGCGTGCTGGTTTCGCTGTTCGTATCGCTTACGCTCACCCCGATGCTGTGCGCGCGTCATCTGCGTCTCGGCAGCGGGCACGGGCGTGTCGCGCGGGCGCTCGAGCGTGCATTCGGGAACCTGGAGGACGCCTACCGGCGCGCGCTTGGCATTACGCTGCGGATGCGCTGGGCCATCGTGCTGCTGACGCTGGTCTCGGTGATATCGAGCGGCTGGCTGTTCGCCCGGATCGGCAAGGGCTTTTTCCCGGAAATGGACGATGGCTACTTCCTGGTGACCGTGAAGGTGCCGCTCGGCTCGTCGATCACACACGCGACCGAACGCCTCGAGCGCATCGAGGAGGTGCTCGGGCGCCAGCCCGAGATCGACGGCTATTTCGCGACCATAGGCCAGGACCAGGCGGGGCAGGTTAGCCAGGCCAGCCTGATCGTGCATCTGCACCCCTGGCGTGAGCGCAAGCGCACTCAGCAGGAGCTGATAGTTCGCCTCGAGCGCGAGTTTGCCGGCATTGCCGGCGTCGAGGCCTTTCCCGCGCCGGCTTCGCCGATCGGCGGCATGCGCGGCGAGCCCTTGCATTTCGTGCTGCTCGGCCCGGAACTGGATGAAGTCGCGCGCCTGGCCTATTCGCTGCGCGAGCGCCTGATGGGGGAAGGCAATCTTGGCGGTCTCGATCTCGATCTGCAGTTGAGCCTGCCGCAGCTCGAGCTCGAAGTGGATCGCGACCAGCTGGCCAGCGTCGGGCTGGCGGCACGCGATGTGGCGCTGGCGCTCGGTGTTCTCGCCGGTGGCTGGGACATCGCGGACTACAATGACGAGCCCGGTGACGGCGAGCGCTACCGCATCCGCTTGAAGGCCGCCGAGGGCGAGCTGGCGCGGGTGGAGGATCTTGGCCGGATCTTTCTGCGCACGCCCTCCGGCGAACTGCTGCGCCTCGACAGCGTCGCAACCTTGCACCGCGGCGTCGGACCGGCGGTGATCGCGCGCTATGATCTGCAGTACGCCGCCAATTTCTATACGGCGCCGACCATTTCCGAAGCGCAGGCCGGCGCGCGTGTCCTGGCGCTTGCCAACGAGCAGATGAAACCGGGCTATCACGTCGAGCTGGCCGGGCGCGCCGAGGAATTCCAGAAAACCGCCGACTACATGCTGCTCACCTTCGTGACCGCGATCCTGCTGGTCTATATGGTGCTGGCGAGCCAGTTCAATTCCTTCGTGCAGCCGCTGATCGTGATGGTGGCGCAACCGCTGGCGATCATCGGCGGCGTATTCGCGCTGTGGGCCATGGGGCACACCATCAACATGTTCTCGATGATCGGACTGGTGCTGCTGGTTGGCCTGGTGGCCAAGAATTCGATTCTGCTGGTCGACCTCACCAACCAGTTGCGCGCCCAGGGTCTGGCGATCGATGCGGCGCTGACGAAGGCCTGTCCGATCCGCATGCGCCCGGTACTGATGACTTCGCTGACGATCGTTCTGGCGATGTTGCCGGCGGCGATCGGTGCCGGTGCGGGTTCCGATACCAACTCTCCGCTCGCGGTGGCGGTGATCGGTGGCATGGTCAGTTCCACGCTGCTGACGCTGGTGGTGGTTCCAGCGGTGTATTCGCTGGTCGAGCATGCACTCGAGCGCCACCGGGCGGCTGCCCGGACCTCGTTCTAGCGCTTTTGCTCGATGGGGTGATCGGCCCGCAGCGACTTCATCGGTGCCACCGACATGAATACGCCGACCACCACTGCTTTCAGCTTTTCTCGGATTGGTGAGCGCCGTATCCATTGTGTTGCGGATCACGCGATGAACTTCCATGGTGACGCAAGGCGGTTGCCGAATCCACAAAGAGTGACGGTTGCCGGGTCGCCGTGCGATTGCAGCGCATTGCGCAACAACGCTACGCTGCAACATCCTGGTGGGCAACGGCTGTACTGGATATGCGGATCAACGACTGGCTGGATTCGATCGCGGAGGCGGGCCGCGAACTGTGGCAGCGCGGCCGCAACAACCGCCGCGGCGGGGCGCGCCAGATCGAGTATCTGTGCCAGGAACTGGGCTCGAGCCGCGGCGAGGCGATGGGTACTGCGGTGGCGCAGGAACTCCTGTTCGCCTACCAGCGTCTCGACGATGCCGGTCGCATGGCGTTTTTCCGGTTGTTGCAGCAGGCTTACGCGCCGCGCCGCGAGGAAATCCTGCAATGCGCAGCGCGCTACCGCGAGGAGGACAGCGAGGAAAACCTCAGGCGACTGCAAAGGGCACTCGAGGGGGGCCGGCGCAAGCTGTTTCGGCGCATCAACATGGCTTCCGGCGGCATGGCCACCATACTCGGCATGCGCCGCGACCTGTTGCGCCTGCTGCCGGATCAGAAGGATCTGAAACCGGTCGATGCCGATCTGTTGTATGTGCTGAAAGCCTGGTTCAACCGGGGGTTCCTCGATCTCAGGGCGATCTCCTGGGAAACGCCGGCGCATATTCTCGAGAAGCTGATCGCCTACGAGGCGGTGCACGAGATGGATGGCTGGGACGATCTGCGCCGCCGTCTCGCCGATGACCGTCGCTGCTTTGCGTTTTTCCATCCGGCGCTGCCCGACGAGCCGCTGATTTTCGTCGAGATCGCGCTGGTCGAAGGCATGTCCGGCAACGTGCAGCAACTGCTGGCGGCCCCGGCCGCCACGGCGCGCGGGAAAATCGACACCGCGGTGTTTTATTCGATCAGCAACTGCCAGGAAGGTCTGTTGGGGATCTCGTTCGGCAATTTCCTGATCAAGCAGGTGGTGATGGAGTTGCGTCGGGACTTTCCGGGGCTGAAACAGTTCGTGACGCTGTCGCCGATCCCCGGGTTCCGCGCATGGCTCGAACGGGAATTGAAAAAACCGGAACTGACGCTGTTGAGCGAGCCCCAGCGCCAGCTGTTGCGTGAGCAGTTGCCGAAGGAATGGCAGCGCAATCCCGCGCTGGCCGAGCAGATGCGAGAACTGCTGATGCCGCTTTGTGCGATCTATCTCGCCCACGCCAGGCGCGGGGAGCAGCCGCTCGATGCGGTGGAGCGGTTCCATCTCAGCAATGGCGCGCGCATCGAGCGACTCAACTGGCTGGGCGATACTTCCGGCAAGGGGTTCGCGCAGTCCTGCGGCATGCTGGTCAATTACCGTTACGTGTTACAGGAGGTCGAGGCCAACCATGAGGCGTACATCAACGCCCATTCGGTAGTGACATCGAACGGGTTCAGGAAGCTGCTCAACGAAAGGCGCGAGTTGCAGGCGAGTGCCGTTGCCGAGCGCAGCTGAAGCCGCCGTGGTGGAGCGGGTCGCACAACGGGCTGGGTTTCCGCACACTCACAATGGACCGGCCACCGCTGAATGCGCTGACGCTGGAGAGCCTCGGTGCGCTGCGCAAGGCAATGGGGGACGCGGCCCATGCCATCGACGATCCGATGTTCGGCAACATCATCGACGTCACTGTCGAGCCCGCGGAACTGTTGCCCGCGGCGCGGAGCCGGGCGTGGCAGCTTGTGGCGATGCCGGGATTTGCACGGGTGAAGGCGCAATACCGGCGCGCGACGCGTGCGCGACTGGCGGTGATGGCGAGTGGCCGCGATCCGTTGCTCGACATGATCTGAATTGGCGGAGCTGGCAACGCCGGCGGCAGCGCTGCGGCGCAAGCACGTTGTTGCCTGTCGCCAACGCACTTACCATTGGCTGGCAATGTTTCCAGCCACGCCCTGCATACGGAGCACTCATGCATCTTGGTTTCAGCTCGATGAATACGCTGCTCGACCCGACTCCGGTGGTGCTTGCGCGTGCGCTCGAGGAGCGCGGTTTCGATTCGTTGTGGTACGGCGAGCACAGCCACATCCCGGTCTCGCGCCAGACTCCGTACTCGGGCGGTGGCGAGTTGCCGGAACCCTACAAACTGATGATGGACCCCTACGTGTCGCTGATGGCAGCGGCTTCGGTGACCACCACGTTGCGGGTCTGCACCGGGATCGCCTTGTTGCTCGAGCGTGACCTGTTCTCGCAGGCCAAGTCCATCGTCACTCTGGATCAGCTCTCGGGTGGGCGTGTGATCATCGGCACGGGGGTTGGCTGGAACAAGGAGGAATTTTGCAACGTCAGCAGTCAGCCTTGGGGCAAGCGCTACGCAGTGATGCGTGAAGCGGTGGCTGCGCTGCGTACGCTATGGACCCAGGACCAGGCCGAGTACCACGGGCAGTACATCGATTTCGATCCGGTATGGTGTGCGCCGAAACCGTTGCAGCAGCCGCTGCCGGTGATTTTCGGCGCAGTGGGTCCGCTGGGTGTGCGGCATGCAGCCGAATGGGCCGACGGCTGGATGCCGGTCGACGTATTGTTGCGGGACATCGCAAAGTCCGTTGCCGATTTCCGCCGGGCGGTGCGCGACAATGGCCGTGATCCGGCCTGCGTTTCGATCACGTTGCAGGCGATGCGCACGCCGGATTTCGATACCTTGAAGCGCTACCGCGATATCGGTATCGAGCGGGTGAACGTCGGTGTGGCGGTGGATCTGTGGGACAAGCCGGAGCAGGTGATGCCGATGATCGATCACTTTGCGCACGTGATTCCCGAGCTGAAGCCCTGAGCGGGGAAGCGTGTCCGCCGCGATGATCCATGCCTTGCAACAGGAGGCCGGGACGGCTGCCCGGCTGCTCGGATTGCTGCAGCCGCAGTTCGATCGCGCGGTGGGGAAGCTCGCGCGCCTCTGCACGAGTGGCACAAGGCTGCAGTCCGGGCTTCTCGATACCCACCAGGTCGCTGCCTACGAGCTGGCGTGGTCGAGCGCGGAGCTGCTCGCGACCCGCACCGTGCTCGCACGACTCGATGCCGACAGCAGCATCCAGGACGCGCGGTTGGCGCTGATCTTCGCGGTCGAGGCGATCGCCGCGGTACTGGCGCGGCTGGAGCCGATCTTTCTCGAACTCGATCTGGAGTTGGCAGCGCTGCACTCGATTGCGGGCGATCCCGGGTGGGCGCGGTTGCGTCATGCGGTGGCAGGTGCACAGGCTCTGGCGGCAACCGGGCGGGCGCTGGCGCAGGGCGATCAGGAGGTAGGCCGGGTGCCGCTCGATCAGGAGCTGCGCATCGCCCGCGACACGTTCCGCCGGTTTGCGGCCGAGGTGGTCGCACCGCAGGCCGGAGCGATTCATCGTCAGAACCTGACGGTGCCCGAGAGCCTGCTGCAGCCGTTGCGTGCACTGGGTGTGTTCGGTCTTTCGATCCCGGAATGCTACGGAGGCAGCGCGACGAGCGATGTCGGCGCCACACGGATGATGGTGGTGGTTACCGAGGCATTGTCGGAGGCCTCGCTGGCGGCGGCCGGCAGCCTGATCACCCGGCCCGAGATTCTGAGCCGCGCGTTGCTCGCAGGCGCGACCGAGGCCCAGAAGCGGCGCTGGCTGCCGCAGATAGCGGCCGGCGATCCGTTGTGTGCGATCGCGATCACCGAACCCGATTTCGGTTCCGATGTGGCCAACCTGGCGCTGCAGGCTACACCTGCACGGGGCGGCTGGCTGCTCGATGGCGCCAAGACCTGGTGCACCTTTGCCGGCAAGGCCGGGCTGCTGATGGTGGTTGCACGCACCGACGCCGACCGGACACTGGGGCATCGCGGCCTCAGTGTGCTGCTGGTCGAGAAGCCCTCGTACGACACGCACTCTTTCGGGTTGCGCCAACCAGGCGGCGGGTCGCTTCAGGGCAGGGCGATCCCGACCATCGGCTATCGTGGCATGCATTCCTTTGATCTGGCATTCGAGAATTTTTTTGTGCCGGATGAGCATGTGATCGGTGGTGCAGCAGGGCTCGGCAAGGGTTTTTACTACACCATGGCGGGGATGACGGGCGGACGCCTGCAGACCGCGGCGCGCGCCACCGGGGTGATGCGTGCGGCTTTGCTCGCCGCGCTGCGCTACGCCACCGAGCGCAAGGTGTTCGGAGCGCCGTTGATCGGCTGCCAGCTCACGCTGGCCAAGCTTGCCCGCATGGCGGCGCGGCTTGCCGCGTGCCGTCAGCTGACCTATGCGGTTGCCGGTGCGCGGGAACAGGGCGACGCCCGGATCGAGGCGAGCCTGGTCAAGCTACTGGCCTGCCGCTCGGCCGAGCTGGTGACGCGCGAGGCGCTGCAGATCCACGGCGGCATGGGTTATGCCGAGGAGGTGCCGGTCAGTCGCTATTTCGTCGATGCGCGGGTGCTGTCCATTTTCGAAGGCGCCGAGGAAACTCTGGCCCTGAAGGTTATCGCGCGCAGCCTGCTCGAGCAGGCACTCGCCAGGGAGGACGGTTGATGGAAACCGAAGTTGCGCGCGGGCCGGTGCTCGCCGGGATGCGGGTGGTCGAGGCGGCCGCGTTCGTGGCCGCGCCGCTCGGGGGCATGACGCTGGCGCAGATGGGCGCCGACGTGATCCGCATCGATGCGCTCGGCGGTGGTCTTGATTACCGGCGCTGGCCGGTGACGCGTGACGACGTGAGCCTGTTCTGGTGCGGTCTCAACAAGTCCAAGCGTTCGGTGGCGCTCGATCTCGCATCTCCCGAAGGACGCGAGCTGGCGATGGCGCTGATCTGTGCACCGGGCGCGGATGCCGGCATGCTGCTGACGAATTTTCCGCCGCGCGGCTGGCTCGACCATGCACTGCTCGAGCAGCGCCGCCACGACCTGATCCAGTTGACGGTGCAGGGCGACCGCCACGGTGGCTCGGCGGTGGACTACACGATCAACCCGCGGCTCGGCTTGCCGTTCATCACCGGGTCCGCAGATCACGACGCGGTGGTCAATCACGTGCTGCCGGCCTGGGATCTGATCACCGGACAGATGGCGGCGGTGGGCCTGCTCGCGGCGGAGCGATACCGCTTGCGCAACGGTGTCGGGCAGCATGTGAAGCTGGCGCTCGAGGACGTGGCGCTGGCGGTGATGGGACATCTCGGCTTTCTCGCCGAGGCGCAGCTTGGGGAACAGCGCGCGCGGCACGGCAACGAGTTGTTCGGTGCGTTCGGGCGCGATTTCGTGTGTGCCGGTGGCGAGCGGGTCATGGTGGTGGGCTTGACCGCGAAGCAATGGCGATCGCTGCTGGGCGCGATGGATCTGGGCGCGGCGATGGCCACGCTTGGCCAGCGTCTCGGGCTCGATCTCGGGCTCGAAGGCAATCGCTTCCGTGCCCGGCGCGAGATTGCCGTGGCGGTGGGCGAGTGGATCGCGGCGCGGCCATTTGCGCTGATCGAGGATATTTTCCGTCGGCACGGTGTGTGCTGGGGCCGTTACCAGAGTCTGGAGGAACTGGTGCGGCGCGACCCGTCGTGTTCCGAGGCCAACCCCATGTTCGGTCGCATCGAGCAGCCTGGCGTGGGTGCGCTGATTGCGCCGGGCATTGCGCTCGATTTCTCGGGTCGGGATCGCTTGCCGGTAAGACCGGCGCCACGACTCGGCGAGCATACCGAGCAGGTGCTCGGTGAGTTGCTGGGGATCGGTGCCGGTGAATTCGCGCGCCTGCACGACCGGGGTGTGGTCGGCACGCCAGGATAGCCCCCGGCCGCCGCGAGCGGTGGAACGGGCGTCCGCGCTGCTGTCCCCGGTGCTTCAACCCGTGCTGCTGCACGCGCCACAGCAGCACATCGATGCGGTGCTGGCCAAGGCTGCACCGTTAAACGAGTGTCGGCACCCCCCCGGTGGCCGGCTGTCTCGCGTGCGATCCGGCGGATGCGCGGCGTCGCGAGATAGGAGCAGGGGCTGCGAAACGACCAGTACAGATCCACGTGCAATGTCATCGGCATATTCTTGACATTATTCAGAGCTGCCAGCCCAGTTCGACGAACAGGCTGCGTGGTTCGCCGACGAAATAGCGGTAATCGCCAAACGCGTAATCGGCACGCTCGGCATAATCCTCGTCGCCGAGATTGGTGACGCGCACGCCGAGCATCAGCGAATGGCCCAACTCGCGCCGCAGACGCAGGTGCAGCAGCTCGTGACCCGGATAATCGTAGGTATCGGTGGGCTCGAGAAAGTAGCGGCCGATATGCTGCCATTCGAGTTCCAGCGTGGTGCGCGGATCCGGGGTCCAGCCCAGGCGCACCGATGCCATCGAGCGTGGCGCCGTGTCGATGTCGCGGCCCTCGATGCTGGTGCCGGGCGCCAATCCCTGCAACGGGGCGTCGTCGGCGTAGCGGTGGCGCGCCAGCGTGCCGTCCGCGCTCAGCATCCAGTGGGGGGCAAGACGCCAGGCAAGCGAATACTCGAAACCGTAGTGCTCGGTGGCGGCGCCATCGACGTTGCGCCTCTCGGAATCCTGGAAAATCACGTCGGATTTTTCCATGTAGTAGCTGCTGAGGTTGTAATCGAATGCGGCCCAGCTGCCGCGCCAGCCGAGTTCGATGCTGTCGATCTGCTCGGAGTTGATATCGGCTGCCAGTTGTCCGCTCTGCAAGCGGTAGAGTTCGGCAGTCTGCGGTGGGCGGAAGCCGTGCGCAATGTTCAGGATCACTTCCTGGCTGGAGGTCAATGCATGGCTGATGCCGGCATTCAGCGACACTTCGCCGAAGGAATCGTTGCGATCCGCCGGGCGCGAATAACGGCAGGGAAGTGGCTGGGCGGGTGATCCGCAGTTGCTGCCGTCATCGCGCGTTGCCCCGTCGAGCATGCGGTTGTCGTAATCGTAGTCCTGCTCTTCGAGACGCAATCCAGCCATCACCCGGGTTGTGCTGCTCGCCTCCCAGCGCAGCTGGGCAAAGGCGGCGCCGTTCAGGCTGTCGACCCGGTAGTCGTAGTGTTTGCCGGTCGGCAGCACGCTCACAGTCACGGCTTCGCGCTGGGTTTCCTGCAGGTAGCTGTCGCTGTACTCGGCGTCGATTCCGGTGCTGAGCAACAGGGCATCGCTCAGAGACAATTCCCAGGCGCTCTGCCAGCCGACACTGCGCAAACCGTTTTCCTCGAGCGGCTGCCCGAGCAGGAAATGCTGCAGGAAGCGCATATCCTGGTAGCGCAGATAGGGGGTGATGGCGAGCGTGCCCGAGGCGCCGAGATCGATGTCGAAGCGACCCTGCCAGCGTGCCGTCTTGTTGTCGCGAAACGCTTCCGGGTTGGGGTTTTCGCGCTTTTCTCCGGAATGCTTGTAGGCGTCCTCGCCAACCACGAAGCCCGCGGTTTCCTGGTTGAGATTGGCGAGGCTGAGCAGCGAGGCGAGGGTCACGCCGGACCAGGCGACATCGTGGCGATAGCTGAGTTTCTGCTGGTCGAAACCGGAGTCGTCCTTGTAACCGCCGTCGTGGGCGGCGTTGATGCTGAGTCGCCAGGCATGCTCGGGATGCGCCTCGCCATAGCTGCCGAGCAGGCGTGCGTATTCGTTTGGGCCGCCCTCCAGCGACAGCGAGGCGTCGCGTGGCGTCTCGGGTGGTGGCATGCTGATCACGTTGATCACGCCGTGCTGGGCATTGCTGCCGTGTACCGCGGTGCCGGGTCCGCGCAACACTTCGATGCGGGCGGCCTGCTCGCCGTTGATTTCGGACAGTTCGTTGACATTGCAGACGCCGGGCGGGCGTATCGGCACACCGTCCTCGGCCACGTAGAACGCTCCGCAGCTGCCGGCCCCGGTGAATACCGGGGAACGGATCGCGGTGAGATTCTCCTGGCCATTGCCGCGGTTGATCCAGGCGCCGGGCACCCGCGCCAGGACCTCGCTGATATGCACTGCGCCGATCATCGCGAGTTCCTCGGCGCTCAGGGTGCGGATACTGTTGCTGAGTTCCGCTGCCGGTACCGAGCTGCGGGTGGCGCTGACCACCAGCGTTTCGAGTTCCTCGGCCGCCGCGACCGGGTTGCTCGATAGCGCGATCAGCGCCAGCAGTGCGTGCGGTGCGGATCTATTGGGTATTCTCATCGATGGTTCTCAATTGTTGAGTCGCCTGCTCCTGTGTCTGCAGCTCGAGCGCCCTGGCCTTGTCGGTCTGTTCCATGTATTGCTGCTCCGGCTTCTGTACCTGGCCCTCGCGGCCGTTCAGGTAGAGAGTCGCCAGCACCACGATGGCCAACACGATCAGCAAGCGAATCATTGGAAACCTCCGTTTGGTCGGGAATGCGCACTCATGTCGGCGGCTTCCGCTTCAGCGCCCACGCAGTATCGAACCCAGCACACCGCGCACGATGCTGCGTCCGAGTCCGCTGCCTATGCTGCGGGCGACGCTCTTGAGCAGTGCTTCCACCGGGCCTTCGCGGGTCGAACGCCGGGCGGGTTCGCGCGCCGGAGAGGCCTTTTCATTGCTTGCCTCGGCGAGTTGGCGCTGCGCGCGCTGTTGCAGGATCTCGTGCGCCGACACCGGGTCATGACTGGTGCGATAACGCGCAAACAAGGCGTCCGCGCCAAGCAGCGACTGGCGCTCGTGATCTTCCAGTGGTCCCATGCGCGAGCCGGGCGGGCGTACCAGGGTGCGTTGCACCACCGAGGGCACGCCACGTTGCTCGAGCACCGATACCAGCGCCTCGCCGACGCCGAGCTGGGCAATCACCTGCTCGGTTTCGAACAAGGGATTGGCGCGAAAGGACTGCGCCGCGACGCGCACCGCTTTCTGCTCGCTCGGCGTGTAGGCGCGCAGCGCATGCTGGATGCGGTTGCCGAGTTGCGCCAGTACGTCGTCGGGTATGTCGCCCGGACTCTGGGTGATGAAATAGATGCCCACGCCCTTGGAGCGGATCAGGCGTACCACCTGCTCGATTCGCTGCATCAGCGCCTTCGGCGCGCCGTCGAACAGCAGGTGTGCCTCGTCGAAGAAGAACACGATGCGCGGGCGTTCCGGGTCGCCGATCTCGGGGAGCTGTTCGAACAGCTCCGACATCAGCCACAGCAGGAAGCTGGTATAGAGCCGCGGTTGATTGATCAGCTCGCGCGCATCGAGAATATTCACGACCCCCTGTCCATTGGCGGCAGTGCGCATCAGATCCGTCAGCTGCACCGCAGGCTCACCGAAGAAGGTCGCGGCACCGGCATTTTCGAGCAACAGCAGGCGCCGCTGGATGGCGGCCACCGAGGGGCGCGAGAAAGCGGCGTAACGGGTGTCCAGCTCGCGCGCGTGTTCGCCAAGGTGCACCAGCGTGGTACGAAGATCGTTCATGTCGAGCAGCAGCAGGCCCTCGTCATCGGCAAACTGGAACACCAGCGACAGCACCGCCTCCTGGGTTTCGTTGAGTTCCAGCATGCGCGAGAGCATCTGCGGGCCGAGTTCGGAGAGGCTGAGCCGCAACGGGATGCCACCCTTGCCATACACGTCCCACAAGCTGACCGGTGCGGCGGCGAACGGGGGCTGGGCCACGCCGATGCGGCTCCAGCGCTCCTCGATGCGCGGATTGGCGACGCCGGGCATCGCCAGCCCCGCGAGATCGCCTTTGACATCGGCGACGAATACCGGCACGCCGGCCGCGGAGAAGCTCTCCGCGAGCCCCTGCACGGTGATGGTCTTGCCGGTGCCGGTGGCGCCTGCCACCAGTCCGTGACGGTTCGCATAACGCAACGGCAGGCTCACGGGGATTTCGCCGGCGCCGATCAGGATGCTGTCATCGTTCAATGCTCGATTCTCCGGCCCGAGGGCTTGCAAACAGTCGCAAGATCGCCGCAGCGGCGTTACACCACGACAAAAGGTTCAGGGTGTGATCATGATCTTGCAATGATCGTTGGGTTGTTGCAGCGTGGCAAACATCGCCGGCAGCGCGTCGAGACCGACCGTGCCGGTTACCAGGCCCTCGGTGCTGATCCGGCCGACAGCCAGCATGCGCAGTACGAACGGAAAATCGTCGAGCTCGTAGGCAAGGTGGAAGCTCATGCGCAGACGCTTCAGCGCGGCAGTCACCACGGTCAGTTGCTCGGGCTGCATGCCGGTGCCGACCATGACAAGGTGCGCGCCAGGGGGCGCCATGTCGATCAGCTTCTGGATCATCGGGCGGCCAACGCACTCGAAGATCACCGTCGGCGCGCGCCCGGTGATCCGCTGGAATTCGGCGACCGGATCGGCGTACCGTGCGGCATCGATAACGATATCCGCGCCAATCCGGCGGGCACGCTCGATGCGTGCCGGTACCATCTCGCTGATGCCGACATCGCCGGCACCGAAGAAGCGGGCCCACTTGGCGACCGCCAGGCCGATGATGCCGGCACCGATTACCAGCACGCTGGCACCGGGCTCGAGCGCCGCACTGCGGCAGGCACCCAGTCCGACCGCCAGCGGCTCGATGGTCGCGGCATCCTGCAGGTCCACCGACTCCGGCAGCTTCATCGCCAGCACCGCCATGCACCGCGTGTACTCGGCATAGGCACCGGGCATGCGCGGGTCGAAGCCCTGCATCAGCATATCGCCGCACTCGACAAAACGGCCCGCCTTGCAGGCCGCGCACACGCCACAGGGGCTCGCGGGCAACGCGGTGAGGCGCTCGCCGATGGCCCAGCCGTTCACCCCGGCACCGATCGCCACCACCTCGCCGGCATATTCGTGGCCGAGCACGTTGCCGGGACTGAGCATTCCCGGTGCCTCGCTCGCGTGCAGATCGGAGGCGCAGATGCCGCAGGCCCTGACCCGGATTACCAGCGATCCCGGCTCGGCGCCGGGCATGGGTCGTTCTTCGATTTGCAGCGGCTCGCCTGCTGCGGAAAAGATGGCTGCTCTCATTTGTGGATCCGATGGCCGAGGGTGCGCGTTGAGGGGGTGTGACTGCCGCTCATTGTACGGGAATCATCTTGATGCGGCATTCCGGCGATGATGCGATTGCCGTTCCCGGGCGATGCAGCTGCGGCAAACACTTCGCCCCCTTGGCTCGGTGCGCGCGGGATCGTTGCAAGCCAGACAAGCCGTCGCTACGCAGCGCCGTCCAACTCATCCAGCGCCTCCAGCAATTTTGCATCCCGCTGGTAGATGTCACGCTTGAACAGGATGTCGCCATCGTCCTCGATCGCGACTGTCCAGTAGTAGAGCAACACCGGTACCGGGGTATCCAGGGACACCTTGCGGGTACGTTTGCCGGCGAGCGACTCCTCGACCTGCGCCGGCGTCCATCCCTGGCGCGCGAGCAGCAGCTTGGCCAGCGTCGCGGCCTCCTCGACTCGAATGCAGCCGGAACTGAATGCGCGCTCCGACTGACGGAACAGGTCGCGGCTCGGGGTATCGTGCAGGTAGACGTGGTGCTGGTTCGGGAACATGAATTTCACTCGCCCGAGCGCATTGTCCGGCCCCGGATCCTGGCGGATCAGGTAGGGCAGGTTCTTTCCCTGGTAACGCGACCAGTCCACGCTTGCCGGATTCACTTCCTTGCCCTCGAAGGTCAGCACGCGCATCTTCTTGCTGGCCAGATAGCCGGGATTCTTCCTGATTTGGGGCAGGACATCCTGGCGCAGGATGGTGGGTGGCACGGTCCAGGTAGGATTGAATTCCAGGTACTTCATGGTCGCGCGAAAGATCGGTGTCATGCGAAAGGGCTTGCCGACCACCGCGCGCGATCGCAGCAGTTCCTTGCCGTCCTGGACATAGCGCACCGTAAAGCCGGCGATGTCGACCAGAACATAGCTCGCCGGCAGATCGTGCAGCAACCAGCGCGCCCGCTCCAGGTTGATCCGGATCTGATCGATGCGCTGGCTCACCGGCACATTCAGCGCGGTGACGGTTTTCTTGCCGACCACACCGTCGGCATCGAGCTGGTGGCGGGTCTGGAAATGCCGGGTCGCCTGCGCGAGCGCGGTATCGAACAGCTCGCGGTCCGTTACCGGGCCGGGATCGCGAAGATCGGCGCTGGCGCTCAGGCGCTCGCGCAAAGCCACGACCCGCGGCGAGCGATCGCCCGGATGCAGGGTCGGGCCGTCAGCGACGAGCCCCCAGCCGCCGCGCTGTTCGATGGCCCGGTATTGGGCCAGTCCTGCTTTCAGCCGCTGATAGATTTCGCCGTGTGGCGTGAGCCGCTCGAGCAGTGCGGGAATATCCGGTTTGCCGATCGCATCCTCCAGCAGCTGCACCGCGCTGGCACCGAGTTCGGCGTTCTGCAGATCGATCTCGGGGAGATAGTCGATGGCGTCCAGCTTGCCGTGAAAGAGGTGCGCCGCGAGGCGGATCAGTGCATCCGTGCGCAGCGCATCGAAGGCGGCAGAGGTGGTGTTGGAGCCCTGCAGCGCAGCGAGATGGTAATCGCGCGGATTCAGGCCTTCGGCCGCGGCCGTGCCCACCGCCGCGAGCAGTTGCTGACGGCTCGCAGGGCCGTCCCACGCCGCCCGCTGGCCGCGCGTGACATAAAAGGATTGCAGCAGCGGACTGTTGCGGACCAGGGCCCCGGCAACGCGGATACTGCCGTCGCGCTGCAACTGTTCGAGCGTCGCGGCGAGCGTGTCCTGCGCTGCCGCATACTGTGGAAACAGCCAAATCAATAGAAGCAAACGCCAGGCTCTCAACGTAACGGACATGCTTCCTGCTTTACCAATCAAGGATATAGGGTTATTTTGTATGGACCTGCGCAAGTGTCGGTAACCGTTGGTCCGGGCGCACCATAGCATTTTATTCAGGCTGAATCACAACGGGAGGGCTTATGCCGTTTTCTTCCGACAAGCTGCCGCCGGCACCGTGCAAAGGACGTCGTGGCTTTCTGAAAACGCTGGCGGTTGCCGGGTTGATGGGCTCTGCCGGGGCCCGTGCGCTGGTTGCAAACGAGGGCGCGCGCGAACTCGGCTTCCTGAACCTGCACACCGGCGAGCGGCTGCGCGTTCCGTATTGGGAAAATGGCAACTATGTGAACGGTGCTCTCGCGGAGATCAATCATGTGCTGCGCGATCATCGCGCCAACGAGGAGCACACGATCGATACCGCGTTGCTCGATCTGCTGAGCCGTCTGCAGCGCGCGGTCGGCAACCAGCGTTCCTTTGAGGTGATTTCCGGCTACCGCGCACCGGCCTCCAATGAAATGCTGCGTTCGCGCAGCAGTGGAGTTGCCCAAGGCAGCATGCACCTGTATGGCAAGGCGATCGATATCCGCCTGCCGGGTTCTGACCTGTCAAAGCTGCACTCGGCCGCGCGCTCGTTGCGTGGTGGCGGGGTGGGGCTCTACCGCGCATCCAACTTCATTCATGTCGATACCGGGCGCGTCCGTTATTGGTGAGCCGCGCGCACCTGGTCGCGTGCGGCCTTGTCGAGTTCCTTCGGAAAACGTCGCGCGAGGCACATCCATTCACCGGGCGTCGCGCGGATCCAGCGTTCGAAACGCGCGTTCATCTGCTCGGTCATGTCCAGCGCCTGTTCCGGCGCCGGTGCCTCGGGATTGCGCGCCACGATGGGCGCTTCCATCGTGACCCGGTAGCGCGCGCCCGGCAGACGCAGCACGTGCACCGGCACCAGTTGCAGTCCCTGGCGCAGTGCCAGCCGCGCGGGTACCGTGTTGGTCAGCGCTGGATGCCCGAAGAATGGCACCGCCTCGCCCTGGTCCAGGCGAGTGTCGCAGGCAAGCCCCACCGAGCGCCCGGAGCGCAACTCCTCGATCAGGCGCTTGACGCCGCCGTCGCGCGAGATCCAGGTGCAGGGGAGCTGGTCGCGCAACCGGAACGTCAGGTCGGCGAGCAGCGGATTTGACTCGGGGGCATAAAGTGAGGTGAGTGCAAAGTTGTAACGGGCAGCGATGAAGTTGCTGAGCTGCCAGGCGCCGACGTGCGCCGTGACCAGCACCATTGGCGGCTTGCCGGGCCCGATACCGAGGATCGCGGGATCGGCCACGAACTCCATCCGGGCCTCGCGCTCTTGCCACAAGCGCTCGATGAGCACCAGCTCAGCGACCGCGCAACCCAGATGCGCGAACACGCCGCGCTGCAGCTGTCTGCGTTGGGCCGGGTCGAGTTCCGGGAATACGATCGCGAGATTCCGACCCACGTTGTCCCACATCGGCATCAGCGGTCCGATCAGGCCCATCACCCGCATTGCCAGCGCGATGGAGCGCTCGGGCGCGAACTGGCGCAGCAGCCAGGCAATGGCGCGGACGAACAGCGCCTCGACATGCCACGCGACCCGCCGCAACCAGGGCAGGGCGCGGGTCAGGCGCTTTGGTATCAGCAGGTGCTCGGCCACGGCGGATATCAGCGCGCGCGCCGGCCCGGTATCTCCTCTTCGGGATAGGTTCCGAATACCCGGTCCCAGAGCGGTGAACTCACGCCGTAGCGCTTGCCGTCGGCGCCGTAGTGGTGCCGCAGATGGTAGACCTTCAGGAAATGCAGCGCAGGATGCTTCATCGAAAAGTGGTGCGTCCCGTAGTGAATATAGTCATAGACCAGGTAGCCGACGATGAAGAAGGCGCAAAAGGGTTCGATCCACGGCGCCGGCACCACCAGGCGGAACATCTGCCACAGCAGGAACATCACGATCACCGCGCCCGCGGGCGGCATCACCAGGCGGGTCTTGTCGCGCGGCGCATCGTGGTGCACGCCATGGAACATGAACACCAGGTACTTGCCGACAGGACCCTTTGCCGGGTAATGGAACACGAAGCGGTGCAGGCAGTATTCCGCAAGTGACCAGACCACCAGGCCGAGGACCGCGATCAGCACCATTCCGTCTGCGGGCAATTGATGCACCGTGATGCTGCGCCACAGCAACCAGGCGACAACCGGACTCCAGAACAGCAGCGGCACGATCGGATGCACATGCGTCAGCGCCTCCAGGAAATCATTGCGGAACAGGCGGATCGAGGGCTCCTGTGCGCGTGGGGCCGGCTTGGCATGGATTGTCATGGGGAGTATCTCAAAGTTGATGCAGATATCAGGCAGCGCGCGCGCCGTCATTTCGGGTCCGTGAGCCGCCGTATGCTTCCTTCGGCCACAGCCGCTTGGAACAGAACCACTCGCCGGGGCGCTCAAGTATCCATTGCTCGAAGAGGCTGTGGATCTCGTGCGTCATGCGGATCGCCTGCTCGATCTCGTCTGCCGCCGCCGCTGCCGCAGGTGGCCTGATCGGCGGATAAAAGCTCACCCGGAAGCGGGCGCCATGCAAACGCTCGGTGCGTACCGGCACCAGGTCATAACCGAAGCGCAGTGCAAGTCGTGCCGGTATCAGTGATGTCGGCTTGTCGATCCCGAACAGCGCCACTGGCTTGCCGGAGTCGACCCGCCGGTCCGCCACGATACCGAGAGACGAACCATGTGTCAGCGCCCGGATCATCGGACGCATGCTTTCGTCGCGGGTCAGCATTTCGCATCCGAGTCCGCTGCGCCAGTGCCGCAGCATTTCATCGAGCAGGGGATTGGTCGGTGGCGAAAACAGTGCTGCGAGCGGGACGCCGAAGCGGGTAATGGCCGCCCCCATCATTTCCCAGTTTGCCTGGTGCGCTCCGACGAAAATGGCCGGGCGTGCGGGGTTGCGCAGGGTTTCGATATCGCCATGCACCACACATTCCATGCGCCCGGAATCGGCCGGGATGATGGTGTCGAGATGACCGTACTCGGCGAATACGGCACCCGCATTGGCCCAGGCCTCGCGCGCAATGCGTTTGCGTTCGAGCGGTGTTGCGTGGGGCAGCGCGATGCGCAGATTCTCGTCTAGCGCGCGGCTCTTTCTGAAGCGGGGCCCGAATGTGCGTCCGACGGCGGCGCCGAAGCGCGAGGCAAGATCGACCGGCAACAACCGGATCAACCACAGCAAGGCGCCAAAAAACAAGCGATCCAAGCGGTACAACACGCGCTCGACGCGGGTATTGCGCGCACCGAGCCCGCGCATTCCGTGTCCGAGGATGAATCGTGCCATGGCGCGGTGCGGTCTCCGTATACAGGTTCACGGTGAAAGTCTATCGCAGCCGCCAGTGTGCGACACGGAAATAACTGACACCGGAAACGCGGAAGATTTACCCATCGCGATCGCATTGGCGGCGGTCGTGACCGTGTTGAGCGGAGTCATTTTAGCTGCGCAGCCTGCGCCTGCGACCGGTGAGTGTCTGCCGGTGAGCAATCCATTCAGCCTGGCGTCAGCGGTGCAATTCGTCTTGCTCTTTGCAGTGGTGGTGCCCGGAAGAGGTCCTGTGCGCACCCTTCTGGTGCTGGCTACGGCGCGTATCACATCATTTGCGGGTGTAGTGCGCTCCTTGTGGGGAGCGTCTCGAGGCCGCGCGCCTTGCGTGCCGGGCATCCGGGCCTGGCGAGAACCGGGTGCCGGTTCCCGCCGGCTGGTAGTTCGGAACCAGGTGTTTCTTGCCGTTGCCAATCAGATCGGCGCGGCCCATGCGCTGCAATGCCTCGCGCAGCAGCGGCCAGTTCTCGGCATCGTGATAACGCAGGAACGCCTTGTGCAGGCGGCGCGATTTCGCCGCGCGCACGGTTTCCACGTTTTCGCCGTCGCGGCGCACGCGTTTGAGCGGGTTCTTGCGGGTGTGGTACATGGTGGTCGCCAGTGCCATGGGCGTCGGCAGGAACGTCTGTACCTGGTCGAGACGAAAACCGTTGCGCTTGAGCCACAGCGCGAGGTTCATCATGTCCTCGTCGGTGGTGCCCGGGTGTGCCGCGATGAAATACGGGATCAGGAACTGCTCCTTGCCGGCCTCGCGCGAGAAACGTTCGAACATCTCCCTGAAGCGTTCGTAACTGCCGATGCCGGGTTTCATCATTTTCGACAGCGGCGCGTCCTCGGTGTGTTCGGGCGCGATTTTCAGGTAGCCACCAATGTGATGGGTCACCAGTTCCTTCACGTATTCGGGCGAGCGTACCGCGAGGTCATAGCGCAGCCCGGAGCTGATCAGTATCTTCTTGACCCCGGGCAGCTCGCGCGCCTTGCGGTACACGCTGATCAGCGGCGAGTGATCGGTGTTGAGGTTCACGCACACGTCCGGGTACACGCAGGACAGGCGTCGGCAGGCGCTCTCGATTTCCGGTGCCTTGCAGGCCATGCGGTACATGTTCGCGGTGGGGCCGCCGAGGTCGGATATCACGCCGGTGAAACCGGGGCTGCGGTCGCGGATATCCTCGATCTCGCGCAGTATCGATTGCTCCGAGCGGCTCTGGATGATGCGTCCCTCGTGCTCGGTGATCGAACAGAAGGTGCAGCCGCCAAAACAGCCGCGCATGATGTTGATCGAGAAGCGGATCATCTCATAGGCGGGGATGCGTGCAGCGCCATACGCGGGGTGCGGGGTGCGCTGGAAGGGCAGGTCATAGACGCCATCCATCTCGGCCGTCGTCAGCGGCAGCGGCGGTGGGTTCAGCCACACGTCGCGGGTGCCGTGTGCCTGGACCAGCGCCCGCGCATTGCCGGGATTGGATTCGACATGAAAGGTGCGCGAGGCGTGGGCGTAGAGCACCGGGTCATCGCGTACCGCTTCGTAGGCGGGAAGCCGCACCACGCTGCGCTCGCGATCGAGTTTGCGCTTTTCGCGCGGCATGATGCGCAGCGCCTGCAAATCCCCGCCGGGTACCGGTTGGCGGCTGCACGCCGTGGTGTCCTCCCGCGGATCCATCGCGTAGGGATCGGGGTGCTGCACCAGTGGCCCTGGCGTGTCGACTTCCGTGGAATCGAGCTCGGCCCAGTCTTTGTCCGGTCGCCAGTCGCGCTTCACCATGAACGCACTGCCGCGCAGATCGCGGATAGACTCGATGGACTCGCCGGCAGCGAGCCGGTGCGCGAGCGCCACGATGGCACGTTCGGCATTGCCGAACAGCAGCAGGTCTGCCTTCGAATCGGGCAGTACCGAGCGCCGGACCGTGTCCGACCAGTAATCGTAGTGCGCGATGCGGCGCAGGCTCGCCTCGATCGAGCCGACCACGATATTGGCGTCGGGAAAGGCCTCGCGCGCACGCTGGGCATAGACCACCACCGCCCGGTCCGGGCGGCGGTTGGAAGCGGCGTCGGGCGTGTAGGCATCATCGGAGCGGATCTTGCGATCGGCAGTATAGCGGTTGACCATCGAATCCATGTTGCCGGCGGTGATGCCGAAGAACAGGTTCGGGCGCCCCAGCTGGCGGAACGCTTGCGCCGATTGCCAGTCGGGTTGCGCAATGATGCCGACCCGGAATCCCTGCGCCTCGAGCACGCGCCCGATCAATGCCATGCCGAAACTGGGGTGGTCGATGTACGCATCCCCGGTCACGATGATGACGTCGCAGGAATCCCAGCCGAGCACATCCATCTCGGCGCGTGTCATCGGCAGATAGGGCGCGATGCCAAAGCGCTGCGCCCAGTACTTGCGGTAGCCGAAGATGTCGGGTGCGTTGTTCATCCAGCTATCTTATCCGTCCCGCGCCCGCCATGCCCCCCGCAATTCGGGTAATCCTGTTCAAACACCGCCGGACCGCGGCCCGGTTCAGTAACCGAAGCGTTTGAGGATCCCGGCGCGACGCTTCTCCATGCGCCGCGCCCGTTCCGGCGCGTCGATGCGCCGTGCCCCGGGCAGCCGGGTGTCGAGTTCGCTGCGCGGCACCAGGGTGCAATCGGGGCGTGGGTAGGCGTCGGCACCGATCCAGCGGTAGGTGACGTAGCCCTCGCTGTAGCCGGCAGGGTCGAGCCAGTTCGCCAGTCCCGGATCATCATGGCTCACCACCACGACCAGCTCGCCGTCGGCCTCGAGATCGGCGTGATGACAGTTGGTGCTCGCGTGGCGGTAACGGTAATCCATGGTTTCCCACCAGTAATTGCCGAACTCCACGCTCCAGAAATCGGCACGCGGCGGGTGCACGCGGATGATCAGCGCCTGCCCGGGCGGCACCTTCCAATAGGCGATCAGGGGCTCGCCACCCGGTGTTGCATCGATCGCGTTGTCATCGAGCTGGCGGTAGGACAGGAATTGGTGTGGTTGCTTCTGCCAGCGGTCGAGCATGTCGGCCCAGTAGTGCAACGATACGTTGACCCAGCGCGCGGCCCTGGCCAGACCCTCGGCCATGCGTGCCTGATCTGGCGCGGCCGGCGGGCATGGGGTGTCGCAGAGGCGATCGATGCGCGCGCGCATCGGTTCCTCGTTGAGCCAGTCGGCGAAGAACTGGCGGATGGTGACGCGATAGGTTGCGGCATTGGTGGCTATCCAGTTTCCGGCTTGTGGCGTCGGTGCGAGTGTCACGCTGAAGCGGCCCTCGGCATCGGTCACGATATCGGGCCCGAACAGCGCGCCGACTACCTTGCCGCCCCACGGGGTGGCCCCGTCCTCGAGCACCGTGATCGCGAAGTAGCGGGCGCTGCCACGGGTGCCGTGAATGCGGTAGGTATCGCTGCCGTTGATCGGCGCGCCGACATAGAGCGCGTCGCTGTTGTCGCCGCCCTGCTTGCGGATCGGGTCGAAATAATGCAGCAGCTCCGGATGCAGGGGGTCGTTGTTCTCGAGCTCGAATTGCAGGCCGAGCGCGATATTGCGCGCCAGCGCCCGCAACCCGGTGGCCTGGTCAATGGCCGAGGAGGGCGTGCTCGGACGCAACAGCAGTTTGCCGGCATCTTTCAGCTCGTCACAGAAACTGTTCCAGATCTGTTGCGTTTGCGCATGTACCGAGTCGCTCACCATGATCTCCCGCCGCTGGTTTGACAGCCGGCAGTGTAATCGCGTCCTTGCGGCACTGCGAGCCCGGCTATTGCCCGTCGGCACGACTGCGATTAGTCTGCCCTCCGGCGTCGTGATGGAGGAAATGTCGGCACATGTTCGAGTGGATGAGCAGCCCGGAAGCGTGGGTCGCCCTTGGCACGCTGACAGCACTCGAAATCGTGCTGGGTATCGACAACATCGTGTTTCTGTCTATCCTGGTGGGACGACTCCCGCCCGAGCAGCGCGACTCGGCGCGCATCCTCGGCCTGGCGCTGGCGATGCTGACGCGCATCGCGTTGCTGCTCTCGATTGCCTGGGTGTCGCGGCTTACCAAGCCATTGTTCGTGATCCCGTTGACCGAGGAGGGGATATCGGGGCGCGATATCGTGCTGGTGCTCGGGGGGTTGTTCCTGCTGTTCAAGGCCACCTCGGAAATCCATTCCGCGGTCGAAGGGGCGGCCGACGATGCGCAACTGGTGCTCAAGCACGCTGCCTATATTGGCACCCTGGTGCAGATCGCGATCATCGATATCGTGTTTTCGCTCGACTCGGTGATCACCGCCGTCGGCATGGCCCGCGATATCCCGGTGATGGTGCTCGCGGTGATCGCCGCGGTCTTGGTCATGATGTTCGCGGCCAGGCCGCTGGGGGAGTTCATCGAGAATCATCCGACCGTCAAGGTGCTGGCGCTGGCTTTCCTGGTGATGATCGGAACCGCGTTGATCGCCGAGGGCTTCGACTACGGCATTCCGAAACCCTATCTCTACGTGGCGATGGCTTTTTCACTCGGTGTGGAGGTACTCAATATTCGCCTGCGTCGCAACCTCGGGAGTCGCGCCTGATTCCGCGATTCAGGGCCCGGCGGCAAAGGGGTCGGTGGCGGGACTGTCGATGATTGCCTGTGGCGAGGTGGTCTCGATGCTGTTGCCGCGCAGGGCTTCCTCGATTTCCTTTTTCAGTACCAGGATCACGATGCGCCGGTTGCCGGCATCCTGCGGATCGTCGACCAGGCGCGGGATCGAGGCACCCATGCCCTGCACCGTGAGCACCTTGGCGTCGGGGTAGCCGCCATCGAGCAGCGCCCGCCGTGCACTGTTGGCGCGGTCGGCGGAGAGTTCCCAGTTGGTGTAGTCCGCACCCGGTCCGTAGGCGACGGAATCGGTATGACCGTTGATGCTCAGCTTGTTCGGCACCACGTCCAGACGCGGCGCGAGCGCCCGCAACACTTCTTCCGCATAGACCTGCAATTCCGCCTGGCCGCGATCGAACATCGGACGGTTTTCCTTGTCCACGATCTGGATCCGCAAGCCGAGCGCGGTGCGGTCGATGAGGATCTGGTCGCGCAGCTTCATGAACGCGGAATCGTCCTTCTCGAGTTCCGCGCTGAGCTCGTGTTCAAGCTTGTCGAGTGAACGCTGCTCGCGCTCGGCCTGCTCGCGCGCGAGTTCGGCATCGCTGGCCTGGCTGAGGTTGGGCGAATCGGACGGCGGTTCCTGGCTGCGTTCGGGTTGCGTCAGCGGATTGTTCATGTCGATGACACCGCTGTCCGCGCCACCCGGTCCGATCAGGTTCGCGCCGGGGGCGTCGAGCCCGCCGCCCTGGCCGGCCAGCGAACCGCTGGGATCCTGGAAATAGCCCTGGATGGCATTGCGCTCCTCCGGGGTGGTGCTCGCGAGCAGCCACAGCAGCAGAAAGAAAGCCATCATAGCGGTCACGAAGTCCGCGAAGGCAACCTTCCACGCCCCGCCGTGGTGGCCATGCGCGACCACCTTCTTGCGCTTGATGATGATCGGCTGGGTGGCGCCGTCGCCCGGTGCGCTCATGCGGGTTTCTGCTTCACGCGCTCCTCGAGCTCGGTCCAGCCCGGGCGCACTTCATGGAACAGGATCTTGCGGCCGAATTCCACCGAGAGTTGCGGCGGCGCCCCGTTGAAACTCGCCATCATCGAGACCTTGATGCACTCGAAGAACTTGGCCTCCTCGCGCGAGAGGTGCTCGAGGTAAACGCCCATCGGGCCGACCACGCCATAGGACAGCAGGATACCGAGGAAGGTGCCGACCAGCGCCGCACCGACATGGTGTCCGAGCTCCTCGGGCGGACCGCCGATATGACCCATCGTGATCACGATCCCCATCACCGCGGCCACGATACCAAAGCCGGGCAGTGCCTCGGCCACCTTGCCCATGGCGCCCGAAACCAGGTGCGACTCGGCGTGGTGGGTTTCGAGCTCGGCTTCGAACAACGCGTCGAGATCGTGGCTCGCCACGCCGCCGAGCGTCATGACCCGCAGGTAGTCGATGATGAAGTCCATCGAGCCGTGGATCTTGGCCACGCTGCCGTATTTGCTGAAAATCGGGCTTTCATCGGGTGCATCGATATCCTTCTCGATGCCGAGCAGTCCTTCGCGGCGGATCTTGTTGAAGATCTCGAACAGCAGCGCCAGCAATTCGAGGTAGAGCCCCTTTTTGTACGGCGAGGCCCTGAGCAGGGTGCCGGTCGATTTCACCACGCCCAGGGTGACGCTGAGCGGATTGGACATGACCATGGCACCAAAGGCCGCGCCGCCGATGATCAGCAGTTCGTAGGGCTGGAACAGCGCCAGCAGTTCGCCGCCGGAGGCGAGGAATCCGACGACGCATGAAGCCAGCACCACAATCAGGCCAATAAGCACATTCATCGAGCGGGGGTTTCCATTGACGACGAGGGTTGCGCGAGTGCCGGCTCAGGGTATCTCGGCGGCCAGCCTGGCTGCCTCGGCGATGATTTCGGCTTCGCGTACCGTGTTGATTCCGAGCAGTTCGAGACACAACGGCCCCATTTTTTCCCACTCGCAGGTATGGCTGAGACCCGATTCCAGTTGCAGCGCGCGCTCGGCGAACTGGGCGATGGCAATCAGGACCGCGCTCTCCCGCGGGAGGGCAACCGCACCGGCCGCGATCGCGGGGATATCGTGGTGGTGGCGGATGGCGAGGCAACTCTGTTCAGGCAGCCACCAGGTGCGTGCCAGCAGGCAACCGACCACCGCATGATTGGAGGGGTGGTGCTCGAGTTCGATTGCGGTGAAGCAGCGTTCGTTGTTGTCATTGGCCAGACGCAGCGTATCGCCGTAGTCGCGAAAGCGGCGCATCATCAGCGCGATGCCGCAGTCGCGGAACAGCCCGAAGGTGTAGGCATCGCCCGGAGTCACGGAGTCCTCGAGCCCGATACGGCTGCACATCCAGCCGGATATCTGCGCGATGCGCGCCGAGGCGTCCCAGAAGCGCTCCAGCGAGGCAATCTGCGGAAAGGTGCTGCGCAGCACCAGGCCCGTCGCCGCGCGACTCGCGGTGTCCAATCCGAGCGCGAGCAGGGCCTGCTGGACCGTGCGCGCACGCCCGCGCAATCCGAAAAACGGCGAGTTGGCAATTTTCATCAGGCCCGCCGACAGGCTGACATCGGCACTGATGATGCCGGCGAGCCGCCCCGAATCGGGCTCCGGGCGCCGCATCTCGGTATTGATGCGCTCCAGAACCGCCGGGCGTGGCGGAATGCCGATATCACGCACGGCCTCCTCGAGCATGTTCCCGATGTCCTGTTTCGCGGTACTCGTTGCTTCTTTCATCAGCTTCTGCCCTTCAGCCATTGCACGAACGCGTCCGAAGGCATCGGTCGCGCAAAATAATAGCCCTGTACCGCGTCCACCTCCGCTTGCCACAGGGACTCGAGTTGTTCCGGCGTTTCCACACCTTCCGCCACCACGGTCATGCCGAGTTCGCGGCCCAGCTGGCTCATCGCGCGCACCACCGCAAACGCGCGTCGATCGGCGGGCAGCACGCTGGAGAACGCGCGATCGAGCTTCAGCTTGGTTGCGGGCAGATCCTTGAGCTTGGCCAGGCAACTTTCGCCGGTGCCGAAGTCGTCGATCGCGAGCGGGTTGCCGAGCCTGGTACAGGTGTCGATATTGGATTGCACCTCCGCCGAGAGCCGCAGCACCAGCGACTCGGTTACCTCGAGTTCCAGCAGCGCGGGATCGAGATTGGTGAGCAGCAGGGCACCGGCAAGACTCTCGGAGAACCCCGCCGCGTGCAGTTGCGTCGCGGAGACATTCACGGCGATCTTGGTGCGCATGCCCGTGGCACAGAGATCGCGGGCGAACTCGGCGGCGGTGACCAGCGACCATTCGCCGAGACGGGCGATCAACCCGGTTTTCTCGGCGACGCGAATCAATTCATCGGGCCGCGTGGTGCGGCCATTCACCGTGCAGCGCATCAGCGCCTCGGCACCCTCCACGCTGCCGTCGCGGTTGATGATCGGCTGGTAGTGAAGCGAGAGACCGCCGGTGTCGAGCGCATCGTGCAGATCGTTCTCGATCTGCAGGTCCTCGCGCTCGAGGGGAGTGCCGTGGCGCCCGAGCACGCGCTCCTCGCCGGAGAATACCCAGCAGTTACCGCCCTGTTCCTTGGCGTCGTGCTTGGCGCGATCGGCGCGGTGCAGCAGTTCCGCAGCTCCCTCGTCACGTTCGAGAATCGCAATGCCAATCGTCAGTGCCGGGTGCAGCTGTACCGCACCGAGTTCGAGCGGCAGTTGCACCACCGTCATCAATTCCGCGGCGATGCGTGCCGCCTGGTCGCGCGTGGTGCCGGGCGTCAGCAGCACGAACTCGTCGGCGCCGACATGACACAACACGGTGGCGGGGTTGCGGTGCGCCTCGATGCGCCGTGCCACCTGGTCGATGACCTGGTCGCCACCGGCATGTCCGAACGCGCGGTTGATCGACTGGAAACGGTCGAGATCGAGCCACAGGACCGCGAGCGTGGTCGCGCGCTGGCGCGCCTCGGCAACGAGCCGGCCTGCCTCGACCATGCAGGCACTGCGATCCGGAAGCGCGGTCAGTGCGTGTAGGGAGATCGGTATTGGCATTACGGCGTGGCCTTCCGTGTTCCAAGGAGGTTAGCACACGAATACGCGTATCGCCTCGGGGGATCAACCGAACAGCGCGATGGACTCGAAATGGCTGGTCTGGGGGAACATGTCGAGTACGCCGGCGGCAAGCAGTTCGAGCTTGCTGTCCGCGCACAGGTTGCGGGCGTCGCGGGCCAGTGTCGCGGCATCGCAGGAGATATAGCAAAGGCGTCGCGGACGCAGTCTCAGCAGGGTCGGAACCAGTGCCGCGGCACCGGCGCGGGGAGGGTCGAGCACGATCAGCTGGTAGCGCCGGCGGGCCCAGGCGCTGGCACCGGGGTCATGTGCGAGATCGGCACGCAGAAACTCGGCATTGGCGATGCCATTGAGTTGCGCGTTGTGGCGCGCGCACTCGATCGATGCGGCATCGCCTTCGATACCGGTTACCTGCGCCACCCGTCCGGCCAGCGGCAGGGCAAAGTTTCCGATTCCGCAAAACAGGTCGAGCAGGAGATA
>MTKY01051648.1_pt1 | contig 51026 bp, 38 predicted proteins | sample 1042731 | NCBI WGS metagenome assembly MTKY01 (sample SAMN06212206, study PRJNA360538) | anaerobic digester metagenome | biome: Wastewater treatment plant; material: sludge; isolation source: anaerobic digester fed with sludge from wastewater treatment plant | place: Denmark: WWTP Soeholt ...
CGCACCACCTCGATTTTGGGATACGGCCCGTACTTGAAGCCCTCGATCAGCACGAGATCCACATCTCCCACACCCGCCAGCGCCGCCTCCAACGGGGGCAGTTCGGCGTAACGCCGCGTGTGGACGATGCGATCCGGCGTGACGAAGGCGACGTGCTGCGCGCCGGCCTCCCACAAGCGGCGGGTATCCGTGCCCGGCAGGTCGGTTTCGACATCCGCGCGGACGGTATGCTTGACCACTCCAACGCGATAGCCACGCTCCCGCAGCAACGCAATCAGCTTTTCGAGTAGCGTTGTCTTGCCGCTGTTCGAACGACCAACAAAAGATAGTATCGGCGCTGCAGGTGATTCACCAACCATACCGTCTACCTCCAAATTTTCTGTGCTTTCCTTGAGATAACCGAGCACTTGCGTCAGAATGTCCTCTGGTGTCAATGCCGAGGTATCGATATAGAGATCACAGTGGGCGCGCGCGTGCGCCAGACGGACTTCCCGCTCCTCCACCCACCACGCGGAGGGTTGTTCCAATCCCTCACGCCGCGCGGCAACCCCCATAGTGACATCCAGGTAGATCAACACATCGGGATTGGTGATGCGCCGCCACATCATAGGCGCGGCACAATGTTCTTGCATGATTTCTTTGACGCGATATCCAAGCGCCCGCAACGCGCGCGCTAACGTGGATTTTCCGGAGGAACAGGGGCCAACGATACCAATACGCCGCGCGTCCATCATCATCCCAGCACTGGCGGGCTACAGGTCCGGGACGGGCACCTCGACGCGCATGAAACGCGGACCTTGCGGTTCGCCGGATTGCACGTGCAGCACCAGTATGCTTGTGTCGTCCTTGGGACGCCCGTTATCCGCCGCCGTCGCCCGCTCCAACAGCCCGTCGGCGATAGCCTGCGCGGTGGGCGAGACTTGCCAGATCGCCTCGAATGCCTGCGGGACGTCCAGCGCCGCACCAGTATTCGCGCCGGCATGGACCAGACCGTCGGTGAAGGCCAACGCAATCAGGCCTGGTTCGAGATAGAGCTGATCCACCGTAGGCCGCGTGTGTTGGTGAAAGCCCAACGGCGGAGACTCGCTCTCCAATAGCTGCAAATCGCCCGCCGGATAACGCACGTAAACGCTCGATGCGCCGCATTGCGTGATCACCAACGAACCGCTATCGAGGTCCACCGACAGGATAACCAACGTCGCCGACACCTTGCCACGTCTGTGCTCGTAGAGCATATCGTTGGCCGCGCGCGCCGCCGCGCCATCACGCACGCCTTCGGCCAACTCGGAGACCACTTTACGGACCACACGGATGCTGATGGCTTTGGCCGCCTCGCCGGAGCTTTGTCCATCGGCCAGCACAAAGGAGATGCCGCCGCGCGGGCGCTCGATCATTTCCAGCGTGTCCCCGCTCTCGCGCACTGCCCATTTGTTGATCTTGCTCGCGGCAACAGAAAGATGCATCGCGGACTCCTCTTATGCGTGCTCGGCCTCACGTGGAACGTACTTGCCGCCGATCGCGCTCGGTAGGATATCCACCTCGACACCCTCGGCCAAACGAATGCGAGCGATATTCGCCTCACGATCGTAGCGGGTCAACGTCCCGATAAAGCCGCCGATGGTGACTACGCGATCGCCGGCGGTCAGTTCGCGCTCCTGTTGCTGGCGGCGCCGTCGCGCCATCCACTGCGGCACATAGAGGAAAACGACGATCAACATCATCATCACAATCCAAAACAGCCAATCTACACCCTGTCCCATACCGCGCTCCTGACTGACAATGTTACGCTCAAATACTGACTGAACGGTTATACCTCGATTATACCCGCAAGGTGAAAGAAGGACAAGAGCCAGTCTAACGGCTTCGTTCGGCATCCTCAGCGGCGTGTTGGACCATAAAGTCAGTTCAGCGGTTGTGCTGGGTGCCAATATCGGCTCGGATGTCGTCCAACAAACGTTGATTATGAGCCTCGTCGTGTTCATCGCCGGCGAGCTGCGCTTCAAGCGCTATTTTCTATGGAAAAGCATGGGCCCGATGATCGGCCCCACCATCATGTGCCTCATCCTGGGCTGGGATGGCGCATACTCCCGCGTCGACGGCGCGATTCTGTTCGGCTCGTTTATCGCCTATCTTTATTATCTGTACGTCGATGAACGGAAGCATTACAAGGCCCACGAGAATGGGTTCTCCGAAACCGGCGAAGCTCCGGAAGGCGTCCCGACCAGTGTCACTCATGCGCTGCGTGATGGGTTGATCGCAGTGGTAGCCCTCGGCATCACCGTCGGCAGTGCGATGGCGGCGCTTGAGTTTACCGAGATCATTGTCGCGCGCACCGGCATCGGCGGCTCGCTCATCGGCGTGACGACCCTGGGTGTGGCATCGGCGCTCCCGAAGTTGATCACTGCCGTCACCGGCATCCGCAACGGCGACAGTGGGATCCCGCTCGGCACGCTGGTCGGCAGCAACATTACCAATCCTTTAGTTAGTTTTTAGTGAGAATACTATTGACAGCCGCCCAGAACATGTTATGATTGCAGCAGATTTTGCAATCCACCTGTAACATGTTCTGGGTGTTTTTCATCGACGGAAATATGGAGGGGGAACGATGACGCTATTCAAACGCCGCGATCACGCAGATTCCACTGCAATGCCGGTACCGGAGCCGAAGCCGGTCAAAGTCGAGAAAAAGGAAGAACCACCGGACCCGATGTTTCGATTACTGGAACCGGAACCAGCGGGAACGCCACCCCAACGGGGCACCATCAGCGACCGGCAGGCTGCGCTGCTGCGCATGCAGCTACAAATCGCCGATACGCTGCGTCAGAGATTCCTTGCTCCCAATGTCTCTCTCGATTTGCCCTTGGAACGCACTCCAGAATACGAAAAAACTGCCCGCGAAAAGTTACAGCAATTGATCAGTAGCGGCAACTGCAGATTGCCATCGAACACCAACCAGGAAGACTTCGTTAACGAGGTGTTGAACGAGGCATTTGGCTACGGCCCCATCCAGTCATTGACCGAACGAACCGACATCACCGAGATCATGGTCAATGGCCCCTACATCATCTTCGTGGAAAAAGATGGACGCGTGCGCGAGACCGGCTACAAATTCCTGGATGACGATCACGCCGAGCGCATCGTCAAGCGTATCGTGCTGCCACTGGGTCGCACAGTAAGCATCGACAATCCTCTGATCGACGCGCGTCTGCCGGATGGCTCGCGCGTGAACGCCGTCATCCGCCCGTGCGCTATCGACGGCCCCAACATCACCATCCGCAAGTTCTCGAAGGACAAACTGACCGTGCATGACTTGATGCGCTTCGGGTCGCTGACCGAGGATATGGCAAAACTGCTGGAAGCTGCCGTGGTCTCGCGGCGCAACATCATCGTCTCCGGCGGCACCGGCTCCGGCAAAACGACGCTGATCAACATCCTCTCCGGTTACATCCCCGAACACGAGCGCACCGTCACCATCGAGGATGCCGCCGAATTGCAACTGCGCCAGCGCAATGTTGTGCGCCTGGAAACGAAGAAACCGAATCCCATCAGTCCTACCGAAGTGACCATCCGCCAGTGTGTGATCAACGCGCTACGGATGCGGCCCGAACGCATCGTGGTGGGCGAGTGTCGCGGCGGCGAGGCGCTGGATATGCTCCAGGCGATGAACACCGGCCACGATGGCAGTATGACGACTATCCACGCAAACACGCCCCGCGACTGCATCTCCCGTCTGGAGACGCTGGTGCTGATGGCCGGCGTAGACTTGCCGCTGATGACGGTTCGCAAACAGATCGCCTCGGCGATCCACATGATCGTGCAAGCCGGGCGTCTGCGCGATGGCAGCCGCAAAGTCACCAACATTACTGAGATTCTGGGGATGGAAGGGGAAACGGTTATTTTGCAAGACATCTACCAGTTCTACGATGAGGGCGACGGGCCGGACGGCAAGATTACTGGCTACCACGGGCCTACCGGCGTGCGCCCCGACAGCGACAGTATCTTCAAGCAGTACGGCTTCAATCTGCCGCCAACCATGTTTATGAAAAAGAAAGGATCGCTGAGTTAGTCATCGGCAGAAAGAAATCCCCGACGCTTTCCAGCGTCGGGGATTTTTCGTGGGACTAAGCTCTTTTGTCCACTACCACCCAGAAATTCGGGCTGGACTCGTGCAGTGTGAGGAGGTACACACCAGGCACGGTGAAAAAGCGCATCAATGCCTGGGGCGGATAGAAGTGACTGCGCATCAACGTCAGCGTTTCGCCGAGTGCCACGAGCTTGACGGAAAATCGCCGTATATCCGGCTCTTCGATCACCAACCGTCCGCCCGGCGCAAGGACACGCAGCAGTTCCCGCGCCGCGCGGTGATGGTCGCGGAAGTGGTGGAAGCTGTCGATGGCGATGATCCGCTCGAACGCGCCATCGCGGAAGGGCAAGCGCTCCGCCGCTCCCAAACTGGCGCAGAAGCCACCCTTCGCCAGCGCCTCGCACATCATCTTCACCGACAGGTCGAGAATGCACACATGCGCCACATCCACGCGAAAGTGCTGCGACACGCGTCCCGTACCGCCACCCACATCCAACAGCCGGTCATGCGGCTCGAACGCGCACAACTCACGCAACCAGCGCGCGTCCGGCGGGCGGATGAATCGCTCGTACAACGGCGCAACCAGACTAAAATGATCGAATGGCGGGTCGGATTTGACGCTCACAGTGCTCCTTTCAAACCTTGGCACGGGTAGGGACAGCCTCATTGTAACAAAAAACTGAAGCAGCGCAATGGTCACTGCCGTCAAGTCATTGGACAAAAACACGCGCCTGGGTATGATTGACCTTGTTTCTCGAACTAACGACTATCCGACTATTGCAGGAGATACAAATGACGGATGAAGGACTCGACCGGTACTTTTTCAACCCGCAAGGGATCGCCGTCATCGGTGCGAGTGGCGATCCAACCAAACTGAGCTATGGTACGGTCCATAACCTCATCGCCCACGGCTATCGCGGGCCGATCTACCCCGTCAATCCCAAAGGCGGCGAAATTCAAGGACTGACGGCCTATCCGAGCATCCTGGACGTACCCGATCCCGTCGAACTGGCGGTGATCATGATTCGCGCCGAAGCCGCGCCTGAAGCGTTGAGCGCGTGCGGCGAGCGCGGCCTCAAAGCCGTGATCGTCGTCACTGGTGGATTCCGCGAGACGGGGCCGGCAGGCGCGGCGTTGGAAGCCACGCTCAAGGACATCGTCGCGCAGTACGGGCTGCGCCTCATCGGGCCGAACTGCGTCGGCGTGATGGATTCACATCTGCCGCTCGACACCACGTTCATCACGATGATGCCCGAACCGGGCCACATCGCCTTCGTCTCGCACTCCGGCGCGATCTGCGGCGGCTCCATCGATTGGGCGCGCAGCGTCGGCGTGGGGTACAGCCGCATCGCCAGTCTGGGCAACCAGCTAGACGTAGACATCGCCGATGGCATCCAGATGATGAAGGACGATCCCAACACGCGCGTTATCAGCGTCTATGCCGAGGGCCTGCCCGATGGGCGGCGTTTCGTGGAGGCAGCGGCGAGCGTCTACCGCAGCAAGCCCGTGGTCATGCTCAAGGCCGGATTGACGACGGCCGGCGTACAGGCCGTGGCGTCGCACACCGGCGCGCTGGCGGGCAACAATGACGCCTACGTCGCCGCGTGTCACCGCGCGGGCGTGGTGATGGTACACTCGCTCCAGGAACAGAACGACGTGGCGATGGCCCTGGCGACGCAGCCCCTCCCACGCGGCAATCGTGTGGCTTTGCTCACCAACGCGGGCGGTCCGGCAGCGCTGGCTGCCGACGCGCTCGACCGGCAGGGCCTGGTGATGGCGCCCATCAGCGCCGCCACGCAGGAACGCCTCAAAGCCGTGACCCCACCCGGAACGCAGTTGGGCAATCCCGTCGATATGCTCGGCGGGCCGCGCGCGGGAATGTTCAGCGCGGCGGGCAAAATCCTGCTGGAAGACCCCGACGTGGATATGCTGATGACGATGTTCGTCCCGCAGGCGATCACGCCGGTGAACGAAGTGGCCCAGGAGATGGTGAAAACCGGGCTTGGCGCGGAAAAGCCTGTCGTCGCCTGCCTTGTCGGCGGGGAGAGCCTCACCGAAACGATTTATACGCTCAACCGAGGCGGCGTCCCCTTCTACCGCGATCCCAACCGGGCCGGACGCGCGCTCGGCGGGCTGTGGGAATACCGCCAGCTCCGCGAGCGCCCCGACCTCACCCCCACCCCGGTCGCGGGCGTGGACCGCGCGGCAGCGCAGGCGCTTCTGGATGCGGCGTGGGAGCAGCGCGGCGCGGGCTTCCTGGATGCGGAGACTTCCGCGCGCGTGGCCGAGGCTTACGGCATCGCCATCCCCTTCTCGGGCCTCGCCGGCAACGTCGAGGAAGCCGTCGCCCTGGCAGAACAGGCCGGGTATCCGGTCGCGCTCAAGCGCATCGCGGCGGACGTCGTCCACAAAGCGGACGTGGGGGGGCTGGCGGTGGGTTTGCGCGACGCGGACGCGGTGCGCGCCGCTTTCGAGCGCGTCACCGAGGGCGGGCGGGCGCGCGCGATGGTGCAGCGGATGATCCCCAAAGGCCAGGAGGTCATTCTGGGCGCCCGGCGCGACGCGCAGTTTGGGCCGCAGTTGATGTTTGGGATGGGCGGCCTGTACGTGGAAATCTTGCGCGACGTGGCTTTCCGCCTCGCCCCCATCAGCGCCGAGGATGCGCGGGGGATGATCGCGGAGACCGCTGCCGGGCGCATTATGCGGGGCGTGCGCGGCGAGCCGCCGGGTGACATAGCCGCCGTCGTCGAGGCGCTACAGCGCGTCGGGCAGCTCGTGGTCGACTTCCCCAACATCGCCGAAATGGACATCAACCCGCTAATCGTCGGGCCAGCCGGCGCAGGCGTGTGGGCAGTGGATGTGCGGATACGAATCGAAGGGTGAGTGGCAACATGGAAGCGGGCTTGAACGCCGGTTCTACGTCGCCAGTTGCCGGTTGCTCTTACAAGGAGTGTAACCGAACCTGTGGTACAGCCCCGATCATGAAAGCTGGCGCCGGATCATAATCCGGCGCTGCGGGGACGGCGGATTGTGATCCGCCTTAAGCGTTGAAGTAGAACTATTTCCCGAGGAGGCATAATGACGGTAGAGATAGGCTTACTCCTGGCCATCGTGGCGGCAGCGGTGGTGCTGTTCTCGCTGGAGAACTTGCCGGTAGACGTCATCGCCCTGGGCATCACGATGACGCTCATCCTCACGGGACTGCTGCCTGCAGAGCAAGCCTTCGCCGGATTTGGCAGCAACACGGTGGTGATGATCTTCGGCTTGCTGGTGATCACCGCTGCGTTGATGAACACCGGCGTGACGGATATGGCCGGGCGCAAGCTGCTGCAAATGGCCGGCGACAAACCCAAGCGTTTGCTCGCTATCGTGATGGGTATCCCGGCCATTTCGAGCGCCTTTATCAGCAACACGGCGGCGGCAGCGATGTTCACGCCGTTGACGTTGGGGCTGGCGCGGCGGATGAGAATCAGTCCGGCCAAGCTGTTGATGCCGATGGCCTTTGCCACCATCCTCCCCAGTTCGGTCACGCTGATTGCCACGTCGACCAATATCGTCGTCAGCGACGTTATGACGCACTACGGCATGAAGCCGTTGGGGTTGTTCGAGTTGACCGTGGTGGGGCTGCCCATTGCGATTCTGGGCATCCTCTATATGCTCACCCTCGGCTACCGTCTGATCCCCGACCGCAGCACCGACGAGGAGCTTTCCACCCCGCTGGGGTTCCGTCCCTATCTGGCCGAAGTTTTGATTCTCCCCGGCTCGCCTCTGATCGGCAAAACGCTCTCTGAGAGCGGGTTGGGACGCGATATGGACCTGACTGTGCTGCGGGTCGTCCGCAACAAAAACCACTATCTCGTCCCCCAGGCCAAGTTGCGCCTGCAAGAAGCCGACGAGCTGTTGGTGGAAGGCCAGCGCTCCCAAATCCTCAAGGTCAAGGACGCGGCGGGCATCGGCCTCAAGGCTGACATCACGCTGGCCGATCCCCGGTTGCAGGCCGGCGATACGGAACTGGTCGAAGTGATCCTGCTGCCGCAATCGCCGCTTACCGGGCGCACACTGAAGACGCTTGATTTCCGCGAGCGATATGGTTTGCAAGTACTCGGCATCAACCGTAAAGGACAAGCCATTTTTCGCAAGTTGAGCGAGACCCGGCTGCGCACCGGTGACCAACTGCTGATTCAAGGGCCGCGCACGAATATCACGGCGTTGGACGAGGACAACTTCCACATCATCGGCGCGGTGGAGCACCAGCGCCCCAACCGCAAGCGTGCGCCGATCGCCATCGGCATTTTCGTTGCCGTGCTGGCGCTGACGGCGTTCAATGCGCTATCGCTGCCAGTGTCCGTCATCCTGGGCGCGATTGGCGTCTTTGTCACGCGCTGCATCACGCCCGACGAGGCCTACCGGAACATCTCGTGGAAGGCCATCATCGTCATCGGTTGTATGCTGGCGATGGGCCGAGCCATGGAATACACCGGCGCGGCGACCTATCTCGCCGACCAGATCGTGTCGCTTACCCGTGGACTGACCAATCCGGTATGGCTGTTCACTGCATTCTTCGTGCTGACGATGATTCTGACACAGCCGATGTCGAACCAGGCGGCGGCGGTGTTGGTGCTGCCGATTGCGATCCAGACGGCGCTGCAACTGGGGCTGAATCCACGCGCATTCGGGGTGATGATCGCCGTCGGCGCAAGCTGCTCTTTCATCACGCCGTTGGAACCGGCCTGCCTGATCGTCTACGGGCCGGGTGGCTACAAATTTACAGACTTCGTCAAAGTCGGATCGCTGCTCACAGTGCTGGTGTATCTGGTCGCCATCCTGCTGGTGCCGATATTCTGGCCACTTTGACCTTCACGGATTTTTGGTATTACCGCAATAGGAGAAAGAAAAGTAGGGAGGGTTGGGGGTATAGCCACCCCAACTCCAGATTCCCGAGCAAACTCGTGGTTATTTCCCAGCAGAGGGGGCACAGCATTAATGTATCACTTTCTATCACGCTTGCGTGAGCGCGCGAGTATGCGGATCAAGGCCATGCGCATCCGGCTGCGCGGCGCAAACCTGCAAGGCAAGATCGATCACAACATTTGGTATCTTTACGTAGAAGTCTTCTGGGCCGCGATGCTCAGTGCGGCGGCGTCTTTCAACGCCACGTATGCGGTGCGGCTGGGCGCGTCCAATACGATGATCGGTTGGCTGTCGTCAGTGCCGGCGTTGCTCGCGGTCTTTTTATTGGTGCCGTCGGCGCGTCTCCTGGAGCGAAAAACACAGCGCGCGCCGTGGATTTGGGGCAGCTTGTTCATCGCCCGGCTCGGCTATGGCCTGATTGCTGTATTGCCCTGGCTCGTCGCCAACTATCGCGCTGAAGCCGTGGTCGGCCTGTTGATCGCCATCAGCATTCCAAGCACGTTTTTCGCAGCGGGCTTCAACCCACTGCTGGCCGATGTGGTACCCGAGCGCGACCGCGCGCGCGTCTTTGCCAACCGCAATATCATTGCCGGCCTCACCATTGCGGTCTTGACTTTTCTTGCCGGCAGATGGCTGGAGGCTGCTGCAAACATCCGCTGGGCCGCCTTTCCTGCGAATTACCAGGCAGTCTACGTCGTCGGGTTTCTGGGCGCGATGATCAGCCTCGTCTACCTGCTCAAAATCAGGGTACCGGAGAGCAAAGTTGTCACGCAGACGTCGAAGCAAAGGGCGTCTTTGGCGCAGCTCAAGACGATGTTTAGGGAAAATCGCGCTTTCGCGCGGATCATCCTCAACACATTGCTTTTCGGGTTCGGCGAATGGCTGGTCTCGCCGCTGTACATCATTTTCTTCCTGCGTCATCTCCACGCCACAGACGGTTGGGTGGGGCTGAACAGCACGTTAGCCAACCTCGGCGTCATCGTCGGCTACGCGCTCTGGCAGAGAATCATCTACCGGTTAGGCGACGCGCGCACGCTGCTTATCACCATCCCGCTTTCTGCAAGCTATGCTTTTCTGGTGAGCCTGTTTCCCAACCTGACGGCGATCCTGGTGTGGGGCGTGCTGATCAACATCATCAACCCCGGCGTGAACCTCAGCCACTTCAACATCCTGCTCAAGCTCTGTCCCAGCGAACGTCGCGCGAGCTACATCGCCTTCTATTCGACGATCATCAATATGGGCGCGTTCATCGGCCCGTTGGTCGGCGTGGCGCTATCCAAGACACTCGACATCCGGCTGCTGCTCATCATCGGCGGCAGTATACGGTTGATCGGCGCGTTGATGTTCCACGTGTTTCCCATCAAAGTAGCCGACCCAACGAGAGCGGGGGCGGAGTAGGGAGTAAGGAGTAAGGAGTAGGAAGTAAGGAGTAGGAAGAATGGCAAATTACGCAGCAGAGTTCCAAAATCAAGGATCAAAAACCGAGAATCAGTTCGAGCAAGTGTATGCGCTGGTGAAGGCGATTCCGCGGGGGAAGGTGGCCGCGTATGGGCAGATTGCGCGATGGCTCGGCTGGCCGCGCGGGGCGCGCACCGTCGGTTGGGCACTGCGCGCACTGCACACGGACGAGGTTCCCTGGTATCGCGTGGTCAACGCGCAAGGGCGCGTGAGCTTACGGGATGACGGTGGCTTGCAACGGGCGCTGCTGGAAGCGGAAGGCGTCGTCTTCGATACTGCCGGGCGGATCGATCTGAAGGTCTACGGCTGGACCGGGCCAGTTATTCCGTGGGGTGAGGAATAGGAAATGGGAAATGGCAAATGGTGAATGGCAAATGGTGAATGGCAAATGGTGAATGGCAAATGGCAAAAGAAAGTTGACGTTTTCGCCAGTTTGCTCTATGATTGAAAATGCATCCACAAAATGCTTGCGCCGGATCATAATCCGGCGCTGCAAGGACGGCGGATTGTGATCCGCCTTAAGCGTTGAAATAGGATAATTTACCGAGGAGTTTCCATGTGGAACTCCACACCAACGAGGACGAAAATAAAACTTTCCGTGTATTCTGTGTATTCCGTGGTTTATTTTCGAAGGAGTCTCCAAGTGGGATTCCACACCAACGAGTGACGAAAAGGATTTCCTCAACGGATTCAACGGAATCTAACGGATATTTTTCCGTTTAATCCGTTCGATCCGTTGAGGCCATTTTCTAAGGAGACACCGGTGCTGGCGCACACCATGCAGCACGAAAATAAGGATTTCCGTGTGTTTCGTGTATTCCGTGGTTTATTTTCGAAGGAGATATTTAGTTTACGTGGACATTGCACAACTCAAACAACAAGCTGCCGAATATGCAGCGCAATTTGTGACCTCCGGCATGGTCGTGGGGTTGGGTCACGGCAGCACGGCCATCTTCGCCATCCGCGCCATCGCGGCAAAGCTTGCCAGCGGCGAACTCAAGGACATCGTAGCGATTCCCTGCTCCCGGCAGGTGGAGGCTGACGCGCGCGCTTTGGGCATCCCACTCACCACACTTGACGAAGTGAGCGTCATTGATGTGACGATCGACGGGGCCGACGAGGTCGATCCCGCGCTCAACCTCATCAAAGGCGGCGGCGGTGCGATCCTGCGGGAAAAGATCGTCGCCCAGGCCAGTCGCCGTGAAATCATCGCCGTCGACGAGGGCAAACTCGTTCCGGTATTGGGGACGGTGTGGGCCGTGCCGGTCGAGGTGATCCCCTTCGGGTGGCGCTCGCAAGCCAATTACCTCGCCACCCTGGGAGCAGAAGTCACACTGCGCCGTTCGAACGATGGCGAGCCTTTCCGCACCGATCAGGGTAACTTGATTCTGGACTGCCGCTTCGGGCCGATTGCGCAGCCGGAGGAACTGGCATCGCAGATTCGCGCGCGCGCCGGGATCATCGAACACGGGATGTGTCTGGGAATCGCCGACGATGTGATTGTCGCCGGGCCAGCGGGGATTCGCCATCTCCAACGCAAGCAATTGCGCTTTCTATAGCGCGCCAGAGGCTAAAAACGCGCGGTATAGGAACCGCGCCTACCAGGTAACGCGAAAGGGAGGTCAGCTATGTCCGAACGCAGAGCGTCACAAGGATCAGCGGCGTCTCCGTTGCGCGTCATCATCGTCGATGACTCGGAGGAAACCCGCAAAAGCATCCAAATGATGATGAGCCTCGTACCCGACAGTGAGGTGGTCGCCCAGGGCGAAAATGGCCGTGAGGCGATTGAGCTGGCGCGCCAACACCATCCCGACATCGCTCTTATCGACGTCAATATGCCGGTTATGGACGGGCTGACGGCCATTCAGACGTTACGCCAGGAACACCCCGCCCTCATCTGCATCGTGATTTCGGCGGAAAAGGACCAGCCAACATTGCAGCGCGCCGTCTCCGTTGGCGCGCAGGGGTACTTGATCAAGCCGGTCACCGCCGAGCAATTGCTGAGCGTGATGGAGCGGGCCAGCAAGGCTGCGCAGGTAACGCGGACACCGACCTCCCCACCCGCGCCGCCGCCCCCGTCACAACCCGACCTGGAAACATTGGCTATCCAATACGCCAGGGCGCGCCGCGCCGACGATCAGGCCATCCGTGTGTTCGAGACGCTGGCCAAGAAGCCGGACTGCAAACAACGCTGGCTGATGACACTGGCCATGCTGTACATCGTGCGCAGGCAATGGTCAAAGCTCAAGGCACTGGCCGCACGATTGGAACAGGCAGGACAAGCGACGCAGACGCCGGCCCGCCCGCCCACGCCACAAACAACAGCCTTGCTCTCCAATCTAGAAGCATTGGCCGCGCAATACGCCAAAGTGCGCCGCGTAGACGATCAGGCCATCCAGGTATTCGAGACGCTGTCCCAGCAGCCGGACTGCAAACTACGCTGGCTGATGACACTGGCGATGCTCTACATCGTGCGCAAGCAATGGAAGCCGCTCGAAGCGCTGGCCGCGCGGCTGGAAAAGACCGAGCGTCACTGACCTGGAGGCTGATTTGGCAACGATTCGCCTCGAGGACGTCTCCCGCATCTTCCGCACGCCCGATTCCAGACTTCATACCAAGCGCCGCGACCCGACGGGAACGATCGCCCATTTCACGTACACGGAGACCCTCCACCCGAAAGGCCCGGTTGTGGCCCTGGATCACATCCATTTGACCATTCCTGACGGGAAAACCGTCGCCGTGGTGGGGCCGTCGGGCTGCGGGAAGAGCACGTTGCTGCGCGTGATCGCCGGTCTGGAGAGTTTTACCGGCGATGTGTTTTACGACGAAGAGAACATGCGCGACATCCCGCCAAAAGAGCGGTACATCGGCATGGTATTCCAGAACTACGCGCTCTACCCGCATTTCGAGAGCGAGGACAACCTGCGATTCTTCTTCAAAGTCCACAAAGCGCCCGACGCCGAGGCCGACGAACGCATCCGCATCACGTCGGAGATTATGGGGATCGGCTTCGATGAGCTGCTCAAATACAAACCGGGCAAGCTTTCCGGCGGGCAACGCCAGCGGGTAGCGATTGGCCGCGCGTTGGTGCGCCAGCCCCGGCTCTTCCTGTTCGACGAGCCGCTCTCCAACCTGGACGCAAAGCTACGCACGCAGACGCGCGCAGAAATCAAGCGACTGCTCCATCGCTTCAACATCACGGCGGTCTACGTCACCCACGATCAGGTGGAAGCGATGGCCATCGGCGACTTGATCGCGGTGATGCGTGAAGGGCGCGTCGAGCAGGTGGGGACTTACCAGGAGCTTCTGGACGCGCCGGAGAACACGTTCGTGGCCGGGTTCTTTGGTCTTCCGCCGATGAATCTGCTTGACGGGATGGTAAACGGCGCTATGCTAAATCTTGACGGGTTGCAGCTCGTCTTGCCCGACTCTATCGCGGCGCAAACTCGCGAAGGCCAGGCGGTGACGCTAGGGATTCGCCCTGAGGCCGTCGTCACCGGGGCCGCAAATGTGGAAGCCAGTGCAGGCCGGCGTTTCGACGGTGTGATCGACGTGATCGAGCCGGATTTTGGACGCCGCCGGCAAGTCGTATACCTGCACAACGGCACGACGAATTTCTGCGCTATCGTACCGCAAGAAATGTCGCTCGCGCCCGGCGATCCACTGACCGTCCACCTGCCCGCGGAGACGCTGCATTTTTTCGATACGCGCAGCGGGGCGCGGATTAAAGACGAGGAATAAAGATGCCCGAACCGATCACTGACAACACGCTTTTTTACGGCGACAATCTGCCCATCCTGCGGGACTACATCCCCGACGCGAGCGTGGACTTGATCTACCTCGACCCGCCGTTCAACTCCAGTCGCACGTACAATGTGCTCTTCAAAGACGAGAGCGGTGAGGACAGCGAGGCGCAGATTGCCGCCTTCGAAGATACGTGGCACTGGAACCGCGCCGCCGAGAGCACCTACGAAGACCTGGTCATCAACGGCCCGCTACACGTGGGCAAGATGATCACCGCGCTGCGCGACTTCGTCGGCGCGAACCAGATGATGGCCTACCTGGTGATGATGACGGCGCGCCTGGTGGAACTGCACCGCGTGCTCAAGCCCACCGGCAGCCTGTACTTGCACTGCGACCCGACGGCGAGCCATTATCTCAAGATCATTTTGGATACGATTTTTAGAGCTGAGAACTACCGTTCGGAAATTGTCTGGAAGCGCACCAGTGCACATAGTTCAGCCAAGCGACATGGCCCGATCCACGACGTTCTGTTTTTCTATACCAAAAGTAGCAACTACACTTGGAACCAGCAGTATCAACCTTACGATCAGGAATATGTCCAAAGTTTCTATCGACACACCGATGAGGACGGACGTTTATACCGGTTAAGCGATTTGACGGGTGCAGGGATACGCCACGGGGAAACAGGTCAACCTTGGCGTGGCGTTGATCCAACGGCTAAAGGACGACATTGGATGCGCCCACCTAATGAACTAGACGAACTTGATACTCAAGGTAGAATTTACTGGCCCGAAAAAGGGAGTGTACCAGCGTATAAGCGCTATCTGGATGAAATGCCTGGCATACCCTTACAAGATATTTGGGACGATATTGCGCCTGTTGGAGCACAAGCCAAAGAACGCCTCGGCTACCCCACCCAAAAGCCGCTCGCGCTGCTCGAACGCATCATCCAGGCCAGCAGCAATCCCGGCGATTGGGTGCTCGATCCGTTCTGCGGGTGCGGCACGGCGGTCGCTGCCGCGCAGAAACTCGGTCGGCGCTGGATCGGCATCGACATCACCTTCCTCTCGATCTCGCTGCAACGCTCGCGGCTGCAAGAGATGTTCCCCGGCCTCGGCTTCCGCGTCACCGGCCAGCCGGAGAGCGTCGGCGCCGCGCGCTACCTGGCGCAGCACGACCGCTTCCAGTTCGAGTGGTGGGCGCTGTCGCTCGTCGGCGCGCGCCCATCGCAGCCGACCACGGCGACGAAAGGCAAGAAAGGCGCGGATCGCGGCATCGATGGCATCATCAACTTTATGGACGATACCTCCGGCGCGGCCAAACGGGCGCTCGTTCAGGTGAAGAGCGGCAAGGTCAGCGTCCGCGATGTGCGCGATCTGCGCGGCACGTTGGAACGGGAGAAAGCCGCGCTCGGCCTGCTGCTCACGCTGGAAGCGCCTACCGAGCCCATGGAGACGGAGGCCGTCGAAGCGGGCTTCTATCACTCACCGGGCTGGTATCGGAAATATCCGCGCGTGCAAATTCTCACCATCGAGGCGCTGCTCGGCGGCGCTAAGCCGCAGATGCCGCCGGCGTGGGGCACGTTCAAACAGGCAGAGCGGGTGGCGGAGCCAGGCGCAGTTCAAGGGACACTGGAATTGTGACAATCGAGGACACATCGAAGGAATCTAGGGAACATTCTCACATTTGATCGTGATTTTGGTGAATTGCTTTTCCACTCAATTGCAGATACAATAACAGTCGTAACACGTTGGCAAATACGCTAATTACACTACCTTGAATCCACATTGTAATCGTCAAAGGAGCTAATACTATGGGACGACCAATTACCTTATTCACTGGACAATGGGCCGACCTGCCCCTGGAAACCCTCGCGCAGAAAGTCAGCGCGTGGGGGTTCGATGGCCTCGAACTCGCTTGTTGGGGCGACCACTTCGAGGTCGATAAGGCGCTCGAAAGCGACGCCTACGTGCGCGTGAAGCGCGACCTGCTGGCGAAGTACAACCTCAAGAGCTTCGCCATCAGCAACCACCTCGTCGGGCAGTGCGTGTGCGACAACATCGACCGCCGCCACAAAAGCGTCCTCCCGCCGCGCCTGTGGGGCGACGGCGACCCGGAAGGCGTGCGCCAGCGCTGCGCCGAGGAGATGAAGAATACGGCCAAAGCCGCCAAGCTGTTCGGCGTGGACATCGTCAATGGGTTTACCGGCAGCAGTGTGTGGGGGATGTTCTACTTCTTCCCACCCACCAGCCAGGCCGACATCGACGCGGGGTACGCCGACTTTGCCGCCCGCTGGACGCCGATTTTCGACGTTTTCCAGGCCGAGGGCGTCAGATTCGGGCTGGAAGTGCATCCTACGGAGATCGCCTACGACATCGTCACCTACGAACGGGCGCTCAAGGCGGTGAATGGGCACCCGGCCTTTGGCATCAACTTCGACCCAAGCCACCTGATCCACCAGTTCATCGATCCGCCGGAGCTGATCTACGCCTTCCCCGAGCGCATCGTCCACGTCCACGTGAAGGACTCGCGGCTGCACCTCGACGGGCGGAGCAGCATCCTCTCGTCGCATCTGGACTTCGGCGACAGGCGGCGTGGGTGGGACTTCGTCTCGCCGGGCCACGGGGACGTGCGTTGGGACCCGATCATCCGCGCGCTCAACCGCATCGGCTATCAAGGCCCGCTCTCCATCGAGTGGGAAGACAGCGGCATGGACCGCGAATACGGCGCGCAGGAATCGCTGGCGATGATCCGCAAACAGGATTTCGCGCCGTCAGCCGTCGCGTTCGACGCGGCGTTTGGGAGTGAGTAGCGAGGAGCGAGTTATGAGCGACAGTGGTGGTTTTACGACGATGGCCGGCGCGCGGGCCGCGGGGGAGGCTCCACAGATTGGCGTCGGAATGTTGGGTTATGCGTTTATGGGTAAGGCCCACAGCAATGCGTACAAGAAGATCCCCTATATGATGTACCCGCCGCCGGCTGTGCCGGTTTTGGCTGCGATTTGCGGGCGCAACGAAGACGCGGTCGCCGAGGCAGCCAAGCGGTATGGTTACGCGAAGTATTACACGGATTGGGGGGAGATGCTCAAGGATGACGATGTGCAACTCTTCGACAACGGCGGGCCGAACGCCTTGCACGCCGAACCGAGTATCGCGGCGGCGCAAGCGGGCAAGCACGTCTTCTGCGAAAAACCCCTGGGCCGCAATCCGGCGGAGTCCAAGGCAATGTGGGATGCAGTGGAAAAGGCCGGCGTCAAACATATGGTCGCCTTCAATTACCGTTTCGTCCCCGCCATCCGCCAGGCGCGCGAGTTGATCGAGGGCGGCGCGTTGGGCCGCATCTACCACTACCGCGCCGTCTACCTGCAAGAGTGGATCATGCCGCACTACGGCACGCCGATGATCTGGCGGCTGAACAAGGCAGAGGCCGGCGCTGGCGCGCTCGGCGATCTGGGCGCGCACATCATTGATCTGGGGCGCTTCCTGGTGGGCGAGATCGAGAGCGTCGGCGCGATGATGCGCACGTTCATCCCGGAGCGTCCGCTGGGCGACGGCACGATGGCGAAAGTCGATGTCGACGACGCCTTCGTGGCGACCGTCGGCTTTGCTAACGGCGCGATCGGCACGCTGGAGGCCACACGCTTCGCCGCCGGGCGCAAGAATCACGAGGTGCTCGAGATCAACGGCGAAAAGGGCACGATCGTTTTCGATCTAGAGCGTCTCAACGAGTTGGAGGTTTTCTGGGTGGGCGAAGGTCGCAAGGAAACCCAGGGGTTCACCAACGTCCTGATCAGCGAGCCGTATCATCCCTGGTGGTCGAACTGGTGGCCGCAGGGGCACATGATCGGCTGGGAACACAGCTTCGTCCACGAATTGGCGCACTTCCTCGACTGCATCGTGAACGACAAGGACGTCGCCCCTTACGGCGCGACCTTCGAAGACGGCTATCGCGCCGACTGCGTGTGCGCCGCCATTGCCGAATCGGCGCTGACCAAAAGGCAGGTCGATGTCGTGTATTGACTTCAAAACTGTAGGCCCTGACGCGCAAAGTTGACAACGTTTGGAAAATTCCCGGCAAATGGCGATTTGACATAAAAGTGTTGATACGATAATATAATGGTGGATAGGCTCCGGGTTTTGCAATAAAGCATCCGGGACGGCAGGTTCAAAATAAGACAAGGAGTGTAACCGAACCTGTGGTGCAGCCCCGATAATGAAAATGGGCGCCGGACTATCGGACTAACGACTATCGGACTATTTTCAGAGGAGTTCCCATGTGGGATTCCACACCAACGAGGATGAAAAGGATTTCCTCAACGGATTCAACGGAATCTAACGGATATTTTTCCGTTTAATCCGTTCGATCCGTTGAGGCCATTTTCTAAGGAGTTCCCATGTGGGATTCCACACCAACGAGGAGCAAAATTTTGCACCACGGAGACACGGAGGACACTGAGATTTGTTGTCTTTTCTCCGTGCTCTCTGTGTCTCCGTGGTTATTTTCTAAGGAGACGCCGGTGCTGGCGCACTCCATGCAAGCACGAAAATCTGTCAATGGATTTTTTGCCATTTGCCATTTGCCATTTTCGAAGGAGGAGGTGAGTATAGCGAAAAATCGAGAGTAGCGTTGTTTCCCCAACAAGTTGTTTTCCACTATTGAGTTGAAAGGAGAGTTTTTTACCATGCGAAAGTCCCGTTTACTTTCATTGCTTCTGATTGTGACCTTGATTGTGCCGTTCAGTACAGTCGTGGCCTCAACCACCACCACCTCGCAGGTTGAAGCACCGAAAACAAACACGGCACAAACACCGGCGGCTCAGCCTGTGGCTGCCGCCCCAACGCCGCCGGATCGTGCTATGCCGGCGCATGTCGTTGAGATTGATCCGGAAACACTGCAGGAGCTTTCCCCGGAAGAGATCATCGCGCAGTATGGCTATGTGCCCCGCGCCCTGGCAGATCAGGTCAAGGGCCAGAGCATGATGATGATCATCGAGCTGAAACAAGCGCCGCTGGCAGTGTATTATGCCGAGCAGAAAGCTGCGGCTAGAGAAGTGAACGCGGCCAATATGACCGCATACACAAGCCAACTAGCGGAGACACAGGCCCTGGTACAGAGCCAACTGGAAACGTTGGGGGTTAAAATCGTTTCAGAACCCCTAACCACCGTCTACAACGGGTTCCTGGCCTATGTGCCGCTGGAGCAGACCAACACGATCCTGGCCCTGGATAACGTGAAGGCCGTCCACCGCGCGCCGGAGCACACGGTAGAGTTGAATAACAGTGTGCCGCTCATCGGCGCGCCGGAAGTCTGGGACGATCTGGGGTACGACGGCGAAGGCGTGACCATAGCCGTCATCGACACCGGCATTGACTACACGCACGCTGTCTTTGGCGGCAGCGGCGATCCCGACGATTACGCCGACAACGATCCGGATGTCATCGAAACCGGCACCTTCTCCACCACCAAAGTCGTCGCCGGGTGGGACTTCGCCGGCACGCTTTATCATGCCGGCTGTACCGCTGCCGATAAAGCTGCAGGCATCTGCACGGATATTCCTGCGCCAGACCCTGATCCGCTGGATGAGAACGGACATGGTACACATGTATCCTCCATCGCCGCGGGTATCGCCGCGGGGCAGGTCATGACCGGCGTCGCCCCTATGGCCAAATTGATGGCCCTCAAGATCTTTGGTGCAAGTGGCAGCACCAACCTTACTATGAACGCTCTCGATATGGCGACTAACAACTACATGCAGTACGGTTGGCCGCAGGTGATCAATATGTCGCTAGGGTCCAGCTATGGGCCGGGCGACGTAGACGATCCCTCTGTCGTGGCGACAAATAATGCCGTGGCGACAGGCATCGTGGTCGCCGCTTCCATCGGCAACTCGGCGAACGTGCCGTACATCGCCGGCTCACCGGGTACATCCACGGGTGCGATTGGCACCGCTTCTTCTATGGATGGCTTCGCCGTTTTGGACGGCTTCTTAGTCAATGCCCCATCGAGTATCGCCATTGTCCACGCCGGTTCGCAATCGGTCGCCTATGATTGGACCTCCAGTGCGCTCCCTGTCACAGGAAAGCTGGTTTACCCACTGGCCGGTGCCAACCCGGCCCAAGATCAGCGAACGGGCTGCTATACCTTCGACATCACCAACACCCAGATCATTAGCGGCAACGTCGTCTTACTGGATTGGACTGACCCTTCATGCGGTGGCTCTGTCGCGCGCGCGGCTAATGCTGTAGCCGCTGGCGCCATCGGCGTTTTCATGGCCGACAATAGCGATATCTTCGATCTCTATATCACCGGCAGCGCCGTCGTTCCAGCCTATAGCATTCCCAAGGGCACCGGCACATTGTTGAAAAACACGCTAACTGGCGAGGTTGTCAACGTTACCTTGACGGCGGAATACCAGGGCAGCGTGCAGTATAGAGAAGAGGCATCGCTGGATATCATCGCAGCGAGCAGTTCGCGCGGTCCGCGCGGCACCGACTCCAAACTCAAGCCTGATGTCACGGCGCCTGGCGACAGCATTTTTGCAGCGGATATGGGCACCGGGACCAAGGGCGTGTCCTACAGCGGTACCTCCATGGCCTCTCCACATATCGCCGGCGTGGCCGCGTTGATGGTACAAGCGCACCCCAACTGGACGCCCGAGCAGATCAAGGCCGCTATGATGAACACCGCCGTGGACCTCGTGGATAATTCACCCATCCCCCGTCAGGGCGCGGGGCGGGTGCGAGCTTACGAGGCCGTGAACACGCCGGTCGTAGCCGTCGGCGAGAAAAATGCGGTGAGCCTGAGTGAGTTCTTCCTGACGGGCGCGGATGAGTACGTCATCACCCGCACCGTCACGCTCCAAAACTTCGACACTGCCTTCCACGCCTACGCCGTGGGTTGGAGCTATCAGGGCGCATCGCTTCGAGACGGACTTGACGTCTCTTTCTCCACCAGCACGGTAATGCCGCCGCCAGGTGGGAAAGCCGACGTGCTCGTGACCTTCACCTTCGACGCCGCCCAACTCCCTGTCGTTTTCAACAGGCTCGAGGAAGTCTACGGGTACATCACCTTCAGGCCAGGGGCGGTTCACAAAATCTATCTGCCGTTGGTGATGCGCAATGCAACAACAAATGTAACGACTGTTGCTGCCGCGCACTCTCAGGCTCAGGTTCCAGGCGAGTTGCGCGTGCCGTTCTACTTCGTACCGCGCCCCTACACCACGCTCAACATTGCGGCGCAGACGGTGATTGCCGATCCGGCCACCGACGCGGCGACGTTCGAGATCACGCACACCGGCCCGATCTCCTCCAGCCTGTGGGCCTTCCCCTTGCTGGCAAGCGATCCCAAAGAGACAGGAACCGCCGGTGATGTGCGCGCGTTTGGTGCGGACTTCGGGTGGAACAATGCGACCTATGGCCCGATAATTGCTTTCGCCATTGACGCCTGGGCGCCCTGGCACACGGCTTATACGGGCTTCGCCGAGTTCGACCTGTACATCGACAACAACGAAGATGGCAACCCAGAATTCGTCATCTACAACTACCCGGTCGGCGATGGGACATACATCCCCCGCGTCTACGCGTTGCAGACCGGCCTGACCAGCCGCTATAGCCCCTACCTCATCCACACGGATTACAACTCCGGCTATATGGAGTTCTACGTCCCAGCGAGTTATCTGGGCCTGGGTCCTACCAACACCACCTTCGATTACCAGTTATTCGGCTATGACTATGATGGAGAGGAAGACGAAGTCGCGCCGGGCAGCTTCGATTATGCACGGCCGCCCTTCGCATGGGACTACACCGGTGACCCCGGCCCGGCCAACCATACCGCGAGCATGGAGGTCGAGGTCGACAACCTGGCCGGCTATGCCTACAGCCAGCCCGAAGGCGTGATGATCGTCGATTACGTCGGCCATCCGAACAACGGCGGGCAGGCGTACCTCTACCCGATCACGCTACCCAACATCGACGCCGTCACCATCCTGCACACCAATGACTTCCACGGACAACTGGAGGCTTCCGGCAGCGGTCCAGGCATTGCGCGCGTCGCGAGCGTTGTCAACAATGTGCGCGCGACCCAGGGGGCCGACAATGTGCTGTTGGTGGACGCGGGTGACGAGATGCAGGGCAGCCTGCTCTCGAACCTGTCGAAAGGCGCCGCCACTATTGACCTGTTCAACTTCGTGGGCTACCAGGCTGCCACCTTCGGCAACCACGAGTTCGACTGGGGGCAGCCGGCGCTGATCAGCCGCACGCAGCAGGCGAACTACCCCTTCCTGGCGACCAACCTGGTCGTCAGCGATACCGGCGACTGCGCCACTGCAGGCTGGACTGTGCCGTCCTTTACGAAGCCGTGGATCACGATGACAGTGGGAGCACCCGGCAACGAAGTGGTGATCGGCCTCATTGGCGTGACCTCGCAAGAGACGCCGTACATCACGATCGCGGAAGCGACGCAAGGTCTGTGCTTCAAGGATGCAGCCACCTCCATCGCGCATTACTATGACGCGGTGAAGGCCGCAGGTGCGGAAGTGCTCGTCGTCATCAGCCACCTGGGCAACACTGACGGTGGGTACGGCTACGGCATTCCGGTCTACGGCGACCAGACGTTGGCGAAGAAGTTGGTCGAAGCCAGCAAACCGGTAGACTTGATCATCGGTGGGCACAGCCACACCAATCTCTCCGCCGCGCAGGTGGTCAGCGGGACCACGGTGGTGCAGGCGCACTACAACGGGCGCCGCGTGGGCCGCGCGAATATCATCTACAACCGCCTCACCCAGAAACCGACGATCACCTGGCAATCGGTTGCGGTCAATCCACCTCCAACGCCTCCAGCGACTCAGCCAGCGGCGACACTATTCGACGCGGCGACTGCAGCCCGCCTGAAGCTATGGACCAATGACCCGGATTACCTGGCGCTCATCAATACCGTGATCGGCTTCACCAAGATCGATCTGACCCGCAAGAGCACTATGGATAACACGATGGGGGCGTTCGTCAACGACGCGATCTACAACGAACTGAACAACGATGCTGAAGCGGGCAACGACGTGGACATGGTCTTCAACAACTCCGGCGGCCTGCGCGCAGACATCATCGCCACCGGCGCCCCGACGACGCCCTACACCCTCACCTACGGGGCGTTGTTCACCGTGCTGCCCTTCGGCAACCAGACCATCGTGGGCGATATGACCGGCGCTCAAATTATGGAGCTGCTCAACCAGAGCGCCACGCTCTTCAAAGGCACGTTGCAGGTCGCGGGTATCCGCTTCAAGTACTACAGCTACGGGGAGCGCTCAGCCGCTGCGAATACAGATAGCTACCACAACAGTTGGTGGGCCTGGGGTGCGTATGATGTCAAGGTCAAGAACGGCGCCGCCTGGGAATCGCTGGTCATGACGCAGACCTATCGCGTCGCCACCAACGAGTTCCTGGCACCGGCCGGACAGGACGGCTTCACCCCGTTCAAGTATATGACCAACATCTCCTACTGGGGCGATATGCTGAACCAGGTCCTTAGCTGGACCAGCGCACACTATGGCACGCCGGCCGCGGCCTACAACGGGCCATTGGGCAACGGGACGTTGCTGGATGGACGCATCACGCGCGAAGGCGACAATGTGAGCGGGCCGATCATCCCGGTGACGATCCTGCACCACAATGACTCGCACGGACGGTTGTCACCCTCCGGTTCGGCGCCCGGTTACACCAACCTGGCCACGGTGATCCGCCAGGAGTGGGCGTACAACCCCACCCGCACCATCCTGCTCCATGCCGGCGACTCCATCCAGGGTGACGCGATGGCAGCCTTCTACAAGGCCGCCTTCACCGGCAAGGGCGCGGATGGTACGACGCTCCCCATTACGCTCACCGTCAACCCCATCCTGGCGGCGATGAATGCCCTCACCTACACCGCTATGACGTTGGGCAACCACGAGTACAACTTCGGCGGGTATATCTTCACCGGCACACTCGGGCAGGCCAACTTCCCACTGCTCCAGGCCAACGTCTACGATGACGGGCGCTACGGGCTGGAGGAAGTGGGCGTCAAACCCTTCGTCACGGTCACGGTTGGTGCGGAGAACATCAGCCTCGCGGTCCTGGGCATTGGCAACCACCGCATCCCGCAATACGAGCTGCCCAGCAACATCCCCGGGCTGACCTTCACCAACCCGATCACCGAAACGCAGAACCGCGCGCCGGCCCTCCAGGCCGCCTACGACGCGGTGGTTGCGCTGACGCACATCGGCTTCACGGAAGACCCCAAGAGCGTTGAAGTGGACGAGAATGTAGACACCAACCTGGCAGCGGTAACGACGGGCATCGATGTGATCATCGGTGGTCACAGCCACACGAATCCCAGTACGGGCTTTGGCCCCTACAAATACCTGCCCACCTTCGTCGGTTCGGCGAATAACGTGCCGGTGTTGATCAACCAGGCATACCGCTACAACACTTACCTGGGTGAGGTTGTGTTGGGGATGCGCGCCAAGACAGGCGGTGGCTATGAAGTCGTTGCGCGCGCGGGCAAGTACGTCCCCGTCACCACGAACGTCACACCAGACCCGGCGGTCAAGGCGATTGTCCAGCCCTACGAGGACTTCCTCACCGTCTACAAGAGCAAGATCTTGGGGCAGACCACCGTTCCGTTGGACGCGCTCAACGCTTACACCCAGGAGACCAACGCCGCGAACTTGCAGGCGGACGCTTCCAAGTGGAAGTTGGAGAAGGAACTGCCGGTGTCCATCGACTTCCACCTCTCCGGCGCGATGACCAACGGCATGGTTGCCGGCACAGCTACTCCCTCCACACCGTACACCCTCACCGTAGGCGACATGTTCACGTTGATGCCTTACGAGAACTCGCTGTTGGTGATGGAGATCAATGGTGCGCAGCTCAAGGCCATCCTGGAGCGTGGGTACCGGAACTACTGGTACTACAAGAACGTGCCGAACCACGGCGGCTACTCCTACTACACGACCTGTATGTTGGATGTGAGCGCCGGGGCTGTCATCACCTACACGGACGATCCCCTCACCTACACGGTGGGTATGGATCACATCGCCGGGATGTCGGTGAACGGTGTACCGATTGACTTTACAGCAGCGACCACCTACACGGTCTCGACGGTCAACTACCTGGCTGCCGGATCGTGTAACTTCAGCAACAAAGTCGGCGACGCCGTCGTCTCGCTCTGGCCGCTCGCTCAGACGCTCCACGACACGCAGTATTACGTCCGCGATGTCGTGATCGAGTACATCCCGACCCGGACGCAGCCGATCAGCCCACAAATCGAGGGCCGCTTGCGGTTCATTGCGCCCTAGCCTGCTGAAGCAGGCTTAACACACAGCGGGAAGGGGGTTGCCTCCTTCCCGCTGTCCTTTATTAATAGGAAATAAGCGGCAGACAGGGACTTCTTTCTGCGCTACAAACCGGGGATATACAACGCCAGCCCCGCAAACGCCAGCGCGCAGGCCACAATCGCCAGGACGAACCACACCGGACGGCGGCGCAGCGTCCACGCCCACCCCACCCCCGCGCCGGCCGCCAGGGCCAGGAGCGTAAACCACAATTGCCCGGCCTGCATCATCGGGCGGTTGAGGACGGTCTCCACGTAACGCTGCTGCCACGTGTTGACGAACACGAGCAGCGGAATCGGCAGCACCTCCGGCGACATCCAGAAAACTGCAAAGCCGAGCGCCAGCGCGCCCCCGACGAACGCCCCATCCCAGCCGGATTCCAGACGCGCCAGTCGCCGTCCGGCGAGCGCTAGCGCGGCAAGCCACAACAGCGGCGCCAGCGCCAGATGTAGGCCCGCATACGGATCGATCCCCAGAACGACGGCCGCGCTGACGCATCCCAGGCCAAACAGTAACGCCAACCGCCCGCCCGAAACCGGCGCAGCGTCGGCATCGGGGTACAACAACGCGCGCAGGGCCATCGGTAGACCCAGGTAGAGCAGGCCCAAGAACGAGTAGAGCGTGTATTCGAGAATCACCGTCGGAGAACCGACGCCGACCAGCACGGTGGAGACGCTCAGCAGCAGCAACAGCACGCCCACCAGCCCGTACAGCCGCGCCCACGACGCGCGAGACCATTCGGCCCCCGCTTCGATCATCTGCCAGACCAGACCGCCAAGCAGCACCAGCGCCGGCCAGAACGTCAACGGAGCGGCAGCCTCGGCTTCCACCGAGCCGAAGGCCGCCATCGCCTGGTGATAGCCCAACTGTCCGATGAAGGCCGCAATCCACACGCCGTTGATCCAGGCGGGAGTCAATACCGTCGCAGGCCGTCCGCGTTTGCTTAGAAACGTCCCGACCAGCGCCGCAGCCAACGCCGCGAAACTCACCCACACCTGTCCCTGCACCGCAAAGTAGACGGCGTAAGGCCAGGCATCCACCCAGGCATAGACGCCCGAACGGTACAACAGCAACATCAGCGCAGGCGGCGCATTTGGTGACAAGAGCAGCCACCCGCCTAGCGCAACCACACCCCAACACAACGGCCACAGCCATCGGGTGAGTTTCTCCGACAGCCACCCACCGACTTTGTCAGTCCCCCACTCGCCGACTTCCAACGCGCCGACGAACAGACTGCCGCCAAGCCACATCCAGGCCAGGTCCACCAGCCCCAGGATGCCCTGGAACGAGAGCACGGTGTTCTCAGCAAGCGCGTCATAGTCGCGGCGCCCGGCCAAAACAAAGAACAGCACGACCACGCCCAACGTCCCCCAGAACGTGCGACCGAGCGCAGGCGGCTTGCGCAGATAGTTGGTCACAGCCAGCACAGCCAAATAGACCAGACTCAGAACAATCTGTCCGGGCCAGTACCACGACTGTGGCAGAGTGCGGTACAGTCCCCAGGCCCCATAGGTGAGATACGCCACCCCAAAGCACAACACCCACAACCAGAGCCAGCGCCGCCAGCGCGGCAGCTCGTGGCCGACCGCGCCGCCCACCCACAACATCCACACCGTGGGCAGCGCAAACGCGGATGTTCCGGCGAGCGTCCCACCCGCCAGAATGCCGTACCAGGCCAGATACGCGCTCACAATCACGTAGCCGGGCAAGGAGAGACGCGTGGCAGCGGCAAGCGCAAAAGCCCAGGCCGCGGCGAACAGCGCCAGCCCAAACGGCAACATCGATGGGCCGCCAGAGGCCAGCACACCGCTCAACAACGCCGCCGCCAGCGGCAGCGCGCCTCCGAGCAAGAGCAATCCCACCCGCCCCACCGGGCCCGCGCTCCACAATCCACGGATCAGCCAGACGCCAGAGGCGGCCTGACCGCCGTACATCGCACTAACGTAATCCCATGCGGCGCGCAGCAAACCGCGCTTCCACCAGGGAGAAGGGGATTCCACCATCACACCCTCTTTCTAGGCCGGCGCCTCGCGCAAGTGAAATGGCACGTTGACGACGATTACTTCCCTGCGGAAGAGGAACGCCATCTGAATGAGGAGCGCCGTCTGGTTGTGCAGCAACTGTTGCCAGGGCCTGGCGGTGACGAACTGCGGCAAAACGATGGTGACGACTTCATCGCGGCGGGCGGGATCGCTGATCTGATCCACGTAGGACACCAGAGGTCGCAGGATGGAACGGTAGGGCGAGGGCAACACTTCCAACGGAATGCCCTTCCCCCACTTTTTCCACTTCTCCAGGATGCGGGGGGTTCTGGTCGGGTCGGTCTCGACGTAGACGGCGGTCACATCGTTGGAAAGCGATTGCGCGTAATGCAGGGCGGCGAGCACGGCGCGGTGCACGTCGCCAATAGGGACGATGACGCGGTTCCGGCGGATCGGTGACGGATCGCCGTGAGCCTCCAACGACAACTGTTTGGCCACCGATGCGTAATGGCGATGGACAGTCAAGAAGAACGAGATGAAAATGGGGATCCAGACAATGACAATCCACGCGCCATCGACGAATTTGGTGATGGCGAAAATAATCAACACGGTGCCGGTCACGATTGCGCCAACCGCGTTCACCAGGGCTTTGAGCTGCCAGCGTGGACCTTTGTTGCGCCGCCAGCGCATCACCATCCCCAATTGCGAGAGTGTGAAGGAGAGAAAGACGCCCAACGCATACAACGGAATCAACCGCGTCGTCGCGCCGCCAAAGAGCACGATCAGCGCCGAGGAGACTGCGGCCAGGACAATGATCCCGTTCGAGAAAGCAAGCCGGTCGCCCAGATACGAGAACTGGTGCGGTAGATACCGGTCACGCGCCAAAAGCGAAGCCAGGCGTGGAAAATCGGCGAAGCTGGTGTTAGCAGCCAGCACCAGGATCATCGTTGTGGCAGCCTGGAGCGCGTAGTAAGGAAGTGTATTGCCGCCGAATATGGCCCGGCCAAGTTGCGACACCAGTGTCTCGTGTGTGTGCTCATCGGGCACCACACCAAATTGGCGGACCAGAAATGTGACGCCCAGGAACAAGGTGATGAGCAATCCCGCCATGGCGGTCAGCGTCTTCGCCGCATTTTTGGCCTCCGGTGGCTTGAAAGCCGGCACCCCATTGCTGATCGCCTCCACGCCGGTCAACGCAGCACATCCACTCGAAAATGCGCGCAAGACCAGGAAAAGCGTCAAGGAATGAACCGCCGGGTAGGTAAACCGTGGTGGCAGAGGCGCGGGCATCCCAGACATCATCCACTTGGCGACTCCAGTGATGATCAACACGAATACAATCACCAGGAAGATGTACGTGGGGATCGCAAAAACAGTGCCGGATTCACGGACGCCGCGCAGATTGAGAACCATCATCACACCGACAAAAAAGATAGCGACCTCGACCCGATAAGGATACAGCGCCGGCGCCATCGAGGTCAGCGCCGCGACGCCTGCCGAGATGCTCACCGCAACCGTCAACACGTAGTCGGTCAGCAGCGAGGCTGCCGCCACCAAACCGGGGAGTTGTCCCAAATTGTCGTGGCTGACGATGTAGGAGCCGCCGCCGTTCGGGTAAGCATGGATGGTCTGGTTATACGAGGATGCCACGATTACCAGCAGGCCGGCGATGGCGAGCGCCAAAGGCCAGGCCAGGTGCGCCGCTCCGCTGCCGGCCAGGATCAGGATCAGCATCATCTCCTCGGTGGCATACGCCGTCGAGGAGAGTGCGTCTGAAGCAAAAATGGCTAACGCTTTGACCTTCGTTAGCCGCTCGTGAATCAACTGCGAGGTCGAGAGGGGGTCGCCAAACAGCAACCGCCGCAGACTCAAACCCTTCCGTTTTTGTAGTTCTACCATCGCATCAAAGACCTTTCATGGATTTGCGCCGTCCATACCAGGCGCAACTCGACAGTTTACTACTATCTGTCCAGCAGCGCAACAAGCAAAATATCACGCTCCACTCCCAGATGCTGCGCTACATCTCTGAGAATTGCGTTGAGCGTCCCCACGCGCAGCGGCGAGTGGCGCGGAATTGTGATATGATGTTCACCTTCTTGCGCAGTCGTCAGCCGTATATGACTCCCGGTTTGCCGCGTGACGACATAACCATAGTGTCGCAAAAGCCGCGCTAACTGCTCTCCGTCCAAATCGCGAGGCAATCTCATACAAGTACGACCTCTTCGCGGACAATATGCAAACGCAATAACGATGGACGCGCTTCTTCGTCAAAATGACACAACACAGCATCTTGCGCTGCTAGTTTCAAGTCATCCCACGTATCAGCCTCAGTATAGATCGAGTAGCCGAGTGCCTGCGCTGTGTAGCCGCCTTCGGGAGCTTCTTCAACCAGGAATATAATCTCTCGCATCACCAGCCTCCTTATCTCATCTATGACTGTTATACAACCAAAAAGACGGGAGACAAGAGCCGCAACACCACGCCCCTCATCCCCCGTCTACCATCTACTGTCTACCGTCTACCGATTCCCCCGCGCCAAGCCATTTCCCACGAGGTAGCGGTAGCTCTTCGCCACGGCTTCCATCATGTCGCCTGCGCAGCGATCGATTTCGACGACGAGCCATTCGGTGTGCGGCTTGCCGGCCTCGACGATGGCGGGGACGTCCACGATGCCATCGCCCACGGCGGTCATCGGTTCGTCTTGGACGCACGGGCCGTCCTTGATATGCAGGAACGGCGCGCGCGCGCCCATCTCCCGCACCACCTGCGCCGGATCGACGCCCGCCGTCTTGATCCAGTAGGTGTCCAGCTCGAAGAAGATCGTCGGATCGAGCAATTCCAGCATTACGTGATACACATAGCGTCCCTCAACCTGGATGTACTCCCACCAGTGATTGTGGATGCCGAACGCCATCCCGTTTTCCTGCGCCGCCTGGTTGGCCTGATTGAACAAATCGCAGGTGGCCTTGATTTTGTCCATTGTCTCGAAATCCGCCGGCCCCTTGCCGGTGATAATGCGCGGGCAATCGATGGCGCGCATCGCGTCCAAAACCTCGTTCTTCGTATCGCCCAGGGGCAGGCCGGTGTGCGCGCTCGGCGCGACCAGTCCCAGTTCCTTGAAGAGCTTGCCCGCCGCTTCCGCCGTCGCGCCGGGGAAGCCTGCTGGCTCTACGCCCACGTAGCCCATCGCCGCGACCTTGCGGACGGCAGCCTCGAAGCCGTGCTCTTGCGCGTATTCGCGCACCGAATAGAGTTGCAAACCGATTGGTGATGTCATAATGTCTCCTTGTGATCAAAGAACAATTTCGCGCCCTTCCGCCGCCGAGCGGTAGCAGGCGTCGATGATGCGGGTGCGGACCAGGCCCTCGCGCCCGTCGAGGCTGCGCCAATCGCCGCTGCGCAGAATATCCACAAAGCGGCGGATGGAGGCTAGGTGACCTTCGCCTTTGCCGAGGTGTGGCTGGATGTCGCTGGGGATACCCGCGACGTCGGTGTAGAACATCAGCGTGTCGCCCTGCACGTAGTTGACGACGCGAATCTCCGCGCCGCCGTCCGTGCCGTAGAGCGTCACACCAAATTCGTCGTTATTGGCGCGGTAGGTGGCCCAGCTCGTCTCCAGGAGCAGCGCCGCGTTTCCTTCCAAGCGAATGAAGGCGCTCGCCAGATCTTCGACCTCGTAACCGCCGCCGACCAACTGCTTCTGCATCCCACTGCCGCCGCGCCCGCGCGGGCCGAGTTCGGCGTAGACCGCGCCGCTGACAGCCAACGCGGTCGGCTCGCCCAACAAGTAGAGCGCCATATCGAGCATATGCACGCCGAGGTCGATGAGGGGACCGCCCCCGGCCATGGCTTTCTTGGTGAACCAACTGCCCAGGCCGGGGATACCGTTCCGGCGCAGCCACCAGGCTTTGGTGTGATAAATCTTACCCAAGCCCCCCTGGTCGATGTAGGCTTTGAGCGCCTGCACGTCGGCGCGTTGGCGGTGGTTGAAGGTGACGTCGAGCGCACGCCCGGTGCGCGCCGCCGTGGCGACCATCGCTTCGGCATCGGGGAGCGTGCTGGCAAGCGGTTTCTCGCAGAGCACGTGCTTGCCGCTTTCCAGCGCTGCAATGGCGACAGGCGCGTGCAGAAAGTTGGGCGTGCAGACGTTGACGATGTCCAGGTCATCGCGGGCCACAAGCGGTTTGTAATCGGTATGCAGATTGGGGACATTGTTCGCCGCGCCGAACTCCTCAAGCCGCTGCGGGTCGGTGTCCGCCACGGCGACGATCTCGACGCCGGGAATCTGCTGGTAAGCGCGCAGGTGATGCCGTCCAATGCCCAGGCCAACGATACCCACGCGCAGTGTATCCAAAGGTTCAGACATAGATTCTATCTCCTCCATGAAAATTCGGTAATCGGTACCCAGGGATCAGGGATTGGGTCACCCCAATCCCTGATTACGAATCCCTGATTACCCTATGCTTCGATCTCGAACTTTTCGAGTGCTTGGGGATGATGCGGAGCCTTCGCCATATCGCGGAAGCCGACGACATCGACGGGCGCGCACCAGCGAACAGCGTTGGTGATAACCTGCTGGACTTCCTTCTGGTAGTAGATCGGGAAGGTCTCGTGGCCGGGCTGGAAGTAAAAGATTTTGCCGCGCCCGCGATGCCAGCAGCAGCCGCTGCGGAACACTTCGCCGCCCTGGAACCAACCGATAAAGATCAGCTCGTCGGGTTGCGGGACGTCGAAGAATTCGCCGTACATCTCGGTGTGGGGAATCTCGAAGTACTCGCCCAGCCCCTCGACGATGGGGTGCCCGGGCGACACGACCCACAGCCGGTGGCGTTCCCCCGCCTCGCGCCAGGTGAGCGAGCAGTTCGTGCCCATCATCCGCCGGAAAATCTTGGAGAAGTGGCCGGAGTGCAGGACGATCAGCCCCATCCCGTTGAGGATGCGCTGCTGCACCTTGTCCACGATCTCGTCCTTGACCTCGTGATGCGCCATGTGCCCCCACCAGATGAGGACGTCGGTGTTCGCCAGCACCTCGTCGGTCAAGCCGTGTTCCGGCTCGTCGAGCGTGGCGGTCCCGACTTCGTACCCCGCCTCCTTCAGGAAAGAGGCGATGGCTTGATGAATCCCATCGGGATACACGTCCATAACGGCCTGATGGGTCTTTTCGTGACGGAACTCATTCCAAACGGTAACTCGAATGCTCATATTTGAACTCCTTTAGTTTTTAGAAATAAATATCGGGTCCATACGGGTAAAGTGTAGCACAGGATGCGCGATCCGTAAAGCGCACAGCGTGCCAGAAGATATGGGCGCGAAGCAAAATTGCGCCCGGGGCGCCGTAAATTCCGGGCCAGACGCCGTCAAGGGACGGGGCAGCAGGATTATGCGTTCCCTCTTTCGGCGCGCTTTACGTAGCCAATGATCACGCCAAACATTGCCAGGTTCAGAATCAGGCTCGCCAGGACTATAAACACGGTCACCTGCGGGCCTGTGGTTTCGAACCACTGTCCAATCAACCAGGGGATGACCATCCCGCCGCTGCTCGCGCCGACGAAAAACCAGGCCGTGGTCTTGCCGGTGGTCGTCATATGACGTCCGGCGAAGGAGATCATCGTCGGAAAGATGGATGCCATCGAAAATCCCGCGCCGAATGTGCCGATCCACAGCGCTGCTGGAACGCCCGGCCACGCGATCACAACGAGCACGCTGAGCAAGCAGCCTACGAGGTCAGCCCACAACAGCGCGCGCAGGCGAAACCGCGCCGCCAACGGGATAGAGACCAACCGCCCCAGCGTCAACGCGCCCCAGAACGCTGAGGTGAGATAAGCTGCCGTCGTCGCATCGCCGAGGCCGGTTGTTTTGGCATAAGTCGCAATCCACCCGCCAAAACTGCTCTCCACGCCGACGTACAGGAAGAAGAACGAGGCAATCAGCGCCACCAGCACGGCAGAGGTCCGCCGCAGGGCAGTCGCGGACTGTTCGTCCGGCGCGGCGCGTTCCCCGGCCGGCGAAGATGGGCTGGGCAAGCGCAACACCGCCGCGGCAATGGGAACGATCAGAAAGGCAAGCGTCCAGTAAGCCCAGGTGATGCCGCCGCCGGCAATGTACACGCGCGCGATGACGACCGGCGACAGAAAGGCGCCGACCCCGAAGAAAAAGTGCATAGCGTTCATAAAGGGCCCAACCTTCTCGCCGTGCAGCCAGACCAACAGTGTGTTGCCTCCCACGTCCGACGCGCCCTCGAACGCGCCCACCAACAACAGCACGACAATCAGCGCCCACAGAACGGAAATCACCGGGACGAGCGCCACACTGAGCGCCATCAGCAACAGCATTGCGCCCATGACCGGGTTGCCGGAACGGCGGTCGTACAGTCGTCCGCCGAAAAAGGACCCGATCAGATAGCCAAGCGCGTGCGCGGTAAAGCTAACGCTAATCTGGGATAGGGTCGTGTGTGTGTTGGCTGCTAGGTCGGTAAGCGTCGGGCCTAGCGCGGCGGTGGTCAACCCTAAAGCGACAAAGGCGGCGTAATAACCGATGGTTACGTAAAGTCGAGTCCGATTCGTAGAAATAGGTTCGATTGTTGTCATTGTGCTCCTGAGCAAATCAGAAATGGGATTGTATTGAACTCTTACCCTTGATTTCTTGCATCTTGCCTTTATGTGATGAGCGATCTAGGCAGGAAGTCAGCACGGTTCATGTAGACGAGGCGCAGGCGATCCAGGTCAAAGTCGATCCGGGTGATGGCGGTGTTGTTCAGCCCAAACCAGCAACGCCGGCCTGCGGGGATATCCAGCAGCGCCATCAGGAGGTAATTGTAGAAGCCGCCGTGCGTCACCAGGACGACGTGATCGTCGGTATCGCCATGGTGGGACAACAGCATATTGAGTATGCGCTGCGCGCGGGGCGGGATTTCATCATCCTGTTCGCGGGGGCGATTCCACCAGCCGGTTTCATCCACGGACTCCGGCAAGCGTAGGGTCGGGTAATGCGTTTCGAAGTAACTGCGTGTCCTACCCGGCAGGCCGACGGGTTCGCCGGTCTCAGTGTCCATCTGATAGATGCCGCCGGTCTCGTGTGCGTTGCGTAGCCCCACGAGCGGCAAACCGAGCGCCCCGGCAATCGCTGCGCCAGTGGCGACGGCGCGCACCATCAGGCTGCAATAGACGTGCGTAATGCCGAATCCGGCGCTGTTCTGCGGATCAGACGCCTTGTCGGCCTGCGCCGGGTCGGTTCGCTGCAAAAACTCGGCCACGAGCGCGGCTTGCTGCTGCCCTACGGGCGTCAGTTCCGGGTCCTCGTGACGCCCCACGTTCGATCCCGAGGTGGCCCACAGATGATTGTTCTCCGATTGTCCATGACGAATAAGGTAAAGTTGCATGTGCTCTCCAAGGAATTAGAATCAGCGAATCGGCGAATCAGTAACCAGTAACCAGTAACCAGTAACCAGTAACCAGAAAAACAACCGAACTTTAACGCAATTTGCCGATTATGCAAACACGCAAAGACGAAAAATACTGTTGCGTAAAACCAAGAATCGAGTAAACTACATAAATGCAGCGTGTAATCATTTCGCCTAAGGAGCAAAAATACTGTGACAAACCGAGTGAATTTCATCGACTTGACATTACGCGACGGGCAGCAGAGCCTGGCCGCAACACGGATGACCACCGATCAAGCGTTGCGCGTCCTACCCATGATCGACGAGGCCGGCTTCACCGCTTTCGAATTGTGGGGCGGGGCCACCCTCGACAGCGCCATCCGCTTCCTCGACGAGGACCCTTGGGAGCGCATAGACCGTTTCTACGCTACGCTTGGTACCGCCCGTAAAACGCGCGCCCTGCTGCGTGGGCAGAACCTGTTCGCCTACCAGCCTTTCGCCGATGACCTGGTTATCGCCTTCATCAAAGAGGCCGTTCGCTCCGGCGTGGGCCTTATGCGCATTTTCGACGCGCTCAACGACTGGCGCAATATGCAACTGGCGATGCTGGCGACGAAGGCTTACGGCGGCAAAGTCGAAGCGGCGCTCTCGTACACTACCAGCCCCGTCCATACGACGGACTACTTCGTTCGTCTGGCGCGCACACTTGAAGAAGAGGGGGCCGATCAAATTGCTATCAAAGACATGGCCGGTCTGCTCTACCCCATCGAGGCTTCGAATCTCTTCAGCGAACTCAAACGTCACCTGCGCGTCCCCGTCAACTTCCACAGCCACACCACCACCGGCGTCGCCACCCTCAACTCCGTCATCGCGATGTATGCGGGCATCGATTCCATCGATACCTGCATCACACCCTTTGCCGGCGGTCCTTCGCACTCGCCGGTAGAAGTCCTCATAGTCTTCGCGGAGGAAATGGGGATCGAGCACGGGTTGGACAAGGCGTTGATCCTGAAAATCCAGCAGGAACTCTTCAAGATCTTTGACGAATTACAGCACACCATCCCGCTCCACGGGAAGTATTACCGGCCCGTCGCCTACGACGATGTCGACCGCCATGTGGTCGAGCAAATTCTCGCATACGTTCAACGCGGTCGTGAAGAGGATATCAAGGCGGCCATCCCACTGATGCGCGATCTGCTGCGCGATCTCCGCTATCCCGATTACGACGACGAGATCTTCGAGGCGCAAATCCCCGGCGGGATGCTCTCCAACCTTCAAAACCAGTTGAAGCAAATGGGAAAAAGCGAATTGCTGGACGCCATCACGCAGGAGATCCCGCACGTGCGCGCCGACGTCGGCTACGTGCCGCTGGTCACGCCCACCAGCCAGATTGTCGGGTCGCAGGCCACGTTCAACGTGCTGATGGGCCGGTACCAAATGGTGTCCAACGAATTCAAAATGCTGCTGAGAGAGGAATTCGGGCACCTGCCCGCGCCGGCCAACCCGGAGGTCGTAAAACTGGTGCTTGGCCCAAATGAAGGTCTACAACGCTATCGCCCGGCGTCGTACCTGCATCCCGTGTTGGAGGACGAATACGATTTGCCGTTCGTCAAGACCCACCGCGATTTACTGTTGCACCTGATGCTCAAACAGCCCGCGGACGAGTTCCTCAAACGGCGGTACGGCATCCACTAACCGCATAAGTCTGACACCCTATTTTGCGCAAAAATAGGGTGTCGGCTTTTTTCAACGCGGCGCGCCAAAATCGGCGATGAAGTAGTAACCGCGCCCATTGGCAGCGGGGACCACCCCCACCCCCACTTCGGTCAGCCAGGTGCTGAGAATCGTGCGGCGGTGCGGGTCGTTCGGCGGGACTTCGTCCATCCACATCGCCACGGCCATCTCCGGCGTGCCGTACCACGCCCAACACTCCGACCAGCGCACCGGATCATAGCCCTGGCGGATGATGCGTTCCTTCATCGTCGAGCCGTCCGAGCCGGTATGACTGCACCAGCCGCGCGCGTAGCAATCGTCGGCGTGCAGTTGCGCGGCGCGCGCCAGGATCGCGTTCCACGCCAACGGCGCCAGGCCAAAGGCGGCGCGCTCCGCGTTGACGAGGCGGAAGATTTCGGCGGGGAAACCGGCGACGTCGGCGGGCAGCGCCGGCGCTTCGACCGTGGCGGCAACGGGCGCCGCCGTGGGAGCCGGCGTATCCTCAGGCGCTGGATCCGGGTCCGCCGGAACGGCCAGCGCAGCGGCGACCACGACCTGCGGAATGGGCGTCGGGGTGGGCAGCGGCGCAACGGAGGGCGGGACGTTGTTGGAGGCCAGCGCAATGTCGGCCGGCCCGGTCAAGGGCAGGACCAGCGCCTGTCCGATGCTCAACAAGTCCGCATCCGCCAACCCGTTGACGTTTTGCAGCGTCGTCACGTCGAAGCCGAAGTTAGCGGCAATCGTGCTCAGCGCGTCCCCGCTCTGCACCTCGTACACCGCCCAAAACGGCGACGCGCCCTCCCATCCCACCGCCGGGGGGATTTCCAACACCTCTCCGGCGCGCAGCATAATCGAATTGCCCAGGTCGTTCTGCAACTGGATGACGGCAATCGGCACGCCGTACTGCATCGCCAGCCCCAAAATGGTATCGCCTGGCGCAATCGTGTGATAGGTAAAAGGCAGCACGTCCACGGGCGCGTCGGGCGGGTCGGGCGTTTCGGGCGGGGCAGGGACCTCTGCGCCATTAGCGTCGATTGCCCGTCCGGCAGAGGCCAACGCCGGTTCTGCACCCAGGCCGCCGGCAGGTACAGGCGTAAACGTCGCTACCGTTATCCGTGGAACGACCAACGGCGTTGCCGACAGCGGCGTCTCCGGCGTCACTTCCACCGTGGCCGGCGCACACGCGTTCAGCAGCAACGCGCACAGCGCAAAGCAAACCCATCCGTAACGTAATCGCACCATCCACAACCTCCACCCGCCACTATAACCAATCCGCAACAAACGTCAAGCGCTTTCGGGTGCATTTCAGGATGGGGGCGACCTCTCCTTTATTGCACCGCAGAGACGCAGAGTTCGCAGAGATTTACAAAATCCCGCTGCGTTCTCGGCGAACTCTGCGGTTAAGTCAGACGTTTATCTGGCTTTTGCCCCCGAATTGAAACGCACCCGCGCTTTCGCTTTCAGCTTTCCACGTTCGAGGCTATAATAGCGCTATGGCACAAAAACACGTCACTCTCTATACGGACGGCAGCGCTATCGGCAATCCTGGACCTGGCGGTTACGGCGTCATCCTGCGCTACGGAGAACACGCTCGCGAACTTTCCGGGGGTTTTCGATGGACGACGAACAACCGTATGGAGATCCTGGCGGCGATAGAGGGGTTGCGCGCGCTCAAAGAGCCATGTGCGGTCACCCTCCACAGCGACTCACAGTACCTGGTCGATGCCATCAGCAAAGGTTGGGTGAGGCGCTGGCAATCCAAAGGCTGGATGCGCACGAAAACCGAGCCGGCGCTCAACGTCGATTTGTGGCTGCACCTGCTGCCGTTGCTCGAAAAACACGCCGTCACCTTCGTGTGGGTCCGCGGTCACGTGGGCAACCCCGACAACGAACGCTGCGACGTCCTCGCTAAACGGGCCGCAGCACAGGGCGATTTACCGCCCGATGAGGTCTACGAGGCTGAACAGGCGGCGCGCAGCGCCCTACCTCTGTTTTCTTAAAGTTCGACACACTGAGGCGAGCGACTATGGAACCAGAACACTTTTCAGAAGCCAACACAACCGATAGCAACGTTCCGTTATTCAGCGAAGACACCACACGCATTGTCCTGGAATCCGCGCCTATCGGCATTGTTGTCGTGGACGTGGCCGGCTACATCGTTCTGGTGAACCATAGCGCGCAACGCCTCTTCGGCTACACCGAGACAGAACTGCTCGGCCGGCCGTTGACGCTGTTGGTCCCTGAAGAAATACGTCAAATCCACGCGCAAAGGTACATAGAGTACACGCGAGACCCGCGCATTCGTCCAATGGGGAGCGGCTTGAATCTCAACGGCCGGCGCAAAGACGGCAGCATCTTCCCTGTCGAAGTCAGCCTGGGGTTTGCCGAGACACGGCTGGGTCTGCTATCTATCGCCTTCGTCAGCGACATCACAAAACAACGTGAGAGCGAACGATTGCGCGATACGATGATCCACACGCTGGTCCACGACCTGCGCAACCCGCTCAGCGCCATCCGCACCGGCTTGCAAGTCCTGCAAATGGGAGCAACGAAGTTAGATCAAGAACAACAAGCCGTGCTTGAGATTGCGCTCCGCGGTACCGAGCGGATGCTTAAGCTCATCAATGCGATTCTGGAGGTCAACCAACTGGAAAGCGGCAAGCTCTCCCTGAATCCAACAACATTCCGGATTCAAGATCAGATCGCTGAAATGCTGGCGCTGCTCTCGCCGTTGGCGGAGGAGAAGTCCCAGAGATTGCTGAACAGCGCCGACGCCGACCTTCCCGCGGTCTATGCCGATTCAGTCCTCATCAACCGCGTGCTGGAAAACCTGATTGGCAACGCTATCAAATATACACCGTCGTCTGGCGTAATTCAGGTTGGCGCACAGCGCGACAGCAACGATCCCACCAAACTGCGCGTAGACGTCAGCGACAACGGCCCCGGCATCGCGCCCGAGCTTATGCCCCGTTTGTTCGGAAAATTCATCGACGGCGCAAACAAAGGTCGGGGGCACGGACTGGGTTTGGCTTTCTGCAAACTCGCCATCGAAGCGCATAAGGAACAGATCGCGGTCCACAGCAGCGCCGACGAAGGCACAACCTTCTGGTTTACGCTGCCCATAGCCACGCCGGAGTCAATCGATTCAACAGAAAGTGAGGTCTAAGCGGACTCACTCGATCTGTCGATGTCTCCGTGCATTATCGTTTTGCGCCTCCGAATTCGACGCTGACCCCGCGCGTCGGCAGTCCTGTATCGTAATCGCGAACCTGCGGCGCGTAGCCATCTGCCGGGCGCGGGCGGAACTCACCTCGCCACTGTAAACGGCGCGTGCTGCGCCAGGGCCGCCGTTCCCACACTGCGCCCCGGAAAGGATCGCGTTTGGCGTACATCCACGCCAGCAGCCGGTCGTGCAGCGCGTCGCGGATTTCCGCATACGCCGGATCGTCGATTCGGTTGCGCACCTCTGCTGGGTCGTCCTGCATATCGTACAGCTCGTCCGTACTGTGCAGGTTGAGGACGAGTTTGTGCTGCCCCTCGATCACGCAACGCACCGGCTGGAGGCCGCCCCACGAGTCATGCTCGATTTCGTAGCGGTTGAATTCTACGAACACGGCCTTCTCCGGGGCTTCCGCGCCTGCCAGTTGTGGGGACAGGCTTTCACCTTCCAGGATGGGAGGGATATCCAGGCCGGCCAGTTCGAGTAGCGTGGGCAACAGGTCGATGTGGCTGACGAGGGTGTTGTTGACCGCCCCACCCTCGACTCCGCCCGGCGGCGCGATGATGAGCGGGATATGCGTAATTTCCTCGTACATCGCCGGGCCTTTGCCCGTGAGCTGGTGCGCTCCCATCAACTCGCCGTGGTCGGACGTGAAAATGACCCACGTGTTGTCGGGCGCGTAAGCGTGCACAGCGTCGAGCACCCGTCCGATTTCGGCATCCACGAAGCTGTTACAGCCGAAATACAACGGCTGGCGCGTCACGCCGGTCTCTCGTACCCTCGGCGGCACATACGAAGCGGCTGCCCACTCGCGTTGGTGCGCCGGTTTGCCTTCCAGTGTGTCGAACGCTGCCGGGCCAAGCGGGTAATCGTATTCCACGAACTGCTCTGCGTACTCCGGCGGACACGTGAACGGGTGGTGCGGCTCGTCGTACGATACAACCAGCACAAACGGTTCTGTAGCTGGCAATTGGGGCTTGGCGTCTGAGGGTTCGTGAGGCGTGGGGCGCGATGTGCAATGCGGCTGGTCTGCATCTTGTGGCCTGCCTCCTGTCCCTCGCTTCTGGAGAAAGTCGATTGCCCGATTGCTGACGCGGTGCGCCCAGGTGAATTCAGGCTGGATATGGCGCTGGCGCAAAGCCTCCACTGTATCGAGGCCGCTCCGCCAAAGGGTTATTTCTGCTTCGGTAAGTTCGGCCAGATAATTCGCCCCGTCGTACCAATAGGCAGGGTCCCAGCCGTCGGGACAGATGCCTGTGCCGAAGTAGTCGTGCCCGTCGAGGTGCCACTTGCCGATGTAGGCCGTGGCGTACCCGGCGTCGTAAAATCGCTGGCCGAGCGTTTTGATGTTATCGCCCAGCGGCAGGTTGTTGGTCCACGCGCCGGCTGTGTGCGGATAGATCCCGGTGAACAGCCCCGCCCGCGCGGGCGTGCACACCGGGCACGTCGTATACGCCCGCTCGAACTTGATGCCCGTCGCGGCCAACCGGTCGATGTTGGGTGTGCGCAATTCAGGATGCCCGTAAGCGCCGACGACGTTGGTGGCCTGGGTGTCGGTCATAATAAGGACAAAGTTAGGTCTTGTCATCCGTACCTCCTGTGCAGACCCGCCCATGCGCGTCGATACGCCTGCGGGTCGAAAGCGGGAAGTTTTTGTTCCGCAAACAGCGGCGCAAAGCGGGTAAAGCGCTGCCGGCCGTTCACCAGCGGGATAGTGGGCCAACTTCTCTGAAAATAGTCCTACTTCGACGCTTAAGGCGGATCACAATCCGCCGTCCCCGCAGCGCCGGATTATGATCCGGCGTCAGCATTTTCATTATCGGGGCTGCACCCAGGTTCGGTTACACTCCTTCCAGAGCGTCGCGGTCCTTCACTTACAACGCCTAACGCGCTGCTTTGCTCAGCGCCGCCCAATCTGTGTGGAACGCGCCCTCACGGTCGATGCGCCGGTAGGTGTGCGCGCCGAAGTAGTCGCGCTGGGATTGGAGCAGATTGGCGGGCAAGCGTTCGCTGCGATAAGCGTCGAAGTAGGCCAGCGCGGAGCTGAGGGCCGGCGCGGGAATACCGTTGGCGGCAGCGTAACAGATCACCTGGCGCAACGCATCCTGGCGCACTTCCACGGCTTTACCCAGTTCGGGGTCGAGGAGCAGATTGGGCAGGTTGGCGTCACGCTCGAAGGCCGCGGTGATTTTGTTGAGGAACTGCGCGCGGATGATACAGCCGCCGCGCCAGATTTTGGCGATTTCGCCGTAATGCAGGTTATAACCGTATTCTTCACTGGCGGCGCGCAACACGCCAAAACCCTGAGCATACGAACAAATCTTGGCAGCGTACATTGCCCGCTCCATCGCGTCGACGAAAGCATCCACGTCGCCTTCGAACGCCGGCGTTGGCCCGCTGAGGAGTTTCGACGCGCGCACGCGCTCGTTCTTGTACGCCGAAAGCATCCGCGCTTCCACCGCCGCGCTGATGATCGGCGCCGCTGCCCCCAGGTCAAGCGCGCTCTGCGACGTCCACTTGCCCGTGCCTTTGTGCTGCGCCTCGTCGAGGATGAGGTCCACCAACGGCTTGCCGGTTTCCTCGTCGCGCACAGCGAAGATGTCACGAGTGATTTCGATGAGGTACGATTGTAAATCGCCCTCGTTCCAGCGTGCGAAAGTGTCGTGCAGTTGAAGGGCCGACAGACCCAAGGCGCGGTGCAGCACGTCGTAGGTTTCGGCGATGAGCTGCATATCGCCGTACTCGATGCCGTTGTGCACCATCTTGACAAAGTGCCCCGCCCCCTGCGGCCCGATGTAGGTGACGCACGGACTGAGCGCGCCATCTGGCTCGGTCACTTTGGCAGCAATCGCCTCGAAGATCGGGCGGACGAGCGACCACGCTTTGGGGTCGCCGCCGGGCATAATGGATGGCCCCCACAACGCGCCATACTCGCCGCCGCTCACACCCGTTCCTATGTAGTGGATGCCGTCGGCCTCCAATGCGGCCGCGCGACGTTCTGTATCGCGGAAGTGCGAGTTGCCGCCGTCGATGAGCACATCGCCACGGTCCAAAGCGGGGCGCAGCCCGGCGATAGCGCTATCTACCGGCTTGCCGGCCGGTACCATCATCATAATTTTCCGGGGCCGTTCCAGCAGCCCTAAAAGGTCTTCCAAAACCTGGCAGCCCACGACCTTGCTATCGCCGGCCGTGTTCAGGGCCGCCACTTTGTCGCCGTCCAAGTCGTAACCGGCCACTCGAAAGCCGTTGCGCGCCATATTCAGCGCCAACATCCGGCCCATCACACCCAACCCCACTATACCGATGTCTGCTTTTTGCATAACTCCTCCCCTTCAGTTAAACGATTTTGTCATATCGCCAGCCACGCTTTCTTTCACCTCTTTCTTGAACGTCGAGGCGGCGATAAGTTCCTGGAGTTTGGCTTCATAGGCTGCGCCATCGAGCGGCATATCGACGGGACGACCGGTAAACGAGGAGTACAGCATCGCGTTTGCCAGTTCGACGGAGTGGATGCCCTCTTCGGCGGGAGCGATGAGCGGCGCGCCTGTCAAAATTGCGTCGGCGAAGTTCTCGAGGATTTCCATGTGCTGCCCGCCGTGATGCTCGAAGGTGAAAGTCTGCTCCTCGGAGGGAGGACGCGCGAAAGGTTGCTCAGACGTGCGTAGGAATTCTGTCGCCGAAACGAGGTTGCGCGTGACGGTAATCTGGTCCCCTTCGTAGACCAGCTTGCCTTTATCCGCCGCGATTTCCAGCCGGTTGGTGCCCGGCGCTTCACCAGTGGAGGTGACGAACAGCCCTGTGCAGCCGCCGGGATATTCCAGGAAGGCCGTGACCTCGTCCTCCACCTCGATCGTGTGGCGCTTGCCGATCTCGCAGAAACCGTGGACCCTCAACGGCATCCCCGTGATCCATTGCAGCAGGTCGAGGTTGTGCGGGCACTGGTTGAGCAGCACGCCGCCGCCCTCGCCGCCCCAGGTCGCTCGCCAGCCGCCGGAATCGTAGTAGAACTGTGGGCGGAACCAGTTGGTGATGATCCAGTTTACGCGCACCAGGTCGCCCAACTCGCCCGACCGCACCATCTCCCGAATCTTCTGGTAAAACGGATCCGTGCGTTGGTTGAACATCGCGGCGAAAACCATATCCGGATTGCGTTTGTGGGCTGCGATCAGCCGTTCACAGTCCGCCTTGTGGACGGAGATGGGCTTTTCGACCAGCACGTGGCGTCCCGAATCCAGCGCCGCAATGCCAATGGTGGTGTGAGCGTAGTGCGGGGTTCCGATGATGATCGCGTCACAGACCTTGTCGGCCAACAGCGCGTCCGAATCGTAGTAAGCTTTGACGCCATACCTGGCCGCTGCCGCGTCTGCCTTCTCCGGCACGATGTCGCAGACGGCGGTGAGCTGCACTTTAGGCTGATTTTCGATGTTGCGCAGGTGTAAATTACCGATATTCCCAATGCCGATAACGGCGAGTCGTACTTTATCCATAACTGCCTCCTTCTAATGGTTTGTTCCAAATTACACGCAGACAGATCTGCACGTTTCGCGGGCCAATCCGAAAAAGCGCCCGCTCAACCGTTTATAGCGGCGGTTCAGATACAATGCCGATGTTCTTCGGCCCTTTGAACTCAAACGTGACTCGCTCGAAGCGCACACGATGCTGGCGGTAGAAATCCTCAATTGCCGCGACCAACTCATCACGCCCCAACTTTTCTTCGGACCAGAAATTGCAGCACGGGATCAGCACCGCCGGGCGGACGAGTGCGGCTTCAGCCACGGCGCGCGTCGCTTCGTCGGGATGCAGTCCCACGATCAAATCGTAGTAGCTGGCGTCAGATGGCTCTAGTTTTATCTGGCGGCTGTCTACACCCCTCAACGTCCAACCGCGCGGATCGATCACTTCGCACTCGTAATTGTATTTTTTTTGCAAGATGCGACAGAGCATACCACGTCCGCCAGCGACGTCGGCGATATAGCGGACACTCCGCCCATAACGCTCGTAGATGAACGCGGCAACCACTTCGAAGCGTTCCGCGTCCCCGTGAAAACGGTGTTGTTTTCTACCCATGATCCTCTTTCAGACGATACAGCATCTCTCCGGCGCGCGGGACACATAAAATGCCCTCATGCTCGAGACCCTGCCACGCATCCAGATCAATGCTGGCCGGGTCAAGGTAGCCCAGATTCACCTTGTCGCAACGTTCTTTCGGAACGCCCGTCGCCAGGGTGACCTTGATGCGCCGCGTCTCGATGTCGGTCTCCGCGTCGTACTCGCCCATCCCGCTGACGTGCGTGGAATGGGCCAGCACGCCCCACGGATAATCCTTGAACCTGTCCCACTGCTTGAGGAAGTAGTCGCGGCAGTGATAACCGACTTCGTCCAGAATTTTACCGTGTGTGTACGAAATCTCGTCGATGTGCGGCGCGTAGATGATGACCTCACCGCCATCGGCAATCGCCGGCTCCATCTTGTACATCCCCTTCGCCGCCGTCCAGATGTCGTCGTACAACTCCGGCATCACGGAGAGCACGCGCTTGAACGGCTTTTCCACGTAGACGACGTGATGCTGCGCCGACAAGTCCGCCGCCGCGCTGTAGGCGTCTTCCGGTGACCCAAAGTACAAGCCGACTAAATCATGATGGCCTTTCACTACCATGCTAAAGCAAAGTTTTGGAACGTCAACAAAGGAGGCCGCCTTATTGATCACGGCGCGCACCGGTGTGGATTTGGTCCCGATCACTTTCCAACTGGTGATCACCGCGCCGAGCCAGTGCGAGAAGTTGATGACCTCCGGCCCAGCCACGCCGGGGAAAAAGTACTTGTTCCCGCCGGAGAAGCCCACCACCTCGTGTGGGAACGTCGGCCCGCAGATAACGACCTGATCGTACTCCCACAACTTTTTATTGATCGTGACGGGCACATCCATACGCAACAAGCCGCCGGTGAGCGCCTCGATCTCGTCCGCCGAAATCACACCGATCTGCTTGAACGTCTCTGGCTTCTCCCACTCGTGGTTGAAGATGCGGACTTTGGCGTACTTGCCCGCGCGTTCTGCCCCCGTGAGGCCAAACAACTTGTTGAGGGCCGCCTCATCCATCGCCATATGCGTGCCAAGCGCGATGAGATAATCCAACGTGACGACTTTCTCGCCCAACACATCGTAGAACACGCGAAACATCATATCCATCGGCCCAGAGCGCGTGGCGTCCGGCGTGATGAACAACACGCGCTTGCCGGTCATATCGTGCGCCGCGAATGCCTGTGTCACAATCTCGCGCACGTCAGCTTCGGTGAGTGTACGGTCTATATATCCATTACCAATCGTAGTCATTTCCACCTCACATAGGATTAATTTTGAATCACGATGGTGGGGACAAGCCCCCTACGAGTGATCGAGATCAACGATAATTATGCTGAACCATGACCCAAAAAGCTTTGTCGAAAACATAAGTATAGGTGACTCTTGACCTTATGCAAAAACTGTGTTACTATGGCTGTGAACGCTCACGTTACCGCTCACGTTATCTCTATTATAGCAGGTGAATCGTGAATAGCAAAAAAGTGACCATCCAGGACGTTGCTGCAGCCGCAGGCGTTTCACGCCAAACCGTCTCGCGCGCCATAAACAATCGGGGCGAAATCAGACCGGAGACGCGCGCCGAGATTCTGCGCATCGCCGAAGAAATGAACTACCGCCCCAGCAGCATCGCCCGCGGACTGGCCACCCAACGCACCGGCACGCTGGGCCTGGTCGTTCCAGATATCGCCAACCCGTTCTTTGCCGAAGTGGCGCGCGGGGCTGAACATGAGGCGTATGCGGCAGGGTACAACGTGTTCCTATGCAATACCGACGAAGAGCCACAACGCGAAATCGCGGTGTTGCGCTCGCTGGAAGAAAAGCGCGTCGACGGCGTGATGCTGTGCAGTTCACGCCTCGATGACGAGGCGCTTTACAAATCACTGAGCCGCCATGCCAGCGTGGTTCTCGTCAACCGGCGACTAAACGGCTACGAATTCGGCTGCGTCGTGATCGACGACGAGCAAGGCGGAAAGAACATCACTCAGCACTTGCTCAAAAGCCAGCGCCAGGCTATTGGATTTTTGGCCGGACCACTCGCCTCGCGCAGTGGACAAAAACGCGTGGCAGGGTATCGCGCGGCTATGGCGGAAGCGGGTGTTGCTTACGATCCAGGGTGGATACGGCCCTGCCCCCCCAGCGTCGAGGGAGGTCACAAAGTAGCTAACAGGCTGCTCAGCGACCATCCGGAGATTACCGCACTCTTTTGTTACAACGATCTGGTCGCCATCGGCGCATTGCAGGCCAGCCACGACCTGGCGTTGACTATCCCCGACGATCTTGCTATCGTTGGGTTCGACGACATCCCCTTAGCTGCACTGGTGACTCCAGCGTTGACGACATGCCATGTCTCCCGCTACGAAATGGGCGTCCAGGCGATGAATATGCTGCTGGAGCGGATCAACGGCTGCACCACGGAATGCCAGCAAGTGATCCTCCAGCCCGAGCTGATCATCCGCGCCAGCGCCCCGTAGATTGAATCACATAGGTTGCACGCGCACGACGTTCGTCGCGGTGCGACCTTCCTCGCAGACGAGCGCCACAGCGCCGCCCGTCAACGGCTGCGCATCGGTCACCGCAAACAACGCTGCGCCGTCAATCCACGCCCGCACTGTCGCGCCGCTGACTTCCAGGCTCAACGTGTGCGTCTCGCCGAACGTCCAGGGGAAATCGACCTCGGCGAGCACGTAGGGCGTGTCGAACATTTTGACCAGGCGCGCTTTTGTGGGCAATTCGGCGCTATCCCGATACAGCAGCAGCGCATAATAGCGCCGCATCCCTTGCACACGCGCCGCCACACCGGCGGACTTGACCAGGTGCGGCGTCACGTCAGCGGTGACGCGGTAGTCGGTCCATTCACGGGTTCCTTGCATCAACAGGCCCACACCCTCGTTTTGGATCAGGCGGTAGTTTTCCCCCCAGTGAGACACCTGATCCACAGCGTTGACCCACGCGCGCTGCCACATCGTCCCCGTATGGCCGGGGCGCGTGAGCGCGACGTCCGGCGTACCATCCCAGGTGAGATAGTCGAGATAGAGGTCGCCTTCTGCGCGTTTCATGCTGTTGATTTCGACGCCAATCTCTGCAATGGGGTCGCCATCCATATCCGGGATGCGCCACACAAATTCCTGCGCCGCGCCCGGCGCGAGCGTGGCGCTCGGACCGGGGAGATGCCGCAAACGCTCGCCTTCTCCATAGACGCGCAGATACAGCCCGCACGTCACCGGCATTGCGTTGGCATCGGCGGCAACCACGCGCGCACGCACGGTCTGCCCAGGGTAGAGCGTTGGCGACGCCAGCAGGTCATAGCCGGGCATCCGCGCCGCGTCCGGCGGTGTGAACGTCGCCGTCGCGGCGCGCGCCGGGCGCCCCACGGCGACGCCGCGATAATGCAACGCCAGGCTGCGCTTGCCGGCGAGGCTGCGCCCGGCGACGTTTTCCACCGTCAGCGTACCCCGCGATTCGACGCTGTCTTCCGGCAGCCAGCCCTGCACAGCGCCCGGCATCTCGAAGTGGAAGCGCGCTCCCCCCTTCGGCGCGAGCGGCGCTTCGCCCGCCAGCGCGCGCCCGACGTTGGCGATGTGGAACGCCTCCGTCAGGGCGTCGGTGATCGCGCGCCCGCCATCCGCCGTGGGCAGGAACATTCGGTCGGCCACCGGACCGCGATAGTCGGGGCCAGCTTCGATCCCCGCCAATCCATTCTTGATCCCCATCAGACAACCGACGTTGCCGGAATTGCAGTCGGTATCCCAGCCGCAGGTATTGACGATCATCAGCGTTTTTTGGAAATCGTCGTCGCCCCACAGCAGGCTCAGCACGATCAGACCGTGGTTGGGTACCATGTGGCAATTGCCGCCGTATTTATCGTAGCCGTACTGCGCTGCGAGCAAGCCAAACGCCTCGCGCCAGTCGGGGACGCGCTCGCGCCAATTGCGCAGATCGCCGATCATCCGGTAGATGACCGAGTCTTGAGGGATGAAGGTGACGGCTGTGTCCAGCAGCACAGCGATGTCGGGTTCGACGAATGCCAGGGACTCCATCGCTGCGATGACCTGCGCACCGTAGATCGCCTCGCCGTCGTGGCTGACGCTCGCCGCGCGGCGCGCCAAATCCACCGCCAATGCCGGATCGCCCGGCGCGATCATAGCCCAGCCATCGATGAAGATCTGCGCGCCGATCTGTTCGGCGACAACCTTGCCGTTCAGCGCCATCGAACCGCTCTGCGGCGCAGGAATCCCGTGTTTGAGACGCAAGTAGGCAGTATGCTCGGTCGAATTGCCCAACCCGCCCCACCACAGGATCGTGCGTTTCTCGATGAGATAGTTGAGCCAGGTTTGGCCGATTTGGGCAGGGGTTAGCGCCAGCGTATTGCCGTAGTCGGGCATCGCACGCAAGAAGGTGAACGTGCCGGTGATGTCATCGTCGGTCACGATGAGGGGCACACCGCGCTTTTCGTGGACGTAGTAGTTGATCTCGCCCAATTCCGCCATCATCCGCCCATAAGACCACCCTTCGAAAGGCCGCCCCAGATAAACGCCAATAATCTTGCCGAGCACCCCGGCATACACACGTTCGACGTAATCAGGTAGTAATGACATTACTTTCTCGCTTTCTTGCCAGAGCTATGCGACCGTGATGGACGCGACTTTCGCTTCGGTCTGATTTCCGTACCGATGTAGATGCCGTAATGCGGCAACATCTTGCGATGCACAAGTAAAACCAACATCGCAGCGACAAACGCGATGGCAAAAATCAACAACGAACTGCTCAGTTTGTCCATCAAATCGGGATCGATAAGCATCACCCCGGCCAACGTTAGCATCAACATCCCGCCGATAAGCTTGAGCACGCGCCCATGCTTCTCTTCCAGCCGGCTGGTTTTGAGTGTAAAGACGGCGCCAAGGAAAATCGCTGCCTCATCGATCTGGTAAATCACCATGTAGAGCAACAACAGCAGCGCGAACGCCAGCGTCCCAACCTGCTGTGCTGTCAGGAGATTCGTCCACAGCACCGGAAACCCCGCCGTGCAGGAGAACTCCACCACCGAAACGCCCACCGCCATCACAAACGTCGCGCTGACCAGGCCCCACAGCGAGTCGCCGGCTTGCATAACCTTGCGGATGCCCTTGTAGATGCCGGATTTCTTGTCGTCGGCGATGGTGAAGGAAAACCCCTCTTTGTACCAGAAGTAGTCCTTGATGTTGATCAACGCGAAGAACAGCGCCAGCAGCGCGATCACCGCCTGAATCCACCCCAAAAAGCTCACGAAGGTGAAGACCGTAAACAGCCCGGTGATAAACAGCATATACACCGCAGCGGTCACCGCGATGAAAACCGCGCCGATGATGAACACCTTTCTGCGCGAACCGGTGTTCAACGCCAACGACAGCAGAATCGACAGCACCCACAGCGAGCAGGGGTTGAACCCATCCACAAAGGCGATCAAAGCCGTGCTGACGAACAACGACTGTGACTCCAGATTGACTTTGCCGATCAACGGGATGTCAATGACGCTCAAAGCCGGTGCAGTCTCTCCGGGGTTTTCCGTCGCCGCGACAGTCCGCGCCTCGCGCCCTGGAACCAGACCTATGCCCAGGTCCGGGCACGTCTCGGTCAAGCATAAGTTGACGTGTGCTTCGATCTCTTCGCCTATCTGGGGACTATATCCTACCCAATACCGGTCGCCGACAAAGGTAGTAGGCACGCCGCGCGCCTGATCGCCCACAACTGTGGTCATCCGCTTGAAAAGTTCCTGATTCTCAGGGACGTACCACACCTCATATTCGTACAAAGTGATACGTGGATTGTTGCGCGCCAACTTCTGCAAAAATGGCTTCTCGTCCGCGCAATGGGGGCACCCATCGCCATAGAAGAAATAAATCGGCATGTCAACCGGCGCTGGGGCGGGCATTTCCGCGCGCCCTGGCGCAACCTGCCAGAACCCAACGCTCAACAGCGCCAACATTATGACGATTTTGGAAAATGTTTTTCTTTTCAATGGAATACCCCTGAATACGCGAATTCCGTTCGTCCAAGAGCGAAGTGTACCCCAAACTGGGCGCTAAGTCAACCTCGAAATGACGCAGCTTGCCAAAGT
>MTKY01053355.1_pt1 | contig 50788 bp, 43 predicted proteins | sample 1042731 | NCBI WGS metagenome assembly MTKY01 (sample SAMN06212206, study PRJNA360538) | anaerobic digester metagenome | biome: Wastewater treatment plant; material: sludge; isolation source: anaerobic digester fed with sludge from wastewater treatment plant | place: Denmark: WWTP Soeholt ...
ATAATATATAGGTGCTACGATTAGGATGTGGAAAAGTGAGATAATCACGTGGTGAGGTGGTGACGTGTTGTCGTGGTGATGGTGGAAAGGTGTCCGCCTTTTTGAAGCTTACGCGGACTTTTCCAAAAGACTGGATCCCGGCTCAAACCACCCCAGAGGGGCCCAGTCTGCCCGGGATGACCCGGTAACTAACTTTAGCGGCATCGTTTCCGGGCTTAGCGCTCAGTTATCACAGTGCCGGATACGATCCTCAATGAATGGGCACATTCACCTGGGATGGCCCCAGAATCTGACCCAGATAGTCGGTGCTGTCCTGCACGGCTTTGGCGGATGAGTCTTTGCTTTTGGCGGGCGTGCTTTTCCCGCCTTCCAGAGAGCGGGAAATATCCAACATCTTGAGCCGCAGCGAATCAGGCTTGACTTCCTCCCGAACCGGCTGCGCCACCACGGTGGTGTCGGCCGCCGAACGCTTGAACAGCTCCGGAGTCTTGAGCCAGCCGTGGCTGTAGGCATACCACAGGCAGAGGCTCAGGATCACCACAAAGATGATGATGCCCACAGTCCACAGGAAATTGGTGGAAAGCATGATCTTCTTCTGTTTGAGGTTGTCGGATGGAAGGCGGAGAGGAGTGTCACTGCCAGGCATGGAGCGGGAAAAAGCATTCATCACAGCCTCGACATCACCCCCCAGATAGCGGGTGTAGTTGAACAGCAGGGCTTTCACCATGCCGCGCGGCCCCAGCAGCAGAAACTCATTTGCTTCCAGTAGTTTGATCTGCTCCTCGCGGACGCGGGTGTCCTCGAAGATGCGCTGATAATCCCGGCCTTGCTCTTCCCTCAGCTTGCGCAGATACGCGCCTATATCTTCCATCTGTAAACTCCGTTAAAGACTGTTTCCACCTCTCCCGCCAGGGTGTAGGAACCATCCTCGAGGACGTCTATCAGAACCGTTCCGCCCGGCATGGTCACGGTGACCGGAGCGGCCAGCTGTCCCTTGTGGCATCCGCAAAAGACGCTCGCCACCGCGCCCGTCCCACAGGCCAGAGTCGGACCGGCTCCGTTTTCCCAGATGTTCATCAGGATTTCCTGCCGGGAAATCACCTCCACAAACTGGGAATTGACCCCGCGGTCGTAAGGATGGTTTTTTTCGATAGCTTCGCCATGGACGAGGTGTTGATCCTGCAGATCGTCCCAAAAAGTCACATAGTGCAGATTTCCCACATCCACCAGGCAGCCCCGCAAACCATTCAGGGATGCCTCCTCGTTCAGCATCCGGGGCTGTCCCAGATTCACACAGACCCGATCGCCGGCAGGAGTGCTTTCCAGACGGGCGGTCTTGAGGCCGGAATCGGTATTCAAGGTAAGCTCCGTTTTATCCAGAAGGGAACCCAAAAGCTGCGCGCAGCAACGCAGGGCGGAGCCACACATCGCGGCCCGGGAACCGTCCGAATTATAGATCAGCATGCGGGCGTCGGCCTCGCTATCATCCAGCAACGCGACCAGACCGTCCGCGCCGATGCCGAAGGCGGGTTCGCACACATCTTCAGCCAGCTCGTCCAGCGGATACTTGACCTCTGTCTGCCCCAGAAGGTTGAGGATGACAAAGTCGTTGCCCTGCGCCTGCATCTTGGTGAACGGAATCAGCATAGGCGCTCCTCCATCATTTGGTTGAAGCTATACAATCCTTTGCGGCCGGCTATCCACTTGGCGGCTTCCAAAGCCCCCTGGGCGAAGCAGGCACGGGATCGCACCCGGTGGATCAGTTCGACTGTGTCCGAAAGGCTGTCGAAACCGACCGTGTGGGTGCCGGGGATGCTTCCCGCGCGCACGCTGGCAAAGTGCAGTTCGTCCGGTTCAATGCGTCTGTCGAGCTTGTCATAGACGGCTTTTGTCTTGCGGGAGCTTTGGCTCAGGATGGTCTGCGCCAGTTGGATGGCGGTTCCGGAGGGGCTGTCCGCCTTTTGGTTGTGGTGCAGTTCAAAGCCATAGATGTCATATTGGGGAAACTTGTCGCAGAGCGCGGTGGCGAACTGGGTTACGCGGTTGAAGATGTTCATTCCGATGGAGAAGTTCGCTCCCCAGAGGATGCCAATGCCGTTGTCTTCAGCCATGGCGCGCACCTCGTCCAGATGATCGTTCCAGCCGGTGGTGCCGACCACGATGTCGCGCTTTGCCGCCGCCAGTTTACGGAGGTTATCCAGCACCGCCGAAGGATGGCTGAAATCGATGCAGACCGCTGCTAACTGCTTCCCGTCAATCTCTTTGAGGCAGCCTTCCTGCAGGGGATCGACTATGGATTGAACCCGGCAGCCGTGGCTGGAAGCGAGCTCATGCAGCATCCGCCCCATCTTGCCGTAACCGATCAGGCTGATATCCAGCATCATGCCTCCCTTTTACCTGGAATAGTGGGTGATGAGGGCGGCGACGAACTTCGCCCCGCGGCGCAGTTCTTCTTCCTCGATGTCCTCATCCACGGTATGCACCTTGTTCATGCCGGTGCCGCAGATGATCATGGGAAGCCCCGCGGCGTTGATGATATTGGCGTCGCTGCCGCCTCCGCCGATACTGGTTTTCACTTCCAGGCCAACGCTGTTCAGGGCGGAAATCGCCAGTTGCACCACGGGTTCGGTGTCCGGGATGAAAAAGGAGTTGTATTCGGTATTCATGTCCCAGGTGTAGGCAGCCGCCCCGAAAGGATAATCGTGGCGTTTCACGGCGCTGTCCACGGCACGGCGGATATCCGCGCAGACTTGTTCCAGCTTCGCTTTGTTGTGGCTGCGGGCTTCGCCGGAGATATCCACCTTGTTGGGGACAATGTTGGTGGCGGTGCCTCCCCTGATGATGCCCATGTTGCAGGTGGTTTCGTAGTCGATGCGTCCCAGAGGCATGGCGGCGATGGCTTCGGAGGCCACCCGGATGGCATTGATGCCGTTCTCCGGCTCCACTCCGGCATGGGCTTCCTTGCCCTGGATGGTGATGCGGATCGAGTTCTGCGCCGGCGCGCCCAAGACCAGATCACCCACACGGTGGGCGTCCATCGCGTAGCCAAAGGCGGAACGCAGCTTGCTTTTGTCAAAATGCTTGGCGCCCAGGAGGCCGATCTCTTCCGAGACCGTGAACAGAACCTCGATGGGAGCATGATCCACGCCGCTTTCCAGCGCGGACTTGATACCCATTATGATCTCCGCCACTCCGGATTTGTCGTCCCCGCCCAGGACGGTGCTGCCGTCGGAGCGGATGCGGCCGTTTTCCCGCCTGGGCTTGATGCCTTTGCCGGGCTTCACGGTGTCCAGATGGGCGCAGAAGAGGATGGGTTGTTTGTCGATCCGGCCAGGGATCAGGGCGTGCAGGTTGCCGGCGTTGCCCCCGGTCTTAAGATGGATGGAATCCTCTTCCACCGTGGCTCCCAAGGCTTCCAAATCCGCCTTCACGCGGTCGGCCATGGCGCGTTCGTCTTTGGATTCGCTGTCGATGGCGATCAGTTCCAGAAAATAGTTCACTACATCGTTGCTCATGCTGTGCTCCCAGATGTCAATTATCGTTTGAGTCCAGACTTGAGGCTTTGCTGTTTTTGTCAAAGCAATTTATCCGGCGCGGCCACGAAACTGGGAAAAGGGTTTATGGCAGGCTAAATACAGAGCCTATGTATTAAACAGTTTTCTCCAGCACAACGAAATAATCCCTGCCAAAATCACGCAGCGAATACTTCCATCCTGATAGTCCCGCAAAGAGCGCGTGGAGTTGTTTTTCGTTATATAAGTATAAAGGACATTTGAACTTATAGCGAATCTTGCGTTGCCAGGCTAGGAATCCTTTGGACATCGGAAAACTGAACATTACTTTTTCGGAAGCCACGCGCATGGCTTTTTGGACAACCGGCATGGGATCCTGGATGTAATCCATGAAACCCATCAGAATCACATAGTTATACTTGGTCTCTTCATTCAGCTCGAGAAAATCGACGGTTTCATAACTGCACTGATCGATCACACCCGCTTCCGTGGCTTGCTTTTTGGCAATCTCGAGCATACGCGGGGCAAAGTCCAATCCATGCACATGCTTTAACCCCCGCTTGATGAGCGCAACCATATAGTGTCCGGGCCCACAGCCAACATCCAGAGCGGTTTTATCGTCCCCGGGAACGCATTCTTCCAACACAGCCTCAAAACGCAGGCGCATGGTCTGGCGGAAGTGTTTGTCGATGAAGTTCCAGAAAAAGTTGTCGCGGGAGCCATAGATGGCGTTAAATCCATCGGAGTATCTGTCGAAAAAGCCGGATGTTCTGTTATCTTGAGGCATTGTTATCCTCCTGCAGTTTGATTTGACGCAGGTATTCACCACAATTGATGAATTCACTCAGTTTCAGGATCGCGCGCAGTTTACTTTCCACGGTTTTCAGATTCACGTAACTGCGGAAGTAATTCAAGGGATTCATTTTGAAGCGCGGATGCGAGGGGTCGATTTCACGGGGGTGGATGTAATACAAAACGCTCCGCTGCGCGCGCTGGAGTCTCTTTGTCATGCTGACAATCATCCATTTGGGAAACAGACGCAGATAGCCTCCCCCAAAAAAGCAGATGTTTTTGCCGAAAACCGGCGCCACGGTGATTGGGAACTCGAATATCCTGCCTTGTGAGGTAGTTACCCAATGCGGATCGAATTGATCGGTCTTTATCCCTCCTTCAAAACGGGCGGCGGGAAACACGGAAGAATCGTATGAATAGCCTTTTTCAACAAGCTTTTCAAAGAACCAGGGAGAGCTGTCCGTATAGGAAAAACCGGGGCTGCGAAAACCCAACACCTCCATCCCGCCGATATCTTCCAAAAGCTTCTTGCTCGTCTCCAAATCCTGGGCGAATTCTTCGGGAGCCATTTCAAATACATGTTTATGATTCATCCCGTGAGAGGCGACCTCATGGCCGCGGCGAGCTATTTCCCTGACCAGACCAGGATGCCTCCGCGCGACGTAGCCGAGGACAAAGCAGGTGGACTTCACTTTGTGTTCATCCAGGATATCCAGAAGGACTTGAGTGTTTTTCTCAACGCGGGTCGGCAACGCGTCCCACTGCGCCAGTTTCGGGACATGCTCTCCTTCCACGGTATGGAAATAATCTTCCACGTCTATTGTAAAATGTGCTTGCATTTCAGCTCCTTACGGGAACGGCATTGATACTTGTCCTTCTCCGTATTTTACAGCACGCCAAAGTGATCGCAACCGCAACTGCCATGTTGAGACGCTTTGGCGATCCGTCTTGGATATAGCCATACAGATTTGTGTCAATGTTTTTTTCGGTGGTATGATGTTATGCCCGGTGATGGAGTATGGGCGGCTGCTTGTTTCTGGTTCACGCAGATAGACGCGGATTATTTAAGGGCTGCCGAAGTCTGTTCGGCAGAGGCAACGGAGTTGCCTGTTTGAAAGAGACCTCCGGTCTCTGTGGCAAACGGACTTTGCCACCCCTTGGGACTGGATCCCGGGTCAAGCCCGGGATGACACGGTTTTGGGATCTGGTGGACTTGTTTCGGGGGCTCCTTTCCACCATTTCACCTTTCCACCTTTCCACCTCAAAAACACCTTTCCACCTTCAAAGATCCTGTCATCCGCGTTCTATTTCTTTTTCACCACCCCACCACGACATCACGACACCACGAAGTCCTGTCTGGATACCGCTCTCCTTTGCTGCTACTGGATTTGGGGGTATCATCCTTAGGTATGTGGTTGCGAAGTTAAGGATGACCCCAGGTAAACCCCAGGAAATCTGCAGGATGCAAAGGGGAGCGATAGCAGCGCGCCCCCGGGAACAAGGAAAGAAAGCCCGGTTTAGAAAGAGCTTTCCAGGCGCGCCAGATCAACCGCTTCGGCGATGGCCGACATGATGTCGGCGTTGTCGATGCCGTGGGCTTCCACGATCACGGAAATCTTCTCTCCCACCTGGATGGAGAGGGTGCCGGATTCTTCATCCCGGTCAAACTCCTGGGTGCCGGTGTAGCCTTTGACGCGGATGGTTTTAGCGCCACTGCCCACGGACAGGCCGCCAAACATGGAGGCAATGCCGCCCAAAAGGCCGCCAGCCTGTCCCAGAACGCCGCCGCTGGAGATGGTGAGGTTGAGCTCGGCGTCGCCCCTGCTGTATTTGGCGGTGGCGATGATGGAATTTGCGCTGCCCAGGATCGCGCCCGCCGCTCCGAGAGCCTTGGCGTCCTTTTCTTCCAGCATGAATCCGTCAGGTGCTTCCGGGATGAAGGGCAGCAGCTGTTCAGCCAGAATCTCGGCGATCTTGGTCTGGGCATAATCAATCTCGTTTTGGGCTGCGGCAAAGTTGTCCCTGCCCAGCATGATTTTGGCGTTGTCGAGGCTTTGGATGGCCTCTTCCTTTGCTCCAGCGAAAAGCGCCGCCGCTACCAAAAGCAGCAGCATTGCCGTGGCAATTATCTTTTTCATGGTAAACTCCTTGAAGCAGTTACGGCAAGGTTGAAACTTTTCTAATTATTGTCAAGGAAAAAGTCTGCTTTTCCGCTGTCCCGCTTCCTCCCGGGGGATTTGCAATCAGGGAAAGTTGATCTGGATGTTCTTGACCGCGGGATACTTCTCCAGATGCTCGCGAATCTCCTGCGCCACGTTTTCGCGCCACTGGTCGAAGCTCATCATGTTCATGTCGATCAGCACGTTGCCATCGTCGAAGCCCACATATTTGACCATCTTGAGGGAGACGATGTCCTCTCCCACCTGGGGATAGATGATCTTTTTAAGCTCTTCAATGATGGTTTCCTTGCCGAAATCCGGCACTTCCTTGAGGCCGTGGGCGATCTCATAGTTGGAGATGGCGGTCTGCACGGTGTCCGCCGCCAGCACGGAGCAGTGGACTTTGACCGGAGGCAGGCCGTCCAGGGCTTCCATTGCATCCCGCCAGGTGACCTTTTTCGCCTCCTCCAGGGTCTTGCCCTTGATGAGGTCGGTGATGATCGAGGCGGTGGCGATGTTTGAGGCGCAGCCGTAGGAAAGGAAGCTGACATCCTCAATGACGAGGGTATCGGGGTTGATCTTGAGATAGATGGTCACCTGGTCGCCGCAGGAGGGCGAGCCTTCGGTGGCCACTGCGTCAGGGTTTTCCATCTGCCCGACGTTGTGGGGGCGCATGAAGTGGTCGAGCACTTTTTGTGAATATTGCATTTATCTCTCCTCGGGATGGGTTGACTTGTAGAGCGGGCTGCGGGAGCGGAGTTCGGCAGTGATCTCCGCGAGTTTTTCAACCACGAAGTCCACCTCTTCCCTAGTGTTGTAGCGGGAAAGGGTAAACTTTATGGAGCCATGGGATTGCACGTGGTTTTTGCCCATAGCCAGCAGCACGTAGCTCGGTTTGAGGCCTTGCGAAGCGCAGGCGGAACCGGTGGCGACGGTGATGCCGTTCAAATCCAGCATCATGGTGACGGCCTCGCCTTCGATGTAGGCGATGGAGACGTTGATGTTGTGGCAGGCGCGCCCTTCCCCGCGGGGGCCATTGAGTTCGATCTCGGGAATCCTGGCTTCCAACTGCTCCAGCAGGTAGTCCGAAAGCCCGCGCAAGTGCCTGATCCCGCCCTCCAGATCGGCAAAAGTAAGCTCCACCGCTTTGGCGAAGCCCGCCATCAGGGCGATCCCGATGCCTCCCGGCTGCAGGCCGTCGATGCGCTTCACGCCGTGGATGACCTGCTCCAGCTTGGTGCCGCGCTTCAGATAGAGGGCTCCGACGCCCTGGGGGCCGTGGATTTTGTGGGCGGAGACGCTGAGGGTGTCCACATCCAGTTCCTTCACATCGAGGGGCAGCTTGCCATAGGCCTGGCAGGCGTCGGCATGGAAATGTATTTTGTGACCGGCGGCGCGCAGGATGTCACGGTATTCCCGCATGGGCTGGATGGTGCCCACCACATGGTTCACGATGGTGGTCATGAAGAGCACGGTATCATCCCGGATGGCGTCCTTGAGCTGTTGTGGACTGACCCGGCCCTGGGCATCCGGTTCAAGGTAGCTGACCTCAAAACCGATCTTTTCCAGAAAGGCGGCGTTGGTGAGCAGGTCGGGGTAATCCACCACGGAACAGATCACGTGGCGTCCCCGCACCGCGCGGGACAGGGTGACGCCCTTGATGGAGATATTGTTGGCGAGGGTGCCTCCGGAGGTGAAGTGCAGTTCGTCCGGGGAGGCGTTGAGGGAATCCGCCACCGTCTTTTTGAAGGAAGCGACCGCCTCGGCGGTGCTTTCGCCCGTGCTGATGAAGGAAGCTGGAAACCAGAATCTGTCCTCGAAATAGGTCTTCATCTCCTTCAAAACCTCCGGCGCGGGGGGCGTTGTAATGCAGTTGTCCATGTAAATGTTGCCAGATTTCATTTATGTTGCTCCATGATAGATTTTGCCGATTTCGGCCAGGGTGTAGCTGTTCAGCAGCCTGCGCTGGCGGGTGGCGATCTCGTCGAACAGACCGCCCAGGCGGCAGGATTCCCCCCGGCAATAAGGGCCGCTTTTGCCGCATTCCATCTCGTGGTTCGAGTCGTCCACGGCGCGCATCACATCGTAGAGGGTGATCTTGTGTGAGGGGCGGGACAGGGTGTAACCGCCCTTGGAACCCTGGCTGCTTTCGATGATGCCGGCGTTTTTCATGGCTCCCAAGAGATGCTCCACATACTTCTTGGGCAGATTCTGCCGCGCGCAGATCGTTTGGGCGGAGAGTGACCCGCCGCCGTCTCCGGTCAGCTCCAGCAGGGCTCGTAAAGCGTATTCGGTCTTGGTTGAAACAGCCATTTTAAACATCCTTGACAGTCATTGTGTAATATATAGTAACTTACTATGCTATTTCGCCAAGCAAAATCTTGGAATCCGAAGCGGGGGATTGACAGAAACCGCGCTCCGCAGAAAAGTAGTCCACAGGTGCAAGATGATCAAGGTAAACAAACTCAGCTTTTCCTACGGAACTGACCTGGTGCTGCGGGATTTGGACCTGCACCTGCCCGAAGCTGCCATGACGGTGATGGTGGGGCCAAACGGAGCGGGAAAATCCACTCTGATCTACGCGCTTTTGGGTTTCCTGAAGGCGCAGGGGGGCAGCGTGTCCCTCTTTGGCAAGTCCCTGCACCTCTACAAACGCTCCGAGCTTGCCAAACTGATCGCCTTCGTGCCCCAGGAGACCAGCTTCCAGTTCGATTACAGCGTGCGGGACATCGTGCTGATGGGGCGCTATCCCTACCAGGGGCTGATGCAAACCTGGCTGCCCTCCGACCATCGCGTGGTGGACGGCATCCTGGAACAGCTCAGGCTGCAGGGTCTGGCGCACAGATACTACTCCCAGCTGAGCGGCGGGGAAAAGCAGAGGGTGCTGATCGCCCGCGCCCTAGCCCAGGACACCCGCTATATATTTTTGGACGAAACCCTCTCCCAACTGGACATCAACCACCAGGTGGAGATCATGCTCATGCTGGTGGATATCGTCCGCCAAAGCCGCAAAGGCATCCTGCTGATCTCCCACAACCTCAATCTGGGAGCGAACTTTGCGGATCAGATGGTCTTTCTTGGCGGAGGACGCGTTTTGGGACAGGGCGAGCCCAGCGAGATGATGCGCCCCGAAAAGCTGCGCGAGCTCTTCGGAATTGATCTGCAGGTAGCCATGAACCCCGTCAGCGACAGGCCTAACCTGCTCTATCCCGGAAAGCCATTAACATGAAAAGGTTCTTCTGCTGTCTGGCGCTTGTGACCCTTATCGCGCTGCCTCTGTGGGCGACCCGCGATCTGCCAGATGGTGCGCGGAACATGATTTACGGCCAGGTGCGTGACGAAAGCGGAAAGGCCCTGGAAGGCGCCGTGGTCACGGATGGCAGGCAAACCGTGTTCAGCGCCGCGGATGGCTCATACACCCTTCTGGACGGCGGGGAATGGATTACGGTGAGCAGAGTTGGCTACAAGGAACAGAGGTTCCGCCATCCTAAGCTCCGCGTCTGGCAGCGCGATGTCATCCTGCAGACGTCTCCGATCGTGCTGCCCACGGTGAGGGTAACCGAGACCAGCCTGGATCCCTTTTCCCAGGCGGCAGACCTGCTGCGCATCCCGGTGGATGAGGAACGCAGCTATCTGAGCACGGTGGATTTGCTTTCCAGTTCCACCGCTTTGCGCAGTTCAGACACCCCCCTCAAGGGTGAAAGCCAGAGGATTTCTATTCTTGGCAACCTCGCCCGCCACACCCTGATCATGCTGGACGGCGTGCCCCTCAACCCCCACGGCGAGGCCTACGACCTTTCCCTGCTTGATCCCGAGTCGATAGAGTCGGTGGAGGTGATCAAGAACAACGCTTCCGCCTATGGCGGAGGATCGGCCATCGGCGGCATCGTGCGCATCCGCAGCAAGCAAGGCAGCCAGACCAGCGAGGATGAGGGCAGTGTCGGAGTGGAACTGGGTTCCTTCGGCTACGCCAAAAGCTCCTTCGGCTTCCTGAGCTCCCACGGAGACTGGCATCTGCGCCTCAACCTGAGTGAATTCACCGCCCGCAACGATTTTACCTATGACCTGCGCAACTGGTGGGCGGCGGACAGCACCGCCAAACGCGATAACAACGCCAAACGCCAGAGTTCCATATCCGCCGCGGCAAGTTGGCAGACCCGCGGGACGCTGCTGGCGCTGCAGACAAGCTATGAGGACTTCCACCGCGAACTGCCCGGCACGGTGAACTTTCTGGAAATCTACCGCTATGCCTGGCTGGATGGTTACTCCAGCCAGAACCGCGCCAGCCTCGAGACCAAGGCCGGGCCGGTCAGCCTGCAGGGCATCGCCTGGCTGAACCTGAACAGCTCCGTCTATGACAACACCCGGGCTCCCATCCCATTCTTCCTCAACCGATACCGCCAAAAGATGGACAGCAGAGGCCTGCGCGCCACAGCCTCAATGGAAAAGGAACTCAAACCATTCTGGCGTCTTTCCGGCTCGCTGGCCGCGGAAACCGGACGCAACCGCTATCAGAATCTCAACCTGCTGCTCCAGAGCCAGGATCTGAAGCACCGCTCCCGCTTCTCCAACCTCAGCCTGAGAGTGGGCTCCAATCTGGATGCCGGAACCTTCTCCCTGTCCCAGGCCGCCGCTTTGCGCTATGACCATGCGGGAAAGGAAGACCGCCTCTCCTGGAGGCTGGAGGCCGATCTCAAGCGTTTCGGAATGGTGGAAAGCACGCTGGGCGGCACTTTGGGCACCTCTTTCTCCCTGCCCTCGCCCTATGACCTTTACTGGAAAGGAGATTCGCAAACCCTGGGCAACCCGGCGCTCAAAAGCGAACTCTCCAAAGGCTGGCAGCTCTGGCTGCAAAACCGCTATGGCCCCTTCAGCCTGAAAGCCGCCTGGCATCAAAACGACATCAAAAACCTCATTCAATGGCGGCAAATCCAGATGAACGGCAACGTCTGGAAACCCTTCAATATCGGCCGCGCCAGCATCCGCAACCTGGAACTGGAATCCAGCCTGCAAGTGGCAAAGTGGCTGGAACTGAGCGCTTCCGCACTGCGCACCAAGGCATTGGATCTCAGCACCCTGCCCGCTTCCTGCGCCCCCAAGCTGATGTACACCCCGGAACTGAGCTATGCCATAAACCTCGATCTGAACTGGAAAAACCTCGGCTTCTGGAGCAAATACAGCTTCACGGGTAAGCAGTGGGTCACCCCGGACAACCTCGCCACCCCCCTGAATTCCTATGACCTGCTCGATATGGGCGTCACCTGGTCATTCGACTGGCAGAATTTCCGCCTCAGCCCCCACTTCAGCGTGCGTAACGTCATGAACAAACAGTATGAGGTGTATGCCTATGTGCCTCAACCGGGTATCGCTTTCTACGGCGGTTTGAGCCTCAAGCTCGGACGCTGACCCTTCACAGCAAAAGCCCGGAACGATGTCCGGGCTTTAACCCAAATAATGCAGTAGTCTCCCAGCCTCAAAAGAAAAGTGTTGCATATATTCACCCATCACAATGAGTTGAACTCATTTTATAACATCAAATCAAGATGGGAGAAAAATAGGCAACAGAGACAATCAAGCAAGAGGCACAAAAAGGGTAAAGTCAAAATTGAGTTTAGTCCCAAATTAATCACCTCTTGGGGTGGGACAGCAGCGCTCTTTTCCAGGTTTTTCGATAAGATCGGATTGTGGGAACCTTTTCACCATTTCATCTTTCCACCTCATTTCAGCAGTACCAGCTTCTTAGTCTCCTTGTAATCCCCGCATTGCAGGCTGTAAAAATAGACTCCCGCGGGAAGGCCATCCCCGCTGAAGGATATCTGCCGCGAACCTGAGCCCAGTTTGTGGCGGGATACGATCTGTCCACGCAGGTTAAAGATACTCAGGGTGCCGGTTGAATGCTCGGGAATCTGTGTTTTGATCAGCGCGCTTCCGCCCCTGTCCAGAGGATTGGGATAGGCGTTATGCAGCCTGGCAACCACTTGCGGCGCCAGGTCATCCTCAACCGGCGTAATGTTTTCCACTCTGGCGACAAAGATGTCCCGATAGCCGTTTGTTATCAGGCTGTGGCTGCCAAAATTGGCTGTGCCATCAAAATAACCGGTCACGCAGGCGTTATCCGAGCCATCCAGGGCGATGCCATATCCATAGCTGTCGTCAAATTCTGTCCCTCCCGCTCTGGCAGCCCAAAGCCAGTTGCCGGATGGATTCAGTTTAGCAACAAAGACATCATAGTATCCGCCTGCGGTGAGGGAATGGCTGCCGAAAGTGGCTGTGCGCGCAAAAACTCCGGTCACCCAGGCGTTACCAGAGTCATCCGTGACGATGTTAAATCCCGCGTCATGGTCTGTCCCTCCCGCTCTGGTAGCCCAAAGCCAGTTGCCGGAGGGATCCAGTCTGGCCACAAAGATGTCTGTATTTGTGTCATCTGCGCTTGCTGTCAGGGTGTGGCTGCCAAATGTGGCTGTGCCCATAAAGAGTCCAGTCACATAGACAACGCCAGAGTCCTCCAGTGCGATGCCATACCCACTGTCTGGGTGTATTCCTCCCGCTCTGGCAGCCCAAAGCCAGTTGCCGGAGGGATCCAGTTTAGCGACGAAGACATCAAAATCTCCGCTTGCCGTCAGTGTCTGGCTGCCGAAAGTGGCGGTGTTCTTAAACATACCGACCAAACAGGCATAACCTGAGCCATCAACGGCGATGCGAAATCCCGCGTCATCCTCTGTTCCACCCGCCGTTACAGCCCAGAGCCAGTTGCCGTCCGGATCCAGTTTGGCAACGAATATATCCGCATCCGACTCCCCTCCGCTTGCCACGAGTGATTGGCTGCCAAAAATGGCTGTGCCATAAAAATAGCCGCTCAGATAAGCGTTACCAGCTCCATCCAGGGCGATTCCGGTTCCATAATCAAAGTCCGGCCCTCCTGCTTGGACGGCCCAGAGCCAGTTACCGGAGGAGTCCAGTTTGGCGGCGAAAACATCATACTCTCCGTTTGCCGTTAGTGTGTGGCTGCCGAAAGAGGCTGTGCCTTCAAAATGCCCGGTCACCCAGGCGTTACCCTGGCCATCCAGAGTGATATCAATTCCATAGTCGCGGTCTGTTCCTCCCGCTTGGATGGCCCAGATCCAGTTTCCGGAGGAGTCCAGTTTGGCGACAAAGATATCTTTTCCCCCGCTTGTAGTCAGAGTATGATTGCCGAATGTGGCGATTTCTTCAAAGCACCCGACAATATACTGGTTGCCATTGCCGTCAATCGCTATGGATTGGCCTTCATCACCGTCAATACCACCCGCTTTGACCGCCCACTGCCACTGGGGCGTCTGCGCTCCCAAAACCGCCGCTCCGCAGAGCAGGGCAAGACATAAAACCAAGCTTTGCAATGCTTTCATTTTCTCCTCCCATGACTGGGTTTACCACTCAAAAATATACTGGGCGGGTTTTAGTATATATAAAGCAATATGTATTCCGTTTGAGTCTTTATTTTACGGTAGAGGAATTGTTAATTGAATAAACTCCGGGTCAAGCGGTTCACGCAGATATACGCGGATAAAAGGCGCGGATGAACGCGGATTGGTGTAAGTTAGGGGGCTGCCGAAGTCTGTTCGGCAGAGGCAACGGAGTTGCCTGTGTGGGAGAGACCTCCGGTCTCTGTGGCAAACGGATTTTGCCACCCCTGGGACTGGATCCCGGGTCAGCCACCCCAAAGGGGTCCCCGTCTGCCCGGGATGACACGGTAGATAGCCTGGTGATGTTTGTTTAGGGACTCCTTTCCACCATTCCACCTTTGAAAAATCCTGCTGATCCTGTCGATCCTGTTATCCGTGTTCTATTTCCTTTCCACGGCCTAATCGTAGCACCTATATATTATGGGAGGGGATGAGCCTCATTTGCATCCGGCGCTCAGACCTTGGTCTTCCGGCAGTCATCCTTAACCCGGTGAGGGATGACCTAAGGATGATGGCTCCAAACGCTGTAGCAGCAAGGGAGGGCGGTATGACGGAAATTGAGGAAGGTAAGCAGAAATTATTTGAATGGTGAAAGAATATGGATGATAAACCTGAAAGCGGCCCGTGGAATTATTGTAACATTGTTGGACATATTCCCAGTCACGTGTCCAAAATATCTTGCTTTTTTGGACATATAGCCTATTATGTGTAGAGAAAGTGCCGCTTTTCTGGACATGTCAGTTTGACTGTCTGAAAACTATGAGAGGGATTGAGTCTATCTATCAGAGGGCGGGAGCTGAAAAACTAAAATTTTACCACGGAGGTGTGGAACGGCGTCCGTCACTAAAAGATTGACAAAAGCGGAGTTTGGCATTTTAAGGTACTAATCGGTCAAACTGGGGAGGAACTCGGTTTCCCGACTATTCAAGCAGTTGACCGACAAGGATATACAATGAAACAAGAACATATACGCAACTTCTGCATTATCGCCCATATCGACCACGGCAAATCCACGCTGGCAGACCGTTTTCTGGAAAGCACCAACGTGGTGGGACGGGTGGATGTGGCTCAGGTGCTGGACAGCATGGATCTGGAGCGGGAAAAAGGCATCACCATCAAGAGCCACGCGGTCCGCATGGTGCATAAATACAAGGGGCAGGATTACGTGCTGAACCTGATCGACACCCCCGGTCACGTGGACTTTTCCTATGAGGTGTCCCGCGCGCTGGCTTCCTGCGAGGGCGCAATCCTGCTGGTGGACGCCTCCCAGGGCATCGAGGCCCAGACCATGAGCAACCTCTATCTGGCTCTGGAAAACAATCTGGAGATACTGCCCGTGCTCAACAAGATCGATCTTCCCAAGGCGGATATCGATGGCTCGGAACACGATCTGATGGAGATCATGGGCTGCGCGGCGGAAGACATCCTGAGGGTTAGCGCGAAATCCGGACAGGGGGTCACGGAGTTGCTGGACGCTGTGGTGGAGAGGCTTCCCGCCCCGCAGGGGAAGGAGGACGCCCCGCCCCAGGCGCTGATATTCGACTCCTATTTTGACATGTACCGCGGCGTGGTGGTGCTGGTGCGGCTCTTTGAGGGGTCGCTGAACAAGGGCGACCGCATCAAGCTATTTTCCACCGGCAAGGAGTATGAGATCGAAGAGATTGGGCATCTGGAGCTTAAGTTCTCTCCCCAGAATAAACTAACCACTGGCGAGGCGGGCTATATCATCGCCAACATCAAGGAAGTGGCGGATGCCCGCGTGGGCGACACCATCACCCTCGCCAAAGGCGGCTGCGAGGAATCCCTGCCCGGCTTCATGGAGCCCAAGCCGATGGTCTATTCCGGCATCTTTCCCATCAACGGCGAGGACTATGAGAACCTGGTGGATTCCATCGCCAAACTCAAGCTCAACGACGCTTCCCTGATCTATGAAAAGGAAAACTCCATGGCGCTGGGCTATGGCTTCCGCTGCGGGTTCCTGGGCATGCTGCATCTGGAGATCGTCAAAGAGCGCCTGCTGCGGGAATATAACATCCCCATCATCGCCACGACGCCCAGCGTGCGCTTCCTCATCCGGCTCAAAAACGGCGAGGACATCACGGTCAACAACCCGGTCGATTTCCCCGATCCCATCTACATCGAAAGCGTGCAGGAACCATTCATGGACACCGAGATCATCGTTCCCACGGATTACATCGGCAACATCATGAAACTGGCGCAGGAACGGCGCGGCATCCAGAAAAACATCCAATACATCGATGAAAAAAGGGTGGCGCTGCACTATGAGATGCCCCTCATCGAGATCATCTTCGACTTTTACGACAAGCTCAAGACCGTGAGCCGCGGCTATGCCTCCCTGGACTACGCGTTCAAGGAATTCCGCCCCTCTCAGGTGGTGAAGGTGGATATCCTGATCAACGGCGAAAAGGTCGATGCCATGAGCTTTATCTGCCACAAAGACAAGGCACACAGTTGGGGCAAGAGCGTGACCGACACCCTCGCCGAGGTGATCCCCCGGCACCTCTTCAAGATAGCGCTGCAGGCGGCGATCGGGGGCACCATCATCGCCCGGAGCACGGTCAACGCCATGCGTAAGGATGTGCTGGCAAAGTGTTACGGCGGCGACGTTTCGCGCAAGCGCAAGCTGCTGGAAAAACAGAAGGAAGGCAAGAAGAAGATGAAGGAGATCGGTTCGGTGACCGTGCCGCAAGAGGCTTTCCTGGCGGTTTTGAAGGCGGACCGGGAATAGGGGCCGCGGGTGGCCAGAACCAGCCTTTGCCTTGCCCTGCTACTCATCTGGGGCTGCCTCTGCGGCTTGCGGGTGGGAAAGATCAGCGTGGAGGCGAATTTTGAGCTGGACCGCGACGCCCTGCTGAAAGCCGCGGGCCTGGCAACTGGCGAGGAATACGACGCGGCGGTCGTCAATGCTGGCATCGAGGGCATGCAGTCCTGGCTGCAGAAGCAGGGGCATCCCTTTGTGAGCATCCCGTCTCCCGAGCTTGTCCCCCTGGATCAGGAATCGCTGGAGCTGGCTTTCCGGCTGGATGAGGTGATGCCTGCCGGGGATGTGGGCATCCATTTCAACGGATTGAAACTCCTTACCCCCGCCAAGCTGCGCGCTCTGCTGCTGCTTTCCCCTGAGCAGAGGCTAACGCTGGGGCAGATTCCCTCCCTGATGCAACGCGTCCTGCGGGAGTATCTGCGCCAGGGCTATCTGTTTGCGGCGGTGGAGCTGGATTCTCTGGCTCTGGATGGCAGGCTGGAGGCCTATATCGGAGTGGAGGAAGGGCGGCCATTCCGCCTGGAAAAATACCATTTCCGGGGCAACAGATACACCCGCGAACGCACCCTGATCCGCCTGGCAGGCTTGGAACGGGCTGGCACCATCACTCCGGAAAAGCTGGAGGCCGCGCGGCAAAACATCCTGCGCAAAAGCTATATCAACGCCTGCAGCGTGGAGCCGGTGGATGCCGCCAGCCTGCTGATCAGCGTTGAGGAAGGCCGCATGACCTATCTGGAGGGAGTGGCGGGCTTCAACCGGATCAAAGGCAAGACGGAACTGACCGGAAGGCTCAACCTGCGCTTCCTCAACCTCTGGGGCACCGACCGCGCGCTGGCCCTGCGCTGGCAAAAATCCGCCCTCAACAGCCTGCTGGAGTTTAGCTATCACGAGTCCGGGCCAGCCAATCTGCCCCTGGCGGGCGACCTCACCCTGCACCGCACCGAGCAGGACAGCGTCTGGATCCGCTCCCGGGTGGCGGCGGACATCTATTCCTATCAGGGCTTTCAACGCTACGGGATCAGCCTTGCCACGGAAAGCATCTCACCCGGCAGCGGCAGGCCCATGCAGATTACCAAGTCCTCAAACTGGAGCGTGGGCGCTTTTTGGATTCAGGACAGCAGCGACAATCCGCTCAATCCCTCCCGGGGTTCCAGCAGCCAGATCGCCTACCGCGTCAGGCGGCTGCATTCGCCCTCGCGCTGGAGCAACGCCCTGGAAGCGGATCATACCCACTTTCTGAGCCTGGGGAGACGCTGGGTTCTGGCCGCGGGAGCGCACCTGCGCAGCCTGGCGGAGGAAGACAGCTCCGCCTACCTGCAGTATGGCATGGGGGGTTACAACTCGCTGCGGGGCTACCGGGAGGAGGAGTTCAGCAGTTGGCGGCTGGGCTGGGCCAATCTGGAACTGCGCTGGCGGCTGGCAGCGAACAGCAGGCTCTATCTCTTTTACGATCACGGGGTCATGATGCGGGGCAATGACGAACTTGACGCCAGGCTCTTTGCCCCGGGCCTGGGGATCAAGGTGGGTTCCCGCCTGGGCGTCCTGAGCATCGAATATGGCCTGGGATTCAGGGATAAATCCTTTCCCGCCTTCACTTCGGGGATGATCCACGCCGGCCTGGACACCTCATTCTAAAAAAATAACTTGCCAGAAAATCAATACCTAATAATATTGGACAAAACAAGTCAGTACATAGGTGTGACTAAGGACTGTGAGGGAGTCTGCTAAAGGGTTTCAGCCCTGTTGAACTCTCTGGCAAAAATGCCCCGGCGAGGCTGTAAATCGCCGAAAAAAGGAAAAAAACCAAACAAAATAAGATTTCTATAATGGAGGAATCAAAATGAAGAAAGCTACATTAATCGCGTTACTCGCTATTATGCTGATTGGCATGCTTGCCCTCGCCGCTTGCGGCACCAAGGAAGAAGTTGTCGAAGAGACCACTCCGGTAGAAGAAGTCGTGGACACCCTCGCTACTCCCGATAACGTCGACCAAGCCGAGCCGGTTGCCGAGCCAGTCCAAGACGCTACGAAATAAGCATCGCTGATCTATAATTATAGCGCAGTCCTTAAAAAACGGGTATCGTTTGATACCCGTTTTTTTGTGTCCAAATTCCGGCTTCAGGATAAGCACCACCCTCTTTAGAAAACCTTTTCAGGGATTCGCGCCCGCGTTTCCCTCCTTCCCTGTTTTGCGCACAAAGAAAGGCGGGAGCTTCCCGCCTTTCTTCATCTATAGTCTTTCGGATTATCAGACGATATGGCCTTTGCCGACGCCGCGAACCTTGCAGCCAAGTTTCTTGTATTCCGCGATAGTCGCGTCGGAAAGGAAGTTCGAGCAGTCCACGATGAGCGGTTTGGTGCCGCACATGGCGACTACTTCCGCCGGTTTGAGTCCTTTGTATTGATCGTGGCCGACGGCAAAGATCACCACATCCGCCCCGGGCAGCACGGCATTGAGGTCGCTTTCCACTTTTGATTCGTCAAGCTCCGGCCAGGCTTCCACATAGGGGTCGTGGGTGAGGGCGGTGGCAAACTCTTTGCGCAGGAACTCCACCAGGGTCTTGGAGGGGGAGTGGCGGGTGTCGCCCACGTTTTCCAGATACGAAACTCCCAGCACTGCCACCTTGAGGTTGCTCAGGCTTTCAAATTCGCGCTTGATGATCTCGATGGTGTGCAGGGGCATGGTGTCGTTGATGTTGACGCTGCGGATGGCCATTTCCAGGCTGCCTTCCAGGCCAAAGAGGGTCTGCATCGCCCAGTTGGCGAGCACGGGGTCTTTGGTGAGGCAATAGCCGCCCACGCCCAGGCTGGGACGCAGCAGGTTGTCGTGGGTGCCTTTGCGTTTACGGATGGCTTCGCGCACTTTGAATATATCCACTCCGATCTGTTCCGCGAAACGCGCCCATTCCAGGGTCAGGGCGATGTTTACCGCGCGGTAGGTATTTTCCATGGTTTTTGCCAGTTCGGAGGCGTTGGTGCTGTCCAGTTGGGTGAGGGGGTATTCTTCCACATTCAGGCAGTTGCTGAGGAATTCCCGGCAAAGCTCGATGCTTTTCTCGTTCACGCCGGAGAAAACCCTCCAGAAGTCGCGGATGGAGGCCACATATTTCGCGCCCGGCATCACCCGCTCGTAGGAGTGCGCCACCAGGGGCGGATTGGCGGCGACATCGATGCCGCGTTTGGTAAATTCTTCCTCCAGAATCGGTTTCACCACTTTCTCGCAGGTTCCAGGGGGAACGGTGGTCTCCACCAATACGAGGCAGTCGGGGCGGATATGCTGTCCCAGCGTGCGGATGCCTTCGCGGAAGGCCAGCAGGTCGCAATAGCCTTTCTCGGCTTCGCCAAAGGAAGGTTTGGTGGCATCAAGCTGGATATCCACCACCACCACGTCAACCAGGCCATAGACCGATTCTTCGCTGGTGGCGCGGAAGTTCTTTTTCTCCACCACGGTGCGGTGGAAGATCTGGGGAACTTCCGGATCGGATGAAGCCACGGGCGGAACGCCGGAATTGATCACCGGAACTTTCCAATACGAGCGCTTGGAGGCGCGCTGGTGGCCATGCACAAAGTAATAGGGATTCCCGTCCTTGTCGGTGGCGTCTGCAACCACGGTAGCCATCACACAACCCACAAATCCCAAGCCCTGAACGGCGACGATCTTGCGCCCCAGCTTGCGCTGCTCGGCGGTTATCTGCTTGAGGATCTCGCGTTCCTTTTCGTTTTCCTGCTCGGTCGGCAGGGGATATTTTTTACCATCTGGTGCGATAGAGACATTCAGCATATGGGCGGTTCTCCTTTCCTATAATTGCTTAAAGCTCAAAAATCAGAAGGGCGGCCTGTGTCAAGAACAATCTGTCAGGCCATGTCCGCCGGGACGGGCATGGGTTCGGGGATGCCGGGCGCCGGCTCTTTGTGTTTGATCCCTCTGAGGATGAAAAAGACCATGCTGGACGAGATCATGGTGGTGAGCGCGTCCGCCGTGGGCATGGCGAAAATCAGTCCTTCAAAGCCGAAATACTTGTTCAGCAAAAAGAGCAGGGGGATGTAGATGATTCCCTGGCGCGACAGCGAGACGATGAAGGCGGGCAGGGCTTTGCCCATGGCTTGCAGGCTGTTGGCCATGATCATGCCCACCGCGGCGAAGGGGATGGCAAACACATAGGCTTCCAGGATCATGGTGCCGATGTCCATGATGCCTTCATCCTTGATAAAGGTGCCGATCAGTTGCCTGGGGAACAAGGCGAAAAGCAGGGTGAAAAACACGCTCAAAGAGAGGGAGATGAACACCGCCCGGCGGATCACCAGCTTCATGCGGGCAAAGTTGCGCGCCCCGTAGTTGAAGCCGATCAGCGCCTGCACCCCGATCGAGGTGCCGATGAACACGAAAATGGGGATGGAAAACACCCTGGACGCCACTCCCAGCGAAGCCACCACGCTGTCTCCATACGCCGAGGCGAGATTGTAGGAGATGGTGTTGCCCACGTTCATCATGATCTGCCCCAGCGAGGCGGGAAGCCCGATAAAGAGAATCTGCTTGTAGATCTCGCGGCGCAGGTGCAGATACTTCAGCGAAGGCCTGGCAAGGCTGTTTTTCCCCCGATAATAAAACACGTAGTAAAGCATGGCCAGCCCCTGGCCGATCACGGTGGCAACGGCCGCGCCGGTCACGCCCATGTTGAATACGAAGATAAAGAGCGGATCGAGCAGGATGTTTACCCCGGTGCCGATGATCAGCCCGAACATCGCCTGGCGGGCGGAGCCTTCCGCGCGGACAAGCTGCACCATGGCAAACTTGAGCATCACGCAGGGACTGCCCAGCAGGATGATGGTAAGATACCGCGTGGCATAGGGAAAGATCTCGCCGCTGGCTCCGGCCAACCGCAAAAAGGTGGGTATGAACAGGATGCCGCCGATGGCGACCACGATGGACGCCAGCAGCACGCTGAAGATGGCGGTGGTGGTTGTCTCGCGGGCTTGTTTGAAGTCCTTGCGTCCCAAGAGGCGCGAAAGATAGCTGGCGCCGCCTGATCCGAAGATGCCGGCGATGGCCATCTGAAAGCCGAACAGCGGCATGGAGATGGAGACCGCCGCCACTTGCACCGGATCGTTGAGCTTGCCGATGAAAAATGTGTCGGTGAGGTTGTAAAGGATGTTCACCAACATGCTTAGTACGCTGGGCAAGGCCATGTAAATTATTGCTCGGGAAACGGGCATCTCTTCCAATACGTGGATGTTACGATTCTTCATTATCAATTACTTCTCTGAGAAAACACGGTTTATTAAATGCTTTATTTTGTCAATGCCGGAGCTTTGCCACTCCGCGAAGTTGCCTCCTGCCGGTTTCAGGCCGCGTTCTCCGAGCAATACTCCATCCCACAGGGACTTGCGTCCTCTGGCCCTCATTTGCAACCGGACGTCAAACTGGGGTCTTCCTTAGGTCAACCTTATAATTTATAAGGATGACCTAAGGAAGATGGCTTAACCTCCTGTGGCAGCGAATGATGGCGGTATGGGGGATTATGCGGATGGTTGTGAGAATTTCATGGAAAGGTGAAAAGAAAATAGAACGCGGATAACAGGATCTTTGAAGGTGGAATGGTGGAATGGTGGAAAGGTTCCCCCGAAACAAGTCCACCAGGCTACATACTGTGTCATCACGGCCTACCGGGGTCCTCGCCGGATCGGTAACGATCCGGTGGGGTGGTTTGAGCCGTGATCCAGTCCCAGGGGTGGCAAAGTCCGTTTGCCACAGAGACCGGAGGTCTCTTTCAACAGGCAACTCCGTTGCCTCTGTCGAACAGACTTCGGCAGCCCTTAAATTATCCGCGTATATCTGCGTGAACCGTTTGACCCCTGATCCAGTCTTTCAGGACCGTTTGGAGTCCAAACCGGCTTCGAGACTGACATAAGTATGAAACTCATATTGCCGGTTTGAACTCCAAACTACGAGCCAGCATGGAGTTCATTGAGCCTTGACTGGCTGCAAATCACCACCAGACGCTTTGGGCTCAAATGGACTTCATGCGTGAGTGAAAGAGAGCCATTTGTGATCATGCAAACGTAATCTTACCATCCTTTTTCAGCCCGTCTTTCGGCACGGAAAAGCCCGCAAATTGTAACATTTCACTGTCCAGCACCGGAAAGCGTAAAAAAGTTCTTGGCTAATTTCGCATTGGTATTTAAAATGGTTCATGTGCATAAAATCTTTCCAAAGGATAGTGAACATGATGCGTAACTTGCAGGTAATTCAATATCATACGCAGCTCCGCAAACTGGTCGGGCAGCACCTGCAACACGCCTTCGGGGAAGGCGGCGCGCACGAGTGGTTTGTCCAGAGCGAAAATCCGCTGCTCAGCTTCAATTAAAGGAGGAAACCATGAAAAGAACAGCCTTTATTCTGCTGCTGCTGGCCTGCCTGCTGCCGGCCTTTGGGCAGTGGCACATCGACGAAGATTTTGAGGGCATCACCACCCTGCCAGCCGGCTGGACCATCCACGACGACGGGGACGGCATGACCTGGCGCAATATCTACGACCCCGACCACGCCCATTCGGGAAGCAGGGTTGCCTTTGTGGACAACTATTTACCCAATCAGAATGCGGACTGGCTCATCACCCCGCAGGTCAATGTGAACGCCGGAGACTCACTCGTCTTCTGGACCCGTAGCTGGATAAGCAGCGAAAACCTGAAGGTGTTCGTATCCACCACCGGCACCGCCATCGGCAACTTCTCCACGCAAATCCTCAACCTGCAGGAACTGGGCACCACCTACCAGCAGTTCAGCCACAACCTTTCCGCCTACGCGGGGCAGTCCATCTACATCGGTTTCTTCTGGGAATGCGAGGAATACGGCATCCTGGTGGACGACGTGCGTGTCGGCCAACCCTTGGTGATAACGCCGGAACTGAATCTGCCGGAAAGCTTTACCTTTAACCAGGGGGAGAGCCTGGAGGTGGACTTCACTCCCTTTATCGTGGCGACAGAACTGTCCAGCACCAGCCTGTCCTGGCAGCCAACTGAGCATGTGGAGGTGGCAGCCCAGGGACAGACGGTGACCTTCTCATCGCCAAATTGGGCGGGCACGGAGACCGTCCATTTCACCCTGCAGGATCTGATCAGCGGGCAGACCGCCTCGGACAACGTGCAGGTGATCGTGAATCCCCCGCCCACGGTGGATCTGGCTTTGACGGACATCCTCTCTCCCGGAGCGGCGGCCTTTTTGGGTTCGCTGTTCACCCCCGGCGTGCGGCTTTACAACAACGGCCAGAGCGTCTGGGACAACCAGGTGCGGCTGCTAATGACCATCACGGATAACGCGGGACAGACCATCAGCAGCGAAGAGCTTTACCATGCCGCCCAGTTGCAGCCGGCAGAGTCCGAAGATGTGAGCTTCCCGCCTGTCAGCCTGGGAGTGGAGGGGAGTTATAGCATCACTTACCTGCTCGATCTGGAGGACGAGATCCTGGACAACAACAGCATCTCCCGGACTTTCGAGGTGATCCTGCGTGTCAGCCAGGGCGGCCCCGACGCCTTTGGCTACCGCTATATCGACAGCACCGCGGAGAACGGCCCGGCCTTCGACTGGATCGACATCAGCGCCACCGGCACTTCCACCGTGATGTATGGGGTCGATCAGTGGAGCGGAGACGACAACTTCAGCGAGCCCATCCCCCTGGGTTTCGATTTCCCCTTCTATGGCAACGTCTATACCAGCGCCTACGTGGATACCAACGGCGAGATTCTGCTGGAGCCGAACAACTGGTATGAGGAGTTTCCCGGTAATGGTTGGGACAGCGACGGCAATATATTCAACTATGTGTATCCCATTCCGGGCTTTGCGGCGATGCCAGGCCTTATCGCGGTCTATTGGGATGACCTCTTTGTGGAGCAGGGCACGGGAGACATCTATTTTCAGACCTTCGGCGCCAGCCCCGACCGCTACACGGTGATCCAATGGCACAACCTGCGCTTCGCGGCAGGCAGCGGAGCCACATCCCTGCTGGATTTTGAGGTGATCCTGCACGAATCCGGCGAGATTGTCATGCAATACCTCAGCACCGCCACGGGACAGACAGGCTCCAACGTCCCCCACGACAACGGCCGCAGTAGCACGGTGGCGCTGCAAAATGCCAGTGCGGACATCGGCATCTGCTATCTGCGCGAGATAGTGCAAAACAGCCAGTATATGGGCGTGGAGCCTCCCGGAAACCTGCTCTTTGACGGACTCGCGGTGCGCTTCTACAGCGGACCCGACGAGCAGCCGCCCCTGATCACCCACACGGCTCTGGGTAACACCTTTGAGACCGATCTGGAACTGGAAGCCCGGGTGCTGGATGTGAGTCCTCTGGCTCAGGTGGAAGTGTATTATAGCACTTCTGAAACGTGGAGCAACGTGGCGGGAACCCCTTCCGGCGAGAACAACTACAGCTTCAACCTGCCGCCCCAGACCGCGGGAAACACCCTCAAATACTATATCCGGGCGCAGGACAGCCTTGGCAACACCGGCTACCTGCCCGAGGACGCCCCCGGCGAATACTTTTCTTTCCAGCTCCTGCCCGGCGACAACTGCGAAGTCCTGCTTGCCTACAGCGGTTCGCAGGACTATCAGCGGGTGGAGCTTCCCCTCTATCAGGCCAGGCTGGATTCACTCAACATCACATACGATACCTACAACTGGGAAGAGTATGACAGCTACAGCTTCCCTGCCTCCTACAAAACCATCCTGGCCTATGCTTCCACCGGAGGATCGGGGGTCAAAGGAGAGACCTTTGCCAGCGCACTGATGGGCTTTTTGGATCAGGGAACGGTGTCCGCGCCCAAAAACCTGTTCCTCGCCTCCGACGGATGGGCGTCGGGACAGCACGGGCATCACAACGATTATCCCCAAACGAAACTCCTCAACGGCTACCTCCGCACCTGGTACGCGCCGACGGGCGGGGGAGGAGGAACCAACGGGCTGGCTGGACCTGACGTATATACCTATGTGGACGGCACCATCCTCTGCCGCCCCGCATCTCCCATCGGCGTGCCCTGGGAGGAGTACCCCGTCTATGCCAACAGCCCGGACTGCATCTTCAGCTATGAAACCTGCCCGGACTGGTACGCTGACGAGATGCCGTATCCCGAGATCGGTGCCGTGAACGCCTTCACCTTTGAAGACGGGCCCATCGACGGACATGCTTACCTATACAACGGAGTCTGCGCCACGGCGGTGGAGCTGCCCATCTACAAGGCTTTCTACTTCAGCTTCGATTATTCCCAACTGACCGATCCGCAGCAGAGCGCTGCCTTCTTTGCCGATCTGATGGACTGGTTTGGCGTGGAGACAGCCGCGCAGGACAACCTGGCCACGCCTCCCGCTTTTGCGCTCCTGGGCAACCATCCCAACCCCTTCAACCCCAGCACCAGCATCAAGTTCAGCCTGGCGAAAGCCGCCCGGGCGGAACTGAACGTCTATAACATCAAGGGACAGAAGGTCAAGACCCTTGCCAATTCGCTCTTCCAGGCCGGCAACCACACCCTGGTATGGGATGGCTGCTCGGATGAGGGAGAGAAGCTGGCGAGCGGCGTGTATCTTTTGCGCATGGAAGCCGGCAAGTTCCGGCAGACCCGTAAAATGACCATCATTAAATAGGAGTAGTGATGAAGAAGTTACTTAGCATCATCTTGTTCGGCTTATACCTGTTCTCCGCGCTGGCCGCGGACGATTATTACATCGGTTCGGGCACTTCCACCCAAAACAAGGTGCCCACCTACGGCTACAACAACTACGGCTGGAGCAAGTTCATCTATACCGGCGACGAGCTTGCCGCGGCGGGAGTGAGCGGCACCATCAATATCATCGGGATAGGCTTCCAGGTTTCCAACGACATTAGCGACTACACGATGGACAACCAGATGGTCTATATGCGCTATGCCTACAATACCACCTATGGCAGCGGGGAAGTCTCATATCCCAATCCATCCGCTGGCGGCTGGCAGCTGGTTTACAGCGGTTCGGTGACCTGGAACGGCCCCGGCTGGCAGGAGATCAGTTTAACCACTCCCTTCAGCTACACCTACACCGAAGGGATGGACTGGGGCATAGAAATCATCTGGGAAAACCGGGACGGCTCCAAGGTCGGCGGCCCGCCCTCTTTCCGTGGCACGACCAAGAGCTATAGTTGCGTTTACAAACATCAGGATGCCTCATTCCCCACAACGAGCGGATCGCGTGGCAACTATCACCCCAACATCTGGCTCTCCACCCCGGTTACAGCCGTGCCGCCTCCCGCGATTCTGCCTATTCCCGCTGATCTGGCCACGGATGTGCCAGTCGAAACCAACCTCTCCTGGAGCAGCGGCGGCGGAGCGCCCAATGATTATCTGTTCTCGCTGTGGAAGACCGATCCGGTGGAGGTCATCGAAAGCAACCTCGTGCTAACCACAACCAGCTACGATCCAGCCCAATACCTTGAATATGGCACCAATTATAGCTGGAGAGTGGTGCCCCGCAACGACTTCGGCCCCGCAATCGGTTGCCCCGCCTGGAGCTTCACCACCCTGGCCGATCCTTCCGTCGTCAACTTCCCCTGGACGGAAGGCTTTGACGGAGCAGATTTTCCACCCTCAGATGAATGGATGAGAAGGAGCGGAGAGCTATCAGACCCCGTATCCCTAAATCCAAGCAGTATGTGGAAACAAGATGACTGGCTGAACATTACCGGAACAGGTGACAAAGCTGCCGCCATCAACATCTGGAGCACCATCAACGGCTGGCTGATCTCCCCGCTCCTCCATGTGACCGATCCGGACTTCTACCTCACCTTCGATCTGGCCTGGCTCAAATCCGGCCAGCCACCCACAGGCACTCCGCCCGACCCGTCCGGGTTTGACGACCGCTTTGCCGTGCTGATCGGCGACGGCTTCAGTTGGAGCACCGCCGATATCGTGCGCGAGTGGAACAACACCGATTCTGACTATGTGCTCAACGAAATCAGCCCCAGCGGCGAAAAGGTTGTCATCCCCCTCGCCGGGCATACCGGGCGCATCCGCATCGCCTTCTATGCCGGCTCCACCGTTTCCAATACCAATAACGACTTCATGGTCAACAACATCTATGTCGGCGAGTATCTCCCCAGCCCGCAAATCAGCATCGCCCGCGACCAGGCTGCCGGCACCACGCTGCTATCCTGGGATACAATCGCCGGGGCGGATTCCTATGAAGTCTATCACAGCACCGATCCCTATGGCGTCTGGACCCTGCTGGGCAGCACCACGGGAACCAGCTATCTGGTGGATACTGCTTCCGCCAGAATGTTTTACAGAGTGAAGGCAATCAACGTAGATTAACAAGGCATCGCACATCCCGCGGAAGCGGAAGCCTGACCGCCACCCGGGAATAGATCCTCAGGCACTATATCAGGAAGCCTGGCCATCTCGCGGCTGGGCTTCTTATTTGGCCCTCATTTGCAACCTGGCTTCAAACTGGGGTCTTCCTTAGGTCAACCTTATAATTTATAAGGATGACCCAAGGATGATGGTTTAACCGCCTGTGGCAGCGAATGATAGCGGCATGAAGCAGTTTGCTGAAGGTTCACATCGTAATTGGAGAAAAAGGTTCATATTCCAGACTGTCTGTGGCGGGCAAGATGCTCATCCGCAGATGGATGCGTAAACAAAAAAAAGCCCGGCTACGAGGGTCGGGCTTGTAACTTTATGGGTGATTGCTCAGACTTCCAGGATTTCCTTTTCCTTGCTTTTTTCCACCTCATCGATCTTGTTGATCCATTCGTCGGTGATGTCCTGCACGTCTTTGAGCTGTTTCTTTTCTTCGTCTTCGCTGATCTCTCCGGCCTTTTCCATCTTCTTTAGCTGGTCGTTGGCGTCGCGGCGGATGTTGCGGACTGCCACACGGGCTTCTTCAGCCATCTTTTTGAGGCTTTTGACGATATCCTTGCGCTTGTCCTCGGTGAGAGGCTGGAAGGGCAGGCGGATCACGTTGCCGTCGTTTTCCGGGGTGATGCCCAGATTAGCTGCCAGGATCGCCTTTTCGATATCTGCCAGGGTGGTCTTGTCCCAGGGCTGGATCACGATGGTGCGGGGCTCGGGGATCGAGATGTTGCAAAGCTGCTTCACCGGCGTGGGCTGTCCGTAGTAGTTGATCCGGATGTCGTCCAGAACAGACGCGCTGGCGCGGCCGGTGCGCACCTTGGAATACTGGTGCAGCAGCGATTCGAAGGACTTTTGCATTTTATCGCTGGACGTGTTCTTGATTTCTTCCATGTTTTTCTCTCTTTGCCTTTAAGGCGCTTTAGGGATGGATGTATGACCCGCAGCCGGCGCTGGTGACCGCTTCGCAGAGCGTTCCCGGCTTGCTGACGTTGAAGATCTTGATGGGCAGGCTGTTATCCCGTGCCAGGGCGAAGGCGGTCATATCCATCACACCCAGCTTTTGCTCCAGGCAGTCGTCGTAGCTGGCGGAGCTGATGAGCTTTGCCTTGCTGTCCTTGCGGGGATCGGAGCTGTAAAGGCCGTCCACGTTGGTGCCCTTGAGTACCAGATCCAGCTTGAGCTCGACGGCTCTCAGCACGGCTGCCGTATCGGTGGTGAAATAGGGATTGCCGGTTCCCCCGCTGAGGAAGCAGATCTTACCCGCCGCCAGGGCCAGGGAGGCCTTGCGGGGCGAGTAATGCCTGCAGATGCGATCCAGGTTTTGGCTGGAAAAGACCTCCGAGGGATAGTTTTTGGCATTCAGGATTTCAGACAGATAGAGGGCGTTTTGCACAGTGGCCAGCATGCCGATTTCGTCCAGGGTCACGCGGTTGAGGCTCCGGTTTTTCCAGGTGCCGCCGCGGAAGATGTTTCCCCCGCCCAAGACGATGGCCAGGCTGTAGCCCAGGCGTTTGAGGCTGATGATTTCATCGGTGAGGGTATCGATCACGTCGTCATCATAGCCGAAACCCCGGCTGCCGGCGAGGACTTCGCCGCTCAGCTTGAGCATCACGCTGTGAATCTTTGCGGGCTCGTAGGTCATGTCAGGCTCCCGTGGGGTCTTTATTCTCCGCCCAGGGAATAGCGCACGAAGCGCGCGATCTGGATGTTTTCGCCGGTCTTGGCGATCGCGTCGGTGAGCAGGTCTTTGACGGTGCGCTTGGCTTCGTTCACCAACTCCTGTTCAAGCAGGGAATGCTCGGAGCAGAACTTTTTGATGTTTCCTTCCACGATCTTATCGATCAGTTCGGGTTTTTTGCCTTCGTTGATGGCTTTGTTGCGGGCGATTTCTTTCTCACGCTCGATGATGGCGGGGTCGATGCCCTCGGCGCTGATGGCCAGGGGGCTGGTGGCCGCGATCTGCAGGGCCAGCTCTTCAGCCAGTTGCCTGAACTCGTCGGTGCGGGCCACAAAGTCGCTCTCGCAGTTGAGTTCCAGCATCACGCCGAGCTTGCCGTTGAAATGTATATAGGAAAAGATGATTCCTTCTTTGGTCGCGCGCTGGGCTTTGCCTTCGGCCTTGGAAATACCGCGTTCGCGCAGATACTTGATGGCGGCGTCCATGTCGCCATTGGTTTCCACCAGCGCTTTGCGGCACTCCATCATGCCGGCTGCCGTTCTCTCGCGCAGTTCTTTTACCATGCTTGCGCTAATCTCTGCCATTTTTATCTCCTTGTATTATCAGAATTATAGGTCGGGGAAGGGTTCTGCGGCCCTTCCCCGCAAGATGTTGTTATTGTTCTACGGTGGGTTCTTCGACGGGCTCTTCCGCGGCGGGTTCCTCCGAGGGCGCGGCTGCGAGTTCGGCTTCTTCCATCACTGGCGCGGCGGCTTCCTCGCCCTCTTCCGTTTCGGTGTCGGCGCCTTCGGCGGCGAGGTTCTTGCCTTCGATCACGGCGTTGGACATGATTTCAGAGATCAGGTGGATGGCCCGGGTGGCGTCGTCGTTGGAGGGGATCACGTAATCCACCAGGTCTGGATCGCAGTTGGTATCGACCATGGCGATGATCGGGATTCCCAGGATGCGGGCTTCGTGCACGGCGATCGCTTCGTGGTCGGTGTCCACGATAAAGATGGCTGCCGGGGGGGCGTCCATGTCGCGGATGCCGCCCAGCGAGAACTCGATCTTGTCGTGGGTGCGTTTCATCTTTTGCTGTTCCAGCTTGGTGTAGTTGCTGATCGTGCCGTCGGCGACGATATCTTCGTAATACTTCATTTTTTCTATGCTTTGGCGGATGGTGGCCATGTTGGTGAGCATGCCGCCATACCAGCGCTGATTAACGTAGAACACGCCGGCTTTTTCGGCGCTTTCCTTGATCGCTGCCTGGGCTTGTTTTTTGGTGCCCACAAAGAGGATATACTCCTGCCGGTTGGCAACTTCTTTGACAAACTGATAGGCCTCATTGATCGCGTCCACGGTCTGTTTGAGATCAATGATATGGATGCCATTGCGTTTGATGAAGATATACTTCTTCATCTTGGGATTCCATTTGTAGGTCTGATGACCAAAATGGACGCCAGCTTCGAGCAATTGTTTCATCGAAACTACGGACATTATTTCTCCTTAAGTAGATACGGTTAGATTTCCCCAGCGGGATATACGCAATTCAGGGAAGCTTTCTTCCCACCGCCTCGCAACTCCCGTTGAGGTTTTTTCTTGGTTGATTGGTTGCTTTCTCATCGTCATCCGGGGAGGCGCGGATGCCTCCCCAAAACCCAGAGGATTAACGTTTGGAGAACTGGAATCTCTTTCTGGCTTTCGGTCTTCCGCTCTTTTTACGCTCCACCATGCGGGAGTCGCGGGTGAGGAAGCCACGGGCTTTGAGGGTGGGTTTCAGGTTTTCGTCATACTCCAGCAACGCGCGGGCAATGCCATGCCGGATAGCGCCGGCCTGACCGCTCAGTCCGCCGCCGGAAACGTTGACATAGACGTCGAAGTTCTCGCTCAGTCCAAGCTCCTGCAAGGGCTGCTCGACCACCATTTCCAGGGTCTCGCGCTGCAGGTATTTCTTCATCTGAACCTTGTTGATGATGCGCTTTCCGGTGCCCGGGGCGATCCGGACGCGGGCCACGGCATTTTTCCTTCTGCCAACGGCATCGTAAGTTTGCATACTTTTAATTCTCCTTGAGCTTGAGTTCAATCGGCTTTTGGGCGGCATGGGGATGCTCGCTGCCGGCATAGACTTTGAGTTTTTTGAACATCGCGTCGCCCAGCACGGTTTTGGGCATCATGCCGCGGACGGCGTGTTCGATGATCTGGGTGGGATGCTTTTCCAGCATCCTTTGATACGGGATTTCCTTGAGACCGCTGGGGTAGCCGCTGAAGGTCTTATAGGTCTTCTGCAGGCTTTTCAAGCCGGTTACGCGCACTTTTTCGGCATTGATGACCACGACGAAGTCGCCGGTGTCGATGTTGCGCACGTAATAGGGCTTGTTCTTTCCACAGAGTATGGATGCGATCTTTGTGGAAAGACGTCCCAAAGGCAAACCCGTGGCATCAATGACATACCAATCGCGATGGATGTCACTGGGGCTCGGTGTAAGGGTTTTCATCGATTCTCCTTTACAGATTTTTCTTCAGATCGCCAGAATTTTTCAACTGGCTGCAGTGTCAAGTATTTAGTTTTGGGGCTTTCCGGCACGCGGGGCGGATTTTGCCGTCAGATTCGTGTGGAAAGGGGCTTCAGAAACAGAATCTGCTATATTCGTGCTCTTCCCGCGGCAGGATGACGGCCTCCAGGCCCTGGCTCCGCAACTGCTTCTGCAGATAGCCCAGCACGGGATACTCCGTGTGGAAATGCCCGGCGTCGATGAGAGGGATGCGGGAGTCCAGCAGGCTGTGATAGCTCAAATCCCCGCTGATGAAGAGTTCCGCCTGGCGTTGCGCGTCGTTCAGGAGCGACCCCCCGGAACCGCCGCAGATGGCCACCGTTCCCACCGGGGCTGCCAGGTCAAGACCCGCAGTCCAGATGCGGGGCGCGGGGCAGTCCAGTTTATCTGAGACCAGCTCGCGGATTTCGCCCAGGCTGAGGCGGGGAACAAATTCGCCCAGCAGACCCAGCCCGTAGGCGGGATTGGCGTTGGCAACCGGGAAGTGGTAAAGCGCGGGGGTCTCATAGGGATGCGCGGCGCGGATGGCTTGCAGCACTTGGGGCAGGCAGAGGCTATCCGCCATGAACTCCAGTTCGACCTCTTCCACCCGGCTGAGGCCCTGCGCGTCCGGCTGTTCGAGCTGGGGGCGTGCCCCTTGTCCCGGCAGGAAGGTGCCCGTTATGGGATGGCGGGTGGAACAGGAGCCGTAGTTGCCGATCCTTCCCGCTCCCGCTGCGAAGGCAGCCCGCGCCACGTCCTCGGCTTTGGCGGGGGGCACGGTCACCGAGATGTGCTGCCACCGGTTTCCCGTTTCCAGGCTGAGCCTGCCCGTTACCTGCAGCCCAAGGGCGTCCGCCAGGGCATGGTTGACTCCGTAGGGCGCCACATCCAGGTTGGTATGCAGGCAGATCACGGCGATTCCACGCGCGGCAAGCTTTAGCAGCAGGGGATCGGTGAGGCTCTTGAGGGGGCGGAAGATCAGGGGATGGTGGGAGACGATCAGGTCGCAGCCGCGCTCAATGGCTTTATCCACCGCGGTCGGGGTCACATCCAGGGTCACCAGGGCTTTGTTCACCGTGGCGGCACGGTCGCCCAGCAGCAGGCCCACATTATCCCAGTCCAGGGCCAGGGCCAGCGGGGCGAAGGTCTCGATATGGTTCAGCAGGTCTTTGATCAGCATGGTTCCTCACTCGGTAAAAGATATGGACAAGATGGGAAACGGGGCGGCTGAAGTCAAGCGGAATATTCGCAGGCTCCAGTTCAGCCCGGATAAGGGAATAAGCTGGAAAACGCCGGAGGTAAGCATGTTTAAACCCGATTATGTCCGGTAAAATTCCCTGTGTCAAAAGCGGGCGAGGCAGATATTCCTTGACAAGAAGTCATTGCGGGGTTATATTGAACAAAAACCTACTGGAGGTAGTTACATGAGAAAAATAGTTCTTATTCTTCTGGCAGTATTCGCGGTTGGAGCGCTGAGCGCTTTCAACCAGGGAACCATCAATCCAGGTGGCTATGTGGCCATTTCCTCAGTAAAATACGATTCTGATGACGATGCCACGACAGGCATCGTAATTGCCCCCCAAATCGGCTATTTCGTGATCGACAACCTGTCAGCGGATTTAATGCTGAGCCTTGGCATGGATTCACAATCCGGTGATTATGCCGGCGAGGATTACAAAGACAGCTCCACCAGCCTGGGTATCGGCCTTGGCGCCAGGTATTTCTTCCTTAACTTCTACGGCGGCCTGGGTTTCAATTATGAATCCTATAGCAATAAAGAAGAAATGGGTAATCTCGAAGAAAAGTACAGCTCTTCCGCCATGTACATCACACCCAAAATCGGCTATGTGCTGCCTCTGGCAAGTAATGTGTATGCCGATCTTGGCCTGAACTACAGAATGGGCATTGGCAAGGTCAAGGGCACCAGTGAAATAGCCGGCGTTGACTCCGATTGGGATTATGACAACGAGTACAGCAAACTGCAATTTAGGGCAGGTTTACAGATCTTCTTCCCCAGCAAATAAACCCATAGTAATTTATCAATAAGCCCGGACATCGCTCCGGGCTTTTGCTTTGGCACTTTCAAGCGGAGCGGATACATACGCGCCCGGGGGTCGGTGTGTTCCACCCCGGTTTGCCCTCGCGCGCGCGAGGCAGCCAAGCAGGTGTCTTCCTTAGGTCATCCTTATAATTTATAAGGATGACCTAAGGATGATGGCACCAAACGCTGTAGCAGCAAGGGACGGCACTATGAAGGAATATCGGAAAGGTAAGCGTGTTATTCTGTCTGGAGCAAGTATGGCGGGAAGTGGTTAAGCCTGAATCAGAGCGGGAAAGACGGCAAATTCCCCCATACCCGGGATGCCCTGATTTCCGGATAAGTAACAAAAAAAAGGGTGCCTCGTCAAAGGCACCCCTCAAGTTGGCCGATTAGAAACGATAGCCCAGCAGCAGTTTCATATTGCTGTAAAAGGTTTCGTCCATATTCTTGTCATCGAACACAGGGGTTATGCTATTATCGAGCCTCATCTCAAACAGTAAATCGTTGTAGCTGATGCCAACGTTGACCTGATACCCGATCAGGAACTTTGATAACTCGTCATCATCATATTCGCCGTCGTCGTCGGGCAAATGTTTGTTATCCATATACCAATGGGAATAAACTGGCATGCCCAGAGACGCTCCGCCTCCCACATAAGGTATGATTTTGCTTTTTGGGAGTGGAATGTTGAAAATGATTGATACCGGAAGCTGGGCTACAAACATGCTGTGAGTCATGGTCGTGACATCTTTTAATTCGATTTTCGATCCGTTCATGCTCAAAGCGAGCTCCCCGCGGAGGTCAAATACCTTGGATAGCGGTATTGTTCCGATGATGCCCACATGGGCTCCCATCTTGTTATTCACGTCGAAACCAGAGTCTTCGAGGTCTTCCATGTCTTCCCCGCTGAAATTGGCAAGATTCAGGCCGCCAATCAGCGCGCCCTTTGACTGGGCCTGGAGCCCGGCGAACAGTAACAGCGCGAACACTATCAAGAGGCTAACTTTAGTCTTCATTGTTGTCTCCTTTTCTTATATGTAAGCCAATAGTAATAAGATTGACGTAGCCAAAAATTGCATTTCAGCAAACTGTCAATAACAATTTGAGCTTTTGGTGGTCTATGTTTTTTATATTTGAAAGGACGGCCAAAAAAAGCGCCAAGCTGAGTTGGCGCTCTATTGTTTGGCTTGGAAGCCTGGATCGACGCATGTTCAGCGGCCGAAAAGGTATCCCAGGTTTAACATGAAGCCACGATTGTAAACATATTCATCGTCATCGTCGGCATCTTCGAAGATGTTGCTGAGGCCATAGTTGTAGCGCAGGCCGACCATGATGTTTTCCCTCAGGATGGCATCGACGCCGAGGTTTAGTCCCAGCTCGAGGGAGTTCATTTCGTCCTTGAAGTCATTGGTATAGTCATAATCGCCGTCTTCGTCGCTTTCGTAGCTGTATTTCTCCTTAGCTCCAACAAGCAGGGCCAGGCTGGGGCCGAGGTAGGGTTGAAGTTTGAATCCCTGCAAATTCGCATTATATTTGATCAACACAGGTACTTCCAGATAGCTCAGGTTAGCCTTATAGGAAAATTCCCACTCACCTTGGTCTTCATCGTAGCCATCATCTGAGATTTTGACACCTTTTCCAGTGTAAAGCAATTCGGGTTGAAGGATTAGGATGGGGGAAAGCGGATACTGCATCATGCCGCCAAGATGAAAGCAAGTTTTTGCGCTGTTGTCTTCAATATATTCCCCAGCCCAGTTGGCAAAGTTCAGTCCTGCGCGAACGCCGAAAACTGTTTGAGCTGATATTCCCACGCAGAAAGTGAGAATGACTGCAACCAATAGCATGTGTTTCATACTGTTACTCCTTTTCTTGGGTTGTATGGTTTGAATCCAGGAATCTATTGTCTGGCGCTGGCTACCCAGCAAACCCATTACATTGACAATACTTACTGCATTTGAAAAAATGTCAAGAAATATATTTGAAACTTCATAACGGACTGTATAATATAAGGCATTCCCAAAAAAGTGAGGAACATGAACAGCATCAGTCTATACAGCAGATAGTTATGATCATATTTTGTTCAACGATTTGTGTTTTGGAGTTTGGAATCCCGATTGGGATATGAGGCTCACAGGGAGGGTATGTGGAAGTCGGAAACCGCCAAAATTCTGGACATGAATATATCTTAACAAATGGCAAATAATATCATTATAAAAAAGACCAGCGAGAGATTATACCGGAACATGGGTAGAGAGGGTTTGGATGCCGAGTTGCAAGCTGTTCTCCTGGATATGGTTAGTTTCAGGATCAAGCGAGACTCATTGATCATAGTTTATGAAAGTGATATTGAGAAGCCTTATGTCATGAAGATGGAGGGGCTTAAGCTGGTTCATAATGGCAGCAAGTCCATTCAGACCATAGGGTATAATCAGTTGAATATTGTGGCTTGCGTTGATCACAATCAGTCAAGGGCTATCGAAGTCCGTTCGGCAGCCCTTATATAACAGGCGGATAATCCCCCCGGAAGCACGCGGTGCCACGCTTCCAGCCGCTTTGTTTCTTTATTTGCTTGACACCTGCGGCATTTGGCGATTTTGGGTTATGTTCTTGCGAATATTTATTCTTGAGCCCGCTTTGAGGGTGGAGAATGAGGAAGATTATGGAGATCAAAAAAACTTACGAAGCAAAGCAGATCGAACAGAAATGGTATAAGTTCTGGGAAGAGGGCGGCTATTTCAAGCCCGCGGGCGATCCCGCCAAAGCGCCCTTCACCGTGCTTATCCCGCCACCCAATGTGACCGGCATCCTGCATATGGGACACGTGCTCAACAACACCCTGCAGGATGTGGTGGTGCGCTTCCACCGCATGCTCGGCGAGCCCACCCTGTGGCTGCCCGGCGTTGACCATGCCGGAATCGCCACCCAGAACGTGGTGGAAAAAGAACTGGCCAAGGAAGGCAAAAACCGCCACCAGATCGGCCGCGAAGCCATGGTGGAACTGATCTGGAAATGGAAACAGGAAAAGGGTGACCGCATCATCAGCCAGCTTAAACTGCTTGGCGCATCCTGCGATTGGGACCGCCTGCGCTTCACCATGGATGAAATGCTCTCCCGCGCGGTCAAAGAGGTCTTCGTCTCCCTCTACAATGATGGTCTTATCTACAAGGGAAAATACATTATCAACTGGTGCCCGCGCTGCGTGACCGCCTTGGCGAACGACGAGGTGGAACACGCCGATGAGTCGGGCAAGCTCTGGCACATCCGCTATCCCTTTGCCGACGGCGAGGGATACCTGATCGTCGCCACCACCCGCCCGGAAACCATGCTGGGCGACACCGCTGTGGCCGTGAATCCCAAAGACGAGCGCTACACAGCCATCGTCGGCCGCCAGATCGCCCTGCCCCTCACGGACAGGACGATTCCCGTGATCGCCGATGATTACGTTGATCTGGAGTTCGGCACCGGCTGCGTGAAGGTGACTCCCGCCCACGATCCCAACGACTTTGAGATCGGACGCCGCCACGACCTGCCCCAAATCCTGGTGATGGACGAGCATGGCGTGATGAACACGGAGGCCGGAGCAGAATTTGACGGCATGGACCGCTACGCCTGCCGCGCCAAGGTGGTGGAACTGCTGCAAGAGCAGGGCTTGCTGGAAAAGATCGAGAAGCACGAACACGCCGTGGGACACTGCTACCGCTGCAATACGGTGATCGAGCCTTACCTTTCCGACCAGTGGTTCGTGAAGATGAAGCCCCTCTCAGAGCGCGCCATCGAGGTCGTGGAAAGCGGCGAAGTGCGCTTCCAGCCCGAGCGCTGGACCAAGGTCTATATGCACTGGATGAACAACATCCGCGACTGGTGCATCTCCCGCCAAATCTGGTGGGGACACCGCATCCCCGCCTATTACTGCGAGGACTGCGGGCAGATGATGGTGGCAGCGGAAAAACCCGCGCGCTGCACCGCCTGCCAAAGCAGCCAGTTGCGCCAGGACGAAGACGTGCTGGACACCTGGTTTTCCAGTTGGCTGTGGCCTTTCTCGACCCTCGGCTGGCCGGAGGAAACCGATGACCTGCAACGCTTTCTGCCCACGCAGGTGCTGATCACCGCTCCGGAAATCATCTACCTCTGGGTGGCACGCATGATCATGAGCACCCTGCACTTCAGGGGTGTCATCCCCTTCGACACCGTGTTGCTGCATGGCACCGTGCGTGACGACCTGGGGCGCAAGATGAGCAAATCGCTCGGTAACTCACCCGATCCCATCGACATTATAGACAAGGTGGGAGCCGACGCCCTCCGCTTTTCCATGGTCTTCGGAACGCCAAAGGGCGCGGATGTGATCTACTCCGACTCCATCCTGGAAACCGGACGCAACTTTGCCAACAAGATATGGAACGCCTTCCGCTTCATAATGATGAACCTGCCCGATGATTACGTTCCCCTGCGCAAGGAAGAGCTCCGGCTCGAACTGGCAGACCGCTGGATCTACAGCCGCCTCAACGAGACCGCCAGAGACGCCGCGGAACACTATGCAAACCTGCGCCTCAACGACGCCGGGCAAAGCGTGTTCCAGTTCATCTGGGACGAGTTCTGCTCCTGGTATATCGAGCTTTCCAAAGACCGCCTGCAGAGCGATGACCCCGCCATCCGCGGCACCGCGCTGTATATCCTGCTGGATGTGATGCAGACCTCGATGCGCCTGCTGCATCCCATCATGCCCTTCATCACCGAGGAAATCTGGCAGAGCATCCGCTCCATATTCCCGCAACCGGAGGAAGCCCTCATCGTGGCGGCCTTCCCGGCCTGCGACACCGGCGCCATCGACCCGGAGATCGCGGACGACATGGCCTTCATGCAGGAAGCCATCTCCGCGGTGCGCAACCTGCGCAAGCAACTCAACCTCAACCCCGGCGCCCGCGTCAACCTCGCCATCCGCGTGGCGGAAGACCGCCAGAAAGAACTCTTTGCGCGCTATGCCGCCTACTTCGCCAAACTCGCCAAGGTGGACGACCTGGATGTGGCGCGCGACCTTGCCAAGCCCCCGGCCTCGATTGCCGCCGTGGTGCGCAACGTGGAAATCTTCCTGCCCCTCAAGGGATTGGTGGACTTCGACGCCGAACGCGCCCGCCTCGCAAAGCAGATCGAAAAGCTGGAAAAAGAACTGGCAGGCATCAACGCCAAGCTCAACAACCAGAACTTCCTGAACAACGCCAAAGCCGAGGTGGTGGAAAACGAACGCCAGCGCTTGGCAGAAACCGGCACAAAACTGTCCTTGACAAAAGACCTGCTTGCAGATTTAGAGTAACAAGATATTTGCCCTGAGTGGGGCTATAGCTCAGTTGGGAGAGCGGAACGTTCGCAATGTTCAGGCCAGGGGTTCGAATCCCCTTAGCTCCACCACTCCTTTTCCCGCCCTGCCACAGGGCGGTTTCTTTTTGCCTGTCAGTTTTGGCGGGCAGGAAGGTCGATTGATGTCCGGGCTGATTGGGGTGGTCTGTTTTTGGATCGAGTGTTCATTTGAGGCTTGAAAAGACTGGATCCCGGGTCAAGCAGCTTGCCCGGGATGACACAGTATATAGTCTGGTGTGGTTTGTTTCGGGTCTGGTAGCTGATCCTATACGGCGCTTCAGCGAGCGCAGATACAGTTGAGGCGGTCGCTAAACCGCCTCGTATTACTATTTCATTCTTTTACTTTTCAATATATCCGCGCAGATCCTGTTTATCCTGTTATCCGCGTTCTATTTCACCGCCATCAGCTACCCAGGATGCCCAGCAGCACTCCCGCCGCGACGGCAGAGCCCACCACGCCCGCCACATTGGGCGCCATGGCGTGCATCAGCAGGTAGTTGGTGCGGTCGTAGCGCTGCCCCATCACCTGGGAAACCCTGGCACTGGCAGGAACCGCGGAAACCCCGGCGCTGCCGATGAGGGGATTGATCTTATCCTTGACAAACAGGTTCATGAACTTGGCGAAAAGCACTCCGCCGGCAGTGGCGATGGAGAAGGACAGGGCGCCCAAAAAGAAAATGCCGAGCGAACGCGGGGTGAGGAAGACGTCCGCGGTGGTCTTTGCGCCCACGGTGAAGCCCACCAGCACGGTCACAATGTCGATCAGCGAGGTGCGGGCGGTAACAGCCAGGCGTTCGGTGACGCCGCTTTCCTTGATCAGATTGCCCAGGAAGAGCATCGCCAGCAGCACCACTCCGCCGGGAGCGATCAGGGAAGTGACCAGGAAGGCGATGATGGGGAAGAAGATGCGTTCCTTTTGGGTCACCTGTCGCGCGGGTTTCATGCGGATCAGGCGTTCTTTTTTGGTGGTGAGCAGTCGCATGATGGGCGGCTGGATCACGGGCACCAAAGACATGTAGGAATAGGCAGCCAAAGCGATGGGCCCCAGCAGATGGGGAGCCAGTTTGGAAGCCAGAAAGATGGAGGTGGGGCCATCCGCGCCGCCTATGATGCCGATCGAAGCGGCTTCCATCACGTCAAAACCGATCAGCAGCGCTCCGATGAAGGTGCCGAAGATGCCAATCTGCGCCGCCGCGCCCAGCAGGATCAGCTTGGGGTTGGCGATCAGGGTGGAAAAGTCCGTCATCGCCCCGATTCCCAGGAAGATGAGGGACGGATAGATGCCGGTTCCCACTCCAAAATAGAGATAGTTGAGCACCGAGCCTTCGCTCACGACGCCCAGTCCCTGCTCGAGCATTCCGGGGATGTTTCCCACCACGATGCCAAAGCCGATTGGCACCAGCAGCAGGGGTTCAAAGCCTTTCACAATGGCAAGAAAGATGAATATCGCGCCCGCCAGGATCATCAGGACATTTCCCCACGTTACGCTTACAAAGCCGGTTGTGTTCAGAATTTGTAGAAGTTCTTCCATGCCTTAGTTCTCCAACTCGATGAGGGGATCGCCTTCCTGCACGCTGTCGCCTTTGCGCACGTGAATCTTGCGCACCCTGCCAACCAGGTTGCTGTGGATTTCGCTTTCCATTTTCATGGCTTCCAGTATCACCACGGCCTGATCTTCACGCACCATATCGCCGATGCTGACCTTCACATCCACGATCACGCCGGGCAGCGGAGCGCGGACAACGCCGTCCTTAGCGGCCTGGGGGGCGGGTTGCGGACGCGCCGGCTTGGGGGCTGGTCTTTCTTTCACTTCAACGCCTTCCAGGGTCATCAGGAGGTCGCCTTCCTGCACCGGGGCGCGTTCCTTCACATGTATTTTACCGATGGTGCAGTCCAGGGGAGCCGCAATTTCGGATTCCATTTTCATGGCTTCCAGCACCAGGATGGCCTGGCCTTTCTTCACCGCGTCACCCTCTTTCACTTTGATGGAGGCGATCACGCCCGGCAGAGGGGCGCGCAGTTCGCCGCTGCCGCTGGCAAAGTCGCTGCTGAAGGCGGGAGCGAGGGGCACCGCCTGTTCCTGTTGGGGCAGCACGGGGGCTTTGGGCAACATGTCGTCCTCGATCTGCACCAGATAGTCTGTTCCGTTGATGTTGATGCGGGCCTGACTGCTTGTATATTCCACGATCTTGGCTTCATAGCGCTGGCCGCCGATGATCAGCTTGTAGGTCTTCATGCTCTTTATCTCCTTTTGCGCAGGAAGCGCAGATTGGGCATGGAAAGCACCGCGCTGCTGTGCCACTGGTCAGCCCGTTGGCGGCGGAAGGTGAGCAGCAGTCTGCGTCGGTCTTCGATGTTTTGTTTATGCATGTGCAGCGCCGTGATGGCAGCCGCGATGATATCCATGTTCAGATCCTGGGGATGCGAGATCACTTTCCCCTGCTTGTCAGCCACGATGACCTGCTCCTGCTTCTTTTTGGGTTCTTTGTTCAGGCGCTTGAGCTGGCTGATGACCAGCGCGGTAATGGAGAGGGCAAAAAAGACAACCAAGACCCCAAAAACCGTGATAGTCAAACCATAGTTGAGCATTTCCGATCTGAACTTCCCGACAAATTCCTCCAGTTCCGCCGGCGTCTTGCCGAGGGCTTGCAGGGAGTTATTGTCGAAACGCTTGTCTGAAGAGGAAAGCCCCGCCCAGGCACGCAGTTTTTTCACCGGGACGCTTTTGATGGCTGCCAATTCGCTGAGGGTGCTCAGTTCGGTAAAGCCGTGGATGCTGTATTGCTGTGCCAGCAAGGCCTTGTAGCTGGTGATGCCCAGTTTGCGCAGGCTCATGCGATCCAGCACCGGGTTTTCCGGCTCGATGCCCAGATACCTTTTCCATTTGGGGATGTTTTCGATCTTCAGCTTTTCCGCCACCGTGGACAAGGCATCCCTGTCCTTGAAGCCATAGTCGGTGAGGATTTCGCTTTCCCTCAGTTGCAGCAGGCTGTCCGAAAGCGCCTGCACGCGCAGGGTCAGCTCTTCGGGGGAAAGCAGTTCCATTTCCTCCGCTTCTTCTGCCTGGGCTGTCAAAAGACAGGTCCCGATCAGCAACAGCAGAGCCAAAATTATATTTCGCACCATGCCCGCGCTCCTAAAGGGGGATGTTCCCGTGCTTGCGGGGCGGGATGCTGTCTTTTTTGTTGGCCAGCATCTCCAGGGCGCGGATCAGCCTGAAGCGGGTGCGGGAGGGTTCGATGATGTCGTCGATGTAGCCGCGTTCGGCAGCGGCGTAGGGATTGGCGAACTTTTCGGCATACTCCGCCTCGCGTTCGAGCAGGGTCTGCTTGGGATCGGAGGAGTTCTGCGCCTCTTTGCGGAAGATCACCTCCACCGCGCTCTTGGCGCCCATCACGGCGATCTCGGCGCTCGGCCAGGCATAGACCAGGTCAGCCCGCATGTGGCGGCTGTTCATGACGCAATAGGCTCCGCCATAGGCTTTGCGCAGGATGACGGTGATCTTGGGCACGGTGGCTTCGGCGAAGGCATAGAGGAGCTTGGCGCCGTTGCGAATGATGCCGTTGTGTTCCTGGTTGGTGCCAGGCAGGAAGCCGGGGACGTCCTCCAGCACAATGAGCGGGATGTTGAAAGCGTCGCAAAAGCGGACAAAACGCGCGCCCTTGACCGAAGCGTCGATATCCAGCACTCCCGCCAGAACCTTGGGCTGGTTGGCCACGATGCCCACGGGGAAGCCGTTCAGCCGGGCAAAGCCGGTGATGATGTTTTGGGCAAAGTTCATCATCACCTGCAGGAACTCGCCTTCATCCGCGATGGAGTGGATGACGTCCAGCATGTCGTAGGGCTTGTTCGGGTTTTCGGGGATGATGTCGTCCAGGATGTCACAGGAGCGGTCAACGGGGTCGTGGGTGGGTTCATAGGGCGGGTCTTCCATGTTGTTGGAAGGCAGGTAGCTGAGCAGCTTTTTGATGAGCAGGATGGTCTCTTCCTCGCTGTTGGTGATGAAGTGGGCTACGCCGCTCTTGCTGGAGTGCACGCCCGCGCCGCCCAGGTCTTCCGTGGTGACGGTCTCATTGAGCACCGTTTTCACCACCTTGGGGCCGGTCACGAACATGTAGCTGTTGCGCTTTTCCATGATCACAAAGTCCGTGATCGCGGGGGAATAGACCGCGCCGCCGGCGCAGGGGCCGAGGATGGCGGAGATTTGGGGCACCACGCCGCTTGCCATCACGTTACGCCAGAAGATTTCGGCATAACCAGCCAGGGCGTCAACCCCTTCCTGGATGCGGGCTCCGCCGCTGTCGTTCAAACCGATCACCGGACAGCCGTTTTTGAGCGCCATGTCCATGATCTTACAAATCTTTTCCGCGTAGGTTTTGGAAAGAGAACCACCAAAGACGGTGAAATCCTGGGCGAAGATATAGACCAGGCGCTGGTTGATGGTGGCGCTGCCCGTTACCACGCCGTCGCCGGGGATGAGCTGTTCTTCCATGCCAAAGTTGGTGCATCTGTGGGTGACAAAGAGGTCAAACTCCTCGAAGCTGCCGGGGTCAACCAACAGCTCGATCCTTTCCCGGGCTGTGAGCTTGCCTTTTTCGTGCTGTTCCTGGATGCGTTTTTCGCCTCCGCCCAGAACCGCCTGATCGCGCTTCTGACGAAGGCTGATGATCGCTTTGCTTGCTGCCATCTGCATATCCTTCCTGTCTTTATTTAACAAAATAATTGACATTCTAAGGGGATGGAACAGCGGCCGTTAGCGCCAACCCACCCATCCCTTGGGGGACAGATTATTTAACCGCGCTTTTTAGTAAAGCCCTATTATCCGTTCTGATGGGAATTCCAAGGGAAAAAAAGGATCATGCCCGCCTCAGAGCCATTCTACCGCGGCGCGCGGCCAACTTTCAGCGGATAAATGCGTTGACAAAAGAAGCCCGTCCCATCAGGATGCGACCTGTGCCGCTGGCGCGGACAGATCCCTGAAAGAGGAGTTTATGAACGCGAAACAAGTGTGTGTTTTCCTTTGCCTGGCCCTGTTGGGAGGCCTGATCTCCCCCCTGGCCGCCACCCAGCCTTTCTGGAGCATGGAGCCCAGCACCCGCGAGATCGAACGGGCGGATTCCCTCACCGGATTTAACATCAGCAAATATGTGGTGAACCTGCAGATCAACGACCAAACCCGCTACATCCAGGGCAGCGTGACCGCCTTCGTTGACGCCCTACAGAACCTTGACGGCATCGACTATGAACTGGAAGGCGATTCGCTGCAGGTGGACGGCGTGCTGGTGAATGGCCAGCCAGCGGCCTTCACCCACCAAAATGGCGTTATCCACATCCCGCTCTCGGTGTCGCAGGGAACCTTCAGCACCACAGTCCAATACTCCGGGGTGCCCAACCGCAGCCCCGCGCCCTATAACATCGGCATGATCTTTACCCAAAACTGCATCTACACCCTCTCCAACCCGGATGCCGGACGCTATTGGTGGCCCAGCTATGACCATCCCTGGAAAAAGGCTTTGGTGGACTGGAACATCACCGTGCGGGAAGACTGGCTGGTGGCAGCCAACGGAATCCGCACCGGCATCACGGACAACGGGAACGGCACCCGCACGCACCACTGGAGCTGCAACTCCAACGTAGCCACCTATGTGATGGGTTTCGCCGCGGGGCCATACATAGAGTTTTTGCAACAGGCAGGCGACCTCCCCATCCAGAATTTCGTGAACGCAGGGCAACTCGCCAACGCCCAGGCGGACTTCGTCAACCTGCCGGAGATGATCTCCTTTTTCAGCGACACTTTCGGCCCCTATCCTTTCCAGAAATACGGGCACATGATCGTTCCCATGACGACCTACGCGGCGATGGAGCATCAGACCATGACCACCTTCGGCGCCGCCTACCTCACCGGCGACCGGCAGTATGAATCCATCGTGGCCCACGAGCTGGCGCACCAGTGGTATGGCAACTATGTGACCCCCATCACCATGCGCGAGGTGTGGCTCAAAGAAAGCTTCGCCACCTACTCCGAATTCCTCTGGGAAGCGCATCACGGGGGCTGGCAGGCTGGCTGTGACTACCTGCGTGACGAAATCCAGCAATACTATATCACTTGGGAAAACAACAACGGCCCCCACACCATCTTCAACCCGGAATACAACCTGATGTTCGCCCCGCCAACCTACCAGAAAAGCGCCTCAGTCCTGCACATGCTGCGTCTCAAGATGGGCAACGCCGCCTTCTTCCAGTTCATCCGCTCCATCCTCACCACCTATCCTGGGGGCAATATCAACACGGCGGAGTTCATCAGCCTCGCGGAACAGGCCTGCGGGCAGGACCTCAGCCAGTTTTTCCTCCAGTGGATCTACTCTCCCGGCATCCCTAACGCGGAACTGTCAGTATTCGCAAACCCCGCCGGAACCGCGAAGGTGCGAGCCTCCAGCAGCAGCAGTCCCACCTCCACCCTCTTCGACCTGGACATCCCTTTGAGGATAGGAGGCTCCGCGCAACCGGATTCCGTGCTTGTGCGCGCCACGCCCCAGGGCTGCGTCAGCTACTTCAATTACTCGCCGCAAAACGACATCTCCACCCTGGAAGTTGACCCCAACCACTGGCTGCTGCTGCGCCAATACACCGTCCACAGCCAGCAACTGGCCATGTGCCTGCCTTACGACCATGCCGTGGATGTTTCCTGGAACGCCTGGCCGGGGCCGGATCAGCTCTCCGGCTACCACGTCTATCGCCGTCAACTGCCTTCCGGCGAATGGGAGAGGATCACGGACTCTCCCGTGCAGGGGCTTTTTTACAGCGACCTGAACGTGGTCAACGGCCTCACCTACGAGTACCGGGTGAGCGCCGTGGACGCGGAAGGCTACCTCTCGCTGCCTTCAAACACCCTGCAGGCCACTCCGCTGGACTTCCCCTTCGACCGCGGCTTTTTGGTGGTGGATGAGACCCGCGACGGCAACGGCGCCAATATCTCCCCCACGGATCAGATGGTGGACGACTTCTACGCCTACGTCCTGGGAGAATTCTGGCACGGCAACTGGGATCTGGCCAGCCAGGGCGCGCCTTCCCTGGAAACACTCAGCCACCACCCCCTGGTGCTCTGGCACTGCGACGACTTCACCGACATGCAGATCATCAACAACCTCAACACCCTGGGCAGCTACGTGCTCAGCGGCGGCAAGCTGATGATCTCCGGCTGGAAGTATCCCAGCCAGTTCGACACCGGCTTCCTCACCCGCTTTTTACCGGGCATCCAACCCTTGCTCAACAACAGCGCGGTCTTTATGTCCGCCCAATCCCCGACCTGGCCGCACCTCCACCCCGACCCCGCCAAGCTGGCCACGCCCTGGAACGGCATGCTGCCCATGAGCTATGTGTTTTCCGGAGGCGGCCAAACCCTCTACACGGCGCAGATTTCCGGCGGCGGGCCAAACGACGGCCTGCCCGCGGCGATCCGGGTGGACAGCAACGGCAGCCTGGTCTTGCTGGGTTTTCCCCTCTATTTCATGCTGCAGGATGAAGTCCGCGCCTTCCTCACCCAATACCTGCCTGTCCTGCACCCCATGGTGGCGGCCGCAGACCCCCTCGCTCCGTGCCTGAAGCCCTCCCTCAGCAGCCATCCCAATCCCTTCCGAAGCTCCGTGAAGATAAGCTGCGATCCCGGCAAGGATGCCGGACCCTACAGCCTGCGCGTCTTCAACCTGCGTGGCCAGATGCTGCGCGAACTCCCCCTGGCAGCCAAGAGCGGCGTCCAACACCTGGAATGGGACGGCACAGACGGACAGGGCAAGCCTTTGGCATCTGGAGTCTATATCCTGGAACTGCGTGGCAAAAACCTGCGGAAGACACTCAAAATATTAAGGCTGGAGTAGCTCTTCCGGCGTAAGCTGTGGAAAGGCGGAATGGGAACACAACGCGGATGACTGCATCTTTGAAGGTGGAAAGGTGTAATGGTGGAAAGGTTTCCCGAAATAAACCCCCAATGGTTCCCCTGAAACAAGTCCACCATACTATCTACCGTGTCATCCCGGGCTGCGACCCGGGATCCAGTCTTCTGAAAATGTCGTAGAATGGTGAAAGCGTGAACGCAAGACCAAATCTCGCTTTCTAATATGCCTGTTTTGATAGATTAAGGAACGCTTTGGACAAGTATTAATCTGGGGACCCTTTTACTCGCGCAGCCAAGGGTTTGAAGTTTATGCTTGACACTCAGCTGGACATCTTACATTATAGTCTTTAGTTAGGTGTAAGCTATCAAGATATCGAGTTCTTGTTAAGAACAAGTTATCGAGAATTTAATAAGTGAGAACATACATGGAGCGTTTCGGACACATATTTAAGAATAATGTAGCCACAGTTTGGATGAAATTGAGCTGCAGGTGCAGATCATGGCTTTTCAAACGCAAGCGGGGATTATGCTGAAAAAGATGGCGGACGACAACAAGTGGCGGATCACTTGGCTGATATCTTTGAGCAGGAGTTTATGTCGCGCCTTCATGTGGAGGATTAGGAGGACCTTGATATCATTAGCATTCTGGACATCGCTATCCGGACTATTAACAGGTAGAACAACACAGACAAGGAGATGAAGGGATGGTTTTATTTTTGTTGCTTTTTGCGCTTCTGGTCATAGTAATAGTGATAATATCATCAAATAAGAAAGGCGTTCAAGCAAAGAAAATGGATTATATGGATGCGATGAGTGTAGCCAATGATGTGAGGATTTTGCTTGAAAGCGTAGGAATCATAAACGACACTAAGACTTACGAGGTAAAGATTTCGCGGACGCAACTGACAGGGCAGGTTTTAGATCGCCTAAACAAGCATCAAACGACGCATATCAGCAAGGGAGAAGAATGGGTAACAATACTGCAGAGATTTAGTGAATACCAGGCAAAGCTAATTGAGATCGACCAGCGTCGTCAAAGTCAGATCTTTCAGGTGAAGAGCGATTACAGACCAAATCACTGTCCATACTGTAAGGAGATCGCATTCAGTGAAGGATCGAGAGCGATAAAATGTCCAAAATGCGGGGAAAAAGCAGCACGATTGAAGCTTTCTAAGACAGAGACAATACTTGTGCGTGGAGAAGATATGGAGAGGATACGTGAGATTGAAGCAGAGGCAATCTCTTTAAAAATCGAGGGTGGAACGAGACAACTCACAGTTAGTCAGGATATTGCCATGATACTTCAGCAAATGGAAGAAAAATTATCTCGATAAACGAGATATTATTAATAATGTATACAATGAGGAGATGTAATGAAATCGAAGACCATGCGTGTGTATTTTTTGGATGTATCAAAAAGCGATCCAGAGGAACCCCTCAGCGAGGCAGAACTTGACCAACTGTTTAGTACTATCAACGCAATTCCTTTGAAGAAAGAAAGAGATAATGATAAAGATGCCTCCAGGGTTGTTGAGCTCGATGGCAATGTATACTATCTCATAACAAACAATGATGATAAGAGAATTCCCACTTATAAGGATTGTATTACAGGTCTTTTTGTTAAAGACAGAAAGTTTAATTATCCCTATGCAAGCGATGAGAATTGCGTGTTAACTGAGATACTGCTATCCAATGATAAAAACTCTATCTCTGAGGTTACTTTTTTTCTGATTGATAAAAAGTTGTCAACGATGTTGTGGGTTTCAAATAGATATGTATCATCATTCTATAAGCTTTCCAAATATATTAAATTACTTGACAAAAGCAGCTGTGGCTTTGATACTATCAAATTGGCTCCATTTGAGAGAGATAATCAAAACGATAGGTTGGACAAAGCCCAGACGATAAAAAAATATGATCTCCGATTATGTAGCGACATAGCAGACCTAATAAACATTAATCAAACCAGTGATGCCCAATTAAAAGATTTTCATGATGTATTAAATAACCGTACGGTTAAATACGTAGATATCAAGTTTACCTTTAACACTAAATCAGATCAGAAGGGAATTATTAGTAAATTAATTAAAACACTTAGCAAAAAAGAGGGAGTCAAAAAAGCTAACGTAACTATCAAATCAGGTGACAGTCAGGATGTTATTGATATGCTATGTGATGACTTTCTGGTCTTTACAACAATCGAGTACGGTGGTAAATACATTTCTTATGATTCTATTTTCGATAAGCTAAAGGCAGAACTGGACTCAAAAAGAAAGGAGATTTCACAGCACTACAGGAGGAGATAGTCATGATGAACAATATAAACAAAAGAGACTGTATAAGAGCTGGAATCTGGGGAGTTAGCGTTGCAGCAGCTTATGTCATTATATATCTTATCGTGATAAAATTGTGCGATCTCCCCCAAGAAAAAATCGATGCCAGCGGAATATCTATGGATTTGCCTGATACTAATTTAACCTTTGGTATCACGTTTGCTGCATTCTCTGTTACTGCTCTATCTTTATTTTCAATAATCTATTCGAAGCCATGGGGTGAATTCGCTGCAAAACTGAACATGGTGAAAATGGCTATGGCAAATTATAGATTTGCAGTACTTATGAATATCGGAATGATTTTTTTAGGTTTATTAGGAAGAATACTGTATCTCCTTGACGGTAATATACTTTTGATCTACAATTCCATCAGTGTATTTTGCATAACCTTTATTTCAGTTTTTATATACAGTATCGTAAAGTTATTGATTGGTTTATTGGCAGAATAACAACAAAATTTATAAATCGCCCCGGGATTCCGGGGCTTTTTTACTTTTATTTTTATGCTCAAGTAGGGATTAGCGAAATGTTATGAATATAAGCCCAGGAAATTTGATCTTGTAATGGTTTGCTCGACATTATGACCCAGCTTGAGCAAGGCAAAGAAAGTCTATCTTAAAGGTTTATAAGATGTTAATACTGAAAAATATCAGTGTGGCCAACATCAGTCTTGTGAAGAACCCTGCCAACAAGTTGGAAACTGTCTATACTAAGTACCGACGAAAAGATGGTAAAATGAAAAACATGGTTTGGCAAACGGATATACTTGAGCGAACCCGATAACCGATGGCAAGGATCATCTCCAGGTTGTAATATTCAACAGATCGCGTAACTTCTCTATTTGCTTCAAATTGAACTATTCGATAATATCGAATAGCTGCCTCTTTCTCCAATTCTCGGTCTTTGAAGATTTGGGAAAT
>MTKY01055700.1_pt1 | contig 49939 bp, 43 predicted proteins | sample 1042731 | NCBI WGS metagenome assembly MTKY01 (sample SAMN06212206, study PRJNA360538) | anaerobic digester metagenome | biome: Wastewater treatment plant; material: sludge; isolation source: anaerobic digester fed with sludge from wastewater treatment plant | place: Denmark: WWTP Soeholt ...
CCAGGATGACCGTATAGATACCCCAAGCCTTGAGAAGCTGTACGCCTGTCCGGATTCGATGCCTGAGAACTTTGAGGTCCATGAGGTCGAGGTAATAGAGCGTCAGTTCCACCACGGCAACAACGAGCATGATTTTGATGACCGGGTGAAGTTCCGAGACAAGAACGGCATCCCGGTCCCCTGGATTCACGAAGAAGGCCGCGATGACCGCCGACAGCACCAGTGCCGCATCCACAAAAGCGAAAATATAACTCATCGCCGAACGATGATTGAAATTGATCATTTCAGACATTCTTCAGACCGGTCCCCGCTTCGTTCATATGGTTGCCGGTGTGCGCGCACGCTTCCGCCCTCTCGGTTACGTGAAGGCCCCGATGATGCGTCCTTTCCGGCTTCAGGAATGCATGGCCGCGTGAACCGCGACGTTCTGCCTGGTTCGCAGCCCTGGACCCCGCAGGGTCACTCCCTGTTGTTCCTTCCCGCTGTTTCATGCCCCTGCAATCTCGAAATCAGGGTTGCTTCGCATTTTCCGCAGCAGCGTTCTCCACGGCCGACTGCTGTCCCGGAAGTGGCCATCATTTGTCCCTCTTGAAAAACCGCGACACGTTTTTCAGGACCTTGTCAGCCCCCATTTCCTCCTCCGGCTGCTCCTTCGATTCACCATACCCGTAGCGGTAGTAGTATTTCGAGGTCCCGAAATACCTGGCATTGAGGTCTTTTGACTGCAGCGTCAGATCATTCAGAACGATACCCAGGATCTTCGCCGGATCGATCGTCGTGAGGGCCTGCTTTACCGACTCGCGGGGCGTGACCCCTGCCCTCACCACGAGGATGATCCCGTCGACGAGTTTGGTGAGCACACTGGGCTCCGTCGTCGCCAGCAGCGGGGACGAGTCGAAGATGATGTACCTATCGCTGTAGCGGCTCTTGAGTTCATTGACGAGGCCCTCCATTCTTTTCGAGCCGATCAGCTCGACGGGGTTGTCCCGGACCGTCCCGCTCGAAAGGATCGAGAGCTTGGCGATCTTCGTCTTCAGGAGAAGCTCCGGGACGTCCGCGCCGCCCGTCAGGTAATCGGAGAGCCCGCGCCCGTTGGACAGCCCGAACCAGCGGGACAGGGCCGGGTTGCGAAGATCGGCATCCACGAGCAGGGCATGGGAGTTCAAGTCGTGGGCAAGGACCGTCGCAAGATTCGTAGATACGAGCGTCTTCCCCTCCCCCTCCGAGGCACTGGTGACCATGATCGTCTTCGGTTGTCCGGGCAAATTCAGCGTCAGAAGCTGCGTCCTCAGTTTCCTGAACTGCTCCGACACGACGGAGCCCGGCTCGCGGTACACCACGAGTTTCTCATCGAACTCCGGGAAGACCGTCTCTTCCGGCAATGCCATGCTGATCGGTGCAGGTGCCCTTACAGGTTGAGGTTCTGCGACTCTCGCAGCCCGGACTTCAGCCCCATCAGGCACCACCACGGTTACCGGCGCTGCTGCCGTTGCATGCTGCGGCTCCGGGAGCTCCACGGCTGGCTCCTCCCGGGGCACCTGCGGCAGCTGGATACCTATGCGCTCTTTTTCGGCTTTCTCGAGGGCTTTGTAGAGCTTACCCATTTTCGTTTTCCGTAAACAGTCTTGAGTTATGAGTTTATGTGCGATCCGCAGTTCCTATGTACCCCAATCCAGCGATAAGAAGCATAAATACGGTTAGAAAGGGTCATTGCGAGTACCCGCAGGGTGCGCGGCAATCTCATGGAAACAGCGAGATCGCCACGCTTTGCTCGCGATGACGTGGTTTATCGCTGGATTCGGGATGTATGTGCTCGTTTTACGATGTCCGTCTTATCCTTCTCTTCGAGCTGATACGTTGTTCTGTTCATCGAATCTGTCGTTCAACTCGAAATTCAACACTCAAAACTCATAATTGACACGGAGTGCCTACTTGTTCGGCTCCGGCGAATTGGAGGCCGGGGTGTCCTGCTCCGCGGCGGAGTTGTTGTTTTGCGAGGCTTCTGTGGCCCTGTCAATGCGGTCGAGTGAGGTAACCTCGAGGACCTTGGAGATCTTGCTGCGGAAGACCTTCTGGATGCTTTCCCCCTCACAGGACCGATCGCCGAAGCTCAGATTGCCCCACCAGGCGATGAGAACGCCTGCGATCGCAAGGATGACGATTGCGGGGATAAGGATGGCCTTCCATCCCTTTCTCACGGCAGGCCCTTCCATATCCTTGATGACCTCACGAACGATGCCCCGGTCAATGATATGTTTCTCGTACACAAAGCCCGTCATGAGCGAGTTGTCACAGACCACGTTGATGAGCCGGGGAATGCCTTTCGAGTAACGGAAGATCTCCTTGACGGCGTCGTCGTCGAACAGGCTCGTGTTCCTCGCCCCTGCCGCCTTGAGGCGGCGGACGATGTACTCCCCTGTTTCCTGCCTGTTCAGGGGCTTGAGGTTGAAACGCAGGGAGATCCGCTGTTTGAGCTGCCGGAACTCGCTCATGGCAAGGGTTTTGTCAAGCTCCGGCTGGCCGAGAAGAATGACCTGCAGGAGTTTGGCCTTCGGCGTCTCCAGGTTGGTGATGAGCCGCACCTCCTCGAGCAGCGCCGGCGACAGCGTCTGGGCCTCGTCAACGATCAAGACCACCCGCTCCCGCCGTGCGTAGCACTCCATGAGGAACGTGTGAAGCAGCGAGAGGAACTCCCCCTTGGTGGCGATCCCGTCCGTCTTCAGCCCGAAGTCCTGGCATATGTACTTGAAGAAATCGCGAGTGCCGAGCTTCGGGTTGAACAGGTGGGCAATCCGCGTGTGGCTGTCGAGCCGCGAGAGGAGCATCTGGACAAGTGTCGTCTTCCCCGTTCCGACCTCGCCCGTGATGACGGTAAAGCCCTTCGACTCGTTGAGCGCGTAGGTCAGGTGGGCCAGGGCCTCCCGGTGGCTTTCGCTCAGGTACAGGTACCTGGGATCCGGCGTGATCTCGAAGGGTTTGTCTTTCAGTCCGTAGAATTTCTTATACATGGTCACTGTGCCTTGCTGGTGATTCTGGGGATGCTGGCGAGGACCCTGAAGCCCAGGGTGGCCTCAATGTCCTCGGGATCGTGGAAGGAACGGTCGAGCTGCTCGCGGGCGAAGATGCCGGCCAACCCGCAGGCCATCCCCGCGACTAGCCCCATGAGAAGAATCTTGGGGATATCCGGCTGAAAAGGCTTGTCAGGTACCCTGGCAGGGTCCACAACACGGAACTGCTCGCCCTTCTGGCGCCGCTCGAGGTTTTCCGCCTGCTGGGCCTCCTCGCTTTTCTTCAGTAATGACTCATAAAGCCTCTTGGTGTTGTCATACTCCTGGACAAGCGAAGACATCTGCTGTTCGCGAACCGTAGCGCCCTCGATCCTTCCCCGATACTGGCCGATCTGGGAACGAAGCTTGCCGCTTTCATCCTGGAGCCGCTTGATCTCCATCTCCGTCGCCGTCATGTTGTTCGCCAGTTCTCGATAGCGAGGGTCATTGTTGATGTTGAAGGCGTCCTTTCGCTTTTCCATTTCCGCAATCTTCCGCTTCAGAGAAACCACGTCGGGGTGCCGCTCGGTATAGCGTGACTGCAGCTCCGCCAGGTTCTTCTTCATATCATCCAGCTGCGTCTCGAAACTTCCCCGGGATCTGCCTCCCGAACCCGTTTCACCCTGCTGGACGGCTGGATTCTCGAGATCCCTCATCTGCCGTCCGATCAGCAGCTGCCGGTCCTGCGCCGCCCTCAGGCTCTCCTCATTCCGCTGGTACAGCTGCTGAAGCTGCTCCATGAGCCGGATGTTCGTATCCCTCTGCTCCGGCAGCTCCCCCAGGTGCCTCCGTTTGTAGTCAGCGAGTTCCTTGCCCTGGGATTCAAGTCGCTCTTTGGTTCCTTTGAGCTCGTTCGCGAGGAACTCTGATGTGCCTACGGCCTGCTGCTCACGCTGCTTCAGGTTCTCTTCGATAAAGAGAGAAGAGATCTTGTTGGCCACCGCAGCCGCCACCACCGGGTCTTTCGAGGTATACTTGACGGCAAAGTAGCCGAGGTTCTCCGATGCCCTCTGCGGGATATCCACCTTGATATTCTGCCTCATCAATGCAACGAGGGCTTCGCGGTCCATCTTCTTCGATTCTTCAGGAAACAGCTTCAACTCGTCGATGACCGCTTCCAGACGCGTGCGGCTCATGATCTCCTGGCTGATGGAGTTGAGGCGCTCCGTGATGCCGCTGGTCACCGTGGACCGGACCAACTCCGCCGGAATACGGGGAGGTGTGACTAGCACGAGCGTCGAGGCCATGTATTTCTTGGGCGTCAACACCGCAACGAGGCAGGCGCCCAGTAAAACGACTACGAGAGGAATGACAAAATAGAGCTTCCGGCGCAGGAAGATTTCCTTGTAGTCTTCGACGTTGTATGAACGGCCGGGGTTGATCATGTTGGCACCAATCTATATGGTCTGTTTTGTCTATTTTGTCTATTTCGTCTATTCGGTCATTCAACCAGGCAGAAAAAGCTGCGGGTTTTGAATGGTGAACAGACGTTAGAAAACGTTGTAGCTTGCCGTCAGGGTCAGGAAGGCATGCCATTCATCGTAGCATGCAGTGGGGATGTTCGAATCGTCTTCCCCGTAGCCCGCCCGAGCGCCGACGGTCAGCCACCGCAGGATCCGGTAGTCCGCCGTGACGTCCGCCGTGTAGAGCCAGTCCTTCCTGGAAAATTGGGTATAATCGGTCCGTTCGACGATGCCGATCAGTCCGACGGAAAACCGCTCCGTCAACCGGTGGTTCACGATGGCCGAGCCCCGGTAGTACCTGGCAAAGCCCAGGTTGTCCGCCGAGAACAGATCCTCCCGGTAACCGCCCTCCAGAGTCAGCGTGTACGTCGTCACCCTGTCTCTCTGCGTCAGGCTCAGCAGGCCGTTGAACCCGTCCTCGGCATTCCCCCGGTCGGGGTCCCATCGAAAGTAACCGGCCCGGGCGGTAGCGGACAGCGTCGGGCTGAAACGATAATCGATCCCGACCGCAGGCGCATGGACGACATAGTCGTTTCCCGGGTCCTCGTAGTCGCGTGCCAGGAACTCATAATCGACGAATAGCGTCGTCATCGCGCTTGCACGGTAGTTGTACCGTGCGTAGGCACGATGCCCTTTGAAGTCGGCCGAGGTGTCGAAATCGCCGGCCGTGTACCCGTACTCGAGGACGATCCCGTTGCGCTGGTCAAACCAGTAGGTGAGGCGCGGGCCGACGTAATTTTCCGTGCTGTCTTCGTACAGGGCGTTGTCGTCGTTTCGCAGGATGTTGTTGCGATAGTAGAGGCCGATCGTGCTTTCCCGGGCGAACTGCCAGTCCACGGCCGGCTCGAACACGTTGCGCCAGTACCGCTGCCTGCCTTGGTATGATGTCAATTGGTATCCTGCCTGCCCCGCCCCGTAAACTGCAGGCCGCGGATCGTCGGAGCGCTGCAGAAAATCACGGAGGCGAAAGGTCAGGCGCGGATCGGGGTTGTACCGCAGATTCACGAGGCCGTCGTGGCTTACATAGTTCCGGTCGCTCTCATGCGCGTAAAAGTTGAAGCCCGCGCGGTAGTTCAACTCCGCGCCGAGCCGCGCGTCGTTGCTGATAAACGAGATCCCCGGATAGACGGTGGTGATCCAGTCCTCTTTTTTCCCGGGCCCATCGGGAGTCAAATCAACATTGCTCGTGTAACGTTCCTGAACGGTGACGTAGGGCCTCAGTTCGAAGCGCGCCTCACCGGGCAGCGGCACCGGCCCGGCCGGACCTCTCTCGCCGGTAATATATATTGGGGCTGAACGATCGGATGTATCGGGTGTTCCGGACGTCGAAGGAGTGCCGGATGTGCCGGAGGTTCCGGAAGCACCGGGTGAAGCGGCCTGGCCGGCCGCGTTGGTTGACAGAATAAGCAGTAAAAAAAGACTCGCCAGCGCGATCGAGTGCTTGCGTTTCAAGGGGCCCCCTCCTTCTTTTTCCGTCTATCCGGTCGTTTCGGAAGAAAGTCTGTCTCGGTCAAAGGTCGTTGGTTCGTTGATTTCCCTTGTTTCGTCCATCCGCAGACCGCGTTGGTAGGGGTTGCCCCGTCGGGCTCACGCCCTCCTCGCACTGACGGATCGGCGCTGTTCCTTTCATCGAGTACTCCGTTCCCAAACGGGGCCCGGGGCTCGCAATGACATTCTTGTTGGTCGGGTTAATTGGGAACGATGATGATGTCGCCGGACTTGAGGATGATGTCCCGGGCTCCTTCGTCCCCGTCGATGATTTTTTTGTAGTTGACCCGGATGCGGCTCTCCTTGCCGCCTTCCTTGCGGAGGATCGTGATCTTCTTCTTGTCGGCCCAGTCGGTAAAACCGCCGGCCAGGACAATGACCTGTACGAGAGAGGTCTCCGCACGGAGGCGTATGACACCCGGTGTCCTCACTTCGCCCTGGACGTAGACCTTGTAGCTGTTGGCCTCCGTGACGATGACGGTGACATCAGGGGTGTCTACGAACTCCCGCAGTTTTGCCAGGAGAAGCTCCTTGAGCTGCAGCGGCGTGAGGCCGGCCGCCTTTATGTCGTCGACGAGAGGGATGGAAATCATGCCGTCCATCCGGACGGGAACCGATCGGGAGAGGTTCTCCTCTTTCCACACGTAGATGTAAAGGACGTCTTCGGGACCGATCACGTATGTTCCGCTGTCGGCGGCGACCTGTGCCGTGGCCTGCCTCGCCTGAAGCTCGGCCTTCGGCGCGACGGCTTTCTTCTCAGCCTTTCCGGCATCTTGAGCCGCCTGCTGGGCAAAGACAACGGCGACGCCGGCCAGCAGACAATAGGCGATCAAAAAAAGACCTGCGATCTGAAGTCTTCTCATCATCTCTCTCCAGCGGCTAGGTGAACGGGCCGAACCGACCCCGTGGAAAATGATTTCCGATGCCGTGCGGGCGTCTGCAGCGTTTTTGGCTGATGGGTCATTATAAGTGCTCGCCACTCTCATGGCAATAAATAATTGTAAAAAAAATTTACAAATTTGAATTTTGCGGGTGTTTCCGATCTTTAACGCATTCTACGTAACCACTTGTGGAAATCAATACGACGGAAGTATGATTTATGTCGTATTTTTTCTCTTTCAAAGAGGAAAGCATCTCCGGATACAGCTTCGCCCCGTCGATTACATCTTTCTTAAAATGAATCGATTGCAACATATGCAATAGTCTCCTCGATCCGGATACGCTCAAAAATCTGTTTTGAGAAAGAGGAGAATTCCTGGATCGTCCAGGGACGTTTTTGAATGACTTCCGCCTTCGGAACTTCTATCGAACTTGCTGAGCGGCATCTGCTTTTTTGATTGCAACTATCATTCCATATTAGGTCATTGTCATCGTTAATATTCGCTAATGATATTCAAGTATTACTCTGTAACCCGCCACAGCGAAGGCTCTCCGGAGAGACTATTCTTTATCCTGTAAAAATTTTTTACAATATCTTTCTTCAATCGGGTGAATTTAAGGGTTATTTCGGATTTATGATGGATTTCCTGCAAGCAAAGAAAAGAAGGTCGGCTAAAAATACCGACCTCCTTTTTTTGTAGGTGGCGGTCTTCGGGCTTACTTTTTTTGCAGGATGGCCTTCGCCTCTTCATTTCCCCTGAGTTTCGGGTCAAGCTCGAGGGCCTTGCCGAGTTCTTTCCTGGCAAGGTCGGCATTGCCGTTCTTGTGATAGGCCATGCCGAGGTGGTATCGGACCGTGGGCTGGTTGGGAAGCTTTTCGGCCGCCTCTTTCAGGTAAACGATGGCCCGGGTGTAGACATTCTTTCGATAGTAGACCCACCCCAGTGTGTCGGCCATGTAGGGGTTGTCGGGCAGGGCCTCCCTGGCCGACTGGGCCAGGGTCAGGGCCTCGTCGATATTGGTGTTTTCGTCTGCGTAGATGTAGGCGAGGTTATTGGCCGCCGGTGGGAATTTGGGGTTGATCTTCAATACTTTCCGGTAGTTTTCCTTGGCCAGGTCATACTTGTTCTGGCTCTGGTAGATGCCGGCCAGTGCCATGAGGGCCGAGACGGAATCGGGGTTCTTCTGCAGGGCCGCGTTGAGCTCGCCAACGGCCTTGTCGGCCATGTTCCGCCTTGCGTAGAAGCTGGCAATGGACACGTAGAGGTCGGGGGCGTCGGGATTCGACTCGATCGACTTGCGGTAGTACTGCTCGGCCCTGGCCATATCCTTCTTCGTCTCGTAGAGTGCCCCGAGCAGGTTGTAGAAGTAGGGGTTGCCGGGGGCCGCCTTCAACTGGGCCTCGACCCGGTCGATCGCCTTCTGGGCCTCGCCGCGGCCCATGTAGGCGTTGACGATGAACCGCATGGGCTCGGCGGCGCCCGGCTGCAGCGTCAGGGCCTTCTCGAAGCGGGCCAGGGCCTCCTTCTCATGCTTGCGGGCAAGATAGACGCGGCCGGACTGGACATAGGCCATGGCATTCTGGGGGCTCACCCTGATGAGTTCGTCAAAGACGCTTTCGGCCTTCGCCCAGTCGCTCCTGACGGCGTAGGCGTTTCCGAGACTCATCAGCGCGCGCGCGTTTCTCGGGTCCTCCTTGAGGACGGCCTGGAGGGTCTCGATGGCCGTCTTGCTGTCGCCCGTCGAGATTGCCAGGTCCGCCAGCACGAGCCGGGGTTCGAGCCACCGGGGGTTGAGCTTGATGGCCTCTGCGATCGAGGCCTTGGCCTGCTGCACCTCGCGGTTTCCGAACTGGGCCAGCCCCAGGTAGTAGTGCCCCGCGGGCGACTTGGGATTATCCTTCAAATAGCCCTGCAGGAGGGTAATCCCTTCGGCGAACTCGTTTCTTGCCACGAGGATCTGCGCCTTGATGATCGTCCCCTCGTGGCTCCTGGGGTTGATCTTCTGGATCTTCTCGAGCGCCTTCGATGCCTCATCGGTCTTGCGCTCGGCCAGGTAGTACTCGGCAAGCTTCACTTGGGGCGCGATGTTTTCGGGCTCGCTGTCGGCGGCCTTTCTGTAGCTCTCGAGGGCCTTGTCGCGCTTCTGCCAGGCCAGGTAGAAGTCGCCCAGGTAGACAAGGGCGGCGGCCTTCTTCGGGGCCGCTTCAGCGGCCTGGATGAACTGCTTTTCCGCATCCTCCAGCCGCCTCTGGGAGAGGTAGAAGTTCCCGAGGGCGACCCGGGCGGAAGGCTCCCTGCCGGCCGCCTTCGTCGCCTCCAGGTAGGTCTCCTCGGCCTCCTTCGGCTTGCCCGAGCGGGCATAGAAGCCCGCCAGGGCCAGGCGCGCCTGGACGGAATCGGGTTCGGACGCCACGGCGGCCTTGAAGGCCTCCTCGGCCCTGGGCAGGTCCTTGTTCAGGATGTACAGGCCGGCCAGGTGCAGGCGGCTCTCCGCCTTTTTCGGATCGGCCTCGACGGCCTTTTCAGCCTCGGCGATGGCCTCGGGGAGCTTGCGGTCACCGAGGTAGACCATGCTCATCAGCTGATGCCCCTTGGCGTTGCCGGGTTCCTTCCCGATGATGTATTTCGCCTGCTCGCGGGCCTTCTCGGGTTCCCGCGCCATGAGGAAGAGCCGGCCCAGCTGCACCCGGGCCTCCAGGGAGTCGGGATCAAGCTCGATCGCCTTGCTGAATGCCGCATAGGCCTCGCGGGGATCACCCGCCCCCAGCTGGGCTATGCCGAGCTTGAGCTGCGCCTTCGCGTCGTTGGGGTCGATCTGCAGGACGTTCTTGAACTCGATGACGGCTTCGCGGAACTTGTCCTCCGACAGGTAGGTCTCGCCCTTCTTGAAGTGGCCCTCCTTCTTGCCCTCCTTGCTGCAGCCGGCAATGCCTGCGAGGAAAACGGCGCAAAGAATCGCCGCGATGGCCAACGTCCAGCGATTGCGATGATGCATCAGTACCTCCAGAAAGGTCTTGTATGTTTACTTCAGTCTTTCAAAATCCGTTTCAGTGCCGATCCGTCATTGCGAGGAGGGCGTAAGACCGACGCGGTAATCCCGTGACACGGTTGAGATTGCTTCGCTGCGCTCGAAATCCTCGAAGTCTATACCACTATCCGCTCAAAATTGAAACAAAAGGCCTGCAGTACCGCGGCCATGCCGCGTCGCTGTGGCCGCTGCAGCGACGCGGGGTTGATTTTTCCCGGGGAAAACCCAATTTTTCCTTGACAGTGCGGCTTCGACTAATATAAAGCCTTCTTGTATTACAGGAGTGCCGAAAACACCTTTTTTCGGGCTTTGATATACGCTCTCCCGACATGATGTTCTCCGCCGAGCGGGGTTTCCGATAATAAGGAAGTCATCCATGCGGCGTCGGGCCCCAGCAGGGCTTCGCGCCCCTACCCCGTCAACCAATGCGGCAGGTGCCGGGCGAAAGCGGCCGCTTTCCCCGGGAACATTCACTCGCTGAACAAGCGCGATCCGGAAGAATCCCCGTTACCACGGGCATCGTTCTTCACGTTTTTCATCCGAACAGGAAAGACCGAACACCTGAAGTGCGCCCGGGGGATCATCTTGCGGGTTCCCAAGCACGGAAGGTCTCGTGTTCACGTTACGGCAACGAAGGAAAGAGTAAAGCATCAGCAGTCAGGGACTGAGCTTTTCTCATATTCAATTGGAAAGGAGGTGAATCGCCGGCTTTAAGCGTTTTGGGGGGAGTTTTTTATTAATTCATCTCAGGATTCTTCGTGGCGCTCTACCTGTCAAGAAAAGGAGGTAACAATGCTTAAACGTGGAGCAACGAAAAAGGCCCGGGTCATGTCATTGGAAGAGGCCGTTAAGACATTCATCAAGGATGGATGCATGATCGGGTTTGGTGGATTCACCGGTTTCAACAGGAACCCTACAGCCGTCGCCTGGGAAATGGTCCGGCAGGGCGTCAAGGACCTGCACGTGATGGACCGCCACGGCAGCGTGTGCACCTGGATGCTCAATGCCGTCGGGGCCATCAAGATCTACGAGACGGACTGGATGGGCTGGGGCGAGATGGCCGGCAAGCTCGACGTCAACCTGGAGCGGAACTACAAGGCGGGGAAGATGATCCTGGAGGACTACTCCCATGGCGCCATGGCCATGCGCTTCCTCGCGGGCGCAATCGGCGCGCCATTCATTCCCTATTACGCGCCGCTGGGTTCCGACCTGTACAACCCCAAGTACGACGCCCTCGGGCGGGCCGGCTTGAGGGGCAAGAATCCCAAGATTCCCAAACTCAAATTCCAGGAAATGGCCGACCCATTCTTCGGAGCGGGCAATGTCATGCTGCTTCCCGCGGCCCGACTGGATGTCGCCGTCATTCACGTGGCCCAGTGCGGTGAGAAGGGAACAGCCCGCTGGCGCGGCATCGGCACGATCGACAAGGAGATCTGCTTTGCCGCCGACAAGGTCATCGTGGTCTGCGAAGAGCTCGTGCCCGAAGCGGAGCTTCGCAAAAACCCGGAAAACAACCAGATCCCCTACTTCGTCGTGGATGCCATCGTCGAGTGCCCCTGGGGCGGCTATCCGAGTTCGGTGCCCTTCTACTACGACTACGATGCGCCCTTCATGAGGGTCATGGACGTCGCGTCGAGAAATACCGAAGACCTGAAGAAATGGGTTGACGACTGGGTCAGGGGGCCGAAGACGTGGGAAGAGGTGATGACAAAAGTCGGCGCCAAGCGGCTGCTCGACCTCAAGGCCGACAGCGTCACCGGCTACAGCACGAGGATCATGAGGGGTAAGAAACCGGCGCCCAGGATGAAGATGCCTCTGTCCGTTGCAAGAAGCGGCTACTAAAGAAAGGGGGGACACAAACAATGGCTAAAACGTCAGAAGAGTTGATGGCATTGATCGACAAAATTCCCGATGAGCCGGCAAAGTCGGGCGAGTTCATTCTCCCCGAGCTGATGGCCATCCAGATCGCTCACCAGGTTCGCAACGACGACATCGTGTTCGCCGGAACCGGCCTTCCCATGGTCGGCATCATGACGGCGAACATGCTGAACGCGCCGAACGCCCTTCTCATCTACGAGGCGGGGATCTGCGACGGCAAGACGATGCACGTCCCCATGTCCGTCTGCGACCAGAGGGCGGCCAACATGAGCTCCTCCCTGGGCGGCCTCGTGGACACTTTCGGCTTCTTCCTCCAGCAGGGCTTTGTTTCCCTGGGGTTCCTCGGCGGGGCGGCCATCGACAAGTACGGCGGCGTCAACGTCACTTCCATCGGCGACTACTGGTCGCCCGCGCACCGCTTCACGGGCTCCGGCGGCAACTCCGACATCGGGACGCTGTCCAAGAGGGTGGCTTACATCATCCTCCAGGAAAAGAGGCGTTTCCTGGAGCGTAACGAGTACACCACGACCCCCGGCTGGTGGTGCTGGGACTTCAAGAAGAACGAGTGGAGGCCCAAGAAGGAAGTCTGGAAGGGAACTCCCTACGCGGACTCCGGCCCCGTGGCCGTCGTGACCAACATGGGCGTCTACAAGTTCGACGACAAGGGCGAAATTTTCCTCGAGACGTTCCACCCCGGCGTCACCGTGGAGCAGATCAAGGAAAACTGCGGGTTTGACCTCAACGTGAAGAACGTCAAGGGCGAGACTAAGCCGCCCACCTATCGGGAGCTTTTCGTCCTGAGAGAGTTCGTCGACGCGGAGCTGATCTTCCTGCCGCAGAAGGTTGAATACCCTGCGTCGATCCAGAAGATCATCAACGGCTGATTCGTCCGACGCCAAGGAGAGAGGTCAAGGGGTGCGGTTCGGCGACGAACCCCTCCTTGACCTCTTCCTCATTTCCTGATATGGGCGAACATCCATCCGCGCCGGGAGCGCCGCGGGCGGGTGGTTTCCTAACGGGGGCAAAAGAAGACGGCCCTTGCGCCCGCAAGGACCGTCCAGCTTAAATCCTGGAGAGGGGAGGAAGCATTTATGAATCTGGAGCTGACAGAAACCCAGAAAATGATACAGGACACGGCGCGCAACTTCGCCAAATCGGAGCTTGACCCCGTCGCCGCCAAGCTGGACCAGCAGGGAGACCGCGAGACCTTCCTGAAGAACCTGCGGAAGCTCGGCGAATTGGGGCTCATGGCCATCAACGTGAAGGAGCAGTACGGCGGCTCCGAGGCCGGCGTCATCGCCTTCAGCCTGGCCATCACCGAGATCGGCAAGGCCTGCGCCTCGACGGGCGTCACCATGTCCGTCAACAACATGGTCTGCGAGGTCATTCAGGCCATCGGCACGGAGGAACAGAAGAAGGCCTACATCCCCAAGATCGCCTCGGGTGAATACTACGCGGGGGGCTTCGGCCTGACGGAGACGATGGCGGGCTCCGACCCCTCGGGGATGAAGACCACGGCCGTCCTGGACGGCGACTCCTGGGTGCTCAACGGCTCGAAGATCTTCATCACGAGCGCCGAGTACGCAGGCGTCTGCGTCGTCTGGGCCGTCACGGACCCCAAGGCCCCGAAAGGCAAAGGCATCAGCACCTTCCTCGTGGAAAACGGAACGAAGGGGTTCACCGTGGGACGCGCCGAGCACAAGATGGGACAGCACGCCTCGGCCACCAACGAGTTGCTCTTCGAAGACTGCCGCATCCCGAAGACGGCCCTCATGGGCAAACTCAACGACGGCTTCCGCACCGCCGTCGGCGAGTTGGCGGGCGGGCGCATCGGCATCGGCTCCCTGGGCCTCGGCTGCGGCCTGGCGGCCATCGAGTACGCCACCAAGTACGCCATGAACCGCACCCAGTTCGACCAGCCCATCACGAACTTCCAGGCCATCCAGTGGATGATCGCCGAGAGCTACACGGAACTCGAGGCGGCGCGGCTGCTGCTCATGAACGCGGCCTTCAAGAAAGAGCAGGGCAAGTTCTTCGCGCGCGAGGCCTCCATGGCCAAGTACTACGCCACGGAAGCGGCCGAGAGAGCCTGCTACAAGGCCATCCAGATCCTGGGCGGATACGGCTACACCAACGAATTCCCCGTGGAGCGCTACGCGCGCGACGTTCGCATCACCTCGATCTACGAGGGAACGAACCAGATCCAGCGCCTCATCATCGCCAGGGACATCCTGAGCAGCCTGAAGTAATTTGCATAGCGAATCAGCAAAAAGGCGATCCCCCGTTCGGGATCGCCTTTTTTGCGTGGGGTCCAGGGTTCAGTGAAGAAGGGATTCGCGATTCCGGCGTTGGCGTCGGGATCGGAAAGTGGAAAAAGAGTCATTGCCACGCCTCGCAAGGCTCGTCTCGCAATGACATATTTTTCTATTCACTCGCAGCGAAGCTGCTACGTCAGCGGGCCGATCTCTCCCGGGCTGCTTACGCCGGTGATGACGCCCTCGTCGTCGATGTCGATGTTGTAGGCGGCGGGCATCTTCGACAGGCCTGGCATGCGGAGGATCTCGCCCGTGATGGGGATGAGGAACCCGGCCCCGGAGGCGATCTTGATCTCCCGGACGGTCACGATGAAGTCGCGGGGAAGCCCCAGGAGGCTGGGGTTGTCGGAAAGGGACTGCTGCGTCTTGGCGATGCAGACGGGAAGTTTATCGAAGCCGTAGCGGTTGATCAGGTCGAGATTTCGCCGGGCCAGGGGCTGGTAGTCGATGGAGACGGCGCCGTAGATCTCGCCGGCCACCTTGAAGATCTTGTCCTCCACGGGGAGTTCCCAGTCGTAGAGAGGACGGAAACAGCCCGGCGCGTTTTGAAGGATCGAGATTGTCCTTTCGGCCAGTTCCAGACCCCCTTCGCCGCCCAGGCGGAAGATATCGCAGGGCGCGATGTTCATCCCCTCGTTTTCCGCCGCCTTGACGACGGCCCTCACCTCCTCGTCCGTGTCGGACGGAAAGCGATTCAGGGCGACGATGCAGGGAATGCGGAATTTGTCGATGTTCTGGTAATGCTTCCGGAGATTGGCCATGCCGAGGACGGCCGCCCTGGGGTTGGACCGGTCGAGATCCTCCCGGGCGACACCGGCGTGGTACTTCAGGGCCCGCACCGTCGCCACGAGGACCACGATGCGCGGGTCCAGGTTGCCGTAGGGGGCGACGATGTCGAAAAACTTCTCGGCGCCCAGATCGAACCCGAACCCGGCCTCGGTGACCACGTAATCGGCCAGGCGGAGCGCCAGATCGGTGCCCATGATGCTGCTCGTGCCCTGGGCGATGTTGGCGAAAGGCCCGCCGTGGATGATCGCCGGGACGTTTTCCGTGGTCTGCACGAGGTTGGGCAGCAGGGCATACTTCAGCAGCGCCGTGACGGCCCCCTCCACCTTCAGGTCCGCCGCCATCACCGGCCGATTGTCGTGGGTGAACCCCACCAGGACCCTGCGGATCTTCTCTTTCAGCTCCGCGTAGGTCCGGGAAAGGCACAGGATGGCCATGATCTCGCTGGAGGGGACGATGTCGAACCCCGTTTCCCGGGGCACGCCGTTGATGGAGCCGCCGAGGCCGATGACGATGTCCCGGAGGAAGCGGTCGTTCATGTCCAGGACGCGGCGCCAGGTGATCTTCCGCGGGTCGATGTTCAGGGGGTTGTCATGGTAGACCGAGTTGTCCACGATGGTGGAGAGCAGATTGTGGGCGCTCTCCACGGCGTGAAAGTCGTTGGTGAAGTGCAGGTTGATGTCATCCACCGGGTGGACGCGGGAGAGCCCTCCCCCCGTGGCGCCTCCCTTCATGCCGAACACGGGGCCCATGGACGGCTCCCGGAGCGCCGCGATGGTGGCCTTTCCCAATCTGGCCAGGGCCTGGGCGAGCCCGATGGAGACGGTGGTCTTGCCCTCGCCCGCCGGGGTGGGCGTCATGGCCGAGACGAGAATCAGCGACGCATCGGGGCGCCTCTGAAACCGGCGGATGGCCTCGAGCCTTACCTTGGCCTTGTACCGGCCGTAGGTTTCCAGGTCGTCCTCGGAAAGGCCGACGGACGCCGCTATCTCGATGATGGGCTTCAGGGCCGGCGCCGCCGGTCGATCGCTGTGCCGTGTCATGCGTCTACACGCTGATCACCGCATCGAACCGGATATCGATGTTGGACTCATCTCCGATGCGGTTGAGGTCGTTCTTCAAATCCAGGATCTTCACGGCCGGCGGCAGCGAGAAATAACAAACCATCCGGAAGACATCGGCGCCCGTGACGGGGTTGCTGTCCACGTTGGTGGCGATGTCGTCGATGTTGATGCCCCTGCTGTGCAGGGCCCTGCAGATCTGGTGGATGATCCCCGGCCGGTCAATGGAGGTGGCGATGAGCTTGTAGGGGATCGACGGGGTGATCTCCCGGTGCAGCGGGGCCTTCGTCTTGCGGACGTGGATCTCGAGGCCCGTCTTTTCGCGCAGGCTGTCCAGGTCCCTGATGAGCCTCTCGATGTCGTCGGTGCTGCCCGAGGTGAGAATGACCATGCCGAACTCGCCTCCCAGGACGCAGCCGCGCGAGCGCTCGATGTTGATGCCCCGGGCGGTGAAAAATTCCGCGATCTGCCTCGCCAGACCCGGGCGGTCGGGCCCCATGGATGAAAAAACGACGTAGGATCTCATCGGTCAGCTCCGTGGCGTTCCCGGTTTCTTCCCCCGCGGCGGTCCCGGCGTCCCCGGCTGGCCGCGCGACTCGTCCTTCACCGCCGTGCAGGTATCAGGTCGCGGGGGAAAAAGCAAGCGCAAGATGCAGCCGCCCCCGTCGCACTCCCCACGTCATTTCGGCTGCGATGCGGTCGAGGCCTTCTTCAGCAGGTACTCCTGGAACACGCAGTCGTGCTCCTGGCAGAAGGACTCCTCGAACCCCTTGCCCGAGCAGTCGATCATCAGCTTCTTGGTCAGCGCCAGAGCCTCCGGCGATGTCTCCATAATCTCCGTGGCGATCTTCACGGCGCGCTCGAGCAGCTTGTCCCCCTCGACGACCTCGCTCACCAGGCCGATCCGGCAGGCCTCCATGGCATCCACCCGTCTTCCCGTGAGGCAGAGGTGCCGCGCCAGCCCCTCCCCGACGATCCAGCGCAGGGGTGTGACGAGCGGCGGGATGCCGAACTTGATCTCGGGGTGTCCGAAGACGGCCGTGGGCGAACAGATCCGGATGTCGCAGAGCTTCGCCAGGTCGAACCCTCCCGCCAGGGCCGCCCCGTTGACCGCGGCGATCGTGGGCTTGGGAAAATACCAGAGTTCCCGGTGATACGCCGAGGAGGTCCTGAAGATCTCGCTGAAGAGCTCCGGCCTCGCAAACTCCGTGAGGTCGAAGCCTGCCGTGAAGGCGTCGCCCGCACCGGTGAGGATCGTCACGCCGATCGTCTCCGTCTCCTTCCACCGCTGCAGGCACTGGATGATTTCCCGCCGCATCTCGATGGAAATGGCGTTTCTGCGCTCGGGCCGGTTCAGGGTGAGGATTCCGATCCCGCCTGCCAATTCAACGGTCCGGATAGTCTTGAAGTCCATACGCTTCGCTCCGTCTGTCCCGTCTGTTCCGCCTTTTCCGTCTTCGGTCCAAATCCCCCTCGTTCCCCCTTTGACAAAGGGGGATGTAAGGGGGATTTTCACCGATCACTTGCCCTTGAAAACTGCCGGTCGCTTGCCGAAGAACGCCGATAGGCCCTCGCGGTAGTCGTCGGATTTGGCCGCGGCGATCATCCCCGAACGCTCCAGCTCCAGCTGGCGGTACAGCAGCCCGAGCATGGCGTTGTTGAGGTTCTCCTTGGCGATGGCAAAGGCGCGCGTGGGGCCTGCAGCCAGCCTGCCGACGATCTCGTCGGCCGCCTTCCAGAGCTCGGCGTCATCGACGACACGGTGCACCAGGCCCCACTCGAGGGCTTCCTGCGCGGAAAGGATCGGGTCGAGCAGCACGAGTTCCATGGCCTTGCCGAACCCGATCAGCATGGGGACCACGAGGGTCCAGGCGCCGTCGGGAACGAGGCTGACGCTCGTATAGGCCTGCCGGAAGATGGCCGAACGGGCGGCGATCCGGATGTCGCAGGCCGCGGCAAGGCTGAAACCGCCCCCGCCGACGGGCCCGTTGACGACGGCCACGACAGGCTTCGGCATTTGCCGCAAAGCAAGGATGATCACGTTGAAGGCCTTGACGAGCTGGCGGACGATGTCCTGGGGATAGGGCTGCATGTTCTCGTAGAACAGCTTGAGATCACCGCCCGAACAGAACGCCTTCCCCTGCCCCGTCAGGACGATGACGCGGACGTTATCGTCGTCGTGGCAGATTTCCAGGGCCCTCGCCAGCTCGCTTCCGAGGCCGAAATTGATGGCGTTGAAATTCTTCGGCCGATTGAGCCGAATCGTGGCCACCCCGTCCTTTCGCTCGAAGAGGATGTTGTCGAACGTCATCGCTGCGCTCCGCCTTTCCGGTTTCTGAAGAAGGTCTATTCCGTCTGTTTCGTCTGTTCCGTCATTGCGAGAAGCGAAGCGACGAAGCAACCCCGCCGTTCAACCGGTGCCGCTCTTCGCTCGCCGCAATGACTGCCTTTCATATCTTCACTCAGCCGCCTTGACACTCACGCACTAAGACACTTCTACTCGCCCATGTTCCCTTCGTTACGGCAGTGACCTGACAAATGCCGACAACACCGAGTTGAACTCCGTCGGCTTCTCCCTCATCACGTAGTGACCGGCGCCCGCGATGAGGGTCAGCCTTGCGCCCGGGATCGCCCCGGCGATGGACCGCGACAGGTCCGGGGGCGTCATCTTGTCGTCGTCCCCGCAGACCACGAGTACCGGGATGGCGATCCTGCCGACCCCCTGTGTGATGTCCATCCTGTTGCAGGCATAGAGATCTCCATGGAATACGTCCGGGTCGGCCTGCTCGAGCCCCTCCTGCAGGTACGGGCCGACGGCCTCGCGGTTCGGCTTCGAGATGGCGAACTTGACGACCATGGAGATCACGGAAGGCAGATCGCCGTGGATCTTCTCGAGGATCTCGGGGTTGACGGGCATGGTCAGCCCGCCCCCCACGGGCACGATGGCCGACAGAAGGTAGCCCTCGTGGATGGCGAAGTTGAGGCTGATCGCCGCCCCGAGGGAATGCCCGACCAGTACGGGCCCCCGCAGGCCGAGTGCGCCAATTGCCTTTTTCACCCACTGCACGTAGCGCATCACGTCACGCTCGCCTGCACCGCCGGACAGGCCGTGCCCGGGCAGGTTGAGGGCGGCCACGTTAAACTCTCCCTGGAGGGCCTTGCTCTGGCCGTCCCACAGGGTGTGGTCGCCGCCCGAGCCGTGCACGAACACGATGCCCTTCCGCCCCTCGACGAACCCGTCATCGTTGACCCGGCAGGCAATCGCCGTCCCGTCGATCATCATCTCACGAATCATTGTTTCTCCCCTATCGCTTCGCTCTGGCCTGCCCGGTCTGCAGAAAGCCGTTTAATTCGTCTATTTTGTCTATTTCGTCTATTTTGTCTGTTTTGTCTGTCTCGTCTGTTCCGTCATTGCGAGCGAAGCGAAGCAATCTCGCTTTTGACCGGGATTGCTTCGTCGTTCGCACTCCTCGCAATGACTGTTCTTATATCTTCACTTCTTCCACTTCCTTCGCTTCCGCCACTTCTGTCACGGTTTCTAGATGACGCCCTTGCCCTCGAGCTCCTTGAGCTTCTCGGGGCCGAAGCCGAAATAGTTCAGATAGACGTAGCCGTTGTCGAATCCCACGGGACGGCAGGCCCACTTGGTTCGGGGCGGCGTTTCCGTGGCCTTCCACTGGGCCTGGGCGCACACAATGGAGCCGTAGACCGGATCCTGGACCGGCGTGAAGATTCCCCGGTCCTGCCAGTTCTCGTCGTGCATCGCCGCCCAGGGCGAGACGATCTCGGCGACGACCGGGGTGATCGGGGCCAGGCGACCGCTCTTGGCATATTCGATGGACTTCATGGTCAGCTCGTGGCTCGTGTATTTCGCGGTCTCCGGGTCGATCATGGACTGGTACTTGAGCTGCCAGTCCTTCTTCATGAAGGGCGCCAGCGTCGTCCACTCCTCGGCCTTCCACTCGTCGTACTTGCCGATGATGTCGACGAAGGCCTTCCACATCTCGAGCCGCAGGCCGCCCAGGAACACGCCGCCGTCCTTCGTCGGGTAAAACCCGTAGAGCCACAGGCACGTGTCCAGGCTGCCGAAGCGCTCGTTGCAGACCCCCTGATCGGCATACCAGTGCAGGGCGTAGTCATTGAGCCGCTCGTAGGCCTCGGGGGTGGACACATCGATGGCCTGACCCTCGCCGGTCATTTCCCGGTAATGGACAGCCGCCAGGATCGAAAGCGCCGCAAAGGTGCCCGACGTAGACCAGGCAATCCAGGGGCCCGCCTTCGTCGAAACGGCATGGGGCACCTCTTCCATCGTCTTGCCCTCGGGCAGCACCTCCCCCGTCGCGTACTGGATCGCGGAGCGGGCCTGGGCGACGTTGTCATAGTCGTACTGCCCGCGGCCGCTCTCGGGGCCGAACTGCCCGTGTGCGGTGATGGAGCACAGGATGAGGCGCGGGTTGATTTTGGCCAGCTCCTCGTACCCGAGCCCCCAGGCCTCCATCTTGCCCGCGGGATAGGTCTCGATGAGGATGTCCGCATGGCCCGCAAAGGCCTTCAGCATGTCCCTGCCCTCCTCCGTTTCGAGGTTCAGGGTAACGTGATACTTGTTGCGGCCTTCCTGGAGGTAGGCAAGGCCCGTGTCCTTCACCATGATTCCGTCGGGGGAGTACGTCCTGACCAGATCGCCCCCCGGGGGCTCGATGCGAATCGTCTCGGCGCCCAGCTCGGCCAGGAGCGAGGAACAGTAGCAGCCCGCCATGCTGCGGGAGCTCAGGTCGATCACGACGAGGTCATCGAGGGCCTCGGGCTTCTCGAAATTCCTGGCCGGGTCGTCCAGGGAGCGGATGTGATCCGCCCAGGCGGCCCATTTCGGTCTCTTCTGATCTGCCATGGCTCTCACCTCCTTATGATCATGCCTTCCTTTCCGTCCCAGCCGGGAGGCGGCCTGCGGCCCTGTTGATCTTTCCACTTCCCCAGCACGCCGTGTCCGTAAAGCTCGTCGATCTGTCGCTGGCTGCGCCCCAGGATCTTCGTCATGACGTAGTCATTGTCGAACCCGACAGGCCGGACCGTCCATTTGATCCTCGGCGGCGTCCGGGACATCATGACGGGGAACTCGTGCTCCACGTATCGTCCGTAGAGCGGGTCGTCGATCTCCTTGACGAACCCCCGCGCCCGCCGGTGCGGATCGGTATTCTGATCGACGGCGTTGTGCAGCCGCGTGGCTGCAAAACCGTGCTTCACGCCCGCCGCCTCCACTTCGTCGGCCGTTTTCGAGCGCGCCCAGTCGGCGACGATCTTGAGGATGGCCAGCGCGTTTTCCGTCTTGAGGCGGTCCGTGTGCTCCCTGAAGCGGGGATCCCCGGCAAGCTCCGGTTTGCCCATGGCCGCGCAGAGGCCCTTGAACTCGTCCGGCGCCGGCGCGGCGATCGCGGCCATCCGGTTGTCCTTGCACAGGAAGGTGTCGGCGGGGCATATGCACTGGTCGCGGTTTCCCGACGGCTCGACGCCTTTCTGCGTCGCCTGCTGGAAGGGCCACACCCAGCTCATGGCTCTCATGAGATTCTCCGTCTGGGACATCTCGATGAACTGCCCCCTGCCGGTTTTCTTCCGGTGGTGCAGGGCCGCCAGGACGGCCACCTCGCCCATGAGACCGCCGTAGTAATCGGCGATCCAGATGGATTGCTTCAGGGGCGGGCGCCCCGGAAAGCTCGAGATCCACGCATACCCGGACAGGGCCTGGGCGGCGCCGTCATTGGAGGGACGATCCTGTTCGGCGTAGGCTCCCCATTGCCCGAAGCCGTTCTTCTCGATGTAGATGATGCCGGGGTTGATCTTCCTGATGTCCTCGTAGCCGATGTTCCAGCGGCTCGTGACGGCGGGCCTCAGGTTGAACTCGACGATATCGGACTTGGCGCAGAGCTCCTTGAAGATCTGCTGGGCCATGTCGATGTGCAGGTCCAGGGCCATGTAGTACTTGTTGGGGTTGATGTGCATGAACATGGGGGACTGTTCCCTGTAGAACCATCCGAAGGGGTTCAGGGAACGGGTCACGTCACCCGCGGGGGGAAGCTCGACCTTGATGACCTCGGCGCCCAGTTCCGCGAGGAAGGAGGGACCGGAGGGGCCGAAAAGGAGCGTACAGACCTCGATGACCCGGATGCCGCTCAGGGGCCCGGGCCTCCTGTGTTTGTTTTCGACGTAATGATTGAAGACAGTCATAAAGCTCCCTCCTTTGAAGACCGCAACGATTGAATGCAGGACTCGGATCATCCCCACGATCGCCGTGCCGATCGATCACTCGGACTCTATGACCCTCGGTTCACCTCCTTTCCCTCCGTCCCGAATCTGCGGAGTCAGGCGCCGTGAGACCTCACGTGCAGGGTTCAGGCGGATCGCGGTCCAGGGTTTCGCGTACAGGGATTGAGCTCGCTACAGATTTCTCTGCCATTGGAATCGTCCTTCCTCCCCATAGCCTGGAATCGACAGCCGATACCTTTTTCCATGAGTCGGGCGGCAGCCGGTGCCGCAGGACCGGCGGGGCGTTCTTCTCTTGCAGTCGGGGATTGGCGCAGCGGACGGGCCGCGGTTCGCCGGCGAAAGGGTGATGGCGTAATCCATCATGTTGCGCCACCCAAGAAGATCGGAAAGCAGGAAGAGAAAGGTGTCGCCCGGTCCGTGGTCACGCCGCCGTCTTACGATTGAAACGGGCGGTCGTGTTGACCGATGGACGGGCTGAAACGTAGATATTCTGATAACATCCCGGCAGTCGGAAAGCAAGGGAAAAGGTGATCCTCGGACGGGTCGCAAGGCCTTCGACAGGGAGGAACGGCGCAGCGGGGGCAGCCGGAGAAAAGGAGGAAGACGACAGGCGACCCCGTTACCGGTTGCCCGTCGCCTCAGCCCTCTGACCCTGCGGGGCAAGGCCGGCCTGCCGCTTCCGGAAGACGCCGGCAATGCGCGTGCCGCAGCGGGGGCACTGGCCGTCGCGAAGGTCGTTGCGCTCCAGCCAGAAAGCCCTTCGCCGTATGACGGGGTTTCCGCAGCCGGGGCACAGGGTCTCGGCCGCCTCGCCGACGACGTTTCCGATGTAGACGTGGCGAAGCCCGGCCTCCCTGCCCGCGGAGAGGGCGCCGCGCAGCGACTCGACAGGGGTGGCATCCAAGCCCGACATCCGGTAATCCGGATGAAATCGGCTGACGTGCCAGGGGATGTCCCGATCAACCTCGGCAATGAAGCGGGCGATGTTCGAGAGCTCCTCGACACTGTCGTTGGCGCCGGGGATGACGGGGGTGGTGATCTCGATCCAGATACCCAGTTTCTTCATGAACCGGATGGACTCCAGCACCGGCATGAGACTCGCCCGACAGATCGTCGCGTAAAACTCCTCGCGGAAGGATTTCAGGTCGACGTTCGCCGCGTCCAGGAAGTGGCCGATGAGCGCGAGGGCCTCCGTGGTCATGAAGCCGTTTGTCACGAAGATGTTCGCGAGCCCCTCGAGCCGAGCGAGGCGCGCGATGTCGTAAGCGTACTCGAAAAAGACGGTCGGCTCGGTATAGGCGTAGGATATACTGCTGCATCGGTACTCAAGGGCGATCTCCACGACATCCTTCGGCCGCATCCGGTACCCCTCGGCCAGCGGGCCGTCGCGGACCGACAACTGGGAGATCTGCCAGTTCTGACAAAAGGAACACCTGAAATTGCACCCCATGCCGGCCACGGAGAGTGACGTCGTGCCGGGCAGGAAGTGATAGAGGGGTTTCTTCTCGATCGGGTCTGCGTGTGCGGTGACCAGTTCGCCGTAGGCATGGGTCCGGAGTCTCCCGTCGCGATTCTCACGCATCCCGCAGATGCCATACTCCCCGCCCGCAATCCTGCAGTGATGATTGCAGAGGTAGCACTCGACGCCCCCACCTTCCCTGCGTGGACGCCAGAGCATGGCCTCACTTGGCAGGAATCTATTCATGCGATGCTTCATGAAATCATCACAACTTCTTGTGTTGGAAAAATATTTACGGAGATGGCATCTGACATCTGCCCGATGAGGGACGCTCGATCCGATGCGCCCTGCCGGGAGCCGTTGCACGTTGACGGCGGTTGGCGTCTTTTGCAGGAATCGGGGTTATCGGGCCGGTCCCGCCGACGCCGAAGCGGAACAGCCGAAATGAGCGGAGGCTGCCCTGTCATCGCGGCCGCCTCTGCCCGGTAAAGGTTCACCCCTGGAGGGCATGACGACGAAATTTCCGAGAATGGCCTTCTGCCCCTTGTATGTCACGGGGCGAACCCGGGCACGCACCCATCGCACGCGGCCGTCGCGGGTGACGATGCGGAAATCGCAGGATGGGTGATGCTCCCCCTTGAGGAAACCGATGTTGCTCCGGCGGACCCTGGAGCGGTCCGCGGGGTGGACGATCTCCATCGGGTCGATCGAGGGGAGATCCCTGCGCCCATAGCCGCAGCTCTCCTCGAATCGGGGGTTGACGAAGAGCATCTCTCCCTTGCGGAAAATATACACGCTCGCGCCCCGCCGGACCCGCTCTCTTCCCGGCGCCGGGGAGGAACCGGGCTCGCTTCTCATGATCCCCCGCACCCCCTCGATCTCACCGGACCGAAGGGCCGGGAAGAGGTCCAATCGTGCCGGCACAAGTGCGCCGTCCGCTCTCCGAAGTCGGACCCTCAGGCCGGAGACGCTTTCGCCACGCAGCACGCGGATGAACCCGTCGATCACGGGGGGAATATCCTGTTCCTCGAGGAAGCGGCTGAAGAGGGAGCCGATCATGGACCCGCGATCGGAGCCCGTCAGGCCCTCCGTGTCGGCGGGCGCTTCGATCACGCGGCCCCGGAGGTCGAAGCGGAACTCTGCTGAGCCCGGTCTGCCTGCAATCCGGACACAGTTTTCGGCATGCGGCACGCGAGCCGATTCGGGGGCAGACTCCCCGATCCGGAAGAGGGGAACGGCACAGCGGCGCCACAGACCGAAGAGAAGGGCCAGGAAAAGACCCAGGACCGTGGCCAGAGGGCTGTCTTCATTGTCCAGGATGGAGGATTCGATCCAGGCCTCGATCCTGCCGACGGCATCCAGAATCTGCAATGCGAGAAGATTGAGAAGGCACATGATCTCTTCCGGATGAACTGCCTGCCATACGTAATCGAATCACCTCTGCTTTTCGGAGAGCTTGCCCTCGAAGTAGCGCTTCACGGAATTGAGAATCGTGTACTCGAGGTCCCCCTTCGTCTTCCCCGTATCAATCTGGAAATATCTGCGCATGGTCTCGACGATATTGGACTCCATCTGTGCCTGCCTGCCCGCCCGGCTCTCTCTCTGCACGCCGGTTGCCGCAAGTGCTTTCATCTTTCCGCTCCTTCCATTCGCTGCCCGCGCCGCTTTCGCCTCGCAGGGCCGTTTCGCCGGGTCCACCGGCCGGCCGAACCGATCAGCCGGACCGAACTGAGGCGGATCCGGACTCACGGAATTCGCCATCGAGTCCTGCCCATGTATAAGCAAGGGAAATGCCAGTGTGTCACGGACGGGGAAAGATCGTTAAGTACGCCCCGGAAAAGATGAAATTGACTGAAAGGGCGTATCGATAAGGATGGGAAGCCGTCGCGGCGGGTCACAGCCCGGCTTACGGCAGCGGGGACAGGAGCCGGACGACGGCACAAAATCATTTGAAATAACGGAGGATATGGACAAGAGACCTTTCTGTCACCTGCCGTGACTTAAAGGTCGCCCAGCAGGAGTTTCCATCGGGGGTTGCGGCGCATCTCCACGAGCTTTCGCTGCAGTTGCCTGACCGTGATGCCAAGGATTCGGGCCGCCTGCTTGCGGTCTCCTCCGGTGTGGTTGAGCACGTACAGGACGTGGGTCTCGTAATTTTCCCTGAGGCTGCAGAGGGTCCGTGCATACAGGGGCGCAGCGGCGATTTCCTCTCCAAGGTGCCGCGGCATGATGGCGGCCGAGTCGGCCAGCAAAACCGCATTTTCCACGATCTGGGCCAGCTCCCGGACGTTGCCTGGGTAGTCGCGGCGCAGGAGGATATCCATCGCCTCCGGGCTGAACCCGTGGATCTGCCTGGCATGCTTCTCGACGGCCAGCTTCAGGAAATGGGAGGCCAGCGCCGGGATGTCCTCCTTGCGCTCCCGGAGCGGGGGCAGGTGGATGTGGGCGGACCGCAGCCGGTACATAAGGTCGAGCCTGAATTTTCCTTCCTGGCAGGCCTTGTCGAGATCCTTGTTGGTCGCCGAGACGATCCGCACATCGACCCGAATGGGTTTCGTCTCACCCAGCCGCGTAAAGGACTTCTCCTCGAGCACGCGCAGGAGCTTCGACTGCATCTGCTGCGGGAACTCCCCGATTTCATCGAGGAAGAGCGTCCCCCCGTCCGCCTGCTCGAAGAACCCCTCGTAATCGCGAAGGGCCCCCGTAAAGGCCCCCCTGATGTGCCCGAAGAACTGGCTCTCGAAAAGGGTATCCGGAATGGAGGAGATGTTCACGGCGACAAAGGGCCCCGCCGGCGAGGGGCCCTCCCGGTGAATTCCCCGGGCGAGCAGCTCCTTTCCCGTCCCGGATTCACCCGTGATCAGGATGGGGTTTCCCCCCTTGGCCATGATCTGGGCGTAGGAAAGAAGCGACCGGATCTGCGGCGACTCGGTCACGATCGCCGCGAACCCGTCCGGCTGACGGGCGTCGCGGGCCCGGCGGGCCGGATTCATCCCGGCCAGGAGCCCCTTGCGCTCGTAGGCCCGCTCGAGGACTCTCATGAGGTGCTCGTTGTCCACGGGCTTGACGAGGTAATCGTAGGCGCCGAGACGCATCGCTTTCACGGCCTGCGCGACGACGTCGACGGCGGTAATGATGATGAATTCCGTATCGGGCCTGAAGGGCTTGGCGGCCTCCAGCACCTGGATGCCGTCCACCTCGGGCATCAGCAGGTCGAGCAGCACGATGTCGTAGTCGCCCTCCTTGATCCATCGTATGGCCTCTCTGCCGCTGTCGCAGGTCTCCACGTTCTTGATTCCCTGCCACCGCAGGAGCCTTTTCATGGAGGAAAGGACCACGTCCTCGTCGTCGACAACAAGAATCCTCATCGCGCACCTTGAAAGAGTCAGTTCGGCCTGTTTCGCCTGCTTCGTCCAGAGGGCAAGAGGCTGTCCAGCCCTCGTCCCGGCCCCTAGAATCGCTGTCTCGTCAGCCCTTCGAGGACCTCCTTGAGCTTCCGGATATCCGGAGGGCCCTCGATGTGGATGTCGGGTTTCTCCCCGCCGGGTCCCGTGAAATCACGTTCCGTCCCCCCGAGGGCGATCGTCTGGACAAGCGGGTGCCTCTCGCGGATGATCTTCACATACTGCCCTGGATCGACGCCCGCCCCGGCTCCCGCCAGCATGACGATGTCCACCTCGGGGTGCCGGTCGATGTATTCCGAGAGGCGCGCCGCCGACTGTTCGCGGCGGAAGAACCAGTGAGCGAAGCCATCGTCGATGCCGCCCACCTCCATCTGCAGTTCCTCAAGGCGGTCGGGATCGGATTCCAGGGGCAGGATGAGCGGGCGGAGGTTCAGCGGCATCCCGGGCCTCACGGGGAGGAAAACGGTGAACCGGCTCCCATGCCCCGGTCGCGACAGCACGCCGATGACGCCCTGATGCTCCCGGATGAGGCCGTAGGACACGGAAAGCCCCAGGCCGGTTCCTCCCGCATCGCGTCGCGACGTGAAAAAGGGCTCGAAGAGGCGATCGAGGACGGGTCTTGCCATGCCGATCCCGTTGTCCTCGATGGCAACAGCGACGGCACCCAGTCTCGGGAGGTGCCGCGTGGAGACCCGGATCCGTCCCCGCCCCTTGTCGGAGATCGACTGCTGGGCGTTGACGAGAAGGTTGGCCATGACCTGCTCGAGCTTCTGGAAATGGCCCATGACCGGCGGAAGGCCGTCGCCGAGCTCGAGATCCAGCCTGGAGGCGGAGCGACGGATCTGGCCGCCCACGATCAGGAGGGTCTTCTCGACCACGTCGTTGACGGAAACGGGCTGCGCGCGCTCTCCCTCCTCGGCGCGGGCAAAGTCTTTCAGGTTCGACACGACCCGGGTGATCCGGTCCGAGCCGATCCGGAAGGCCGCGATGATCTCTGCCATGTCGTCGCGGATCTCCTCGAATCTCACGTCACGCTTTCCCCAGCCCGGGTTGGCGGCGGCATGCTCGGCCAAAACAGGCTCGCAGAGCTTCCAGATCTCTTCCAGCAGGGGGATGTTGTAAGCGATGAAGCTGTTGGGGTTGTTGATCTCGTGGACGACGCCCGCCACGATCTCGCCCAGGGAGGCCAGCTTGTGGGCCTGGATCACCTGCTGCAGGCGCGTGTTGGACTCCTTCAGGATGCGCTTCTCCTCGGTGACGTCCTGCCACATGCCCACGATGCGCCCGGTCGATCCCTCGGACCCGCCGGTCAGCCGGCAGAACTCGCTGAGCCAACGGTAGGAACCGTTCGCCGCGCGGAAGCGGAACTCGCAGTTGCAGACACCCTTCGACGCCACCCCGGCTCGGCAGCTGCGGACCTGCGGACGATCATCGGGGTGGACCTGCTCCAGGAAAAATGCGGGGTCCTTGAGGAACGCCTCGGGACGAAACCCCGTGATCTCCTCCACGGTGCCGGAGATGTAGGCGATCTCCCTCCCTTCGCCCCCGGATGCGGCGAAGGTGACGATGGGCAGGGATTCGAGGACCACGGAGAGCCGCTCAGAGGTCTGGGCCAGCCTCGCCTCGACGTGCTCGCGGGACAGGGCCGCACTCAGCGTGCTCGCCACGACGCTGAGCGCCTCCATCTCCACCTCGGACCACTCCCGCTCCCTCGCGCAATCGTCAAACCCGATGAACCCCCACCAGCGATCGCCGGCATAGACGGGCACGTGGGCAATGGAGAGGATGCCCTGCGATTCCAGGAGGGGCTGCTCGCTGTCGGGAAACTCCCGGACGATGCCGGAGATGTTCCCCCCGCGGCCCATGATCTCGACCCAGCGGGTAAATCCCTCCCGCTCCAGGTGGAGATCCTGCAGGGCGGGGTTTTCGATCTCGGCCTTGATCCCCCCCGCAACCCACTCGTAGCGCTGGCTCGTGAGCAGGGCGCCCTCCGCGGAGGTCCGGTTCTCGAAGATGTAGACCCGGCTTGCGCCGGTGACCGTGCCCAGCCGCGCCAGAATCTCCAGGATGTCCGTCTCCCAGGAGGCCGCCTTCAGGAACCGCTCGGCGGCGAAGCTGGCCACTTCCAGGATCGCGTCGCGGTAGCGGAGGGCCTCCTCGGTGCGCTTTCGTTCCGAAATGTCGCGGATGGACTCGACGGCGCCGACAATGCGGCCGCGGGCATCGTAGAGGGGCGCCGCCGTGCCGGAGAGATAGACCCGATCGCTGCGGCCGGCGAGGGCGGGGGTGTAGCTTTCCCCGAAAAAGATCCCGCCGCGCTTCACGATCCCGGCTTTCCGGCCCGCAGCGTCCGTGTCGCCGGCCAGGGCAATGTCGATGAGCATGGGCCTTCGTTTCCCGTAGAACGGCAGGGAATGCTCATAATCGCCCTTGCCGAGCATCTCCGCCGCCGCAATCCCCGTCATGGCCTCCATGGAACGGTTCCAGGCGATGACCTTGCCGTCGCAGTCGACAACGAAGGTGGCGTCCGGCAGGAAGGAAATGATGTCGGAGAGCTTTCTCTCCGAATCCCTCAGGGCATTCTCCGCCCGCCTGCGCTCCTCGATCTCCAGGCTCAGGACCTGGTTGGCCATCATCAGCTCCGAGGTCCGCTCCCGGACACGCTGCTCGAGATCGTCCTGGTAGCGGTGCAGGGCCTCCTCGCTGCGCTTGCGGTCGGTGATGTCGAGCGCCGTGAAGACCACCCCGGCGGAGAGGTCGTGGGGGTCGATGGCCTTCGAACTCAGCAGGATGTCCAGCAGGGCGCCGTCCCTGCGCCGCCACCGGGTCTCGATCACGCCCGTTCCTCCCTGCCGGACCTCGACGTACTTTTCACGCCCCACCCGCTCGAATTCCTCGTCGCTGTCGTAAAATATGCGGGCGCTCTTCTCCGCCAGCTCCTCGGCGGAATACCCGAGCATGCGCGCGATCTGGTCGTTGGTCCAGCCGAGCACGCGGTTGTACACGATCCCGATCCCGATCGGGGCCGCCTGGAAGATGCTCTTCAGCAGCGCCTCGCTCCGCATCAGGGTCTCTTCGGAGCGGCGCCGGTCCGTGATGTCCTGCGCGTAGATCACGAGCCGGCCGACCCTGCCCCGCGAATCGAAAATGGGGTAAATGCTGTTCTCGAGCCAGCGCCCCGCCCGCTCGTCGGTGAAGCGGAGGGGATGCCCGTTTCGAATGACCTCCCGGACCAGCTCCCTGCGGCACTCCGCCGACGCCCCGCCCAGTTGCCCATAGACGGATGTGCCGATCACAGCGTCCAGCGTCGTGCCGAGCCCCCGGGCAAACGCCTCGTTGGCCGCAATCACGACTCCGTCCGTGTCGACGAGCAAAAAAGATTCCGTGACAGCATTGAGCATGGCGCTTGCCGTCTCGAGGCTGTCGCGCAGGGCCTCCTCGGCCCTCTTTTGCTCCGTGATGTCGACACCGATTCCGATGATGTATTCGATCTCTCCCGCAGCGCCGGTGATCACCGTATTGGACCAGGAGATGAGGTGTCGCAGCCCGTCTTTCGACACCCACCGGTTCTCATGACGGTTCGGGGAAGACCCCGCGCACAGGCCGGACCACGTTTGCTCAACCCCCTGCCTGTCCTCCGGCGGCACGAGGGATTCCCAGACAACCCGTCCGACGAGCTCCGACTCGGAATATCCCGTCATGGCCTCGCAGGCCCGGTTGAATCTCGTGATCCGGCCCTCCCGGTCAAGGACGACCACCAGCGCGCCGGCCGTGTCCAGCACGGCCGTGCTGAAATCGCGCTCCTTCCGCACCGCCTCCTGCGCGTGCACGCGCTCCGTGATGTCCTCAATGATGGAATAGAGAAGCGTTCGGCCCCCGAGCCGTATGGGACCGCTGTGGACCTCGACGTCGCGAACCGCCCCCATGGCAAGTCGGTGTCGGAAATGGAATTGGCGCCTCTCCTTCCTTTCGGCCTGCCCCATGTTCTCGCGGAGGGGCCCCTCGTCGAGCAGATTGACGTCGCCGATCCGCATGGATTTCAGCGTGCGGGCCGGATACCCGTAAAACCGGACGGCCGCCCGGTTGGCATCCACGATCCGCCCGTCTCGGGGGTCGATGAGAAGCATGATCGTATGGCTGTCACGGAAGAGGCTCGTGTACAGCGCTCCGGCGTCGCCCGGGGGTGCGGCTGCGGCCTTGCTCGTCCGCCCGGCGCGACCCGCGGCGGACTGAGTTCCCCGGCGTTTCCGCGACGCCGGGTCGCAGTGCAGTTCGCCGTCCTTCTTCTTGCGGACGGTTTTCTTTTCAGGGCCCCTTGCAGGCATGGGACACCTCTTGAGGCGGCAGCGGAGGGATCTCTCCAACGGCCGGGAAATCCGGAGTGTAACAGCGCTGACCCGGCATGGAACGGTCGACCGGAACGGGAAGCACAACGGGAGGCCGGGACACCGGGAACGGATCGATCCGCCCGCCACCGGCAAACAGCCCCTTGCGTTTCCCTCCCGTGATGGGCTTCATCTAACTGATCGATTCCGGAAATGTCAAGGCGTATGAAAGCACCCGCGCCCGTGCCGGGTCCTGTCCACCGGTTTTCCCGGCGCGCCCCGGACCCGATCCCCCGGCTCCCGGGCCCCTTATTTGAGCTCCCTCGCGTACTCGGCGATGTTTTCGCAGTGATCGGACATCCGCTCGAGGCGCAGAATCATCTCGACGAAGATGGGGCCCGCATCAGGCTGGCAGGCGCCCGTGTGGTAGCGTTCCTGGTGTCGCTTACGGGCCTCGCGGACCAGCCGGTCGACCCTGTCCTCGCGGGAAAAAATCCTCGAAACCAGTTCACTGCTGCTCCCGTCGAGGAGGGTCACGGTATCCTCGAGATTCTGGACGATCAACCCGGCGATCTCGTCGATCTCCGCGTGGGCCCACTTCGTGAACTCGATGTTGCCCCGGCGCTTGTCCCGCACGAGGCCCACGACGGAGACGGCATGATTGCCGATGCGCTCGATGTCATCCGCGATCCCTGAATAGGCGAAGAGCTTCCCGGACAGCTCGACCGCGAGCCCGCCCCTGGAGATCTTCATCAGGTATCGGTTCAGTTCCCTCTTCAGGTTGTTCACGACCAGCTCGAGGTAGCGGATGTCGCGGGCCCTCCCTTCTTCGAAAGAGGAAATGAGCCGCATGCTCTCGACGCACATCTGCCTGACGAGGTACATCTGGCGGCGCAGCTCCTTGCGCACCTGCTCCAGGGCCGCTTCCGGGTTCTGGAGGCACTTCTCGTCGAGGAACTCGGGCCAGATGGGCAGCGTCTCGACCTTCCCGGGGATGATCCTCTCCACGAGATAGGAGAAGGGCTGGAGGAGGAAAAAGAAGAAGGTCACGATGAAAAGGTTGAACAGCAGATGGCCGAAGGCGATCTGCTGGGGCACTTCGGGGGATAGGACCGTCACGGCCCGCATGAACAGGGGAAGCGCCAGCATGCACAGCAGGGCGCCGATGAGTTTGAAGAGAAAGTGCGACAGGGCCGTCCGTTTGCCGTTGACGTTGGCGGTGAGGCTTGCCAGCAGGGCCGTGACCGCCGTCCCGATGTTGGCGCCGAAGACGATGGGCAGCGCATGGGAGAGGGAGATGACACCATGATGAGCCAGAACGACAAGGATCGTGATCGGGATGGCGGAGGAGGCAACGGCCGAGGCCGTCGCAACGCCGATGGCAAGTCCCAGCAGCGGATGATCGGCCAGCCGGAACATGGACGCCATGGCGGCGCTCTCCTTGAAGGGCTCCGTCGCCATGGAGACCAGCTCCAGGCCGAAGAAGATCAGGCCGAAATAGAAGATCCCCTCGCCGATCTTTTTCCACCGTTCTCCGCCGAAACGCCAGATCATCCCGCCGAAAAACACGATTACCGGCGAGAGCGCGTTGACCTTCCAGACGACGAGCTGGACCGTGACGGTGGCGCCCACGTCGGCCCCGAGGATAATGGCCAGGGACCGGTAAAAGCTCATGAGCCCGGCGCTGACCATGCCGACGACGAGAACGGAGGTTGCCGTGCTGCTCTGGAAGAGGATGGTCGTGACGATGCCCGTGATCAGGCCGTAAAGCGGCCTCTTTACGGCCAGCCGGAAGAACTGGCGGATTCGTACGTTGCTGAGGTACTGCTGGACCTCTTCGCTCAGACGCATCATCCCGAAAAGGAAAAGAGCGATGCCTGCCGCGAAAAGGAGGGCTTCCCGGACCCACGTCATGGCTTTCAGTCTCTCCCGCGGCCCCAGCCGGCGCTGACCTTCCACTGCCCGTTCTCCCGGACGAGCAGGATGGTCTCCCGAACCGTTCGTTTCGGTATGCCCTGTTCCTGGTACTTCCGCTCGAAGGACCCCACATGGCGGCGCACGAAGGACACGTTGTCGAGGGCGCCTTCGGGCCACGCGGCCGCCTCCATGGCGCCGGACACCTCGCCGACAATGGCGCGGAAATCGGGGATACAGACGTCCACCGTGGCGCGGGCGCAGTGTTCATTCACCCGCTCGATGTCCCGAATGTCGTGGCTGATGAACCTGCCCAGGTTTCTGGCAAGCAGGGTGCCGGGATCCTTTCTCTCCTCGACGTAGGCCTCGAGGGGCTTTTGCTCGCGGTCCGCCGCGCTGAGGTGCTGCCACGCATCCTCGTAGCGCCCCTCGAGGCAGGCCGAGACATACTGCGAGAGCGCCGCTTCGGGCCCGGACGCCCCGCCCCCCCCCGCACACGCCGCCAGCCAGGCGCAGAGCCCGCAGGCAAGGATGAGCCGGATGAGCCGCCACCTCATGAAACACCTCCGCAAAAAATCGGAATGTGCAAAAAACACGCCGCCTTGCGGCATTGAGGAATGGGAGAAAAAACGCGGGAAGGGCCCCTTATTATGAGACTTCTATCTTGGCGTCCACTGCGATGCAGCCCTGCCCCTTACCGTAGAGGATGAGCGGGTTGATGTCAATGTTGCCGATCTCGGGGTGATCCGCCAGGAGCCTGGAGACGCCGGCGATGCAACGGCTGAGCGCCTTCACATCGAGCGCCCCGCCGCCCCGGAACCCCTTCAGCAGGGCCGCTGCCTTGATGTCCAGCGCCATGGCCACGGCCTCTTTCGCCGACAGCGGGGCGACCCTCAAGGCCGTGTCCTTCAGGACCTCGACGAAAATCCCGCCGAGGCCGAAGAGAAGCACGTGGCCGAACTCGTTGTCCCTGCGGGCCCCGATGATGACCTCGGTGCCCGCCGGCGCCATCTTCTGGACAAGGAAGCGTCCGGCCTTCATGGCCCGACAGGCTTTCCGCAGCTCCGCCTCGGACCGGATGCCCAGGGCCACCCCGCCTTTCTCCGTCTTGTGCAGCACGCCGGGATCGGCCGTCTTGAGCGCCACGGGGTACCGCAGCCGGCGCGCCGCCTTGACGGCCTCTCCGACGGAGGCAACGGCAGCCGAGGCGGCGGCGGGCACACCGTAGGCGCCCAGAAGCGAGAAGGCCTCGAGCGGGCCCATGAATCCCCCGGGCAGGGCGGCCTTCCTGCGGGTGCGCGCGGGTTCCCCCGGCACCCTCGCCTTCCGTTCAGAATGAAAACGGTGGTGCCGCAGCGATCGGGACAGGGCCTTCATCGCCAGATCGACGTCCTCGAACAGAAAGGCCTTGGCGTCCTCCTTCACGGAGAACCATGCGTGCCTGTCCGGGATGATGCAGGGGATGACAGGCTTGCCGTATCGGCGGGCCAATTCGAGGGAGGCCCCGAGAAGACGCTTCGACGGCGCCACCTCCAGGCTGGCCACGTAGGCATGGCTGAAGACGACCCCATCGACCCCGTCCTCGGACAGGGCCTTCTCCACGATCCCCGCGTAGGAGTCGATGTTGAAGATGTCCCCCATGTCCAGGGGGTTGGACATGCGGATCACGCCGGCCCGGAGATGCTGCCTGACATGGCCGAAGAAATCATCGGAGAGCGCGGCGAGTTCGAACCCGTAACGGTGCACCGCGTCAGCCAGCAGGACGGCCTGCCCCCCCGAGCGGCCCAGCACGGCCAGCCGCGGCCCCTTGATGACGGGAAGCGAAAAAACCTTGAAGCACTCCATCATCTCGGAGAGGTTCTGGACCCGATGGATCCCGGCCTGGCGGAAGGCCGCCGTGACGACCTCGTCGTCCCCGGCGAGTGCCGCCGTGTGAAATTGCGCCGCCCGGTGGCTCACGGGATTCGTGTTGGCCTTCAGGACGACGAGCGGCTTGTCCGTCCGGCCCGCCAGCCGCATCAGCCGGGCGCCGTCGGCCACGTTCTCCAGGTAGCACCCGATGACACGGGTGTCGGGGTCGGCATTCAGAAACTCGATGAAATCGTTCTCGTTGACGTCGAGCTTGTTGCCCATGCTGATGAGCTTGCTCGCGCCGAGGTTCTCGTAGGAGAGCAGGCGCATGCAGTCGATCGCAACCCCTCCGCTCTGGGCCACGATCGAGATGTGGCCCTTCCGCACCTCCCGGTCGTCGAGGGGCACGAAAGGCAGGGCAAGACCGTTTTCCAGGTTGACAATGCTGATGCAGTTCGGTCCCACGACGCGCATGCCCCACCGCCTCGCGATGTTGAGGACCTCATCTTCGAGGTCGCGTCCCTCATCCGCAAACTCGCCGAACCCGCCCGATTCGATGATGACCCGCCGGATGCCCTTGCGCCCGCAGGCCTCGACCGCCCCGGGGATGTACCGCGCGGGCAGCAGGAAAACGGCCAGCTCCGGGACGGCCGGGACGTCGTCGACCGTCGGGTGGATGCGCACGCCGTTGACCTCGCCGCCGTCCTTGCCGACGGCGTAGACGGCCCCCTTGAAGCCGAAGCGCTGAAGGTTCAGGACGATGTTGCGGGCCAGATTGGCGGGTGACGCGGAAACCCCGAAGACAACGACGCTTGCCGGGAAAAAGACCTTCTCCATCCTTCACCCTCCTTGAAGAACAGCATTGCCGGGTTGAGGCGACATCCCCCGCGAGTTCGAGCCGCGCAAGAACCGGGTATCGGGAGACGACGGAGGCCCTCCTCGTCGTTTTCCTCCGGGGTCCGGCCCCCGTTACTCCCCGATGATCTTCACCAGCGCCCGCTTGCGGCGCCGGCCGTCGAACTCCCCATAGAAGATCTGCTCCCAGGGACCGAAATCGAGCCGTCCTCCCGTCACGGCCACGACGACCTCCCTGCCCATGACCTGGCGCTTCAGGTGGGCATCGCCGTTGTCCTCACCCGTCCGGTTGTGTCGGTAGCGCGAGACCGGCTCGTGGGGGGCCAGGCCGTCCAGCCACTCCTCGTAATCCCTGTGAAGCCCCGGCTCGTCGTCGTTGATGAACACCGACGCCGTGATGTGCATGGCGTTGACGAGGACGAGACCCTCCCGGATGCCGCTTTCGGCCAGGCACGATTCGACCTGGGGCGTGATGTTCACGAAGCCCATCCGGGCCGGCACGTTGAACCACAGCTCCCTGCGGTAGGATTTCATGGACGCTCCCCCCCTGGTGCAGTCAAACGGGTTCCTATGTACACCCAATGGCAGGCAATGAAAAGGAGTTTTTCCATCGCCGCCTCATCGATCTTTTGGTTTTTGCATTCACCCCCGCGATTTCCTATAATCCCTTCCGCCATGAGACGCATCCTGCACCTCGACATGGATGCCTTCTTCGCGGCCGTCGAAGAAAGGCGAAACCCCGGCCTGCGGGGCAAACCCGTCGTGATCGGCGGGGGCGGCGACCCGGCGAGCCGGGGGGTCGTGGCCACCGCATCCTACGAGGCCCGAAAGTACGGAATCCATTCGGCCATGCCGCTTCGCAGGGCGTACCGGCTCTGCCCCCGGGCCGTCTTCCTGCCCGTGGATTACGATGAGTACCTGCGCTACTCCGTTCTTTTCAAGGCCGTGCTGCAGCGGTTCAGCCCCGCCATGGAAGACGTCGGGATCGACGAGGCCTATCTCGACCTCTCCGGGATCGACCGTCCGTCCCGGGAGATCGCCGCCGAGATCAAGAAACAGATCCTTGACGAGACGGGACTGACCTGCTCGATCGGGATCGCCCCCAACAAACTGCTGGCCAAGATCGCCTCGGACCTGCAGAAACCCGACGGCCTGACGGTCCTGTCCGAGGAGGACGTGCCGCCCCGGATCTGGCCGTTGCCGGCACGGAAGCTCCCGGGCGTGGGGCCAAAAGCGGAGGCCCACCTGAAGCGGATCGGCGTCGAGACCATCGGGCAGATCGCCGCCCTGCCGCTCGGCCGGCTGACGGAGGAGTTCGGCCAATCCTGGGGCCGCGGCCTCTACGACGCATCGAGAGGCATCGACGACCGCCTCGTGGTCACCCACTGGGAGCCGCGCTCGATGAGCCGTGAGACGACATTCGCGTCGGACGTCCGCAACTGGCAGGCCATCGCCCGGGCGACGGCGGAAGCCGCCAAGGACGTCGTCGCGGCCCTTCATCAGGACGGATACCGGGGACGCACGGTGACGCTGAAGATCCGCTTCAGCGACTTCGAGACGCACACGCGCTCCATCAGCCTCAAGGAGCCGACGGACTCGGAGGAAACGGTCCGCCGCACGGCGTTCGAGTGCCTCAAGAAGGTCGAGCTGAAAAAACGGGTGAGACTGATCGGGGTGCGGGTCAGCAACCTGGAAAAAGCGGAGGACCGGGTTCGGGGCTCAGGGGCCGGGGAAGAACGATAGAAGGCCGGGGACCGGGCCCGGCTTCCCTTTTTCCCCGATACCCTTCTTCTGTATTTCCGAGGCCTTTCTTCACGAATATTGTCTCATGTAATTCTGTATGTACGTCCGGACCTGTTCCTTCGTCCGGAAGATCCCGAAGTGGCCTTCGCAGAGGATGTCGGCCTCGAGGGCGAGCAGCTGTTCCATGGATTTTCGCCACCGGCCCACGTCGGAGCCGAAGCTGGGCAGGAAGGGGCCGTGGATGTCCTGGCCGAAGAGCACCCTCCTGCCCGCCCGGTCGAGGTAGACGGACAGGGAACCCGGTGTGTGGCCGGGCGTATGAAGCAGGTGGAGCTCCTCGCTGCCGTACCGCAGGATCTCGTGGTCGGCCTTGAAGCGGATGTCGATCGGGGTGGGGGGGAAGTCCGTCTCGTACCAGTTGGCGGCCGTCAGGACCGGGTCGCCTTCTTCGATGGCGCGGGCGTCCAGCTCGTGGGCGGCCAGCCTGCAGCCGAAGCGGTCCCGGAAATAGGGCGCCGCACCGATGTGATCGATGTGGCAGTGCGTGAGGATCACCGTGGAGATTTTCGCCGGGTCGAGTCCCGCCCCCTCGATGTTGCGCACCAGCGTGCGGGCGCTCCGCCCGGCTCCCGCGTCGATCATGACGAGATCGCCTGAGAAGTCGATGACGAAGACCGTCGCGTCCTCGGAGAGGGAGATATTGGGGCCGCCCACGAGCCAGACGCCCTCTATGATCCGTTCCGCTTTGCCCATGTCAACCGTCCCTGCAGGCTCTTTCGTCTGCTCCATCCTGTCCGAACGTGTGGCACGGGGGCGTACAACAACCTCCCCCTGCCCTCTGCCTTATCCCGTCTTCAGCGAGCCGATGACTTCATTGACATCGCCGAAGCCATGACGCAGGAGGTACTCCTCGATCCCGTCGACGATCTCCATCGTGACCCGGGGATTCACGAAATTGGCCGTTCCCACCTGCACGGCCTTCGCCCCCGCGATGAGGAACTCGAGGGCGTCGCCGGCCTCCATTATTCCGCCGATCCCGATGACCGGGATGGAAACGGCGTTCACGGTGTTCCAGACCATGCGGACCGCCACGGGCCTGACGGCGGGGCCCGACAGGCCGCCGGTGATGTTCCTGAGGTGAGGGACGCGCCTTTCGACGTCGATGGACATGCCCAGCAGCGTGTTGATCAGCGACAGCGCATCGGCCCCCGCGGACTCGCAGGAGCGGGCGATCTCCGCGATGTCGGACACGTTGGGCGAGAGCTTCACGATGACCGGAAGGTCCGTGGCCGATCGCACCGCGCGGGTGACCTCGCCGGACACGCCGGGGTCGCAGCCGAAGACGTGGCCCCCCTTCTGCACGTTGGGGCAGGAGATGTTGACCTCGAGGGCGTGAATTCCCGGCACACCGGTCAGCGCGGCGGCCACCTCGCCATATTCCCCCAGCGTCTCGCCGAAGATGTTCACGATCACCTTCGTGTCGAATTGCCGCAGCCAGGGAAGCTTTTCGGTGACAAAGGCCCTCGCCCCCACGTTCTGCAGACCGATGGCATTCAGCATCCCGCCGGGTGTCTCCATGATCCGGGGCGGCGGGTTCCCCTTGCGGGGCTCCAGGGAGATGCCTTTCACCACCACGGCCCCTAGGCGGTTGAGATCGACGTAGGGGGAATACTCCTCGCCGTAGCCGAAGGTCCCCGATGCCGTCATGACGGGGTTTTTCAGGACCAGGCTGCCGATCTTCACTTCGGTGAGGGGTCTCAACAACGCAATCCCCTTTTTTTCTTCCTTCTTCCTGCACGCGCGCCCGGGCCGCAGGATACAGGTTGCAGGCAAAAAACCAGGCAGCTTTCCGCCCTTCGCTCTTCGCTTTAGCCCTTCGCCTTTGGCCTTTGGCCTTTAGCCTTCGCCCTTTGCCTTCCTCGTCATCGCCACAGGATGTCGCGCAGATCGAAGACCGGGCCGTCCGTACAGACCTGGCGGTACTCCGGTCCCCCGGGCCCTCGCACCTCGATGGTGCACCCGAGACACGCGCCCATGCCGCAGGCCATGCGCTCCTCCATGAGCACCTGGCAGGGCATGGGGCGATCCGCGACGATCTCGCCCATGCGCCTCAGCATCGGATAGGGACCGCAGGCGAAGACCCCCGTCCTGGCCGTGTCAAACGACCCCATTTCATTCCGGAACAACTCGGTCACGGGCCCCCTGTGGCCAGCGCTCCCGTCATCCGTGCTGATGCGGACCTCGGCGCCGAAGGCCCTCACGCGGTCCACGCCGAGCAGTGTCGCCGCATCCCGGGCCCCGATGTAGGCGACGACCCGCACCCTGTCCTTCGCCGGGCCGGTCGTCAACCGTTCGGCCAGAAAAACGAGGGGCGCAATCCCGATGCCTCCCGCCACGAGAACGGCGGTATCCATCCCGGGAAAGCAGGTGAACCGGTTCCCGAGCGGGCCCAGGACCTCGAGACGGTCCCCCTCGCAACGCGTCGAGATGACCTTCGTCCCCCGTCCCGCTGCACGGTACAGGATCTCGATCCGTGCCCCGCGCGCATGGCCGGAGAGGCTGTAGATCCCGAGCGGCCGGCCCAGGAATGGTATCCCGAGGCCACCGGGACGAAGCATCACGAACTGCCCCGGCCGGGCATCCCGGTAGACAGGGCTGACGGCAAGCGCCAGGAGGTAGTGGCAGGGAGCCACCTCCGCGTTCGAAAGGATTTCGGCTGTCAAGTCTTCCCTGGTAACCATCGTGTGTCCGGTCACGGTCTACCCCGTCCGTTCCCTGCCGTGCCTGCCCGGCTTCTTTCACGCCTCCGGCTCTCCGCGAGCGGCTCCGATGCTCAGAGATCCAGGGCCATGACCAGGGCGTCCTCGTTGTTGTCGGAGTAATACCCCGGGCGGATGCCCCGAAACTCGAAACCGAACTTCCCGTATAACGCCCTGGCCGCCTCGTTGGACCGCCTGACCTCGAGGGTGCAGACCCGCATCCCGCACTGGCGGGCAAGATTCAGCGCCCCTTCGACCAGGCGCCCCGCAATCCCGCGGTTGCGCCTGTCCCTCCTCACGGCGAGGTTCGTGATGTGGACCTCGTCTGCGACGAACCAGCAGATGAGGTAGCCTGCCAGCGGCTTTCCCCCCCCTTGCGGACAGCGCGCCGCAAGGCAGCGGGCAAGGGGAAAGTTCAAGTCCTGCCGGAACATGCCGGGGGACCACGGGGCTGTGAAGGAGGCCCGTTCGATCCGCAGGACCTCGTCGAGGTCCCCCTCCGTCAGCGGCCCGATCTCGATGTCGCCTGCCTTTTCCACGCCGACTGCCATGCCTCGAGCGTCTCGCATCCGCATATCCCATGGATGCACCCTTGCACGGCGGGTGCGGGCCGTGCAGACCTGTTTCACTGCCGGTGTTTAAAGGAATTCCAAGGCAAGCGCAAGCAGTAAAAACACGCCGCAAAAGACGGGAACGGTCCCTCGCCGCTTGACCGTGTTGAGAGCCACGCCCACCCCGATGAGCGGCAGCAGGGAATAGGCGTACGCCAGGACCCGGAGCGCCGCTGGCGGCAGGGAGACATAGACGAGCCGGAGCAGCGGAACCCCGCAGAGCATCCCCGCCGTCAGGCAGAAAAGGGATGCCGCGAAGTAGCCCGCAAGCGCCGAGAGGTGACGGCGCGAGAGCCTTGCCGGGTCGCCCGCCCTTGCATCCTCGAGGGCCCGGCCCAGCCACCTCTCGTTCCATTGACGGAGGAGGATCTCCATCCTCTGCCCGAGCCAGGCGGCGGGGGCAAACAGGAGGACCGCCAGGGCAATCAACTCGCGAGGGGGGGGCGCCCCGGACGGGGCGGTCAGGACGGCCCCGGCCGTTGCGAGGACCGCCACGAAGGTGTCGTGCGGGGGCACATGGGAGCCGACCGGGATGCGGTCGATCCAGAGCAGTTCCAGGAGGGCCCCCGTGACGAGCCCCGTGAGCGCATCTCCAAGGATCAGGCCCATCAGCGGACCGGCCACGACGGGCCTGGAAACCATGAGCTGAACGGCGACCCGGTCGAGGCAGATCAATGCGCCCGCCCCCGCCGTGACGGCTGTCTCGATCAGCATGCTCGCTCCCCCGGACAACGCGGCCCGGCCCTCGAGTCCCGCGAAGTCAGCGCCCCTGTTCATTGCCGGGGGCGAGAAGCGCGCGAACGTCCAGCGGCTTGTCGCTCGGCACGGATCTCAGCTCCACCGTCACGCCCGACTCGAGCAACGTCCGGATATGGGCAATGTCCGTGGCGGCCAGGGCGACAGACGGGGAACACCGAAGCGTGCAGTCGTCGCTGTAGAGGTTGCCGATGTTGAGCGACGGAAAGCGAAACCCGTCCTCGAAGGCCCGCATGATGTCGTTCAACCCGCTGAAGAGAACAATGGTCCTCCCGTCTTCGTTCTGTCGGGCGTTGTCGCTGAGGCCGAACTCCTCCACCCCGTAGACCAGGACGTCCACTTCACGCGGAACCGCCATGCGGATGACGGTCTCGCGGAAGAAGCTGCTTGCCACTTCGTCGTTGACGACGATGATCCGTGTCGCCCTGAGGAACGGAAGCCACGTCTCGATGATCTGCCCATGAACCAGGCGGTTATCGACTCTGACGAGGGAGAAATCCATCGGGCGTCCACAACTCACGCGACGGGGCAAAAAGCCGGATGCCCTTCGGGGCGGGCGCCCGGCCCTGTGTCAACTGTCGCCAATTTTCTTCTTGAGAACCTCGCTTGCCAGGTAGATATTCTTCTTGCCGTAGTCCCGGATCTCGGCGGCGAATCTCGAAAGGTCGTCCTCCTTCTCCCTCACGTCGGGAACCTTGAGGAGCATGGGCAGATTGACCCCCGTGACGACCTCGACCTTGCCCTCCTTCAGAAAGGCCAGGGATACGTTCGAAGGGGTTCCACCGAAGAGATCCGTCAGGACGAGCACGCCGGAGCCCGAATCCACTTTCCGGATGGCCGACGTGATTTCCTTTCTCAGGTCATCGAGCCCCCTGGTGGCGTCCACCGAGACGCAGAGGGTCCCGTCCAGGCTTCCCTTGATCAGCTCCGCCACCTTGACCAGCTCGTTCCCGAGGTTGCCGTGCGTGATGACCAGGACCCCGATCATGACTCACTCTCCCGATTCTGAAAGTGGACTGTCCAGGCGCCCCGCAGGGTCTTCGACAGCCCGTTTCGCGATGGGTAACGCTAATGCATTCACCATGAATTGTCAAGATAAATCGGGCCGATAGCCACGGAACCGGACGGGGCCTCGACGGCGTCTCTTGCGCCGCATCGCCCGGCTTCCCCTTTTGCCCCGCACGGCACGCGCCCCCGGACTGCTGAGAGAAATCCGGCTGGATGGCGACAACCGGGCGGACCGGTCCCTGATGTGGACATGGGGGCGGGCAATCGCGGATTCCCGTGTCCTTGAAGGAAAAATGAACGTCAAAAAGACAGACAGCCGGGCGGGCGCCACTTACCTCTGCCGCGGCCCCGAGCTCGGAAGCGGGACCACGAATATCATAACCGGTTGAAATAATGCCGCTATTCCCTGTGACGCCAAAGCGTGCATTCCGGTATTTCCTCTTTTGCTGCACTGACTTACCCGAAAGGCCAACACATTTATCCACAGATACTTCACAGTGCTTGTGAATGGTCTCGGTTTTATGAATTCTTTAGTATATTCCGATACATATACGGCCGTCATTCCGTCAAAAAAATGTCGGAACACCGAGCCCTTTCTGCAACGTATGCAACATTTGCTCGACCGGGATTTGCCGCGAACGGGCCTTGCTCAAAAGGTCCTGCGGCACCCGCCTCGCATGACGGGCAAGAGGCCGCCGCCGGCCGGGGGGCCGGCAGCCGAACGCCATGAATCGGAAAAATGGGAGAAAAACTGCTCCTTTGGCGTTGACAAAATAAAAAGGGGCATTAGTATAGGAACAATTCTTCACCGCAGGAGACCGCAGCGCGCATGTACAAGTGCAAGAAGAAGGCGATCCTCATCACCGATCCCTGCCAGGATACGGTCTGCGAATGGTGGCTCAAGAACGAGATGTTCTGCAATTGCACATGGGTTGCCTGCAACTACGGTCCCTTCACGCTGGAGGAAGTCGGCGAGATGATGGGGGTAACCCGTGAGCGTATCCGCCAGATCGAGGCAAAGGCCCTGCGGAAACTGCAGCACAAGAAGCGACGGGACCAGCTGAAGGATTTCGCATCGCCCGACTTTGACAAGGATTACCGCTGAAGGAAGGCCAGGGCGGCAGGCGGCAACGCCGCATCACTTCTTTTTTTTCTGCTTCAACTCCTCGAGAAAACGGCGCATGCACTCCTTTCGCTCTGCGCGCGAGTACAGCAGGGCGGACATCTCGAACTCGTATCCCAGGGCGGAGCTCTTGTCGAGGAAGGGCGCCACTTCCGAGATCCGCTTCACCGCCTCGACGGCCCTGGGCGGCCTTGCCGCAAGCTCCCTGGCCATGACCCGGGCCTCCTCCATGAATCGATCCGGGGGGGCCACCTTGTTGACCAGCCCGATCCGCAGGGCCTCCATGGCCCCGATCGGCTCCCCGAGCATCGTGATCTCCTTGGCCTTGGCCGTTCCGACAAGGCGGTTAATCGGGTTGAACAGGGGGTTCAGGCCGAACTTCAGCTCCGGGTGACCGAAAATCGCGCTTTCAGAGGCAACGATGAGATCGCAGACGGTTGCCAGGTTGAAGCCGCCCCCCAGGGCGATCCCTCCCACGGCCGCAATGACCGGCTTGCGGAAGGCGAAGATCTTCTGCAGGTAGCTCGCGATGAGGCCGAAGTAATCGTCGATCTCCTCGTCGCCGAGGGCCGCCATTTCCTTGAGGTCCATCCCGGCCGAGAAGAAGTAGTCGCCTCCCGTGAGGATGACGGCACGTACGGCATCGTCGGTTTCGAGCACCGAGAAGCAATCGACGAGTTCGGTCTTCATCTCCCGGGAAAGGGCGTTCATCTCGTGCGGGCGATTGAGCACGACGACGGCATAGCCGTCCTCCCTTGTGATGCGGATGGTCTTATAGTCCATAACCGGTTGACCTTGAAGGCAGGCCTGGTTTGTGCCGGCGGATCGGGCGGAGCTGATCGGCTCGATCGGATGAACGCGCGGTCGGGGCGGCAGGCTGCAGGCGGCTGAAATGAACGGGGGCGTTCACCGATTACCCGATATCCTGTTTTTTTCGGTCGACCCGCTCCTTGAGGTCCTTCCCCACCTTGAAGAAGGGAAAACGCCTCGTCGGGACGTCCACGGACGCGCCCGTCATGGGGTTTCGCCCCCGCCGCGGGTCCCTCTTGCGAACCGTGAAGTTGCCGAACCCCCGGATCTCGATGCGCTCGTCCTTCTTCATGGCCTGCACCATCGATTCGAACACGATCTCCACGGCGTGCGCCACATCCTTGCGCGGGTACTCCGTGAGCTGTTCCTGAATCCTCGCGATCAAATCCCTCTTTGTCATGGAAGCGTCACCTTCCCCGACCCAGATAAAGGTAGCCCAGGCCCGGTGCCGTTTCCGCCACCGTTGCCGCCATCTCCCGCTTGAGAACCGAAACCGCCTCTTCCATCACGTAACGCCAGACCGAGCGTTTTTCCTCCCTGGGGAAGTACAGCTCCGGCTTGCCTTCGAGCTGTGCCAGCTTTGCCGCGATTTCCGCGGCATGATCCAGGTCCCCGAGTTCGTCGACGAGCCTCAATTTCAGCGCCTGACGGCCCGTGAAGACCCGGCCATCGGCCACCTCGATCACCTTCCCCTTCTCGATCCCCCGGCCCTCGGACACGGCATCGACGAACTGCTCGTGGACGTCATCGATCAGCGCCTGCAGCAGTTGCCGTTCCTCTCCGGTCATATCCCGGAATGGGGAGCCGGCATCCTTGTAACGGCCGCTCTTGATGACCGACGCGCGCAGGCCCACCTTCCTGAAGAGGTCTTCCATGTTGGTGAAGTGCATGATCACGCCGATGCTGCCTGTCAGCGATCCCGGGTTGGCGACGATCTTCTCGGCCGCACAGGCGACATAGTAGCCGCCCGAGGCGGCCATGGAACCCATGGACGCCACCACGGTCTTCTTCTTGCGCAGCGTGCGGACCTTCTCGTAGATCTCCTGGGAGGGGCCCACGCCCCCGCCGGGCGTGTCGATGCGCAGCACGATCGCCTTGATGCTGTCGTCCTTGCCGAACTTCTCCAGGACGTCGAGGACGGGCCTCGAATCCGTGATGACCCCCTTGAGGGTGACCACGCCGATACGCTCCTTCGCGATGAAGGCCGCCTTTTCCCCCGTCACGGAACTCATGCTGTAGACGAGAAGGAAGAACCCCGCCCCGATGACGAGCAGCAGGAGCAGTCCGAAGAGAACGGGATGCCGTTTGCGCATGGTCTCCCTTTCCACCCGCCGGAAAGCGGGCACGAGACAAGAAGATGCCCCCTCTTGCCTTCAGCCTCTCATTTATGAATCGAGCTTGATGTCCGCCAGCGCCTTGCCGAGGCTCGACCCGAGATTCTCCTTGTTGTTGATGTACTGCCGGGCCGGGGAGGACTGCTGGACCGTCGCCTCGTGGTCCTTGATGCTCAGCCGGATCTTGCGGTTTCTCGGATCGATGCTCTTCACCACGGCCGTGACCGCGTCGCCCACGCTGTAGAGGTCCGATGCCGCCTTGACCCGTTTCTGGCTCAGCTCGGAGATGTGCACGAGGCCCTCGATTCCCTCCTCGATCTCCACGAAGATGCCGAAGTCGGTGATGTTGGTCACCTTGCCGGTGATGACGGCGCCGGGGTTGTAGCGCTCGCAGAACTCCTCCCAGGGGTTTTTCTCGAGCTGTTTGATGCCCAGGGAGAACTTCTCGTTTTCGACATCGACATTCAGCACGACAGCGTCGATTTCCTGGCCCTTCTTGTAGAGCTCCGAGGGATGCTTGACGCGGTGCTTCCACGAAATGTCGGACACGTGCACGAGGCCGTCGATCCCCTCCTCGACGCCCACGAAGACTCCGAAGTCCGTGATGTTGCGGATGCGGCCCCGGATGACGGTGCCCTCGGGATACTTTTCCTGCAGAGCCAGCCAGGGGTTCGGCGTCGTCTGTTTGAGGCCCAGCGAGATGCGCTTGCCCTCGGCATTCACCTCGAGGACCATGACGTTCAGCACCTGTCCGACGGAGAGGACCTTGGAGGGGTGGCGGATCTCCCTTGTCCAGAACATTTCCGAGACATGGATGAGGCCTTCGACGCCCGGTTCGAGCTCGACGAAGGCGCCGTAGTCGACGATGCTGACCACCTTGCCTTCGAGGATGGCACCGACGGAATACTTCTCGGTGATCCGCTCCCAGGGGTTCGGGGTAAGCTGTTTGAGGCCCAGGGAGACCCGCTCCTTTTCGCGGTCGAAGGACAGCACCTTCACCCGGATCCTGTCGCCCTTGCCGAAGTTCTCCGAGGGCTTCGGAACCTTGCCCCAGGAGATGTCGGTGACGTGGAGCAGCCCGTCGATGCCGCCCAGGTCAATGAAGAGGCCGTAGTCGGTGATGTTCTTGATGATCCCCTCGATGACCTTCCCCTCTTCGATCGTCTCGAGGAGCTGCTTGCGGTCCGACTCGCGCTCCTTCTCCATGATGGCCCGCCGCGACAGGACGACGTTGTTGCGGTCGCGGTCGAACTTGAGGATGTTGAACTGCATGGTCTGGCCGACGAAGCGGTCCAGGTCCCGGACGGGCCGGATGTCCACCTGGGAGCCGGGCAGGAACGCCGGGATCCCGATGTCCACCGTCAGGCCGCCCTTGACCCGCTGCGTGATCGTCCCCTGGATGGGCTGGTCGTTCTCGAACTTCTCCCTGATGACCCCCCAGGTCTTGATCCTGGCGGCCTTGTCGCGCGAGAGGATCAGGCTGTCGTCCTCGCCCCTTCTTTCCACGAGGACCTCGATCTCGTCTCCCACGCTGACGGTGATGTTCCCGGCCGCGTCGCGTAGCTCCCGCGCGGGGATCATCCCTTCCGTCTTGGAGCCCACGTCCACCATGATCATATCGGCGCTGACCTGCACGACCCTGCCGGTCACGATCTCACCGGACCGAAGCTCCTGCAGGCTCTGCTCGTAGAGTGCCGAAAAACCGACCTCGTCCTCCTTTTTCGCCGCCGCCTGCTCCTCTGCCGCCTCCCTGTCTTGTTCTTCCACCTTCACACTCTCTTCCGTAACCATCACCCGCATTACCCCCGTTAGAATTTCACACGACGCCCGATAAACTACTGAGGCGTAGCACACTGATTTCAAAAGATCAAGGCTTTATAACACTCTGTTCTCTTTATCTTTTATGGCGCGAAGCATCTCGTCGACGACCTGCTCGACGGTCTTGCCCGTCGAGTCGATGACGATCCCGTCCTCGGCCGGCCGAAGCGGGGCGATCTCCCGCTCGCTGTCCTGGTGATCCCTCCGGACCACGTCCTCGATCACCTCTCCGAGACCCGCCTCGTGACCGCGCTCCCTCAACTCGAGCCAGCGCCTACGGCCTCTCTCCTCGGGGCCCGCCGTGAGGAAGAACTTCACGTCGGCGCCGGGAAACACCACGGTCCCCATGTCGCGCCCCTCGGCGACGATCCCGCCGGTCAGGGCCGCCTCCCGCTGCACCGCGAGCAGCCGCTGCCTCACCTCGGGCACGGCCGACACGGCCGAGGCCAGCATGCTGATCTCCGGCGTGCGGAGGAGTTCCGTGACGTCCGCACCGTCCAGGAGGACCCGCGTGACCCCGTCGAGCCCGGCAATCGTGACGGTCGTCTCGCCGCAAAGGGCTGCAATGCCGGCCCGGTCGCCGGCGGCAAGGCCCGAGCGGCTCACCTTCAAGGCCACGGCACGGTACAGGGCCCCCGTGTCGAGATACACGTAGGCAAGCTCCCGGGCAAGCAGCCTGCTGACCGTGCTCTTCCCCGATCCGGCCGGCCCGTCGACGGTCACCACGTATCGCCTCGTCAACGGCGGCTCACCTCTGCTTCGATTCGATCCTCCAGGGCCCTGACCGGCCCCAGCCGATGACGGACAAAGGAGAATGTGCAGGCTGCCAGCCCGACGCCCGCGGCATCGAACAGGAGATCCCACAGGCTGGCCACCCTGCCGGGCACGAAGGCCTGGTGCATCTCGTCACCCAGCCCCCAGGCGCTTCCGACGAGAATCGCCGCCGCAACGGGGCTCGCGGCCAGCACGGGGATACCCGATGTCGTGAACAACCTCATGAGCAGGTACCCGAGGACGTAGTACTCCGCCAGGTGCAGAAGTTTGTCAAAGGCCAGGATGGGCTGCAGTTCCTCCATGTCCAGGGTCATCGAGGACAATGCGAAAATCAGCGCCGCATACCCGACGGCAGGCAGGTGATAGAGGAGAGTGCGTTTCCGGTTGAAGCCTTCCAGTTTACGATTCGTTGCCATGTGAACGCGTCAGTGAGACCGTCTACGCTTTCCTCTCTCTCTCCCCCCGCAGGTTTGTTACCTTCTCGAAGAAGGGTCCGTCTTCGCGCCACAGCCAGCAGCTGTTCTTCAGGATGTCCGGGTCGTAGTCGAGCGCCCTCGTGCCTCCACCTTCCCGCCTCCGGCTCAGGGCGGCCCACATCCCCTGCACGGCGGCCGCCCCCATGTGGAAGATCAGCGTCGCCATGTGCAGACACCCCGCCGTGCCGCCCAGCCTCTCCTTGAGGGCCCGCGAGAAACCGGGCCGGATCCTGAGGCCGACGATTTTCCCGGCGCCGGCCTCCACGCCGAGGCATTCCTCGACGGGAACCTTCCGCATCGCGGCATGCACCCCGGTGATCTCGAGCGATGGAAGGGCCACGTTCATCTCGACGCGGATGTCGTGTACGATCCCGGGGTCCAGGAACTCGCTTCTGCTGTAGTAAAAAGAGGGAAAGAAACGCTCATCCACCAGGCTGCCTTCTACCAGCAGGGACGAGTCGTCAGTCTCGTAGGAGTGTACGGTAATGGTTCTCGAATGGATTCGTTCTTTTTTCTGCAAAACTTCCCACAACCGCCTCCGGTGGCCGGTGACCTCCGGCGCCTCGTCAGGGCGCCGCCGGAAGAGCGGGGACCCCTGTTCTTCAAGCTGCCTCACGTTCTGTATACCACCTGGTGGCACTTGTCAACAGCAATCCTGCGGGCCCCGCCCCGGAGGTAGCGTATCTTATCTTGTGTCAGAGACAGGAAAGGGGT